>JAABUQ010009478.1_pt1 | contig 13152 bp, 8 predicted proteins | sample 5560001 | NCBI WGS metagenome assembly JAABUQ01 (sample SAMN10711888, study PRJNA513371) | rock metagenome | isolation source: Antarctica rocks | place: Antarctica: Victoria Land, Finger Mt nord | collected 2015-12-18 | reverse complement strand
GGCTCGGCGCGCCGCCGCGCGCGCGCCAGTCGGCGACGACGCGGTCGAGTTCGGACGATGCAAGCGCCGGGGTGGCGTGCTCGGCGGGATCGACCCCATACAGCCGCGCGGCGCTCTCCCCCAAAATCGCGCACTTCAAGGGCCCGTCGGCGGGGCTGAGATCGGGGTAGCCGAAGCGCTCGATCAGGTCGGCGGGCATCTGCAAGCGTCGGAACGCCTCGATCTGCCACCGCGGGCTGCCATACCAGACCGAATCGGTGCCCCACAGCACGTGATCCACGCCCAACCCCTTGACCAGCATCCCGATCATCGCGGCGGCGAGGCGGGGATGCGTCAGCACGGTAAATGCGAACGACGCGCCGATGTCCGCGTAGACGTTCGTCACGCCGTAACGCGCGGGCACTTCGGCGAGATCGCTAACCCAATCGATCCTCCCCGTCGCCTCGAACCGCGCGAGATCGGCGGCGCTCGGCTGCGGGATCGTGCGGTAACCAGCGTGGTAGATGATGAAGTTTATCCCCGGCCACGCCGCCGCCGCCGGGCCGACATCGTCCACCCGCGCGAACGGCTCGGCCCCGGGCATGATCTCCTCGACGTTGTCGGGCAGCAGGCCCTTGTGGATGGCGAAGTTGCGGACGCCAGCAGCCTGCATCCGCTCGTAGGCGGGGGCCATCAGCGCGAAATCGTCCAGCCGCCAGCGCATATCCGACACCGAGAAGAAATCGCCGACCGCGTAGCCCTTCCAGCCTTCCGGGCCGATCATGGCGTGGACACGGTCCATCTCGTCGAGCCAGCCGGGCGCGCGCGGGGTCAGCACCGCGTGGGTGAGCAAGCGACGGCTGCCCGCGACCGCGTTCACCGCGTCGCGCGCCGCCGCCATGCCGTCGTTCGATAGCATCAGCCCATCGGGATGTTCGGACGGCGCGCCCGAGAGCAGCGCGACCTTGGTGTCGCTATCGACGTAGATGTGCTGGAGGAAATGCGCGAACTGGATCTGGTCCAGCCCCAAGCGTCCCGCGTGCGGCAAGCCGAGTAGTTCGGCCGAAAGCTCGATCAGGCCGGTGAGCGGTTTGAACAGCTCGGGATCGGCGTCGTCGCGCAGGAAGTGCACCTGGTCGTCGAAGACGAACTGCCTGGACAGCCGCTCGCGCTGGCGGCTGGCTTCGGCGGCGTCCTCGGTCTCGCCTTCGGCCACCGCGAAGTGCTGCCCGAAACTCTCGTTTAGCGCCTCGAACGCGGTCGCCATACCAATGGGTTGGGCGAGGTAAGCCCGCACCGAAAGGTTCGCCCGGCGCCCACGCGCTTCCGCACGCTCAAGCAGCCGCGCCTGATACTGGGCGAGCGTGGCGGACTGGCGCGGCGGCGTGAACTCGCCGTTGGAGACGATCCGCGCGGGCACGGGCAATGCCAGCGCGCGCTCGGACGGTTGCAGCCGCGCGCGGGCGGCGGGGGTGAGGAGCATCGGCATGGGTTCAGTGTCGCGCGCATGGGGCGGCGCGCGTCATGCAAAGCGGGCGGGGGACGATAACCAAAGCGCCGCTCAACCGAGCGGAGCGTAGGACCCGTCGTCCCGGTCGCGGCGACCGAACGGCAGCATCGCCGCCGCGCCGCCTTCTATCCACGCGGTGTCGAGCGCGCGCTCCTCGCCCCAGTCTACGATCTCGCCGTGCCGGGTGATGCGCCAGCCCTCCGCGAGACGTTCGGCGCGACCGATGTAGCGCGCGAGCACGACCAGCTCGCGTGCCCCCCCGGGCGTGTCGATCCGGTGCCAGGCGCGGACATAGGCCTCGTAGCCCGCCGCGTCCGCGTCATTCGCGGTGACGTGGATCGTGGAAAGCTCGTGGCGGGTGACGGCGAAGCTCGCCATGAACCCCATTACGACGTCGATGAACGCCGCCGGGCCGCCCCGGAAGATCGCGCCCATGTTGATCGCGGCGTCGGGGGCGAACACAGTGGCGAGCAACTCGCGGTCGAGCCGATCGGCAGCGCGGCAATACCGGCCGAGCAAGTCGCCGACTGCCAGCCTCGCCTCGAACTCGGGCGCGAGGCTCACAGGAAGCGTGCGATGCCGAGGTGGAGGATGTCCCGCGTGAAATCGCACGAATAGCCGACCCACGCGTCGGCGAGAAACCGCCCCGCCTCATACTCGCGCGTCACCCCGTAGGCCCCCAGGATTTCCACGCACCTCGACGCGTTGGCGATCGCGACATCGACCGCCTTCGCCTTCGCGGCGGGAGCTTTGAAGGTGCCCGCCGCGAATGGATCGGTCTCGCACGCGGCGGCGGCATCCCACACCATCAGGCGCGCGGCCTGCAATTCGCTCGCCATCCCGGCGAGCTTGAGCGCGACCGCCTGGTGTTCGATCAACGGCACGCCCCCCGACCGCCGTTCCTTGGCGTATGTGAGCGCGTATTCATAGGCAGCGCGTGCCAACCCGATGAAGCAAGCGGCAAGGCATACGGGCATTTCGGGGATGCTGGCGAAGATCATTGCCGCCCCGCCCTCCTGGCCGATCATCGCCGAGGCGGGCACGCGCACATCGTCGAAGCGCAGTTCGGCGTGCGCGGACAGCGGCCAGCCAATCAGGTGCGTGCGCGCGCCGATGCTGAGGCCCGGCGTTCCGGCGGGGATATGGAAGATCGACAGGCCATGCATCACCGGCTTCGCGGCATCGGTGCGCGCGATGATGAAATATTGATCCGCCGCGCCCGCGTTGGTGATGAACGCGCTCTTGTTGCCGCTCAACAGGAAATTATCGCCGTGTTTGTGCGCGCGCAACTTCGGCCCGTGCGCCGCGTCCGGACCGCCCGCCATCAGCTCCGATCCCGCCACATTGGGTTCGCTCTGCGCGCCCGCGAGCACCATGCCGGGGTGCGCGGTGAACGCGGCGAGGAAGGCTCGCGCCTGTTCGGGCGACGCGCCGCGCAGCATCATCAGCGGCATCGTCATGTTCGCGGCAAAGTAGTCCGACGCCACGCCGACGTCGGCCGCGCCCAACTCCTCCAGCAATATCGCCGCATCAAGGCACGAGCCGCCCAGTCCGCCCATCGCCTCGGGCACGAACAATTTGGTCAGGCCAAGCGCGACGCCGGCCTCGAACATCGGCTTGACCCAAGGCCACGGATCGTCGGGCGCACCCTCCCGTCGCGCGCGCGCCACCAATGGTGCGATGTGCGCGGCGGCGAAATCGCGGGCGGTGCGCTGGAGCATCGCCTGCTCGTCGGTTGGCGTGAAGCCGATCATGCGTATTCTCTCACACGGACGATCTGTTTGCCCGGCGCGGCGTCGCCGAACAATGCGGCGAACGCGGCGGGGGCTTTGTCGAGACCGTCCCAGATGGTTTCGACCGCGCGCAACCGTCCGTCCGCCAACCGCGCGGCGAGTTCGGCGCGCGCGATGTCGAAGCGCGCGGAATGATCGGCGAGCAGGAAGCCGCGCACGGTGGCGCGCTTGAACAGGATCGGCGCGGCGGCACCATAGGCGGGCGGCGCTCGGTCGGCATAGGTAGCGATGAAGCCGAGCAGGACGACGCGCGCGTGGAGCGCGAGCCGCACGATGACCGCGTCGTGCAACGGCCCGCCGACGCCGTCCAGGAAGGCGTTCGCGCCGTCCGGGCACGTGGCGGCGAGCGCCTGGGCGAGATCGGGCGCGCGCGCGTCCACGGTGGCGGCAAAGCCCATGTTCGTCAGGAACGCGGCCTGTTCGGGGCCGCTGGCAATGCCGACCACGCGCGCGCCGCGCTCGGCGGCGAGCTGGTCCGCGATGCTGCCGACCGATCCGGCGGCGGGCGCGATGACAACGGTGTCGCCGGGCGCGATGGCGAGAAGTTCGATCGAGAACCACGCGGTCAACCCCGATGGACCGAGCGCGGACAGATGGCGATGTGGCGGGCCGAGCGCGGCGTCGAGCTTGGTGAGCGCCGCGCCGGGGAGGACGACCACCTCCTGCCAGCCTAGTTCGCCCGCGACCAGATCGCCGGGCGCGAACGCGGGATCGTGCGACGCGCGCACCCGCCCGACCCCGCGCCCGTCCATCACGCGCCCAAGCGGCAACGGCGGACCGACACGACTATCCGCGCGCATCCGCAGCCGGGGGAATGGGTCCATGCCGAGCGCGAGCACATCGACCTGCACCTCGCCCGCTTGCGGCTCGACGTGTGGCGCGTCCATCAGCGCGAAATCCCCGGGGCCGGGGAGGCCATCGGGATAGGAGATCAGGTGGACCTGCCGGTTCACGCCATCTCGTCCAAGAACGCGCCCAGCGCGGCGTTGAACGCGTCCGGCGCTTCGATGTTGGAGACGTGACCCGCGCGTGGGATCACCACGAGGCGCGCGCCCGGAATAGCGGCAGCAATTTCGGCAGCATAGGCGGGTGGCGCGATCCGGTCGTGCTCGCCCACGATCACCAGCGTCGGCACGGCGATTGTCTCCCAAGCCGGAAAGTCGGCAAACCGCGTCACCGCGTCCAGCGTCTGCAGGTACGTCCCCGCGCGCAACCGGCCGTGGCTGACGATCAACTCGTCGTGCGCCTCCGCCGGGATATCCGGCCCGGCGATCGCCGCAACGATTGAAGGCGCGATATCGGCGGGGGTTTTGCCCTCCTCCAACAACGGTCGCCGCCGCGTCGCCATGAATGCCTCCAACTTCGCCGGATCGGGCGGCGCGCCCGCGCTCGTATCCGCCAGCACCAGCGCGCGCACCGCCGCCGGGTAGCGCGCATACAGGTCGAGCGCGATCCGCCCGCCCATCGACAATCCCACCACAACCGCCGCGCCGCCGCCCAAAGCCTCGATCACTCGCGCCGCATCGTCCGCCAATACGCCGAACTCCAGCCGCGCTTCGGGATGGTCGCCGCTATCACCATAGCCGCGAGCGTCCATCGCGGCGCAGCCATAGCGCTCGCCGAACGCCGCCAACTGCGCGCGCCAGTTGCTCCGGTTGCCGCCCACGCCGTGCAGGAATAGAAGCAGCGGCCCCGGCCCGTCGGTCACCTCGACCGCTAGGCGCGGTACCTCGCCGACGTAGACCGTCCTCACGCCAGTTCGGCGGTGAGCTTGCCGTCTACCACCACCGGGTGCCCGTCCAGGGTGATCGTGCAACGCCGCACCGGCAGGTCGAAATGGCCCAAAGTCTGCCGCCCGACAAACGGGTTCGCGCCTGTGGAGAACAGGAAATTGCCCGCGAACGCCCGCTGCTCGATGCCGTTGGTATGCGCCTTGTCGTAGAGGATCATCGATTCCCAGCGCGCAGCCGTGTTCATCCCCCAGCCGACGTGCGACGTTCCATACGCCTCGGGATCGTTCCACGAGGCGAAATATTCGCGGGTGAGGTCGGCATCCAACCCCTTGCCCTCGACCGCGCGGACGTAATCGCGCTCGATCCGAAGCGTCACCGGCTTTTCCAGATAGCGCTTGAAGGTGATGTTGATGTCGCCCTCATCGAGCACCAGCGTGCCGTTGACCGCGTCGGCTGGCGGGAAGCACGAGGCGATCCCGCCCGGCCAGGTGGCGAGCGTCGAGGGATCCCACGACGCGCCCAGATTGCCGCCAATCCGCGCGCCGTCCATGCGGATCGTGAGGTCGGTCCCCGCCGCCGAAGTCACGCGCATCTCCTTGCACGCGCGCAGCAGCGTGCGGGCGTGCAGCACGCGCGGGATCAGCGTCTCGTCGGGCGCGAGCCGCTCCAAAGCGTCGGGGTGCTCGTCGCTGATGTACAGCACGCGACTTCCGGCCTGCATGATCCCGGGCAGCTCCTCCGAGTGCATCAGCCCTTCGACCGTCAGGTCGGCGATGAAGATGCCCGACGTCAGCGCGCGCACCGCCGCCTTGTTGCGCCCCAATGCCACTGATGATCCGGTCGAGCGAACCGGCACCGGCGCATTCAGCGGCGGCGAGGGCATAACGAGATGGAACGGCCTCGCCCCCATCCGCAGCAGGGCGAGTTCGGCCAGTTGCACGTTCACCGCGCGCGACTGCGTTTCCGAAAGGATCGCCACCTCGTCCCCCGCCTGCACGCGGCATAGCGCGAAAGCGCGCGCGAACGTGTCGATCCACTTCGCTTCGATCCGTTCCACGAGCACGCTTGCCGATCTCCTACCTTTAGCCGAATAGAAGGCGGGTGCGGGCGCAGCGCACATAGATAATCGGTGGCAGGACATAGCTAGGGCGCGCGCCCTGGCGAACGCCATTGCGCAGCGCGCGCGCAATGCGGAACTGAGGCTGAGATGGTTGAAACCTCCCCGACACCCGACGCGCCCCGCGCGGTGTCATTGGACGATAAGTGGATACTCGACACCGGGCGGATAGTGCTCAACGGCTCGCAGGCGATCGCGCGCGTGCTGCTCGCGCAAGCCTCGCTTGACCAGGCGCGCGGGCTGGCGACGGCGGGCTATGTCACCGGCTACCGGGGGTCGCCGCTCGGCAATGTCGATAACGCGCTTTGGTCGGTGTCGGCGCGTCTCGACGCGGCGGGGATCGTGTTCCAGCCCGGCCTGAACGAGGACATCGCCGCAACTGCGGTTCGCGGCACGCAGCAGTTGGACCAGGTGCCGGGCGCGAAGTACGACGGCGTGTTCGCGGCATGGTACGGCAAGGGCCCCGGCGTCGATCGCTCGGGCGATGCGCTGAAGCACGGCAACTACGCCGGGGCGCACCCACGCGGCGGCGTGCTCGTCTTCTACGGCGACGATCATGCCGCCAAATCCTCGACGATCGCGCACCAGAGCGAGCAGGCGGTCGCCGCCGCGCTCATTCCCTCGCTGTTCCCCGCCGATGTCGGCGAGGTCATTCAATACGGCCTGCTCGGCATCGCCATGTCGCGTTACAGCGGCTCGTGGGTGGGCATCAAATGCGTGACCGAAGTGGCGGAGCAGACCGCGACTGTCGATCTCGACCTGCCCGTTTTTGCCGCAATACTGTCACCGGGCGATCCGGGCGAGAACATCCACATCCAGCACGGCCGCCTTGATCCGGTGCGCGAAGAGCGCATCGTCATCGAGCAGCGGCTGCCGCGCGTCCACGCGTTCGTCCGCGCGAACCACATTGACCGCACCGTGATGCGCGCCGCCAAGCCGGACTTGGGGATCGTCACGGCGGGCAAGGCTTACGGCGATACACGCGCCGCGCTGGCGTTGCTCGGCCTCACCGAAGCACGCGCCACCGCGCTCGGTGTCTCGCTCTACAAGGTTGGCTGCATCTGGCCGCTCGAACCCACCGGCATTGCCGAATTCGCCGAAGGGCAGCGCGCACTCTTGGTGATCGAGGAAAAGAAGAGCTTCCTCGAGGCGCAGATCGCCGCCGCGCTCATCAACCGCGCCGACCGCCCGCTGGTGATCGGCAAAGTGGACGAGGACGGTGGGCCGCTTATGTCCTCGACCGCCATGCTCGACGCTGCCGCCGTCGCGCGTGTAATCGCCGGTCGTATGCAGCGGCTCGGGCTGGCCGACGCCGAGCTGCTCACTGCGCTCGACGCGCTGCCCCCGCCCCCGCCCCCAGGCATTGCACCGCTCGCGCTACGACGCACGCCGTTCTTCTGCTCGGGTTGCCCGCACAGTCGCTCGACCCGCGTTCCCGATGGCAGCATCAGCATGACCGGCATTGGCTGCCATACCATGGTGAACGGCGTGCGTCCCGACGAAGCGCTACTGCCCACCCACATGGGCGGCGAGGGCGCGAACTGGATCGGCCTCGCGCCGTTCACCGGCACCAGGCACATCTTCCAGAATATGGGGGACGGCACTTACTACCACTCGGGCCTGATCGCGATCCGCGCCGCCGTGGCGGCCAAAGTCAATATTACCTACAAGATCCTGTATAACGATGCGGTCGCGATGACCGGCGGCCAACCGATCGATGGCCCAATCAGTGTGGCCGACATCGCGCGCCAGGTCCGCGACGAAGGTGTGGGCCGCATCGTCGTGCTGAGCGATGATCCCACGCGCCACGCCGGGACCGCGTTCCCCGAAGGCGTGCGCGTCGGTCACCGCGACGAGCTGGACGCGGTGCAGCGCGAACTGCGCGAGGTTCCCGGCACCACCGTGCTCATCTACGAACAGACCTGCGCCGCCGAGAAGCGCCGCCGCCACAAGAAGAAGGAGTTCGCCGATCCAGCCAAGCGGCTCTTCATCTCGAAAGCCGTGTGCGAAGGCTGCGGCGATTGTTCGGTGCAATCCACGTGCGTCAGCCTCGCCCCCGTCGAGACCGCGTTCGGCCGCAAACGCCAGATCGACCAATCGAGCTGCAACAAGGACTTTAGCTGCTTGAACGGCTTCTGCCCGTCGTTCATCACCGTCTACGGAGCCGAGCCGCGCAAGCCAAAGGCGGTCGCGGTGGACGATGGCGTGTTCGCCGCACTGTCCGTGCCCGCGCGCGCGCCGCTTGGGCCAAATGGCTTTAATCTCATGATCGCGGGCATTGGCGGCACCGGCGTCGTCACCGTCGGCGCGCTGATCGGCATGGCGGCGCATATCGAGGGCCGCGCGATGTCGCTGTTCGACATGACCGGGCTGAGCCAGAAGAACGGCGCGGTCTATAGCCATGTGCGGATCGCGGCGACGCCGGGCGCGATCCACGGCCAGCGCGTCGCGCGCGGGGCTGCGGACCTGCTGCTCGCCTTCGATTTGGTGGCCGCGCTCGCCCCCGAAGCCGCCGACACGGTCCGCCCGGGCCACACCCGCGCGATCGCCAACGCTAGCGTTTCGCCCACGCGCGATTTCCAGTTCGACCGCGATCATGCCGCCGATCCCGCGCTGCTGCTCGCCCGGCTGCGCGACGCGGCGGGGCCGGACGCGCTAGATGTCGTGGACGCGACCGCGACCGCGCTCGCCGTGTTGGGCGATACCATCGGCGCGAACCTGTTCCTGGTGGGCGTGGCGGCGCAGCGCGGGCTGCTGCCGGTCGGCGTCGAGGCGATCGCGCAAGCGGTGCGGCTGAACGGTGTCGCGGTCGGGTTCAACCTGCGCGCTTTCGGGCTGGGCCGGTTGTTTGCTGCCGATCCCGAACGCGTCCGCGCGATGGCGCTAGGCGCGGCTCCACCCCAGCCCAAGCTGCCCGCGACGTTGGCCGAGGTCGTCGCGCACCGGACCCGGCACCTGACCGACTATCAAGGCGCCTCCTTGGCCGCGCGTTATGCCAAGCTCGTCGAGCGCGTGCGCGCGGCGGAGGCGCAAGCCATGCCCGGTTCGCAAGCGCTCGCGCTCGCCGTATCGCGCAATTACGCCAAGCTCCTCGCCTACAAGGACGAATACGAGGTCGCGCGGCTGCTCACCCACCCCGCGCTGCGCGCCGAACTCGCGCGCACCTTCGAGGACGGCGGCCGGATCGCGCTTAACCTCGCGCCGCCGATCTTCGCTGGCAAGCCGGTCAACGGTCGCCCGGCCAAGCGCGAGTTCGGCGCGTGGATGCTGCCGGTGATGCGCGTGCTCGCGCGCGGCAAGCGGCTGCGCGGCACGGCGTTCGATCCCTTCGGCCGCTCCGCCGAGCGCCGCGCCGAGCGCGCGCTCATCGCCGACTATGAAGCACTGGTCGAGCGCACGCTCGCCGCGCTCACCCCCGCCAACCACGCCGCCGCGGTCGAACGGCTGGCGATGGTCGATCAGGTGCGCGGCTTCGGCCCGGTCAAGCACACCGCCATGCTCGCCTATACCGAGCGCGCAGCGGCGGCGGACGTGGCCTTGCGCCAGCCCGACGCACGCGTCCCGGTCCCGGCACGCTGAATGGCGGAAGCCCGCTCGACTTTCCGACGTCCGCGCGCCAGCATCGGCTATGCTCGAATCCAAACGCCTGCGCCACTTCCTTGCCGCCTATCAGTTGGGCTCGATTGGCCAAGCGGCGGACAAGCTGCTGCTCTCGCAACCCGCGCTGTCCAAATCGCTCCGCCAACTCGAAGACGAGCTCGGCGTGCGCCTGTTCGATCGCACCCCCTTGGGTGTCGTGCCGACCGTCTTCGGCGAAGCGCTCGCCGTCCACGCCAAGGCAATCGACTCGGGCCTCAGGAACGCGGGCGAAGCGATCCTGCGGCTGCGCGGCGGCGCCAAGGGCAAGGTGCGCGTCGGCATCGGTCCATCGGTCGCGCCACGCTTGCTGCCGCTCGCCACCGTCAGCCTGCACGCGCTCCATCCCGAGATCGAACTGACCGTCACCGAAGGCCTGATCGAGGACCTAATCCCGCGCCTCAGAAGGAACGAACTCGATCTCGCGGTCGGCGCGTGGACGCACGCCCCCGATCCCGCGCTGCGAGTGGAAACTTTGTTGGTCGACCGCACGGGCGTGTTCGCCGCCGTCGACCACCCACTAGCCGGGCACACTGTCTCCCTCCCCGATCTGCTCGCGCACACCTGGGCGCTGCCGCTCGAAAACCAGAAGCTGCGCCAGGAGTTCGACGCGCTGTTCACCGCCCAGGGCCTCGATCCGCCGCAGCCGATTACCACCTCGAACAGCGTCGGCTATCTGAAAGCGCTGATGCGCACGGGCAAGTATCTGAGCTTCCTCCCCGCGCAAGTCGTGGGCGATCCGGCCGACGCCGGGTTGGCGATGATCGAGCTGGATGTGGAAACGATGCGCCCCGCGATCACGCTCACCACGCGCGAGCGTGCCGCCGCCTCGCCGCTGATTGCCGAACTCGTGCAGGTGCTGCGCGCGGTAGCCGAAGAACTCGGCACCGCCTGAAGGAGACCATTCGATGAACGAACCCAAGCTGCCCGAAACCATGCAGGCCATAGCAATGGCCGGCTACGGCGAGCCCGACGTGCTGCAGCTCCAGACCGTCCCACTTCCCCCGATGCGGCGCGACAACGATGTGATGGTCGAAGTCCACGCGGCGGGCGTCAACCCGTTCGAGGCCAAACTGCGGCGTGGCTGGCTGCGGATGCTCTACACGCTCGAACCCGGCACCATCCTCGGCAAGGACGTCGCGGGCGTGGTCGCCGCTGCCGGCTTCGATGTCCACGAGTTTGCACCCGGCGACCGCGTCTGGGGCCTGATCGATACCATGCGGCCAGGCGCTTACGCCGAATACACCGCGGTCACCGCCTACGCGCTCCGTAAAATGCCGGCCAACCTGAGCTTCGAGCAGGCCGCCGCCGTGCCGCTCGCGGGCTGCACCGCCTGGTTCGCGATGGTCGAGATGGCCAATGTCCAGCCCGGGCAGCGCGTGCTGATCCACGCGGGCGCGGGCGGCGTCGGCTCGTTCGCGATCCAGATTGCCAAGTATCTGGGCGCATGGGTCGCCACCACCTGCTCGGCGGGCAACGCGGACTATGTGCGTTCGCTCGGCGCGGACGAGGTGATCGACTACGCGGCCGAGGATTTCCGCACGCGGCTGAGCGACATCGACGTCGTGCTCGACACCATCGGCCGCGAAACCAATCACAGGTCGTACGAGGTCATGCGCCGGGGCGGAACGTTGCTCAGCGTGCTGCGCGGCGATCCGATGGAGATCGAGAACCGCGAACGGCTGATGGCGCAATATGGCGTCACCACCAAAGTCGTCGTCTTCAGTATGCAGCCCGACATCCTCGACAAGCTCGCCGCGCTGTTCGAGTCGGGCGCGCTCCAAGTGCCCGCACTCACCGTGCTGCCGCTGGCGCAAGCCGCCGAAGCGCACCGCCAGATTGACACCGGCCACACACGCGGCAAGATCGTGCTCAAGGTGCGCTAGGCCGCCAACATCGCCCCGGCGCTGCGGTCCGCCAGCGCCATCAGCGTAAACGTCGGGCTCACCCCGCCGCTGCCCGGGAACAGCCCCGATCCCGCGAGCCACAGATTGTCGATCCCATGCACCCGCCCGAACGCGTCCGCGACCGACCGCGCGGGATCGTCACCGATCAGCGTGCCGCCGATCATGTGCCCCGCCGCGAACGGCCCGCCCCATGCCTCGCGCGCGCCGCCCGCGCGCATCACCGCGATCCCCTCGGCCTGCACATGGCGCCAAAGCGCCATCTCGGCGTCAGTCACGTGCTGCTCGACCCGCGCGTGCGGCACGCCGAAGCGGTCACGCGTCGCAGCCAGCGTCACGCGGTTGGTCGGCGCGCACGCCTGGCCGATCATCCCCGCCATGCTGGCGATGTCCCTGGTCGCGCCTTCGACAAACGCCGCCAACCCCGCGCCGAACAGGTCCGCGCGGCTGACCGCGACCCCGAAGATGTCGTTCGGCTTCATCGCGGGCGCGATCTGCCACTGCCAAGCGCCAACGGTCGTGCCCGGCGGCGCGCCGGGCCGGTCTTGCGGCCCCCGCACCCGGTTCAATAACTGCCCCGCGCTCAGCCCCCGGTGCGGTTCGGTCGGCCCCGGCATCCGCCCATAAGCGAGCGCTAGCATATCGAGCGCGAACCCGCGCCCTACCTGATCGCGCGCATTGCCCGCCCCCTCGGGCCAAACCCCTCCCGCCGAGGCGAGCAGCAGGCGCGGGTTCGCCACCGCGCCGCCCGCCAGCACCACATGCGCAGCTTCGTGCCGCCGCACCGCGCCGTCCGCGCCGACATACTCCACCCCGGCCGCGCGCGCGGCGATGGCGGGCAGCACGCGCGTCACCGTAACCCCCGAACGAATGTCTGCCCCCGCCTCGCGCGCCCAGGCGAGGTGGGTGACGAGCGGGTTCGCCAGCGCGCCAATGGGGCAGCCCGCGTCGCACCAGCCGTCGTACAGGCAACCGGGCCGGCCCTTGTACTCGCGGCTCAGCACCGCGACGGGTAACGGCGATACCGGCCAGCCTTTCGCCGCAAAACCGCGCGCCACCGCGTGTCCCTGCGCGAGCGTCGGGGTGGGCGGCAACGGATAGGCCGCACCTGGTGGCCGCCAAACCTCGGTCGCCGCGTCGCCCGATATGCCGACTTCGGCCTGCACGCGGTCGTAATGCGGCCGCAGCGTCTCGTAGCCGAACGGCCAACCCGCGAACGCTTCGTCGAACATCCGCGGCCAGGTGGCGTAATGGTGCAGCGCCGAGCCGCCCAGGCCCCAACCGTTGTTGAGGTTGTGGCTGAAGCCGTGGTGGTTGGCGCGCACCTCGACGGGCGGACCGCCCCACTTCAGCCGCCGCGCCCAGATTTGGCTCGACGCGAGATCGTCGGTCGACCACGCCGGCCCCGCCTCGAACACGCTCACCTTGCGCCCCGCCGCCGCCAGCCGGTGCGCGATCAGCGATCCCGCCGCCCCCGCGC
>JAABUQ010009477.1_pt1 | contig 13153 bp, 13 predicted proteins | sample 5560001 | NCBI WGS metagenome assembly JAABUQ01 (sample SAMN10711888, study PRJNA513371) | rock metagenome | isolation source: Antarctica rocks | place: Antarctica: Victoria Land, Finger Mt nord | collected 2015-12-18 | reverse complement strand
AGGGAACGAAGCGGAACGTTGGAGAGCTTAATCCTAAGCTTTCTGTTGCCCAAAGCTGGCGCATTGAGATTATCAATGTGCAAGCTAGTATCTATGCACACCTGAATTCTTGCAGCTTACACACATCGTTATGAGGAGTAATACTTCCTATGACACGTACTGACTATTTTAACGATCCTCATACGCCAAAAGCAAATAGTATTTTCCCTGCTGCTCAGCGGTCTTTGTCAATAATGAACGAATATGATACCACTTCAAAGAACAATATACATGCATTGATCGGCAATCTGTACCATCATCTGTCGCTCCTGAAAACGCACATTGTAGTCAGCGATACGAGGTCGGCCGAGATTGTTATACAGCGCAATGCTCTGGGTGATCTGCTGTTCTAGCCACACCACATTTCCATAGAGCACGAGCACATCCTCCTCTACCTCGATGGCATGCTTTCCTGTAAGGAGCCAGCGTGTTGCAGCAGTGCCACGGCTGCGATATCGCCTGGTGACTTCTGGCAAAAACGTGTGCAACAACAGCTATAGGCCGGATTATTGAGGAGCACAGCAAAGGGTTCTGAAAGGGGAAGACGAGTATCAGGGCACACGCTCTATTGACTCTTCCAACCGTCTTCTTTTGGTACGAGACCTCTCGGTTGACCCTTCCAACAGCCTTTTTTAGACGGGTAGACTCTCAGTTGGCTCTTCCACTCTGCTTTTACTCCATCGGACAAGCGTTCAAGAGGTATCCTTCCAATCTTGTGTCTCCATCAAGGCCAGGGCAAGTTGCGCCCTCTCATCTATAGCAGCCACCCTGGAGATCGGGAGATTGACAGGCGAGAGCATAGTCAGGTAGGATAAAGTTACGAGCCGCAATGAGCAGGCCGTGTACGTGGAGGTTGTCTACTACGGAGGAAAACAATGGTCGCACATCCGCAGCACGAAGAGGAAACGTCCTCTTTACATGGTATTCCTGTAACAGAAGAAGCGTTTGAACGCTTGATCGCTGGCGAGAGCCCGTATCGCTACGAACTGATCGATGGTATGCTCTATGATATGACCGGCTCCAGCCCGGAACATAGCGTTATCGCGGGAAATATCTATGCGCTTCTTCGCGAACAATCAGGCACCAGTGGCCCTTGCCGTGTTCATCAGGATCAGTATGTCGCCATTCCAGACCATGCATCCACTGTCCCTGACGTGGTACTTACATGTGATGTAGGGGATTGGGACAAGGACAAGCGGCTCAAACCCTTCAAAATTCAATCACCGCTTATCGTGGTCGAAGTATTATCGCCCTCTATCGAGAAATATGATCGCACAGAGAAGTTCGCGCGCTACCAGTGCTGCCCGACCCTCGCGGTCTATATCCTGGTTAGCCAGGATGAGCCGCACGTTGAAGTGTACCGGCGTACTACAGGCTGGCGGCAAGAAATCTTTTCAGCCGGGCAGACGATTAAACTTGATCAGCTTGATCTGGAACTCCCGCTTGAGGCGATCTACGAGGGAGTTCTTCAGTAAATTATTTTCAGCTTCACCTGTCGCCTATAACAACCTGCTCTCTTTTTCATGCGCATAGGAGTATATAGATGAAAGGGATACAGCAAGATGCAGAATTCTGTCGAGATCGTCGAAACCGTGCTTGGCCTCCTCGTCGCAGTAGCCGCGCTGGTGACTATCGCGCGCAAATTCGCGATCCCGTACCCTATCTTGCTGGTACTCGGGGGCCTGGTGCTTGGCTTCGTACCACATCTACCGCCGGTTACCTTGAACCCAGACCTGGTTTTCTTGCTCTTCCTGCCGCCCCTGCTGTACTGGGAAGCGCTTAACACGCCGCTACGCGAGTTTCGCGCTAACCTGCGCCCCATCCTGCTGCTCGCGATAGGTCTGGTGCTGGTGACGACCAGCATTGTGGCGGTGGTTGCGCACATTCTCCTCGGTCTCGACTGGCCTGTCGCCTTCGTCCTGGGCGCGATCCTTTCACCGACCGATACCGTTGCGGCCTCGGCGATTGCGCAGCGTCTCGGGCTGCCGAACCGTGTCGTGGCGGTGCTGGAAGGGGAGAGCTTGCTCAACGATGCCACCGCCCTGGTTGTTTACAGCGCGGCGTCCGCTGTGGTGACGTCCGGGACCTTTTCGCCTATGGGGGCGGGTATACAGTTCGTGGTAGCCAGCGTGGGCGGCATCGTAATTGGCCTGGTGGTTGGTATGCTCGTGGTTGTGGTGCGCCGCTTCCTGCATGACGCGCCAGTGGAGAACACGATCTCGCTGCTGACCGGATTCGCGGCCTACCTACCCGCGCAGGCTCTGGGCTGTTCGGCCGTCCTCGCAGTTGTTGCCATCGGTCTCTACCTGGAGCAGCGTGGACCACGCATCGTCTCCGCGCAGACGCGCTTGCAGGCGGTTCAGCTCTGGCAGGTGGTCGTTTTCCTACTCAATGGCCTGCTCTTCATCCTGGTTGGCCTCCAGCTCAATGGTATCCTTGCCAGGCGTCACCTACCATCCACCGCTATGCTGCTGCGCGATGCCGTATTGATCTGCCTCGCCGTCATCCTGACACGCATCGTCTGGGTCTTCCCCGCGAGCTATCTGCCGCGTCTGCTGAGCCGCCGTTTGCGTGAGCGCGATCCATACCCTTCCTGGCGCGATGTAGCGATTATCTCCTGGACGGGCATGCGTGGCGGCGTCTCGCTGGCCGCCGCCCTCGCGCTCGGCGAAAGCTTTCCACAACACGACCTGATCGTGTTCCTCACCTTCAGCGTTATCCTCGCCACGCTGGTCCTGCAAGGTCTAACACTGCCACCACTCATAGCCTGGTTACAGGTGGTTGACGACGGCGCGCTCAAACAGGAAGAGGCACAGGCCCGCAAGAAAGTGCTGCACGCGGCCCTGACGCGCCTGGAAGAACTGGCACACGAGGATTGGGTCCCCCAGGATGCCGTGGAGGCCATTCGTGTTCACTATCGGGAACGAGGCCAACAGGTGCGCGCCTCTGTAGATGGCAACGCGAACTCCATCTTCGCCGAACGCATCGCGGCCTACCAGCGCTTAGAACGTGATCTGCTGGCGACCAAACGCAAAACGCTGATCGAGCTGCGCGACCAGGACATTATCAACGACGAGGTGCTGCGCATCATACAGCGCGACATCGATATTGAGGAGACACGCCTGCCCAGGTGAGTTTTGTGATGGATACTGTCACGCTGTGCCGCTTGAAGCGGCACAGCGTGACAGTATCCATCAATTCTTCCTGCACATTATTGCTCCTCGCCAACGGCCTGCACCACTAACAGCCAGATATTGTTAACTGACCACAGGATGTAGATCAGTATTGTCGGTACCAGCCAGTACAGCCCGCCAAACTGCCCAGCGATCAGACTGATGCCAGCTATGATAGCGGTGACAAGGCCAAGGTCCAGCACAACATAGCGCAAGACCCAGCGTACTCTTCTGCCAGCAGCGGTCCTCTTCAGCGTCTGGAAGCGCAATCTCGCGGCAAGTGCAACCAGCAGAAGGCTTCCCAGCAGAAGTTCGCCACCAAGCACACGCCGATCCTGCCCTGGAATGAGCACGATCACAGCGAGGATAAGCAGGCTAAGCATGCCACCAAGCGCCTCCCTGGCACGCGCCATCAGCGCCGGAACTTTGATGATGGTATGCAGGTTAAGCGAGAGGCCGATAAAGAGCAGACCCGTCAGCGCCGCCGTCGCCCCCGCTACAGCGGTATATAAGGCTTGCCACGCGTCAGCTCGATAGGCATATTCCATGAACAAGTTCTATCCTTTCGCGAAGTTTGTGAACCACAAAGATTTAGCTACCGATAATAGTAACCCGCAAAGTGCAAGCTGAGCAAGGCAGCATACGTGTGGCCCTAGCTTCACAAAAGCCAGGAAGGTGAAAAGCAAGAGCGCCCTACCAGGTCGTGGTTCACGACCTGGCAAGTGATTCATTCAGGCATTGGGCGCACCAGTCTTGCGAAGCGAGGTATAGATTTCGAAGAGGTGACCATCGGGATCGCTGAGATAGGCATTGCGAGCTTGCATCGCCGGTCGGTCCTGTGGTGCCGCAACTGAGGTCGCGCCACGCTCAATCAAACTGACATAGACAGCGTCAACGTCATCTACCAGGAACGCGAGCGCTGTCTGACGACTCTGAGAGGGCGCTATGGGCACCGCTTCACCAAGGTCTGCGGCAAATTTATCGCGGTTGTAGAGTGCCAGTGTAGTACTGCCCGTGTCGAAAGACGCGTATCCTATCGTCTCGTCGCTATACGTCACCGTTAATCCCATCGCATCCCGCCAGAAGCGAACTGCCGCCGGAATATCGCCCACCAGCAGAAGGACATAAGAGAGTTTCATCATGTACTGCCTTTCTGTTTTCACTATTCTCTTTTACGCACAGCCTCTCCATCCCAACAAAAATATGCCAGGAGGACTCAATACAGAGAATTCTACTACGCAAACAACAAGAAATATTGTAAAAACGCGACAGGTTAGAAATCATGGGCTGCTGGCCTTCAGTCGCGATCCGCTCGCCACGGCTCAGTTGATCACGATCATGGAGGAAGCGGCCGAGTTAACGCTCGATGCGCGCTCGCTAGGCGGCGAAAAGCCCTTTCCAGCCGATGCGCTGGCACGCGAACGCAAACATATGCAGCAGTCTGGCGCACAGCAGATGTAACGGCTCATCATCTCGTTTGGGATAACTTATTGCAAGGTGCCTACAGCGCTGCCGAAGCACGTTAGTGTGTTCAGCCTGATATGCACGGTGTTGAGCGCACTTTCTGGACGAGAGACGCTCAAGTTACACTGTCAGACGGACGTACGAGTTCGCCTTCCTCCTGTTCCCGGTCTGTTACAGGCGCGGGCTGCGGCATCTCCCACAGATAACGCGGGTATGAGAGACGTCCCCGTGTAGCAGCGATCACGAGCAGCGCCACCACGATCCAGACGAGAAACCAGCTCAATCCGAACTGCATACTCACGGATGGAGATGGAAAGAGCGCTGGAAGCAGGACGCCGGGTGCTGTATTGATGGATGCGTGCAGCAACATCGTCAGCAACAGGCTGCCACGAGCGTTATTGAAGACCCACGTGAAGATGACCGTCAACGCGATGGTCCAGGCCACAAACACGCCAAGGGGAACCAGGTGTCCGATAAAGCCGGTGCCAATAATCGAGATCGCATATTGGTCCGTACCCGGGATGAAGAAGAGAGGCAGGTGCCACAGGCCCCAAAGCGCCCCAAGCAGGAGGGTGCCTACCAGCGAACCAAAACGCTGCTGGAGACGTGGGAGCGCGAAGCCCCGCCACCCTGGTTCCTCCCCCAGTGGTCCCTCAGCGACGAGGAAAAGAAGGTATAGCATCAGGTATGTCGGCCAAAAGGAGAGTGCTGGCAGGCGAAAGGCGGAGGAGGCTCCCGCCAGAGGCAGGACGGCGATCAGCATCAGAACCGGGACGCCCAGCAGGACCAGCAGATACCAGGGGATGCCGACGCGCCAGAGCACATAGCGGCGCAGCAACTGCAGAATGCCCGCACGCCCCTGTATGATGGTCGTCATGAGAAAGGCAGCCAGTGTTGGCCCAAGCGTAAAACCAAGATCGAGAAGCACTCCCCTGAGCGAGAAACCCGGAGTGAGCAGAACCCTGTAGAGAGTCAGTTCATACGCCCAGGTAAAACCAAAGGCCAGCAGAAAGTAGAACACCAACGGGTAACAACGCAGTAGCTGCACCAGGCGCTTCGTGGGGCCTACTGCCTGCTCCGGGATCAATGAGGGTTCCATGAGAAACCTCCTTCTCTCGTTATGCGCATATAGTGAGCTTTTGCCACAAAACCAGGCGATGGATATGCCGAGCTACTGTCGTCCTGAGACGAGCAACGCGCTTACGTATATGCTCACACTCTTTCACGATCCCAGTATGGCCGATCGCTCTCACTAGCCAGTCATATACTATGCTGCTCAGTTTATCTCACGGAAGTGTTTAGCGTCAATAATTTTCTTTTATCATCTGTCCTCCGCTTCTGGATACCCCTGCTCTTGAGGCATGGGGAGGAAAGAAGCGTTCCTTGTTTGGGGCTTGGGATGGGTGGTCCCTTTGCCCTTTGACGATTGTTGCTTTTCTGGAACCAACCAGGAGCGCCATGCCACCCAGGTCAAGATAGGACACTCTTTGACCTTTGCCCCCTGTGTCAGTCGCTTGTTGGTTCGATAGTCGTGCAGGCTGATCGTTTGCCGTCTGCGGTCAAACCCACCAACCGTACACCGTCCATACTTCTTGTGCTCTACAACGGTTCCCCGTTTGAGTCCGAGTGAGCGGGTCCCGCCGTAGGGTTTGCGCTCCCCGCCTTTTGCCGCTTGCAAGCGGTGCAACTGGCGGCGATGCAAGACGGCTGGCATCACATACCACAAACGTGTGCAGGTAGGTCTCTCTGCCCCGCTCAACGCCGCCGCCATGACCCAACTATCCACGGCGTGACTCTCAAAGGACTGCTTGCTCTTGCTCCTGGTTTTCTTGAGTCCGTACTTCTCTCGCAGTTCTTTGGTTTCATATCCCTGACAAAGATGAAGCGTCAATCCCATCTCTCTGAGCAATCGATAGAGATGTTCCTTCCCAACTTGCACCGGGCTAAAGCATCTATTCCACGTGCCACCCTTGCCCTTTCGGGTGACCGCTTGCACATCCTCGACCACGACATCTGTGATGGGCAGCACGTTCAGCAACTGCATCATGACACGAGCCTTCGCTTCCCAGCGGCTACGCGTTGAAGGCGGAATACGCTTCTTGCAGTTGAGGCGATTGTCACATCGCTTGGGCCGTCTCCACTTCCGAGAACGTCGTGCACGGCGCATGGTCCGGCGCGTCTGGACGGCATCTTTCACGTGGTCAGGTGCTTCCACCATCAGATTGAGCACGGTCTCTTTGGTTCCAACCACGCTGTAGCCTTCAAACTTGGAGCCAGGATCGATGCCCACCACTAACGGTTGAGTATCTAGTTCCTGCTCGTAGCAGAGTTGGACGGTGAGCAAGCCAAGCTTGCTCCATTTTGGTTTGGCCTTGCCATGCTTGAATAAGTGACGGGCCTTTGCGGGGGTGCATGGCATCAGTGCTACCCAGCGTGTATCGCCAACTGGGAGTCTCAAGGGATTGCCCTTCTCCTGGTCAAGCCAGGGTAATATGACCCTTCCCGATAGCAAGGGGGGCTTAGGTACCACTGCATCGGTACCATCAGCTTCGGCGTGGCTAGAAGTGGTACAGGGTAGGGTGGCGCCTGTACGTTCTTGTAGCCCCTCTCGCTGCTGCTTCAAAGAAGCCCGGTAGTCACGGTTTGCATCGTGTTAGCCGTTCCACAAGCCCCTCGCTTCAGCTATGGGGTCCCTGACTCTAACGTCGCGAGTTCTTGCAGCCATAGAGCGCTGCTCGCATCACTGGGCATACGCCAGTCTCCTCTGGGAGAGAGCGCTACCGAGCCCACTTTTGGTCCGTCTGGCATGGCGGAACGTTTGAATTGTGAGGCGAAGAACCGCTGATAAAACGTCCGCAACCAGGGCAGGATCTCGGCAGGCGTATGGTGAGCGGCAAAGACCTGGCAGGCAAGCCAGAAAATTTTGCGTGGCGAAAAGGCATGACGTACCGCGTAAAAGAGGAAAAAGTCGTGCAGCACATAGGGTCCGATCGTCGCTTCTGTTTCCTGCACTAACGCATCGTTCTCTCCCAGCGGCAGCAATTCAGGACTGATGGGCGTGGCGCTGATATCGCGTAACACCGCGCTCGTTTCGCCGCTGTATACGCTATCGGCACACCACTCGATAAGATAACGCACCAGCGTTTTCGGCACCCCGGCATTGACATGATACATGGACATATGGTCGGCGTTGTAGGTACACCAGCCCAGCGCAAGTTCTGACAGATCGCCCGTCCCCACCATCAGACCTCCCACCTGGTTCGCTACGTCCATCAGGATCTGCGTTCTTTCCCTGGCCTGCGCGTTCTCATAGGTCACATCGTGGACGTGCGGATCATGGTCGATATCCCGAAAATGCTGGAGAACCGCCTCCCGAATCGGGATTTGCCGTAGCGTGATACCAAGCGATCTTGCCAGTTGTTCGGCATTGCCCAGCGTACGGTTCGTTGTCCCAAAGCCTGGCATGGTAATCGCCACGATGCCATCACGCGGCAACGACAGCATATCAAATGCCTGCTGCGTGACCAGCAGAGCCAGGGTTGAATCAAGGCCCCCGGAAAGTCCGAGCGTGACATGTGTAATGCCGATATGCTTGAGCCGCTTTGCCAGCCCTACTGCCTGAAGATGAAAAATTTCCTGGCAATGCTCCGCGCGCTGCGTGGGATTGGCGGGAACAAAGGGCGTTGGCGAGAGATCGCTGCGCAGAATGCCCTCCTGCCGGGTCGCGTCTATCCCCGCTGGCAGGCTAAACCCGATATTCCTGTATGACCGATCTGGCAGGGCGGAGGAGAAACTGCTATTGCGTAATCGCTCGTGAGCCAGGCGCTGGACGTCAATATCAGCGACAGCGATCTGCGTTGAAAAGTGGAAACGCTCAGTCTCCGCCAGCATATGACCATTTTCATTGATGAAGGCATGCCCGGAGAAAACAATATCCATGGTTGATTCCCCCGGACTGGCGCCAGCATAGAGGTAGGCGGCCAGGCAGCGAGCGGCTTGCTGCTGGACCAGTGCACGCCGATACCCCGCTTTGCCCAGTATCTCATCGCTCGCTGAGGGATTCAATAGCACACTGGCACCGGCTAAGGCCATGCTGCCACTTGGAGGCTGAACGGCCCAGAGATCCTCGCAGATCTCTATGCCAAGCGTACACCCAGGGAGGTTAACAGCGGAGAAGAGCAGGTCAGTCCCAAAGGGAATCGCCTTCCCGGCGAGATGAATACTATCAAACGGACAATTCTTAGCTGAGCTAAACCAGCGTTCTTCGTAATATTCGTTGGTGTTTGGCAAATACGTTTTGGGCACAATCCCCTGCACCGCGTGCTCATTCACAAAAGCAGCACAATTGTACAGCTTGCCTCCCACTTCCAATGGCAACCCGACTACCGCCGCCACCCCGGCATCTCCTGCCGCGCGGGCAATCGAGAGCAGCGCCTCACGTGCTTCCTGCTGCAAAAGTGCCTGGTAGAACAGATCAGCGCAGGAATAGCTCGTGATACATAGTTCAGGGAATAGAGCTAACTGGCACCCGCGAGCAGCCACCTGTCGCAAGGCATCAATAATTACGCCGCTATTGTAACGAATATCGGCAACGCGCACCTCTGGTGCAATGACAGCTACCCGAAGAAAGCCCAGCGCTCCTGGGGAGAATGTTTCCTGACTCACTCTTTTTCCTCTTATCTCTTGATTTTGCCAGTGGCCTGCTCTTTATTATAACGTGTACCACACTACTTTCTCTTTTTATCCATTCGCGCTCCTATTGTTTATTCATTGCTGAATCGCTCTGGCATTGCTCATAGAAATCGAGCTTCTGCCGCACTGTCATGAGCAAAGCATCAAGGTTCCGCCGCTGTTCGTGGAGCTGCTGCTGCTGTCGCCGCAGGAGAGCCATGCGTTTCTCTGCCACGTATTGGGGGATAGGTTCGCCACGCTGTAATCGCTCAAGCATACAGCCATCCTCAGTAAAGGCTATGATGTCTTCCAGTGACATGCCTGTCTGTTTGAGTTGCAGCAGAAAGCACAGAAAGGCCACATCGGCCTCAGAAAACTGTCGTATGCCGTTTGGCATACGCTCGATGCGCGGCAACACCCCGGCTTTCTCATAAAAGCGGATTGTGTAGGCGGAAATCCCTGTCCTTGCGGCAACTTCTTGAATCGTCATGTTGGGTAGCCGTTTCCTAAGCCCCGGCGCTTCTCGCCTGGGGTTCCTGACTGTTACAGAACCTACAGATAGCATATACGCTAGAGTTACCTCTAAGTCAAGGATAATTATATCCTATCGGGCTACCATCTTGCCGGGATTATGCATCATCAGGAAAGGGCTGTTTGTCAGGTATTTTTGCCAAAAACCTTGACTTTGGGTCAGGATTGAATCATACTCAAAATAGAGGAAGCAGGGGCAGAAGATTGGCATAGAGGCCACCGCTTTGAATAGTGAGCGGGCAGAGTAAGCACGCAAAGGAGAATTTCGCATGTCTCAAACTGTCAAACGCCAGGCCGGTATGGCTACCTGGCGCAGTCTCGACCAGAGCCGCATTCTCGTCGTTGGGGCTGGCGGCGCCTTTGGAAGTGGCATCGCGCAGGAGTTACACGAGCGTGGAGCGCGCGTCATGGGCATTGATCGCGTGAGCGGGCCGGGGATTGTCATCGCGGATATCACTGATGACCAGGCTGTGCGGGCGGCTGTGCAACAGATCATCGCAGAATTGGGCGGACTCGATATACTGATTAATACCGCCGGTATTGGCTTGCTCCAGGACGCAGGTGCACCGCCTGACGAAAGCGTGACGCAGACGATCGAAATCAATTTGCTTGGCCCCTGGCGCGTCGCTGGTTATGCCTTGCCGGCGCTGCTAGAAGCGCGGGGACGCATTATCAATGTTGCCTCCGGGCTGGCCTTTGCCAACGTCCCCTTTGCCGCAGCCTACTCGGCGAGCAAGCGCGCGCTTTGCGCCTGGTCGGATGTGCTGCGCCTGGAATATGGGAGCCATATCGGGGTCACAACCATCTATCCTGGCTACATCAAAACGCCCATTCACACCCATGCAGAGAACGCGCGTGTATCGCTCGAAGGACTGGTACGCGAGGAGCCACTGAGCGCCATGATCACCACGACTGTGCGCGCCTGTACAGGCAAACCACGCCGTGATGTTGCCACTACGCGTCAGGGTCAACTGGAAATCGGCCTGGCTCGCCATTTTCCCGCGCTAGTGGATGGCATGATTCTGCGCCGCATACGCCAGATGGTTCGTCAGCAGCGCTATGTGGACGCGCCTATGGCTGCCGGGATGCTGAGGCGTAGGGGTATGATAGCGTCTGGACGAGAGGAAACACAGGAGCCATCGAAGCATATATCAACTCCAAACGGGTTCTCCCCGCAAGCTTCTGCGGATAATGTTCAATGACTTATATCTTTTTATAGGTGTGCAGCACTTTATGCGGCCGGGGGCCGCATAAAGTGCTGCACACCTATATTTTCTTCTTTATTGCGCCCTGGCGCAGGAGAAAATTAAGGCGTAGAGGCCGGCCCTGGCGCTGGCTGGAGCGGCAGCGGGACAGGACCGCGCGGTGCCTGATTAAAGTCAAAGTCATTGACCAGGTTACCAAGAACGGCTGCATTCTCGCGTATATCGGGCCGGGGATCAGGTCGTCCATCAGTTTTAGGATCGATGCGCGAGCCACTCAGGAAGTCATCCTCAATAAATTTGAGGTAGGCATCAAAGCTGAGCGTCTGATGATCAATATACCCCTGCCTGGCATAAGGGCTGATGACAAGCCCTGGTACGCGCAGGCCATAGCCGTTCTCATCGACATGCGGCGGCGTGAAGTGATCATAGAAGCCACCCCAGTCATCCCAGGATAGAAAGATGGCGGTACTGTTCCAGTCAGGTCCCTTCATCACGGCGTTGATCATTGCCGTCACATATGCCTGCCCGGTGCTTACCAGCGCAGGTGGATGCTCACTATCTTTGCCGTTGGGCACTACCCAGGAGACGGCGGGAAGCTTCCCCTGTTTGGCCGCTGTGGAGAAGTTCGCGATATCCTGGATATTGGCAAGCTCTCCGTCCTGCTTCACCGTATCAAACTGGGGGAGAGGATTCCAGATGCCGGGCACCTTCGCGTTTTGCGGATGCTGCGTGCACGTCATCTGATCGTCCGCGCAGTCCGGTTCAGCCCCTTGATCCAGGTAGTAGCCCCAGCTCACCTTGTTTTTGTGTAAGAGATAGGTGAGATCAGTCCAGGCATAATCGTTCTTCGTCACTCCCTTCGTGCCGCTCGCGCCATTGAGCGCGTTGGTACAACTCTCGGGATCACCCTTCTTCGAGCAGGCGGCCGACCAGGCTGAGACCATGAAGAGGTGAGAGGGGAGACTCCAGGAAGCATTCGGCTCAAACATATGGTCTTGCAAGACAAAGTCGTTAGCATATGTCCAATAGTTGGGGATCTCGCGCGCATCGTGATAGCCCATCACATCGGGCGTTGTGCCATTGGCGCAGTTGGGATTGTTGGGATCAACACAGCCCTTGCGCCCCCGTTCTGCCTGCGCGATAAACCCATCCATCTTCCCCCCGTTAATATCAGCCGCCGCCGCGTTTTCGTCGTGTGGTCCACCCCCATTTTTATCATTAGAGTCATGATAGGGTTTAACGCACTGCCCGCTGTGGGGATCGTTGACACAGACGGCGAATGTTCCGTTTTGTTTTGGCAAACCAGCGGCCCCTGGATAGGTGCCGAAGTACTCATCAAACGAACGATTTTCCTGCATGATTACTACAACATGCTGTATTTTGTGGATGCCGCTTGTGTTAACGCTGGTCCCCGCTGTCGGAGTAGTCCCTCCGCACGCGGCCAGCAGTGTCATAGCCAGCACACAGGCCATGCCTATGCTGGAGAGCCGGGTGAGACGAGATCTCACGCGTTTCATATACTATTTCCTTTCATCCTGCTTTCGCGCTCGGCGCGCAGGATCGCACGCATAAATGTTCCGCCGCCATTCGTCTTGATCCATTCTTTCAGCTGTGGGTCCACGCGAAACTCGTAGCGCTCCGTCAATCCCTGTTCCTCATCATCAGGCTCCTCCTCCACAGGAGGAGGGGAAAAGCCAGTTCGCTCATGCGCATAGCCCAGGGCGAATGCACCCTGTTCGCGCCGGTTGAGCGGCCCGCTGAAGGCGTCAAGCGGGAGCTGGCTTAAAAGGGGGAACAGTACCTCTTCTTTGCCCGCCGCAATCATGGTCGTCAGCGCTCTGGGGATCACCTGTGGCGGGGCGGTCGAGGCCAAGTGATACAGCTCCTGTGGTGTCTGTTCCAGCGCCTCGTGCGCGGCAAGCAGGGCAAAGAGCCGTCCTAAGAGGTATCCTCGTGTCTGTGACATACATTCTCTCCAGGTCTTCTTCAGCTCACACAGCCGCACCTGCGGTGCGGCATGCTTCTTGTTTCCCTGGCCGCCAGAGGCGGCCTCGCTCTTTGAAGGTGGTT
>JAABUQ010009476.1_pt1 | contig 13154 bp, 15 predicted proteins | sample 5560001 | NCBI WGS metagenome assembly JAABUQ01 (sample SAMN10711888, study PRJNA513371) | rock metagenome | isolation source: Antarctica rocks | place: Antarctica: Victoria Land, Finger Mt nord | collected 2015-12-18 | reverse complement strand
CGGGGTCGGCGATGAGTTCCAGGTAGCCCGGCGCCCCGGGCAGGGCGTTGGCCTCGGCGATCTGGGCGACGGCCCGGAACAGGCCGCGCTCGGCGGCGGCCTCGTACTTCCGCGCGAGGATGGCGTCTTTCGAGGGGTCGAACAGGGCGCGGTCGGCGGCGCCGGCGCGATCGAGGGCGAGGCTTTCGAGGTCGAGGTTCGCGCGGGCGGCGTGGAGGCCGGCGATCTCGCGGTCGACCGCTTCGAGGAGGCGGTCGCGGGCGAACTCGCGGCGGGCGGTGACGTCGGCGATCTCGGACCCTTCGCCGGGCTTGAGCATCGCGTTGTACGAATCCCAGAACGCCTCGCTCATCGCGCGGAAGGGGGACATGGTGGCGGCGTCGGCGTGGCGACCGCTCAGTTCATCGGCGATCTGGCGATGAATCCCGTCCCAGAGCGAACCCGGGCCCCGGGTCAGGTCGGAGCGCAAGGCTTCCCAGGCGGCGAGCATCCGGTCGATCCCTTCGGGCATCCGGCGGAGGGCCCGGCAGTGCGCCGCGGGGTTCTCGGCGATGTCGCGCATCAGGCGGTCGACCTCGGCCTTCCGGGACTCGTCGAACGTGGCGACCGCCCCCCGGACCCGCTCCGACAGGGCGGCGGCCTCGTTCCGGGCGCATCGTTCGAGCCGGACGCTGAGCAGGGCGACCCGGTGGACCAGCATCCGGGCGAACTCGCCGTTGGGGCGGAACTCCGACTCATACGCCCCCATCCGGCGGTCGATCTCGGCGGCGTCCTCGCCGTGGACCGCGACCCCGGCGCCGGTCAGGCCATGCTTCAGGGCGTTCCGACGCGACTGCTCCTTGCCTTCGACGGTCCTCGGCCCGGTCGAGCGGAGGCTGTTCCGGCGGTTCGCCTCGATCTGGGCGGGGCTGGCGGGCATGGCGGGGTCCTTGCGCGTCGAAGGTGCGGGGAGGCGTCTGGGGATGCCGCCCACACTATCGTTTTTTCGGGGGGGTCCTTAGTCGGGTTTTCTCCCCGAGGGGCGAGATTGCGCCGGACCCCCACGGCCGCCTCTACTCCGTGATCTCGCGGATCACCCGGCACGGGTTGCCGGCGGCGAACACGCCTTCGGGGATGGTCCGGGTGACCACGCTGCCGGCGCCGATGACCGAGCGGTCGCCGATCCGGACGCCGGGGCAGATCACCGCCGCCCCTCCCACCCACACGTCGGCGCCGATCTCGATGGGCTTGCCGGACTCCTGGGCCCGCCGGAGTTCGGCGTTCATGGGGTGGGTGGCGGTGTAGATCTGGACCGAGGGGCCGAACAGGGTGTTGGCGCCGATCCGGACCTCGCACACGTCGAGCACCACGCAGTTGAAATTGAAGAACACCCGCTCGCCCAGGAAGATGTTCGCTCCGTAGTCGCAATAGAACGGCGGCTGGAGCCAGACGGCCTCGCCGCCGGCGCCGAAAAGCTCCCGGACGATCCGCCGCCTCTGGTCCGCGTCGGCCTCGCGGGTCGCGTTCAGTTCCTGGCAAAGGTCGCGGGCCCGCTCGCGGGCGCGGACCAAGCCCGGGTCGAGCGGGTCGTACAATTCCCCGGCCAGCATCTTGGCTCGTTCGTCCGACATCGGTATCAAGCTCCCTTCATCGTCGAGGGTCGGCCCGGGCCGCGCCGGCTCGCCCCCGCCCGTCGGTGGGCCTCGTCGTACTCGACCCACCTTACACTTCTTCGACGATCCCCGGTATCGAGGGCGGGGGCTCGCGGGCGGGAAGGCCCGCCGGTCGTCCGGCGCCCTCCGGGTCGGCTTCGGATCAAGGGTCGCCCGCCGTGCGCTTCAGGTCCCCGTCGGCCTTGTCCCCGACGACTGCGCGGTGTCGCGGGCCGACGTCCGCGCGCCGGCGTCGATCTCCTCCTCGCGGACGATCTCGTATCCCTCGGGGAAGTGCTGGGCCATCATCCGGACGGCCTGGTGCCGCGTGGCCGGGGTGTTCCGGGCGATGCCGATGACCCCGTGATGGCCGTCCCGATAAACATGGCGCGCCTCGCGGTCGCGGTCGTAACCGGCCAGGCCGGAGCAGGCGAGGGCCATCGCCGCGATGCCGAGCGTCTTCGACTCCATCGTCATCCTCGTCGGAAGGGGGATCTCGACCCGGGACTCCGTCGCCCGGCCGATCTCGACGATGTGGGCTCGCAGGTCGCGATGACAAGAGACACGGTTAGATAATTGGATTCGGCGCGGGCGTCAACCGCGCCTCTCCCCCGCCGGGCCGGGAAAGGAAAGGGTGCCGCCCGGCGACTACCGGACGATCTGGCCCTCGACGCGCGTCTTGGCCATGTCGACGCGATCCGCCTCGATCTTCCGGGTGACGGCCGACTGGCGGAGGGTGACGCCCGGCGAGGCCGGGGCGGAAGATTGCATCCTCCGGGTCGCGCCGGTGCATCCGCCGGAAGCCGCGAGGACGAGGATCAAGACGATGATTCGCATGGCGATCACCCCGATGGGCGGGGCCGGCCTCGCCTCCGCGAGTCGACCCGGCGAAGTCCCGAGCCGCGGCAGGACCGCCGCGCCCTTTATTACTTCGGCAACCTCCATGCCGGGTCTGGCCCTTTCCCGAGGGACCGGGCCGCCGGGTGGGACGGATGCCGGGGTCGTCGCGATCCGGAGGGGTGGCGGGCGAGCGTTGGTCCATCCTTCGCGTTGCTCGTGGCCAATCCCGAAGTTGCTCCTCGGGGAGCCAACCCGCGATTCGTGGGCATTCCCGCGGCGATGGCATGGTCATGGCGGGGCCGAGTCGGCGCCGGAAACGTCGCCGATGGGTGGTTCGCGAGCGATCCTCCGAAGATCCGTCGAAGACAAAGGTTCACCGTCCCCGAAACGGACGGCCCGAGCTTCGATCGCCCTCCCAAGACCCAACAGACAACCCTCACGAGAATAAATCATGTTCGATGACTATCTTCACGACGACGGCCTCGGTTTTGCTTGAGTAAGCTCCCGGCGATCGTAGAAGTAATTCCAGCCGGTTGGCGAACATACGGTTTGGAAGCTCGCCCCGATCGCATCCGCCACCAGAGAGAAGGGACCCCCATGAACCGCTCCAGGAAGCTGCGCGCCTTGTTTGCCGGAGGGGCCGTCGCGGCCACGCTCCTCGGCTGTGGCGACACCAAGACCGACCCGGCCGGGCCCGCCCCCGCGACGACCGATCGGTCCTCTTCGCCCGCCGCCCCGGCGCCGAACGCGACCAAGGGGCCCGAGGCGACGACCACCCCCTCGTCGAGCCCCTCGCCCGCCGTCATCGACCAACCCGCCGCGCCCACGCCGACCCCCGGCGACGCGGCCAAGGACAAGACCGGCTCGGGCGAGCCCAAGAAGGAAACGCCCCCCAAAAGCCCCTGATTAACCACCACCCCCCCGCCGCGCCCGACTTTCCCCGTCCGACTTTCCTCGATTAAGAGTTTCACCAACATGATGATGCGCCTCAGCCTCCCCGCATGGATCGTCGTCGGACTTGCCGCCGGGATCGTCCCGGCCCAGGATGCCTCGCGCAAGGTGGCGACCGCTCCGGCGGCCCAACCCGGGGTCATGGCCCTCGCCTTGCCCACCGGCGACCGGGCCACCAGCAGCCTCCTGGTCGAAGCCATGTCGCCCGCCCGGATCGCCGTCGGGCGGGCCTATGAGTATCAGATCAAGCTGACCAACCTGACCAAGAACCTCGTCCTGGAGGACATCGTCGTCCGTCAAGACCTCGGCGAACATCTCGCCGTCGAGCGGGCCGAGCCCCAGCCCGACAAGGCGGACAAGAAGGGGGAGAAGACCTGGACCCTGGCGCGCCTCGCCCCCGGCGAGTCGCGTTCGATCAAGGTCCAGGCCCTGGGCGAGGAAGTCGGCTCGGTGTCGAGCTGCATCCGGGTGACCTACCAGCCCAGCCTGTGCGTGATGACCGAGTTCATCAAGCCCGAGGTCCAGATCGCCAAGGAAGCCCCGGCGCGGGCCGACCTTTGCGACGTGATCCCGGCCCGCTATCTGGTGAAGAACACCGGGACCGGTCCGGCCCGCGGCCTCAAGCTGCGCGACGAGTTGCCCGAAGGCCTGACCACCTCCGCCGGCGCCCGCGTCGTCGAGGCCGACCTCGGCGACATCGCCCAGGGCCAGTCCAAGGAGTACAAGGTCGAGCTGGCCGCCGCGAAGCCCGGCGACTACACCAGCCGGGCCATGGTCCAGGGCCAGGACGAGCTCCGGGCCACCTCCAACCAGACGACCACGGCGCTCCGGGTGGCCAACCTGGCCGTCAAGATCGTCGGCCCCGATGCCCAGTATCTCGGCCAGGCGTCCACCTACCAGGTGACCGTCAAGAACTCGGGCGAGGTGCCGGCCACCGCCGCCAAGCTCGCCGTCGGGGTGGATGCCGACCTCCGGATCGACCGCGTCAGCAAGGCCACCAGCGACAACAAGGCCCCGGCCGTCGCGGCCAACACCTTGACCTGGGACCTCGGCGACCTGGCGCCCGGGGCCGAGGCCGTGGTCAGCTTCACCGGCGTCGGGCGGGGCAAGAAGGAGCTGAGGCACACCGCCACCGCGACCTCGACCTGCGCCCGGAGCCGCGACCTCGCCACGACCGCCACCGCCGCCGTCCAGACCGAGGTGATCTCGCTGCCGGCCCTCCGGCTCGAGATGGTCGACGACCATGACCCGGTCCGCGTCGGCGAGAACGTCGTGTACACCATCAACGTCCTGAACCAGGGCCAGGGCGACGACCGCAACGTCAAGATCGTCTGCAAGCTCCCCGACGGGCTGACCTACGTCTCCTCGAAGGGCTCGACCGAGGGCAAGGCCGACGGCCAGACGATCACCTTCGCCCCCGCCGATCGGCTCGCGGCGAAGCAGCAGCTCAACTACACCGTCACCGCCAAGGCGACCAAGTCCGGCGACGTGCGGACCAACGTCGAGCTGAGCAGCGAATACCTGACCACGCCCGACCCCGAGACCGAGCCGACCCGGCTGGTCGACCCCGCGGCCGTGGCCCCCAAGTAATCCGACCCCTCCCCGGCGTCGGTCTCCCGGCGCCGGCATCGAGATGACATCCGGCCCGATCGGGATCAACCCCCCGGTCGGGCCGTTTCGTTGGCGCCAGGGGCCGGGTCGTTCGTCAATGGCGACGGACAAGCCGGAGGCTCCATCAGGCCAGGGTTTCCGCCAGGGGATCGGGTTGGACATCAGGCTTGGCGACCCGGCGGCCGAGGCCGAGCATCAGGATGATGGTGGCGGACACGGTCATCGAGACGGCCAGGTACGTCAGGCCGCCCCGGAACGACCCTGTCAGGGTCTCGATCTTGCCCATCATCCACGGGCCGATCCAGCCGCCGAGGTTGCCCACCGAGTTGATCAGCCCGATGCTCCCGGCGGCGGCCGAGGCGCTCAGGAACAGGGTCGGCAGCGACCAGAACGCGGGGAGGTACGCCTTCAGGCCGGTCATCGCCGCGATGAACAGCCCGACCGTCAGCCAGAGCGGCGGGGCCTTGGCCAGGACCATCACGGCCAGGGCGATGGCCCCCATGTAGATCGGGACCACCGCGTGGAGCCGACGCTCGCCGGTCCGGTCGGAGTTCCAGCCCACGAAGAGCTGGCCGACCAGCGACCCGACCGGCGGGAGGATCACCAGCCAGGTCACGTCGTCGATCTTGAGGTGATACCACCGCTCCAGGATGCTCGGCATGAAGAACTCGATCCCGTAATTGCCCGTCACCACGAAGAAGTAGGCGGCCGTGAGGATCAGGACCTTGGGGTTCGATAGCGCCTGCCCGAGCGTCATGTGCTTGCTCGCCGAGTGCGCCGCCTTCTCGCGGGCCAGCTCCGCCTCCAGCGCCTCGCGCTCGTCGTCCTTGAGCCAGCGAGCCTGCGCCGGGCGGTCGGTCAGGAAGAAGAAGACGATCACGCCGAGGATCACGGCCGGGATTCCCCAGGCGATGTACGCCCATTGCCAGCCGACCAGGCCCCCGATCCGGGGGTGGTGGACGACCAGGCCGGAGGCGAGCGTCTCGTCGGTCCCGATCCGGAGCATCAGGTTCGTGATCTTCGGGCTGACGAGCTGCGCCAGGGGGCCGGCCATGAAGAAATAAGCCAGCGCCCGCGAGCGGTCGCGGGTGGGGAACCAGTGGGTCAGGTAGACGATGGCGCCGGGGTAGAAGCCGGCCTCGGCCATCCCCAGGAGGAACCGGACCGAGTGGAAGTGCCAGGGCTTCGTCACCCAGGCGGTCAGGGCCGCCATGAACCCCCAGGTGATCATGATCCGGCTGATCCACTTGCGGGCGCTCCACTTCTCGACGATCAGGGTGCCGGGGATCTCCAGGAGGCAATACCCCACGAAGAAAACGCCCATCCCGAAGCCGAAGACGTCGTTGTTGAAGTCCGGGAGGTCCCCGACCATCTTTAGCTTCAAGATCGACACATTGGACCGATCCACATAAGCGATCAGGTAGCTGAGGAACAGGAGGGGCAGGAGCCTCCGGTAGGCCTTGGCCCGGGCGCGGTCCAGGGGGGTCCGTCCCGACGACGATCCGGTCGGGGAATAAGCGTTCGCCATGAGAGGGTGGCTCGCGGTCGGGAGGGTCGGCGGATGATGGCTCGAATGGTCCGAAACTACCAGGCGGCCCGACCCGCCGCAACGGTCGAGAAAACGGCGTCGAGATGGTAGGCCGCGAGGCTTTTGGGCCGCTATGATGGGGGCGGGCAACGGAGGTCCGAGGGAAAAACCATGCCGATCCATGACTGGACGCGAGTCGACCCGGGAATCTTCCATCATTTCCACCAAACTTGGATCGTGACCATCACCAGCGTCTTGAACGGACGGCTACTCCCGGGGGATTATTACGCCCTCTCCGAGCAGCAAGGGGGCAACTTCGAGCCCGACATCCTGACCCTCAAGACGGGCGGGCCGCCCGAGCCGGACGACCCCCCGAGACACCTTGGTCACGGCGGAGAAGCGGGGGGCGGCCCGGTCCTCGTGGCCGAACCGCGCGTCCGCGTCACGGCGGAGACGGACCTGGAATTCTACCGTCGCAAGCAGAACGTCGCGGCGATCCGCCACGTCTCGGACGACCACCTGGTCGCGATCGTCGAGGTGGTGTCGAAGGGGAACAAGTCGGGTCGCCGCGCGTTCGACGACTTCGTCCGCAAGGCCGCCGACTTCCTGAGCCACGGAGTCCACCTCCTGATCCTCGACCTCCAGCCGCCGACCCCCCGCGACCCCCAGGGAATCCACGGATCGATCTGGGACGAGGTGGCCGGCCAGGAATACGCCCGGCCCCTCGACAAGCCGCTGACCCTCGCCGCCTACGAGGCCGGCGCGACCATCCGCGCGTTCGTCGAGCCGGTCGGCGTGGGAGACACCCCGATCGACATGCCCCTGTTCCTCCAACCGGGCCGCCACGTCCCGGTGCCGATCGAGGAAACCTACCGGGTCGCGTTCGAGTCGGTGCCCAGGCGGTGGCGGAGGGTCCTGGAGCCGGGGTGAGCCCGGCGGACGGATTTTCACGCCTTGTTCGACCTCAAAATCGTATCAAACGTCTTTACATTTTCTAAATCCTTGTTAGAAAAGCGAAGGTTGCTGAATTTTTGGAGGCCAGAAGACACCGAGAACGAGCCACACATTGTATGGAAATCGCGTCCCCATGAAGAACCGGGTGTCTTTATCCGCCCGGCACAATTCGCCAAAAAACTTCTTTTTCACGCTCTCGGCTGCGGCTCGCTCGGAGCCTAGGCGAGCACTCTCGTTCAAAAACAGAACACCTAGCTCCCAATCCTCGCACATAGCCGTGTGAGGCTTCACGCTATCCTCGCACTCGAACACATAATGGAATGAATAAGGTAGTTTTCGCAATGGCTTCTGTTGGGGTCCGAAAAGCCTAAGTTGTGAGAAGAGGCTCAACCACTCAGGCTTCCATTCAGGGTCCGCATCTCGAATTTCCAAGTCGATGACTCGCTTTGGCTGGACGACGCCAAGAGAAATTTTTTCCTTGTCGTAAAATTCTTTAAGTTGATTCACTGTGTAGTGGGGGAGTTTGTCTATCATTGTCCTTCTAGCAGCCCAGCCGTCTTTCGGGTTGGGCGGAATCGGTTCCCCAAGCACCCGAATCGAGTCGAGCTTTGGTCGCCTACTTTCCTTGCGAGAATCCTTGCCCTTGGGGGAAAGTTCAAGCTCAACTTCGATCCATTGGAATTTCCGGAATTGCTGACGGGGCGGCCGATAGCGGTAGTCGACCGGGTAAAGGCGGACCCATTCGAGCTTCTCCGTAAGTCCCGCCGTGCAGACCAACTCCTGGTAGTTGCTAGAAGGGTGTGGATACGTCATGACCGTAATTAGCACCTTCGTCGGACCCACGTTGTCGTCCATTGCTATGGCCTTAGGTGAACTATGGGAAGGGCCGTCATTTGCGAGAGAGGCTTTGCCAGCCGGCTTCGATGGCAACTGTCGGGCTCCGCTTCCAAGCAGACGAGCACGCTCGGACTTTCAAATAGGAGACGCGAGACGTCCAAGAGGGCCTCATTCTCCCTCTTGAGCGTGTTTCGCTCGTACTCGTCGAGCATCATTGTCCGATCGTTATGACCATCGAAATGTCGACGGGCTTCGGGGGCGATACCAAGCTCTGGGAAGTGATAGTATTCAATTCCCAGCCGGACACTCAAGCGGGAAAGAGTGCTTTTGTGAAATCCATAGCGGCGTGAGATTGGGTTGTTTCGAACATCAATGACACAATTGATTCCACGTTGAACTAGCATGTTGAGAAATCGGTCTATGGAGAGCCTCTCATAGCCGGCGGTATAGACCGCGACTTCAGCCTTCGACCGACTGGCGAGCCTTTGTCGCTCGCTATTAACGGTAAAATATGGATGAAAATTATAGACATAATCAAGTAAATCATCGGTAGAGTAACTCTCGAACTTCGAAACGATCTCTCCAACGTCTGCTCGAAAAGAATTGTCGAGCTTGAGCGTGGGTACGCTCAATAGAGTGTTGAGGCTCCAAGTCGGGTTTTCGTTACTTGATATATGGTCAATTAATACATAACTTAGTTCTTCAAGCTTCTTTATTTCTTGATAAAGCTCAAAGGAGAACGGCCCGAGCCGGTATGGTACGAAGTCATAAAAGGAAGTCCCGCCGGCAGCGGGTGATTCGTGGCGAAGAAGGAAGCACCACTTCATCAGCTCGACCCGTTGGACGGGCCTGCCGGCGGTTTTGAGCATTAGAAGCAGTATTTTCTGCCGATTGAGCATCGTCTTCCTAATCTGGGCTTCTCAATGTCTGTTCAGGTTTTCCTTTGCCGTTGTGCATTATGACCGCTTAACCCACCGTCTTGCCGGTCGATTTCTGGCTTAACGCGGATTTTGGGACGACCGTGAGTCCTGTCACGGTCATGAGGGTTTCCAGGTAGGCCAGGCCGATCTGCCGCTTTCCTTTCAGGAATTCGCCGACGGCCGTCTCGCTGATCGTCGGGCAGGTGGCCTTGGCCTCCTTCCAGAGGGCGTAGGTGGACATGTTGCGTTCGGCCATCGCGGCGGCGATCGCGTCGCGGAGGAAGCTGGGACGCACGGGGAGGCGGCCGGCCTCATCGCGGGTCAGGCGACCGCCGGCCGGCTGTTCCGGGATGTCCGTCAGGTCGATGGACTCATCCGGGATCGCCAGCATCCGGGCCAATTCCTCGGGCGAGGTCGCCGGGATCTGACCGGCCTTCTTGCGAACGATTTTACCCGCCGATGGCTTGGCCATAATCGATGATCTCCCGTTTGGTTGCCTTCCGGGCGCTGATGATCCGGGTGACTCGCTCAACGTCGGTGCCACGATCCGTCCAACTGACGACAAGGACCAAGGACCGGGCGTCCGGGTGTGATCCCGTGGTGATGTAGCGATTCTCCAGCTCCGAATGCCCAGGGTCGTCCCGATCGAAGTGGAAGCGGTCGCCATCCGGGTCTTGCAATACCTCCGCCGCCACATCGAAGGAGATGCCGTGCTTCTTGAAATTCGACGCCGCTTTCTTCTCGTCCCACTCGAATTCCCAATGCAGACGGACCATCTCCAATACTCCCGTTTCCGTCAGTAAATCCTACGGGCGATCTCGGGGATGGTCAAGGGCAATGCCCCTTGTCTTGCCGGCCAGGCGCGCGGAAAGAGTGCCGTGATCCGCTTCGCACCGGGAACGGCCTCTCCTATTTCGGTCTGGTCGCCGAAGTGCTCAACGGCTCGATGGCCGTGACGTGTAAGAACGAGCAGATCTTGAATCGGTCCGGCACGCCCTCGTCCGTCTCGTCGATGCCGACGAGGATGTCCGTGCGGGTCAAGAATGCCATCTCGGGATGGCGGACCTCGTAAGCCTGCCCGCTCGACATGACGAGCCGGAAAGGCTCGAACGGGCGTCGGGTCAGCAGTTCTCGGAACGTTTGCACGGTCATGAGCCGTCCTCGGAAAACGTGGAGGGTCCTAATGGGAATGATAGCTCCGAGCCGTCGGCGTGGGCAACCGGCTCGCCCGGCCGGGCGCCCTTCGGCTAGGATGGGCCGCTGACGCTTCGGGGGGATGTCGCGGTCGGGGTCGGAGGGGCGGTTTGCCAATGGCCAGGGGCGTCGTGGTTTCGTTCGATAACCGGCGGGGTTTCGGGTTTATCCGGTCGCCGGAGTTTCGGGAGGATGTGTTCGTCCACGTCGAGGCCGTCGACGGGCGGGTGCCGCTCCGATCGGGGCAGCGGGTGGAATTCGCCGCCGAGGCGGCGGGGCGGGGGCCGCGGGCCATCCGGGTCGTGCCGGGGCGGCAAGGGTTGTCGCCGGCGATGGCGGCCGGGGGCCTGCTGATCGCCGTGCTGGTGGCTTCGGCCGGGACGCTCCGCAAGCTCGGGCTGGCCTGGTTCGGCGCCTGGCTCGGGGCGGTCGGGCTGGCGTCGTGGTTCGCCTTCGCGTGGGACAAGCGGCAGGCCGGCGTGGGCGGGCGCCGGGTCCCGGAAGCGGTCCTGCTCGGGCTGGCCCTGGCGGGCGGGTCGCCGGCGTCGGCGGTGGCGATGCTGGTGCTCCGGCACAAGACCCGCAAGCCGACCTTCTTGCTGGGCTTCGCCGCCGTGGTCCTGGCCCAGGTGGGGGCGGTGGCGGCTTATTTCCGGTGGGGGCGGTGACGGTAGGGGATTTCGCATGGGGGCGGGCTCGCGTAGGATGGACCAGCAACGCCCGTTCGGCTGGGAAAGGGAAGGCTCCCCCAATGATCCGAGGTCCCATGCGGCTTGGCTTGATGTTGGCCCTGATCGGCCTGGCGGTCGACGCCCCCGGGGTCGACCCGGAGGTCGGCAAGTCGTTCCGGGTCCCCTACCGGACGACCGAGACCAATCACTTCCTGGTCCGCGTCCGGGTCGACGGCAAGGGGCCGTTCAACTTCCTGGTCGACACCGGGGCCCCGGCCCTGTTCATCGGGACCGAGGCGGCCAAGAAGATCGGCTTGAACCCGGACCCCGACGAGTTCTTCACCGAGATCGGCCGGATCGACTTCGAGGGCGGCGCCAGCCTGACCCGGATGAAGGCCCGGGTCGAGGACCCGTTCCAGCTCGTCGGGATGAACGCCCTGGGCCTGCCCGGCGCGTCGATCGACGGCATCCTCGGCTTCTCGGCCCTGGCCCGGTTCAAGATCGAGCTCGACCCGACCCGCGACCGGATGACCTGGACCCGGCTCGACCACGAGCCCAAGGACCCGGCCGTGCCCCGGGCCTTCGCCAAGGCGCAGCCGCCGGCCGAGATGCAGGCGATGAACGCCATCGGCCCGCTCGCCAAGTTCGCCGCCGCCCTGGTCGGCAAGCAGCCCGAGGACCAGCTCCACCCCCGGGGATTCCTCGGGGTCGAGCTGGCCGAGAGCCCGACCGGACTCCGGGTCGCCGGGGTCCTGGCCGACTCGCCGGCCGCCGCCGCCGGGGTCCAGGTGGATGATCGTCTGGCCAAAATCCGGGGCAAGGACGTCTCCCAGCTCAAAGGCGCCCGCGCCGCCGTCGCCGAGGTCCGGCCCGGCGACGCCGTCCCCCTGGCCGTCGTCCGCGCCGGCAAGGCGCTCGACCTGACCCTGACCGCCGGGGAGGGGTTCTGACATGAACAGCTTTCGCGAAATCCGCCGGCCGATCGCCCTGCTCGCCGTCGCCGCCCTCGTGGCCGGCCTGGTCCCCGCACTGGCGCAGGACCCGGCGCCGTCGGGGACTTCGAAGCCGGCGGCGGTCCCGTTCGAGCTGGTGGCGTCGAACCACATGGTGGTGAGCGCCAAGGTCAACGGCAAGGGGCCGTATCGGTTGATCTTCGACCTCGGGGCGCCGGTGACCCTGCTGGGGAACAAGGCGGGCGAGGAGTCGGGGGCGATCCCCAAGGACGCCCCCAAGTCGTTCCTGATGGGGATGCGCGGCGAAGGGGCGATCAAGACCCTGGAGGTGGGCGACCTCAAGGCCAAGGATATCCCGGTGATCGTCCTGGATCACCCGACGCTCAAGGCGCTGGGGGGCTTCCTGGGCCGGCCGCTCGACGGGATCATCGGCTTCACGTTCTTCGCCCGCTACCGGACGACGATCGACTACCAGGCCAAGGTGATGACCTTCCAGCCGGTCGACTACGAGGTCCGCGACCTGATGAAGTCCCTGCCCGACCGCCTGGCCGGCCCCAAGGTGGCGAAGCGGCGGGTTTTGGCGCCGGCGGGCCTCTGGGGCCTGACCCTGGGCGAACCGGCCGCCGCCGGCCTGGGCGTCGCGATCGGCACGGTCCGCCCCGGCTCGCCGGCCGAGGCCGCCGGCCTCAAGGCCGGGGACGTCCTGACCACCCTCGACGGCCGATGGACCACCGGGGCCGCCGACGCCTACGCCGCCGCCGCCGCCGCCCCCGCCGGCGAGCCGGTCGAGGTCGTCGTCCTCCGCGATGGCAAGGAAGTCCGCGCCCGGGTCCGGCCCGTCGCCGGGATCTGAGGGGTAGGCCGGGATGGAACATGGTTGATGGGTCATGGGGAAGGCGGGGGGACGATCTTCGATTTGCCCCACCCATCAACCATCATTCATCAACCATCGCCGGATGTGAGAGGCTATCCGGGATGCAACTATTGCCTTGTAACGAGTTACGTTTTATTCGCTATCGCTTATGCGATTAGATTCCCCTTGTTTTTCCGGGGATGGCCGCTCG
>JAABUQ010009475.1_pt1 | contig 13156 bp, 18 predicted proteins | sample 5560001 | NCBI WGS metagenome assembly JAABUQ01 (sample SAMN10711888, study PRJNA513371) | rock metagenome | isolation source: Antarctica rocks | place: Antarctica: Victoria Land, Finger Mt nord | collected 2015-12-18 | reverse complement strand
CCCCGCCCCCCCACCTCGGGGGTGCCTCCGGCTCTTAAGACTTTCTCAGACCGGGAAGACATTAAACGTTAACGTTGAACGTTTAACGTCGGGTCTTGACCGCGGGGACGGGGAGACCGGACGGCCCGGACGGGACGCCGGGAGTTCCCTTTACTCGGGAAAGTCCCTTGCGGGGCAGAGTCCCCGGGAGCCCCTCAGAGAGGCCGGGGCGTTCGGTCGGCCCCGCGGTCGGCCCGAGCGGCGGGCGTGGCGCCGCGGGCCTCCCAGGGGCCCCCCGGGGGCCGAGGGCGTCGAGCCTCCGCCGGGCCAGCTCCCGGAGGCCGCGGTGCGACGAGGCGAGACAGAGGGCCAGCTCGGCCCGCTCCCGGGCCGGGTCGTCTCCGGCGGGTGATCCGTGGTCGCCGCCGGTACGGACGCCGCGGCGGTCGAGGACCTCCGTCATGACCAGCCCCCTTCCCGGTTCGGTCTCCTCAACGAGGATTTCGCCCGCTTGACGGCGGCGACCATCGCCGAACCGCGGTTGACCTTCCCGGGCTTGCACGCCTCTTCGAAGGCGCCGAGCAACACGGCCTCCGGCAGGACCCGGTTCTTGGTGTCGAGCGCCAGGCCGGTCATCGTCTCCGCGGTCAGCGCGGGGTCCCTGTCGTTGTGCCGGAACCCCGGGTCGGAGACGAGAAGGCGGGCGACCGCCCGGCAATCGCTGTCGTCCGCCGCGGGTTGGGCGGTCAGCCGCCCGACCGTCGCACGGAACTCGGCGGCGCAGGCGACGGGGGGCGCGGGTTTCCTGGAGGCGGACGCCCCCCCGGCCTCGGGCACGGCCCGGGGTTTCTCGGCCGCGGGGTTCAGGGCCGCGAGGACCTCGGGCTTGAGCCACCGGATGACGGCCGTCTCGGGGTCGGTCAGCTCGCCACACCCCGGGAATCGCACCTGTCGGAACGCCCCGCCGTCTTCGGACCGGAAGCGGATCTGCCTCCGGTTCAGGAGGCCGAGCAAGTGCTCGGCCTGGGCGGGGCGGGGGAAGGTGGCGTACCGCCCCAGGACCTCTTCCAGGACTTCGGGCGCGGGCCTCTCGGCCGGGGCCGGCGGGTCGGGTTGGTCCAGAACTGGACTAGCCGCCGGGGCCGGTCCGGCGACGGCCGGGGCCTCGGCGATCGGCGGGGCGGGTTCCTCAACGATTGGAGGAACCGCCGGGGCCGGCTCGGCGGGGGCGACGGCCGGGGCCTCGGCGATCGGCGGGGCGACCGCCGGGGCGACCGCCGGGGCGGCTTGCCCGACGACCAGGGCGAGACCCGGCAACACCGGGGCCTCGGCCCTCGGCGGGGCGGCGGGCCGGTCACACCGGGCCGGGGGCCCGCCCCCGTCGTCGAAGACGCGGAACCGCCCCCACTCCAGGAACAGGCGCGTGAGCAGCAGCTCCCGGGCGTCCCCGACCTGGCGGACCTCGACGAACCCCATGTCGATCAGGCCGGGGCTTGTCACCGTCGCCCCGTCCCGGGTGTACTTCCCGGATTCGCGGTCGGTCCGGCCCGCCTTGTACGTCCGCCCGTACAGCGCGTGTTTCACCGCGTCCCGCCGGCTCCCGACCTTCCCGGTCCGGCCGGTGGCGTCGGCGATTTTGAGGTTGGAGAGGGTGCAGACGTGCTCCCCCCACCAGGTCCGTTCGAGGAGGTGGAAGAGGAGGATCTTCTGGTAAGGCGACGGCCCGCACCCGTCCGGCGTCCCGGCGCACCCGCGGCGGGGCATGGCGATGTGTTCGCGGGTGACCTTCACGTAATTGCGGTCGGGGGGTCGGACGCGGGCCCGGCCGTCCGCGTGGACATCGCCCGGCCCGCGGTCTATACTTGGCACGTGGACTCACCCCTGGCTTGGGCATTAAGGGTTGGGTTCCGGCGTCGGGGTGCTACTAACACACCGGCGCCAACGGACGGATTCACGCGGGGCCTGCGACCGTTTGCCGCGGTCGTGGGCCCTTTCCGCGCGCGGACCCTGGCCACCCAGTCTAGCAGCCGGTCGGGCCCGGACAACCGGGGAAACCCGGACGGTCGGGGAAACCGCTTGGAAGGGAAAGCCGTTGAGGCCATGATGGGAATCGCACCTCCGGCGTGGGCGTCGTGTCCTCCCCTCCGTGGGGTTGATGCGGCTCCGGCTCCGAAGACTGCGGGGCGGCGATCGCGGGGAGTACCTGCCAAGATTCAACCCACGACGTCGCTGGATCGGGGGCGGCCGGACGGTTCAGCCGTCCGGCCGCCCCGTCTCATTCCCCCCTTCACGGTCCCACCATCCTAGCCGCAAACCGGCCGGCAAAAACCCGATCCCGGGCGAATCAGGGTGAGACAGGGTGAGACAAGGGTGGGACAAGGGTGAGACAGCCGGGGGCGTGGGCGGCCCGCGGGCCCCGCTCACGGGGTCACGAACCGGCAATCCCCGTGGGCGGTCTCCGACGGAAGTTTCAAAACTATGTTCCAATTATCATGTTTACTTTTCAACCTATTTACATGTGTTCTTGAGTAAGTATGTCCACTTGTCTTGTCGAGGTCGGGCCACGAGAGCCCGCCCGGGTAGACTCCGAGAAGGGCGCGGACGACGTTGTATTCCGCGTCCGTCAGGACCTCCATGACGGCCCCCAGGACCATCGGGCGGGTCCGCGGGGCGCCGAGCAAGACGGGTGAAACGTCGGCGAGCGGCGCGGCCTGTTCCGGCTTGAGCATCATGATCGCGGGTGCTACGCAGTACGTGAACATATAAGTTAAATCCTTGAGTCTGAGGTTTTCGACCCCGACCGCCTCCCCGGCGCCTTTGAGCAGGGCGGCCGAGCGGTAGTCCAGGCTCGGCAACGGCCCCGACGTACCGGGCCTGAACCCCGGGAAAAGCCACTCCGAATCGGAGACGCGCAGAGTGACCTTACCGTCGCACGGGACGTGCCCCCAGCTCTTCCGCTGGAGGACATAATAAATGGTGGTCCTGGCGACGCCGAACCGCTCGGCCAGGTCCCGGGTCGACCATCCTTCGGCCTTGAGTCGCCTTAGCTCGGCGGCCTTGACCTCGTCCAGTTTCATTTTGCTGCCGGGCGGCTGCGCCCTCCTGGTGAGCCAGCACTTCAAGATGGGGACCAGGTCCGGGGCCATCGGGATCACCCCGGGCGTGTGGTTGCGCTGGGCTTTGCGGTAGGGGACAAGGATCCTCCCGGCCTGGAAATCGATGTCGGCGACCTTGAGCCTGTACACGTCGCTCGGGGTGTGCCCGGTGAAGGCGACCAAAGCCGCCAGGGTGTAAAGCCGATGGTCGACCACGGACGCGCCCGCCCGCGATTCAAGGTACGCCAGGACGTCCTTGAACTGCACGAAGCTGTGGAGGCGGGGCTGCTTTCTCACCGTGGGGAACGCCCGGCGGATGCGTTCCGCCAGGTCGGGACGGCTCTCGAACGGGGACCGCCCCAGGTACTTCTTGCCCACGGCGAAACCGCAGACGCGCCGGAACCGGGACAGCAAGACCGTTTGCGTCGACTCGGCCCCGTCCAGCCCGGCGGCGAAGCGGTCGAGCAGCTCCGGGGTCAGGTCGTCCGTCGTCCGGGCCCCGAGCGCTTCGGCGATCCGGAAGATCTTCCGCAATGCGCTGGACGTCGTCTGCGAGTGGCGCCCGCCCACCGTCTCCCCGATGACCTCGTCACGCAACCGCCCGATCGGTACGGGTGTGACCCCGGACATGACGCCCCCTGATCGTCCCGGCCCCCACCGGGCCCCCACCGGGCCGCTCACTTCGCCCGCCCCTTGGGTTTGACCACCCCCCTGGAAAGCTCCGAATGCCCCTGGTCAATGTCGTGCGGGGCGTGGGCCATGATGAGCGAGCTGATATATTCAGCAAGAGTGATATTTTTGAACGATGCCGCAATCTTGGCGACGCGCACCGCCTCCGTGTCGACCTTGACCGTCACGTCGTTTCGCTTGGCCATCGGGTGATCCAGAACCTTGGTAGCCATCGGCGCCCTGTCTCCACTCCGGGGATTGTAGCGGGGTCGTCACTCACACGCCACCGGCATTATACAACAGAAGTACACTAGGTAAACACAAAATGAAAAAGTGTCTCAGTACACTGTTGACACTCAGTAAACTGAGTGTACTATGAGTGTGTCGGACGAACGAACCCCACCCGGACCGGAGACGCGCAAGATGGCCGCGACCGAGACCAAGACGACCGACGGGATCGCCTGCCCCTGCCCCCTGTGTGGCGCGACCGAGGGCCTTGTGGTCCGGGTCGCCGATCTGACCGTGGAGTGCTCGGAGTGCTCGGAGGCGGTCGACCGGGCCGCCCTGGGTGCGATGATCGCCGCGGCCCAACGGCTGATCCGGTGGCTGGACCTGGCGGCCGACGCCTGACGTGAGAAGTGAGTGGGGCCGGTCGGGTCATCACACCCGACCGGCCCGCGTGTCCCGACCCCCTAGTCCCCTTCAATCAAGAACGCAGGAGCAAGACCATGAGCATTCTAGCCGCGCCCGCCCGCCCCGTCGAACCGACCCTCGGCCGTTTGACCGACGTCGAGTTCATGCACCTGGCCGCCGCCGTGGACGCATTGCGTGAGGGGCGGGCCAGCGTCCGCCGGACCGCCGACGAGGTGGCCGCCCACGGGAGCGACCCGGCCGTGCCGACCGCCGAGGATCAGGCCGAGGCCGCGCTGATCTTCTCCGACGATTGGGCCGCGAGCCTCCCGACCGAGCCGGAGAGCCCCCCGCGTGACTGGCCGGCGTGGACCGACGCCCACACCTGGGAGCCCGGCCCGGCCCGCCCGGCCGAGCCGGTCACCGATTTCGACATGCAGGCCGTTGGAGCGGTCGGCTGAGTCACCCCGCCCGCGGGGCCACGGACGGCCCCGACCGGCGCGGACGCCCCCCACACGACCCCCGGAGCTTGAGGAGAGACCATGCCCGAACCTTCGCCACCCGACCCGGGGACCGGCCTGGCCCTGCTGCCCGCCGGCCCCACCCTTCCGGCCATCCCGGACGTCCGCCTCACGGACATCTATGACGCGCTGCTCGCTGACGCGACCTGTCCCAACACACGGGCGGGGCGGAAGTATGACGCCGAAGTCTTCGCCCGCTTCCTCGGGGCGGCCGACCCGTCGGCCGCCTGCGCCGCGTTCGTGGCGGGGGGCCGGGGCCGGGCCAACGCGATCGCCCTGGCTTTCCGGTCCAGCGAGCTGGCCCGCGGCCGGGCGTCGTCGTCGGTGAATCGGAGACTGGCCACCATCAGGAAGATAGTGGCGCTCGCCCGCCGGTTCGACCTGATCGATTTCGTCCTGGACTGCCCCGACCTGAAGAACACCCAGGTTTCCGACCGGCGCGGCCCGGGGCTCGACGGCTGGAGGTCCCTGTGGGGCGCGGCGGTCGCCGCGGGGGTCGGGCCCGTCGCCCGCAGGGACCGAGCGCTCCTCGCGCTGTGCTACTTCCAGGCTTTGAGGAAGAGCGAGGTGGCGGGCCTCCAGGTCGCCGACGTCGACGAACGGCGGCCCGCAATCTACGTCCTGGGGAAAGGCCGGACTTCCAAGGAATGGGTGACCCTCTGCCCCGAGGCGCTCGCGACCCTGCGGGATTGGCTGGCCGTCCGGGGCGTCCGCCCGGGGCCGCTCTTCCTCGACGTCCCCCGGGGCAAGGTGAGGGCCGACGGCGTCGTGTCGACCTTCGTAGCCGCCGCCGACCCGGACCCGCCCGAGGGTTCGCCCTCGGCCCGCCGGATCGGGCTCCGGACGATCAACAGGATTCTCATCCGCCTGTCGGAGCGCGCCGGGCTGCCCTCGGCCGTGAGGCCGCACGGATTACGACATGCTGGTATAACGAGGGCCCTGGATTTGACCAACGGGGACATCCGGAAGGTCGCGAGGTTCGCCCGGCATGCCAACCCGAAAACGACTCTCCTCTACGACGACGCGCGCCGGGACCTGGCCGGCGAGGTCGCCCGTCTGCTCGGTTCCGACGGCTCGACGCCCCCCGCCCCGTGACCGGCCGCCCCCCCGCCCTGCCCCCTTCGAACCGCCGAAGGCCCCCGGGTTGACCCCCGGGGCCTTCACGTTTCGAAGTGGCGTCCGCCGCCCGCCTCAGAGGTCCGCGTCCGTCAGACCGGCCGCCCGCATGATGTCCTTCTGCGTTCCCGGCCGGAGTTCGTGATTCCCGTGGACGGGTACGACGACCAAATCGGGCGGCCCGCCCGGTAGGACGTGGGTGAAGTGACTGCCTTTGACCCGGATGACCCTCCAGCCGCGCCGCTGGAGCACCTGGCACATGCGGCGGCCGGACACCGGTTTCATGAGGGCTGGTCGTCGAGACTCGCCCGCGCCTCCAGCCAACACTCCGCCGCTTCGCGCAGATTGGTCCGCAAGTCCTCGACCGTGTCCGCCTCGGTGAAGCAACCGGGGAGGGCCGGTACGCGAGCCGAGAACCCGCCCGACTCCTCCGCGGTGACGACGGCCTCCAGGGTCGCCGGGAAGTCCATGCGGAACGTGGCCCCCGTCGCGGCGCCCTTGATGTCCACCTCTGGCATGGCTCGCCCCTCCCGGCCGCGGGGGGCGGAGTGCCCCCCCGCCTCCAGTCTACCGGCGTCGGGGCGGACGGAGGAAGCGGAGGGCGCCCCCTCCCCTGCCCCGCCCTTCGAAACGCGGACGGCCCCCGGGTTGACCCCCGGGGGCCGCTCTCATTCCTACGACCCGCACGCGCGCAAGGCGGACCCGGCCGGACCGCTTTCCGGTCCGGCAAAGTCTCAATCCGTGCTCGCGTCTTCGCCGATCTCCGTAACCGTCAGGGGCTCACCAGTCGTCCGGGTCGGGGTCTGTGCCCGGTCGTAGAACACGACCGAGGACAGGGCCCGTGTGAGGATCTCGTTGACGACGTCGGACTGATCGCCCCCCCGGATAGTCGCCGCGACGACCAGTTTCTTGGCCACCTCGGCGTCCAGGTAGAAACTCACCTTGGCCTTCCCGGCGTCCCGGCTCTTGGCCACCTTGGCGGGCGGGGTCCTGGGAGCCTGGTCGGCCGCCCGCCTGGGCGTCCGGCGGGAGCGCAGGGGGTCCGAAACGGCGACGTGCCCGTTGTTGAGCGCGATCATGGGAGAACTCCGGTCGGCATGGGCTGGAGTAATCTATGGGGCCGGTGGGTGTCTCGAACACACCCGCCGGCCCTTCCCATTTCGGCCGCCCGCCCGGGCGCCGATCACGTCCAGTCACCCAGGCGACGGGACGACGGGTCGTCCGCTCCGGTCGGGTCGCCCTCTCCGGTCCGGCGGTCCGGGCCGCCGCTCGTGGTCCCGGCGAGTCTGAGGGGCGTCAACCGGCCGGCGGGTCGAGGCCGAGTTGACGCACCGCCTTCAAGGGGATGAAGAGGTGTAGGGGGTCGTCAAGGAACGGCTCGAAGCCGAACTTCAGGTAGAAGCCCCGCGCCTCTTCGTCGATGGCGTCGACCACGACGGCGTGGATACCGATCTGATCGGCGAGGCGTTGCGTCCGCCCCAGGGCGTCGAGCAACAGGACGGCCCCCAGGCCCCGGCCGTGGGTGCCCCGGTCGACCGCCAACCTCCCGACCAGGGCCGTCGGTACGGCCTGATTCCGGGGCAGCTTCTTGGACCGGCCGGGCGGGACGACGTCGTAACTGACGTGGCACGTCGAGAGGCAGTAATAGCCGAAGACGCGGGGACCGTCCGGGCGGACGGCCACGTAGGTCCGCGCGACGTCCCCCGCGTCTCCCTGGCCGGCGTACCGCTTGACCCACTCGGTCAGGGGCGGCTTGCCGCAGTCGAAGTCCGCGCGGTCGTGGTGCCCGGCCAACCGCTCGATGATCCACTCGGGCACGGCTTGCTCGTCAGCGGGTCGCCGCCTTGTAACGCGCGGCCGCCCGGACGAGGGCCGCGTTGGGCCGGGCGTCGTCCCGGTCCAGGGCCGCGAGGAACCGGTCCCGGTCCCGGGCGGACAGCCGGATCACGTCCGCCTCGCGGAGCACCTCGCGGGCGCGGGGGACCGTCGCGCCGAGGACGAAGTTGGCGACCGATTGCCCGGACAAGGCCGCGGCCCGCTCGATCTCCTGCTTGACCCCGTGCTCTACGCGCAAATCGAGGCGCTCGGTCTTGGTCCCGGTGACGGTGGACACTGGCCCCTCCCCGTAACGCCTTACGACGTACCGGCCTTGTGACGTTCCTGATCTAATTTCGATCCCGAAACGGTTCGGAAACGGTTCGGAAACCGTTCCCAATTAATACTATCGTCTGTACGGCGTTTGTCCACACAATTTCCGTGCGTCATCGGGACGACCATTCGCCGGCGGGTCGCGCTGTACCTGTGAGTTTGCCGGTGCCGGGAATGAGACAGGGCGGCCCGGCAACGAGCCGGACCGCCCCGGAGCACCGAACCGAAACCCTGCACCGACAGTCTCGCGGGGGAGAGACCCCCCTTAAATATGCCCGTCATGCGAGCCGCGCCCGCCCGCCCGGAATTCGTCGTCAACAACCCTGGCCACGCGCTCGCTGGACAGGTGGCGGCCGACGTGTTCATGGGCCGCACCCATCGACTCGTGCGCCTTTTCCCAGTGCTCCAGCGGCGAATCGTCGTCAAGCCGCCCGGCGTCGGCCGCCGCTTTTCGGATATGTTTGAATGCTTCCTTGTGCGTTTCCCTGCTCAATCCGGCCTCCGGTTCGAAGGGTGCGGTTTCAACGGCGGCCGACGTGACCGCCCGTAGGGTTCATCGCGGCTTCAGGCGAGCGAAGCCCGGACGTCGGCGGGCAGGTCGCGGGCCAGCTCGGCGGCGAGGCCCTCAAGCGGCTCCTCGGGCCCGAACCATTCGAGCGACTCGGCGAACCCGGCCGGGAAGGCGGCCGGGCGGGAACGGACGTCCGATAGGATCGCCTTGCGTGCCGCGTCGTCTCCGGCGAGCATGCGGCCGACCTGGTCGGCGATCGCCGAAGCCTGGCGCGCGTCGATCTCCGACCGGAGGGAGCCGAGACCCTTTGCGGCCTGGGCCCTCTGCTCGACAAGTTCCGCGGCGTGAGAGCCCGGCGCGGCTACCGAGTCCGCACCGAGACGCCGGATCGCCTCGCCGATCTCCGCGGCCTTCCGCTCCGACTCGGCCAGCGCGGGGGCCGCCGGGTCGGGCTTCCGTAGCGTCCCGTTGATGGTGCGGACCTCGACGAGCCTGCGGGCGAGAACCTCCGGGATGCCCATTCGCTTGACCGCATTCCTGGCGTGGAGCGCCGCCGCCTGCTTCGGGTCGGGTGCGGGGGCGAGCCGCTCGGCACGGTCCGCAAGGTCCTGCCGCAACGCCAGCAGCGCGGCGAACTCTTTGAGCCTGCCGTCGATGGCCGACTGGCCGAGGGCGACAAGTTGCGGGGCCGCCGAACCGGGGGCCGGCGCAGGGCCGGGGGTCGACCACGCTTTGAGCCGCGCGTCGGCGGCCTCCAGCTCCACCTGGAGGGTGCCCCGGAAGGAATCCTTCAGGGCGTGCAGGGCGGGCAGGGCGGCGTCCCCGAGGGCCTCCCGGGCAATCCCCGCCAACCTCTCCCCCGGGGACGCGGGCGTGCCGCCCGGGGCGTCCCCGGTGGCAAGCCGATGGAGACGCTCGTAATGCCTCTGGTGGCAGACCGCCTCGACGGCTTTACGCGCGAAGGGCCGGACGTCGTTCGCCGAAACCGGGACCGGGACGCGCTGCGCCCTCTGCCCTTCGATGAGACGCGCCAGGGTGGACCGGGCGCGTTCGGCCAGGGCCGCCAGCTCGGCGGGCGCGGCGGGGTTAGCGGCGACGATCCGGCGCACGGCCTCGGCCTCGACCCCCGCCGGGATGACAGCGGTTTCCATCTATTAACTCCAATATGTTACAAACAAGGTTTTGTGCATAATGTCGTCACAACTTGAAGGGGTCGTCCCGGCCGGTCTTCGCGAAGTCACGGTTAACCCGGGCCTCGACCGCGGGGTTTGTCCCCTTCAGCTCCGCGTTCTCGGCCTCAAGCTCGGCGATCCGGTCGGACAGGGCCGTGTTCTCTTCCGCCAGCGCGTCGACCCGGCCGGAGAGCTGCTCGCCGATCGAGAGGATTTCTTCGTAGTCTTCGGGGGTGACTTCGGCCTCTTCCGTCTCCCCAAGCTCGTCGTCGGCCGGGTCGTCAAGCTCATCAAGCTCGTCGCCCTCGTCCAGGCCGTCTAACTCGGCGTCAAGCTCGTCGTCGTCGTCGATGCCGTCGATGCCGTCGAACTCATTGGCCATGTGATGATCTCTCCTTGGGTCCGGCAGATGGCTCCCACCCGGGTCCGGGAGAGGCCGAAGCAATCGGCCAGGGCCGTCTGTGTCATGCCCGCCCGCCGGGCCGACCGGATCGCCAGGTCACGGAGGCGGAGCCGGCGGAGGCGTCCGGCGGCCAGAGCCGTTCGCTGCCTCATGGGCGTGGGGTCTCCACCAGCCACTATCGGGCGGGGGGATGTGCTGCTCACAGGGCGGCGATTACCGGGGGCCGGAACCTTTTAACGCTACCTCGAACGAACGATGATGATAGTGTAAAATACCCTGACGAGACGACGAAGGCCCCGATGAGGTCGCTCCGATGGGCTGCAAGCTGGTCGCCCTGTATCGAGTCAGCACCGACCGCCAGGGGGAGTCGGGGCTTGGCCTGGAAGCCCAACAAGCGGACGTCGAGCGTTACCGGGCCGACGCCGGGTGCGAGGTCATAGCGTCCTACACCGAGGTCGAGAGCGGCACGCACGACGACATCGCCGACCGGCCGGAGTTGATGAAGGCGATCGCCCACGCCAAGAGGAGCAAGGCCACCCTCGTCATCGCCAAGTTGGACAGGCTCGTGCGCTCGACGGTCGTGATGGCGGCGTTGAAGACGAGCAAGGTCAAGTTCCACGCCTGCGACCTGCCCAACGCCAACGAGTTCACCATCGACATCCACGTTGCGGTGGCGGCCGACGAGGCCCGGAAGATCAGCGAGCGGACCAGGGCCGCCCTCGCCGCCTACAAGGCCGGTCGCCGGGTCAGCAAGCGGATCAGGCTCATGCACCCCGATGGCGTCCCCGGCGAGGTCGTGGAGGCCACGGCCGGGAAGCTCGGGGCCAGCCTACCCCAGTGCCGTAACCTGACCGACGCGGCGCGGGCCCGGGGGGTGGCGCGGGCGGCCTCGGCCCACAAGGCCCATGCCGACGAGGCGTACGCGGACATCGCCGGTTGGATGGCGGATCTGCGGATCGAGGGGCGGACGCTCGCCGAGATCGCCGAGCGGCTCAACGGTGAGGGACATTCGACCCGCCGGGGCGCGGCCTGGAACCCGGTCCAGGTGGCCCGGGTCTTGCGCCGGGCCGATCCGGGATGACGCCCCCGGCGCGTCAGGACTCCCCCATCCCCTAGACCGCCGGGGCGGCGGGCAAGACCTGGGGCGGGAAGGCCGGCCGGGTCGCGTCGATCGCCAAGGCCACGGGCCTGAGCCGTCCGACCGTCTATTCCCTGCTAGACCCCCAGACCCCCGCGCCGGGGACGACCCATTAGCGTGCGCTGATGACGGGCCGAAACGCGACCCGCCCGGGGCGACGTGTCGCCGCAAGTCGTTGGCGGGTAACGACCCGCCTTGCGGCGGCGGGGACGGCCGCCCGGCGCACGCGCCGCCGGTTTGATGCGGCCCTTGATGATGCGATCACGTGTGGGCCGCGCCGTTACGACGCGGACCCCCCGCGGTCGCGCCCGGGATTTTTGCCGCATGACGCCGACCCGGGCCTCGATGGTATCAATGACGGGGGCGCGCATCGGCGATCGGCGCCGCCCCTCCCCCGCCGGTTTTGTCACGCGGCATGCCACCGCGTTTGTCACGCGGCGTGCGACCGCGGCGGCCGGAACTCGGCCGCTTGGCACAGGGCCGCGTGACGACGGGTGCATCGCCCCGCGGCCAAGAACAAGGGGTTTCCTCGGTGCGCGCCGTCCCCTACATCCGCGTCTCCACCGACGAGCAATCCGCCTCCGGCCTGGGCGCCGGGGCGCAGCTCCACGCCTGCTCGGCCTGGGCCGAGCGGGAGGGCCTGGAGCTCGCCGAGCCGTTCGACGACCTGGCCGTCTCGGGGGCCGCGCCCCTGGCCAGCCGGCCCGCCCTGATCGAGGCCCTGGCCGCCCTCAAGGCGGGCGACGTCCTCGTCGTCGCCAAGCGCGACCGCCTCGGGCGCGACCCGTTCGTCATCGCCGTGATCGAGGCCGCCGTCGGCCGCAAGAAGTGCCGGGTCGTCTCCGCCGCCGGGGAGGGGACCGACGACGACGACCCCTCCAACGTCCTGATGCGCCGCGTCGTCGACGCCTTCGCGGAGTACGAACGGCTGGTCATCAAGGCCCGGACCCGCGGCGCCCTCGCCGTCAAGCGGCGGGCCGGGGAGTTCCTGGGACAGGTCCCCTACGGGTTCCGGCGGGTCGACGACGGCCGCCGCTCGAAGAAGCGGGGCAACCCCTGCGGGCTCGAACCCGACCCGGCCGAGGCCGGGGTGGTCGACCTGGTCAAGCGGCGTCGGGCCGAGGGGCTGTCCTTCCGGGCGATCGTCCGCGAGCTGGACAAAGGCCCGGTCCGCCCCAAGAACGGGGGCCCGCACTGGGCCCGGTCCACGGTCCGGCGGCTCGCCGGGGGGAAAGCCGATGCCTAAGTTCCGATCGCACGCGCCCGGGGCCGCGTCCGCCTCCGAGCAGCTCCGCACCGTCGTCGCCGGCCGCCGGCTCTCGCCCTACGCGGTCTCGAAGTTGGCCGACCTGTCGCCGTCGGTCGTGACCCGGTTCTTGAAGGGCGAGCGCTCGCTGTCGCTCGTCTCCTTCGACCGGATCTTCCTGGCGCTGGGGCTGCGGCTCGCGGAGCCCGCCCGGCGCGCGCAGGCCGGCAGGGCGGGGAAGCCGGTGCCCTGACGCAGGCGCCCCCGCTCGGGGCGCGGGCGGAGGACACGGGCCGGCGTTGAGGGGCCGGGGCCGCGGTCCGTGACTCTCCTAATTCCTTGGAAGTCGGCGGCCCCTCAAGCCGGCCTGCGGCCCGATCTTACCCCGTTTCCGGCCGCCGGGCCCTCCCAGATTCCGGGAGTTGAGTCCCGGATCACGGGAGGGGCGGACACCGTCAACATCGCCGATGTTGACGGCGGACCCGTCGTCGGGCCGCCCGGAGTTCGTCCATTTCAGAGACGAACTCG
>JAABUQ010009474.1_pt1 | contig 13158 bp, 10 predicted proteins | sample 5560001 | NCBI WGS metagenome assembly JAABUQ01 (sample SAMN10711888, study PRJNA513371) | rock metagenome | isolation source: Antarctica rocks | place: Antarctica: Victoria Land, Finger Mt nord | collected 2015-12-18 | reverse complement strand
CACTGGCAAGTGTGATGGTATCTCCCGGTTTCAGGTGCATCCCGAATGGACCAGCACTTGTCAGCAAGTCGCTAATCAAGATGTTGTTTGTTCCTGCATCACTTGCGTTCAGAGTACGGCCCTGTGTAATGCTCGATGAAGGAGTCGCGTGTACTAGGTCATACCCCTCTACAGTGCTCAAGAATTGGATGGTACTTTGACGGTCATCTGCTGCTTTTGGCAAGACTTGTTGCAACGGTTGCCCGTTGATAGCAACTGGCATAGCTTGCGTGAATGTATCGGTACGGCTCTTTGTGAGACCGGAGATTGTGCTCAATTTTGAGTGTAACGCTGTCGTGTCATTGCCAGTTGTGGTTGCGATAACGTTATAACTCAGGTTTTGCGCAAACGAATTGCTGATCTGCACTTGCAGGTCTTGCCCTAATGCAAGGACGACACCAATGGTAAAGACACCAATGAACAGAGCGAGTAAGGTTGTCGTAGTACGTGTACGCTGGCGACCGATGTTGCGTAACGCCATCTTTGTGCTGACCTTCCAAGTACGTGGTAGCAAAACGATAACGACACCCATGAGCGATGCTGCGAATAGCAGGATACCGAATACTGGCAGGACTAAGTATACCAGGACCGATGCCGCGATGCCCACAAGGATCAGGGCAAGGTATTTGATGTCGAAACGTTCTGGTACGGGCAGTTTGCTAATGGTGAAGACAACCAGACCAAAGAACACACTTAACAAGAGCAAGAAGGCGAATGTACCATATACGGCCTCTATCCCTAAGAGAACGTCGTTGTTTAGAATGACAATTGCCAACGCACAGAACAGAACCGAGAGGATTACTAGCAAGGCGATTGTCAATATAATACTGTTCGCGCCTCTGTTTTCGCTCTGGTCGCGGATAACATTCAATGGGCGAATATTTGCTGCTTGTACAATTGGCATCAAGCCGAAAATCAGGGCGGTTACTAAGCCGATAGCGACACCACCTGCAACAGTCCAGGGATTGATTACAAAGGGGACGGTCAAGCCAACATTTTGCATCAGGTCACGTACTATGTAGCTCACACCGATTGCCGCCGCCGCGCCAACTACACCACCGACGAGTCCAAGTAAGCTAGCTTCTAAGCCAAAGAGCAGGTACAGGTCTCCACGACGATAGCCAGATGTTTTGAGCATAGCAATCTCAGTCTTGCGACGTGACAGGAGCACTTGCATCGTATTGACGATACCGACACCACCAATCAATAAGGCAAGCAGACCAGCTATTTCTAAGAACTTGCTGATATTGTCGATTGATGATTGTTGCGCCTTTAACGCGTCCGCAACTGTCTGTGTTGAGACAAGCGGAAACTGGTTGTTAATGGCTTTAACAGCAGTAGTGGTATGCGCCTGATTCGCTGTCGTCACATCGACTGTATTGTATGAAGCATCGGTTGTTGTTGCTTGATAGTCATGAGTCGAGATGAGTATGAGATTGCCAGATTGGGCGAATACACCCGTATTGGCAACGACACCCGCGATTCTTACATGATAGGTATGACCTGAACCAGCATTTGTTTTGGCGAACAAGTCAAAGCTATCGCCAGCTTTTTTATGATACTTGTCCAGAAATCCCTGCGTAACGACAATCTGATTGTTTGTCAGAAGGCTTGAGACACTACCATTGCTTGGTGTAGTAAATGTCGGTTGCGAAACAACAGGGTAGTTACTTGGTGTAACGGCATCAACAGTAAACGATTGAAACGATGAACCGGTAGCACTTAAAGCACCATTCGTGCTGATGACAGCAGCATAGTTTGTGATGGTGCCATCGCTCTTGAGTTTTGCGAAGAACGCAAGGTCGCTCTGTTTGAGGGGTGTGTTTTGCGCGGTTACGGCGATATCGCCGCCGTTCGCGTCACGTGTGTTTGACGTAAGTGAGCTTTGTAGCATAAAGCCGACAAGTTGCAATGCGACGATTGCCATTACACCTACAGCGACACAGAACACTGCCAGGACGGTTCGCTGTCCACCTCGAAGTAGCGAACGAGACGTATAATTGAAGTACATTGAGGTTTTCATGATTGTATCTTCCTTCTTGTAACGGGTGCCATAAATCGTAACGCGGGCGCCATAAATCGTAACGCGGGTGCCATAAATGGTACCCCTACTGGGTGATCCTGCCGTTAGAGTTGTCGATTTCCGCGATATTTCCGTCTACGATGCGCAGAGCGTGGTCCGCGTGTGAGGCTACAACAGGGTCGTGGGTCGCGATAATAAAGGTTTTTCCAGTTTGCTCACGTAGTTCTGCAATGAGTTTAAGGACGTTTTCGCCATTCTTCGCATCGAGGTTGCCCGTTGGCTCGTCCGCGATAACAAAGGCAGGATTAGTTGCCAGTGAACGGGCAATAGCCACACGCTGCTGCTCACCACCGGAAAGCTGATTTGGACGATGGTCAAGGCGATGTGAAAGGCCAACCAACGCAAGAAGTTCTTGTGCTCGCGCGGATGGCGAACCTTTGTGCTTGCCGACATACAAAGGGGTCTCAACGTTTTCTTGTGCGGTCAGTGTGGGGATCAGATTAAACGCTTGGAAGACCATACCAATCTTGCTGTTACGGACTGCGGCCAACTTGCCTTCGGTCATACGTGTGATATCAACACCGTCGATAAAAACCTGTCCAGTGGTTGGGTTGTCTAAGCCAGCGATGATACCAAGCAACGTGCTTTTGCCTGAACCTGATGGGCCGACGATGGAGACAAATTCGCCACTCATAATTTGGAAGCTAATACCTTTAAGAATGTTGATACGCTCTTTATCGAGCGGTAATGTCTTCGTGATATCACGTACATCCATGACGACGTTCTTTGAAGTATGTTCTTGTATGGTTTGAAGTGTTAGTTGACTATTCATGAGTTGTTCCCGCTTTCTCTTTATCTTTGTTGACCGAGGTTTATTGTAACCTCTGTGCTAAGGATAAGCGGAAACACTCTTTTTGATATGCGTCTGTAGGCGTGTTGTAGGGGAGACTTTAGACGGGGATAAGGATAAAATAAAGCAAACTGGTTGGAACTAGGGGTGAATGACCTGGTTATTGGCTAGCATTTCGATAAACTTCTGTATACGAGCAATGCGAGTTTCTGATTTTTTAGCCGTTTGGATTCTGAAAAGGATAGCATAGCGATTTCCACTAGATAATGTACTAAAGAAATCCTTTGCCTTCTGATTTTTGTCCAGTTCTTGCTGAAAATCATCAGGAACTGTTATTTTACTTTGTGATTCGTAAGCTGCTTCCCATCGACCATCTGCCTTCGCTAAATCCACTTGCTGGATTCCAAAGGGCTGCATCTTGCCTTCAGCGAGAAGCGCAGTTACTTTGTCACAATTCACTTTTGACCAGATGCTTCTTTTACCACGTGGAGTAAATCTTTGCAACCAGTATTGCTCATCAAAAGAGGCTTTTTGACTATCGATCCAGCCATAACAGAGAGCAACTTCCAGAGCCTCAGCATAAGAAAGAGAAAGTATGCGTGTTTCTTTTTTAGCCATCTTGAGCCAGATGCCTTCTGTATTAGTATGGTGCTCGTCGAGCCATGCTTCCCAACCTTGTTGAGCTTCAAAAAACAGAGTTGAGAGATTGTTTAGATTTTTCATGATGGTAGTATACAAAATCCAGGAGGAAAAACAAGTGTGTTCAATGTTTCGTCAATATATGTATAGCTCTCCCCAGAGCGTTTTCAGCACTTTCCTGTATTGTCTCACTCAACCCAGGATGAGCGTAGAGAATTTCGTCGAGATCGGTTAGTGTTGCACCCATTTCGATGCCGAGCGCGAGTTGACCGATGATGTCACCCACGCGAGGTCCAACAAGGGTCGCACCAAGTAGCACGCCTCCATCTTTTGTGGCGACAATCATCGCAACACCATTGTCAGCACTAAGTGTCAAGGCTCGTCCGTTAGCGGCTAATGGGAAGCGTCCAGTTGTGATGGTATAACCTGCCTTTGTCGCCTCTTCTGCTGTATAGCCAACGGTTGCGAGTTCTGGCGTCGTATGCACAACCTGTGGTATGACTAACGGTGCGAATTGGACACGTTGACCTGCTAGCACCTCTGCCGCTATCTTGCCCTGCTTCATAGCAATACTCGCCAGTGCTTGCCCACTAGTACAGTCTCCGACAGCGTAAATGTGAGGAATGTTCGTCTGTTGCATCGTGTTGACAGCGATACCTCCATTCTCTATCATTTTCACATTAAGAGTATCAAGGTGTAGCCCTTGTGTATTTGGGATAGCTCTTTTTGAAGAGATAACATAAGCATCATCAACATCAATAGCGTTATTCTTCATAGCGGTCTGCTCGATACCCAATTTGCGTAAGCCAGCCTGTACCAATCGTAGAGCAGCAGGGTCAATATCGGCGAGTAGCTGTTCACCAGGAGAATAAAGCTTAATTTTGATACCAAGACGTGCGAAGAGGGTTGCGAGTTCCAAAGCGATATAATCATCACCAATAATACTCATGCTTTGTGGTAGTTGAGGCAGTTGTAGTATCTGTTCGGGCGTTGTAGGATTTTTGCCATCGTAAGCTTCAGATGTGGCTCCTGTAGCAATGATGCAGTCTTCAAATTTGAAACGGTGCGTACCGTATTCACCCTCTACCCGTACCTCTTGCGTGTTAATAAACCAACCAATACCCTTCACTATCTCGATATGGTTGCCATCGAGCAGACGACGTACCCCGTTTGAGAGGCGTTCGACGACGCCTTGTTTCCATGTCTGCATGGTTGCCCAATCAAAAGAAACAGCCTCGGCATGTATACCCATTGTGGCGAGGTCGTCAGAGCGCATCTGTTGATAACGTTCGGTTGCTGAGAGCAGGGCTTTGAGTGGAATGCAGCCACGATTGAGACAAGTTCCACCAACGGGTCCCGGCTCAACAATCGTGACATGCCTGCCCAATTGAGCGGCTCGAATCGCTGCGACATAGCCACCTGGACCCGCACCAAGTACCAGCACATCAACCGCCGTTGTAACATCTCCAACAACCATAAATACAGACCTTTCTTAATGTAGGGACCGGTGTATCGGGTCCTCTTGGCAATCACAAATGGAACAGAAATTGACAAGCGTTACAATAAACCTCAGCTTTGTGCGATGCTAGCAGACGTGATACATCGGTCCCTACAGCATATCCAAAATCAATTGTTGCGGCTTCTCGACCAATTCCTTAAAACAGGTCAGGAATTTGCCAGCCATTGCACCGTCGATGACTCTGTGGTCAAATGACATAGCGAGTGGCATCATGGTACGTATCTCTATGGCCCCGTTGCGTACAGTAGCTTTTTCCTGGATGCGTCCAACGGCCAGAATTGCGACCTCTGGCGAATTGATAATGGGTGTACCCGTATTACCACCAAAGCTGCCAACATTGTTGAGCGTGAAGGTGCTACCTGCTACCTCTTGCAGAGTAAGTGAGCGTTTTTGTGCTCCCGCGACAAGGTGCTCTAACTGTTGCGCGATTTGCATAACGGTCAGTTTGTCAGCATCGCGCAAGACAGGGACGAGAAGACCTTCTGGCGAGTCGGTAGCGATACCGATATGATAGCTATGCTTGTAAATAATCTCACGCTTCTCTTCATCAAGACTCGCATTGAATATAGGAAACGCTTTGAGGGCGGGTAGCAATAGTTTGACCAGTAGCGGTATGTATGTGAGACGTATGCCACGTTGTTCCGCAAGAGGTTTTAGCACGGTACGCAACGCGACAAGTTCGGTTGCGTCGAGTTCGTCAAACGATGTTGCATGCGGAATAGTTCGCCATGATTTCTCCATGCGTTCAGCGATGCGCCGACGTAATCCTGTCAAGGGTTTGCGCTCTTCTATAACAACAGAGGTTTTTTGTGCAGTTACGTGTTTTGCGGCTTCCTGTGTTGCTTCAAATAAGACCTCTTGTGGCTCAACTTGCGTCATGCTATGCATTGATGATTCGTGCGTTTCGACGGTAGTATTATGTGTTGTCTCAGTGCTTTTTGTCGCACCGTTTGTGCCATTATTGCCCTGTTCGGCATATTTTTGCACATCTTCTATTGTGACACGACCATTGGAGTTTGAGGGCTTTACCTGCTCAAGGTTGACGCCCAACTCGAAGGCACGTTTACGCACGGCAGGTGCCGCTAAGACGCGACGTGTGGTTGTGATAGGGCTTGCGTTCGCGGCGGCTACTGCGACATGAGGGAGTGCTGTTTCGACCTGAATAGGATTTTCTGTAGTGGCAGGTGAAGCACTACCATTTGTGTTTTCCTGCGTTGCAGTCTTAAAGGTGACAAGCACTTCGCCAAGTTTCGCCATATTGCCTTCTTGCACACGGATAGTATCAACGGTTGCGGCGACAGGCGAGGGAATCTCCACAACAGCTTTATCGGTCTCGACCTCGACCATCGGTTGATCAAGTTTGACGGTATCGCCGGACTGAATGAGCCAGCGTCGTATCTCGGCCTCCTGCATCCCTTCGCCAAGGTCAGGCAGTTTGAACTCTTGCACACGTTCGTCCTCTCTATGTTTGATTTCCTTATTTATCTGTTTTCTTTCGCTCACTCATCGCCTCTAGTACAGCAGCACGAACGATTGACTTCACAAAAGATGTCTTTGCATTCGTGTATCCAACACGGTCAGAACCAAATCTTGCCGCCAATCCTCGTTTCAGTATGTCATATTGATGCGCTGACTCTGGATGAAGGCGTAAATAATCACGGAAGAGCTGATACATTGCCCATTGGTCATGTCCCTTTTCTACCATGTGAAGGTGAACCCAACGTGGCTTCGTAGTAATATTGATTGGCTTATGAAAATAGTGCCTTCCAGGTATCCCATTCTCACCAAAATAGGCGTAATCGAGTGTTTCAAGTGGCTTTACGCAATGCGCGACAAGAGAGAGATCGCGGATGACCAGCATAATGTCGAGAATTGGTTTCGCGCTTAAACCAGGTATAGAGGTGCTACCAACATGTTGTATGTCTATAAGGTAATCGCCAATGGCATCCTGAATGTTTGCCTTTTCATCCTCATACATTTGAGGCCATTGAGGATTGTAGTCAACGATGACAATGTTATCCATATTCAAGGCACCCTCCAACTTATTTGTAGGGACCGATGATGCGGTTGAACAAATTCCTGTAGATAGGAAAACGCCTGTACGGGCCTAATTTATTACGCCCGGCGCGAGCGTCGCAAGCCTGGAACATATGTGGACAGGACATTGCTTCGCTCGTCCTGGGGCGTAATAAATTAGGCCCGTACAAGTTACACAATATCATTCTTCCATCACCGCTTGAATCGCGGTCAACACTCGCGCAGGTGTTGGCACATAATAATCTTCTTGTCCAGGCGCGGGATAGGGTGTGTCGTAACCAGTGACACGCCCAACGGGTTTGAGTAGTGAGTAGAGGCAGTGGTCGTTGATGATTGAGACGACTTCTGCACCTACACCACCAGCGCGTCCAGCTTCGTGAACGATGATAGCACGTCCCGTTTTTTCGACGGAGGTTACGATACAGTCTTCATCGAGAGGCCAGACGGTACGCAAATCAATCACTTCGACGCTGGTGCCTGTCGTCTGCTGGGCCTTTTTTGCGGCTTCGAGCGCGACAGACACCATTGCGCCATAGGCAAAGATGCTGACATCTGTTCCCTCTTGTACGACATTGGCCCTGCCAAGTGGAATCGTGTAATGCTCTTCTGGCGTTTCTTGTCGGAACGAGCGGTAGAGCTTAATATTTTCGAGAAAGAGGACAGGATCGGGGTCAGCAACCGCCGAGGCTAGCAAGCCTTTTGCGTCGTAGGGGTTTGAGGGAATGACGACCTTGAGACCTGCTGTTTGCATAAAGATACCCTCAAGGCTATCCGAGTGCAGTTCGGGTGTTCGCACACCGCCGCCATAGGGAGCACGTACCACAAGTGGACATGTTTGCACGCCAGCACTACGAAAGCGCACACGCGCAGCTTGTGAAACCAACTGATTCATACACACAAAGAGGAAACCAGCAAATTGTATTTCCGCGATTGGACGCAGCCCATAGACCGCCATGCCAACCGAGCTACCGATAATCGCCGACTCCGAGAGTGGCGTATCAAACACACGTTGCTCACCAAATTTCTGTTGTAGCTTTTCTGTGACACGAAACACGCCACCGTTGACGCCTATGTCCTGTCCTAGCATCACCACACTCGAATCGCGCTCCAATTCTAATGCAAGAGCATTGTTCAATGCCTCAATCATTGTCATCTGCATTTGATTTCTCCACAAAAATATCTATGTCCCATGTCGTAGGGACCACATTTATGGCGTCCTCCGCTCAATTCATTGAGCGAAATCCCTATTAGAAAAGAGGCTATCTGGAATATCACCCAATGAATTGGGCAACGGACGCGATAAATCTGGTCCCTACAACATATCCCTGTTGATTCGTTAAATCCTGTAATCGGTCTCTACAGGTGCTGTTGTAAGTCTTCGCGTTGTGCTTGTAGACGGGGCGAGAGAGTCTCGGACATGTAGTCGAAAAAGCTGTCGGGCGCGGGTGGCGGCATTGCTTCGGCCTCGGTGACAGCTTGATTGATCTCTGCTTCAACCTCATTGACAAGTTGCTGGTCTTGGTCTTCCGAAAGCAAGCCTCGTTTAGTCAAGAAACGTTGGAAACGGGCAATGGGGTCTTTGAGTCGCCATTCCTCAGTTTCTGATGCGATACGGTAGCGCGTAGGGTCATCGGCGGTGGTATGCGCTCCAATACGATAGGTAAGGGCCTCGATTAGCGTTGGCCCATGCCCAGCACGAGCACGCTCAACCGCTTGTTGCATCACGTCGTAGACAGCAAGGATATCGTTGCCATCGACGAGTACACTGGGGACACCAAAACCTGCTCCTCGTGCCGCTAAGGTCGGAGCAGCAGTTTGTTTATGACGCGGTACGCTGATGGCCCAGCCATTGTTTTGCACGAACAACACCACAGGAGCCTGAAATACGCCCGCGAAATTCAACGCCTCGTTGAAGTCGCCTTCGGAAGTTGCACCATCGCCACAAACACCAACCACAACGGAATTATCACCTGCAATTTTTGCCGCCATACCAAGTCCGACGGCATGTAGCATCTGCGTGGCAATCACAATCTGAATGGGCATACAGTGTGCTTCTTTGGGATAGGCAGGTGTGTAGCCACGAAACGAGTAGATAAGTGTCGGGATGGGAATACCTTTGACCATAAGCGACGCAATCTCGCGATAGGAGGTGGTGAGCCAGTCTTGTGGTTGTAGAGGAGCAGCTAAGCCAACTGAAGCTGCTTCTTGCCCCACCAATGATCCAAATGTGGTTGCACGTCCCTGTCGTTGTAGCGCAATGATTTTGTTAGAAAAGGCCCGCCCCAGATGCATAAAGCGGTAGAGTTGTAACAAGCGGTCAGTGGTCAGGTCAGGCATCGCGCGTAGAAGGTTGCCTTCCACATCAAGAATCTGATACGCTTCCATGCTTTGGTCGATTTGTTGGGTCGTCACATCAGGCTCCTTGCTTGTCTATTCTTTCGTTTCAACTTAATAAAATGAGAACGGATGCATCATATATGTGCGGTGCATCCATTCTCATTTTATTGTGTTTGCAAGCTAAATAACCAGGGTGCTTCTTGCTTGCGGCGTTGCTCATAGGTAGAAATCTCTTCGTTGTGCGAGAGAGTCCAACCAATATTGTCGAGACCTTCGAGCAATGCCTCTTTACGGAAATGGTCGATGTCGAAGTGGAGGACGCGCTTACTCGGTGTGATTACCGTTTGCGCGGCAAGGTCAACACTGAGTGTATAGCCCTCTTGCGCCTCAACTTCCTTGACGAGTTCTTGCACAGTTGCCTCATCAAGCGTAAGTGGCAGAATACCATTGTTGAAACAGTTGTTGTAGAAGATGTCAGCAAAGCTTGGAGCGATGATACAGCGAAAACCGTATTCGCGAATAGCCCAGGGAGCGTGCTCACGTGAGGAGCCACAACCGAAGTTATCGCCAGCGATGAGAATGCTTGCCCCTTTATAACGTGGTTGATTCAGCACAAAATCGGGATTTGGCGTATGTCCATCAGCAGCGAAACGCCAGTTGGCGAAGAGGGCATCGGCAAAGCCTGTACGCTTAATGGTCTTGAGAAAACGCGCGGGTGTAATTTCATCGGTGTTGACGTTTGTGCGATCCAGTGGCATAGCCAGGCCAGTGTGTATGGTAAATGGTTCCATGATATATTATGCCTCTCTAATATCCACGAAGTGTCCGGCGATAGCAGCAGCAGCAGCCATTGCTGGACTTACAAGATGAGTACGTCCACCACGCCCCTGGCGACCCTCGAAGTTACGGTTGCTGGTCGAGGCACAACGTTCGCCTTCTGTGAGACGGTCCCCATTCATAGCAATACACATGCTACAGCCAGCTTCACGCCACTCGAAACCCGCGTCACGGAAAATGTCGGCAAGCCCCTCTTCCTCTGCCATGCGACGTACCTGTGTTGAACCAGGAACGACCATTGCGCGTACTGATGATGCGACATGTTTGCCTTTGACGTATTGTGCCGCCATGCGCAGGTCTTCTAAACGAGAATTGGTGCAGGAGCCAATGAAGACGGTATCAAGTTTGATATCAGTAATCTTCTGTCCAGCTTGCAGACCCATGTACGCTAGCGCACGCTCGTAGCCCTCTCGCTTGAGCACGTCTTGCTCTGCTTCTGGATCGGGAACGGATGCGGTTACGTCGGCGACCATGCCGGGATTGATGCCCCATGTTACCTGTGGTCCCAAGCCATCAACATTGATTTCATATACACTATCAAAGGTCGCGTCGGGGTCACTGGCAAGTTGTCGCCATGAAGCAACAGCTTGATCGAATAGTTCGCCCTTTGGAGCATAACGGCGTCCTTTGATATAAGCAAAAGTGATGTTGTCGGGCGCGACCATGCCAGCACGCGCACCCGCCTCAATCGCCATGTTGCAAAGTGTCATGCGCCCTTCCATTGAGAGATTACGGATTGTCGAGCCGCTAAACTCTATCACGTGGCCTGTTCCCACGCCTGTACCAAGTTTTCCGATGATGGCAAGTGCAAGGTCTTTCGCGGTCACACCAGAGGCAAGTTTGCCCTCAACACGAATATTCATTGTTTTGGGCTTTTTTTGTAGCAGGCATTGTGTCGCCAGGACATGCTCAACTTCGCTAGTACCGATGCCAATAGCAAAAACGCCTAACGCCCCATGCGTCGAGGTATGTGAGTCACCACAAACAAGCGTCATCCCCGGCAAGGTCAATCCCTGCTCTGGTCCAATGATGTGAACGATGCCTTGACGTGCGTCATTCATATCGAAAAGGGTGAGCTTAAAATCGACGGCGTTCTGCTCCATCGTGGTGATACATAGTTCGCTATCACGATCTACCACGTCAAGCATCTTACGCCCGTTGACAGTGGGAACGTTATGGTCAAGCACGGCGACGGTTGCATCTGGACGACGGACAGGAATGTGGGCCATACGTAATCCCGCGAACGCCTGTGGAGACGTGGCTTCATGCACAAGGTGACGGTCAATATATAGAATTGCTGATTCCCCTGGCACGTCACGCACAACATGTGCATCCCAAATTTTATCGAACATTGTTTTTGGCATAACCAATTTCTCCTGCAAGAAACAAAGATATTTTATTTTATCTTACCACAACCAAGAGACACTTAAAAACACTTTTCTATATACTCTTCAAACCATACTCTTCTTACCCATTGCACTATCGGCGATGTAGCGTAAGTCCATTTCTTCCAGGACTTTCTTTTTACCAAGCAGGAGCTTTGCCATGTCGAAGGCTTGATTGAGTTGCTCTTTCTCTAATGTATAGCCTAATTCGCGCATCTGGGCGGCAAGAGCGGCACGTCCAGACAGTTTGCCCATGAACATACGGCGGTCAGAGGGCTTCAAGCCGATGGACTCAGGAGTCATAATCTCATAGGTACGTGCATCTTTCAAGACGCCATCTTGATGAATGCCGCCACCGTGTGCGAAGGCATTTTGCCCGACGACGGATTTTGTCCATTGCGGTTGCATACCAGAGAGTTTCGCGACGAGACGACTGGTGGGGACAAGCTTTGTGGTATCTACGCCAACATCCATCTCTAGTTCTGTGGTACGGGTGCGCAGAGCCATAACGATATCCTCTGTGGCAGTATTGCCAGCACGTTCACCAAGACCGTTGATACAGCTATCGACACGCTCGGCACCGTTACGCAAGCCTTCTATAGCATTCGCAACGGCCATGCCCAGATCATCATGACAATGGGCAGAGATACGCGCTTGCGGAAATTCACGGCGCACCTCCGCTATGAGACTGCCAAATTCCCAGGGGAGCGCGAAGCCAACCGTATCACAGATGGCAATGAAGCGCACACCTTCTTTCAGAATGGCTTCACACACCTCTAAGATGAAGTCGTGTTCGGTGCGCGTCGAGTCCTCAAGCGCGAAATCGACATTTTCGGTATAGCTCCGTGCTTGAGCTACGGCGATGCGGGCAAGTTCGCGTACCTCGTCGCGTGTCTTGCCAAGTTTGACCTGACGATGCAGAGGTGAGACACTGATAAATGGATGAATTACAGGTTTTTCGGCATCTTTGACGGCCTGCCATGCGCGTTCAATATCTTTGGGATGGGTACGCGCGATGGAGCATATTTCGGCATTGCGTACTTTTGAGGCAATAAGGCGGATGCACTCGAACTCTCCAGGTGAAGAGATAGCAAAGCCACAATCAAGGGTATCGAAGCCCATATCGGCCAAAGCCTGAGCGATAGCAAGCTTCTCTTCTGGAAAGTAGTTTACCCCTGGCGTCTGTTCACCATCTCGCAGCGTGGTCTCAAAAAATTTTATGATGCGTGGTTGTGGTGTGGTCATCGTAAACTCCTTTGTTTCACTTTTTTAAGCGTGATGAGCCATTTACTATGAAAATTATACGCAGGTTGGAGGATGATGTGCAAGGGCCGATAATTGGTGCATCCACTAAATCATGAGGGACTGGACATTGCTTCGCTCGTCCAGAGGACGTAATCAATCGGGTCCCCACAACACCCGCATGACCTGGTAGATTCATCAATAATGCAGATGGACAAAATAACAGGGATGCGCCAAATGTAGGGACACG
>JAABUQ010009472.1_pt1 | contig 13159 bp, 10 predicted proteins | sample 5560001 | NCBI WGS metagenome assembly JAABUQ01 (sample SAMN10711888, study PRJNA513371) | rock metagenome | isolation source: Antarctica rocks | place: Antarctica: Victoria Land, Finger Mt nord | collected 2015-12-18 | reverse complement strand
CCGCCGTGACGCACTGGGTCGTGGCCGGCCCCTTGGGCAAGTCGGTCGAGTGGGACGCGCGCGTCGTCGAAGACGTGCCCAACACGCGGATTGCCTGGGCGAGTGTCGGCGAGTCGACCGTGAGCAACGCCGGCGCCGTCCGCTTCGACGACCACGGCCAGACCACCGGGGTCGAGTGCTCGCTGCAGTACGACCCGCCCGCCGGCGTGGTCGGCGAGATCGCCGCGAAGCTGTTCGCCAACCCTCAGGCCAAGGTGGAGCGGGCACTCGAGGCGTTCAAGCAGACCATCGAGGCCAGCACGCCCGGTTCCGAGCACGCGGTGACGATCAAGTGAGTCGGCTGCCCGACCCCGGCTCGGAGTTCGACGCCGAGGGCATCCCCGACCCGGGTGACGCCGAGGGCGACCAGATCGTCACGGGCGACGTCGAGGGGCGGCTGATCGCGCCCCGCGACCACCCGATCGCCGTCGACGACTTCGGCACCACGGGTGAGGAGGAGCGCGAGGGCGAGAGCCTCGACGGCCGGCTCGCCCGCGAGCAGCCCGACGTCCTCACCGACGAGAGCGTCAACGAGACGGTGCTCGGCGACGACCTCGACACTCCGTACCACCCGGCCGACTCCGTGGGGCAGATCGTGGAGGACTCCGAGGGCGCCCGGCCCGATGTCACGGCCGAGCAGATCGGCCACGAGGTCCCGGTCGGCGGAGGCGAGTCCGCCGAAGAGTCCGCTATGCACGTCGTACCCGGCGAGGGCTGAGAGGCCGTCGTGGCGCGCCTTCGCCGGTCGGACCCGACCGCCGCCGGGATCACGAGGCGGCGCCGGGGTGCCGGCTGGAGCTACATCAGTCCTGATGCCCAGCCGGTCACCGACCTGGAGACGATCGAGCGATGCCGGGCTCTCGTCCTGCCGCCGGCTTGGACCGATGTCTGGATCTCCCCGCACGCCAATGCGCACATTCAGGCGATGGGGACAGACGCGGCGGGGCGGCGGCAGTACCGCTACCACGAAGAGTGGCGGCGCATGCGTGACCTCGCGAAGTTCGACCGGGTGCTCGAGTTCGCCGACCTGCTGCCGGGCATGCGTGCCCGAGTCGCCGAGGACATCGCCCTGCCGGGAATGCCCAAACGACGCGTGCTGGCGTGCGCCGTACGGCTGCTCGACATCGGCTTCTTCCGGATCGGCAGCGAGGAGTACGCCGAGCAGAACCAGACCTTCGGGCTGGCGACGGTGCTGCGCGAGCACGTCTCGCTCGACCGCGACGGCAAGCTCACCTTCGAGTACCGGGCCAAGTCGGGCAAGCAGCGCGTTGTCACGGTGATGGAGCCCGACGTCGTCGAGGTGATCACCACGTTGCTGACGCGCACCGGCGACGACAACCCCGAGCTCCTGGCCTGGCTCGACGAGTCGGGCGTGTGGGTCGACATCAAGTCGCGCGACATCAACGCCTATCTGCAGGACGTGTCAGGCGGCGCCGAGATCTCGGCCAAGGACTTCCGCACCTGGAACGCCACCGTGCTCTGTGCAGTCGCGCTGGCAGTGTCGGAGCAGGCCGTCACCTCACCGTCGTCGATCAAGCGGGCCGTCACCCGGGCGGTGCAGGAGACCTCGACCTACCTGGGCAACACGCCCGCGGTATGCCGCTCGTCGTACATCCACCCGCGGATCATTGACTTGTTCGAGGGCGGCATCACCATCGCGGAGGACATCGGCACGCTCGGGGACGAGACCGACTCCGGTGCCCTTGCGGTGCACGGCGAGCCCGAGCACGCGGTCGCCGCGCTGCTCCGCGACCCGCAGGCGGCCCGGATAGCCCACCGCCGGCAACGGATAGCAAGCCGAGCAGCCGGCGCGGTGCGGCGCGCGCCCAAGCCGCTGACCACCGCGGCTGCGTGACACCAGCGGCATGCTGTAACGAGACCGCCCGAGAACTGTCCGTAGGCAATGCGGGATCATGACTGCTTCTCGGGTAGGGCTGCAGTGTGATCGATACTGCGGCACGGCATGAGCGCCGGCTGCCAGCTGCCGTGCTGCTCGACCGCGACGGCACGCTCTGCGTCGACGTCCCGTACAACGGCGACCCCGACAGCGTCATCCTCATGCCAGGGGTCGCCGAGGCGCTGGGGCGGCTGCGCAGTGCAGGCATCGCTACCGCACTCATCAGCAACCAGAGCGGGGTGGCGCGGGGACTGCTGTCCATGGCTGACGTCGGTGCTGTCAATGCCCGGCTGTCCGAGCTCGTGGGTGGCATCGGGCCGATGCTGGTGTGCCCGCACGGCCCCGAAGAGGGGTGCGGCTGCCGCAAGCCTGCGCCCGGCCTCGTGCTTGCCGCAGCGGCGGCAGTCGGCGTCGACCCGGTCGACTGCCTGGTGATCGGCGACATCGGTGCGGACCAGCTCGCCGCAGGCGCCGCCGGAGCGCGGTCGGTACTCGTGCCGACGGAGGCGACCCTCGAGGCCGAGGTTGCCGCCGCTCGCACCGAGCGGGCGCTTGCCCCCGACCTACGGACGGCGGTCGCGCTGGTGCTCGACGGCGAGCCGGCCCGCAGGCCGGTGAGATGAGCACGGCCACCCAGCTGGCCGCCGGCTCCCGGGTGCTGGTCGCCCGCCTCGACAACGACGGTGACGTGTTGCTCAGCGGCCCCGCCGTGCGCGCAGTAGCAGCCGGTGGAGCCCGCGTGACGATGCTGGTGAGTCCCCGGGGGCGGCAGGCCGCCGAGCTGCTGCCGGGCGCCGACGACCTCCTGGTGTGGCACTGCCCGTGGATCGACTCGGACCCGCAGCCCGCAACCCGGGCCGGCATCGACGCGCTCGTCGACACCTTCGCGGCATGCAGCTTCTCGGCTGCTCTGCTGCTGACCTCCTACCACCAGAGCGCGCTTCCCCTGGCACTGCTGCTGCGGATGGCGGGCGTGCCGCGCATCGGCGCGCTCAGCGAGGACTACCCGGGCTCGCTGCTCGACGTCCGCCACCGGTTGCCCGAGACCGGGATGCACGAGGTGCAGCGGGCTCTGTCCACGGCAAAGGCGCTGGGCTTCGTACTGCCAGCGGGCGACGACGGCCGCCTGCGGGTGCGGCCCGACCTGCCCGAACCCGAAGGCGGCCTCGAGGCCCTGGTCGGCAAGGGCCCGTACGTCGTGGTGCACCCGGGAGCCAGCGTGCCGGCACGCGCGTGGGAGGCGGATCGGTGCGCGCAGCTGGTCGACGCCCTGGTTGCCGCCGGCCGGCGCGTGGTGGTCACCGGGAGTCCCGGCGAGCGGATGCTCACCGCGCGGGTCGCGCACGGTGTCGGTCTCGACCTCGGCGGCCGCACGGACTTCGCCGGGCTGGCGGCCCTGCTGGCCCGGGCCGATGCCGTCGTCGTGGGCAACACCGGGCCCGCGCACCTGGCTGCCGCGGTCGACGCCCCCGTCGTCTCGCTGTTCGCTCCGACGGTGCCGGCCGAGCGGTGGGCCCCCTACACCCAGCACCGGGTCGTCCTGGGGGACCTGGGCATCCCGTGCGCCGGGTGCCGCGCCCGCGAGTGCCCCGTCCCGGGTCATCCGTGCCTGGCTGCGGTAAGTGTTGACGACGTCATTCAGGCGATCGAGCGCCTGACCGCCAGCGGATGCGCCACGACGGACGCGACCGCCCCGCCCAGCCACCAGGACATGGAGGTCCGCCCATGAGGGTCGCGATGGTCTCCGAGCACGCGAGCCCACTCGCGACACTCGGTGGAGAGGATGCCGGCGGCCAGAACGTCCACGTTGCTGCTTTGGCGAAGGGGCTGGCCGCACGCGGCGCCGAGGTCGTCGTCCACACCCGCCGTGACGACGTACGGCTGCGGCGACGGGTGCGCATCAGCCCGGGCGTGAGCGTCGACCATGTGACCGCCGGTCCGCCGCGGGTGCTGCCCAAGGACGAGCTGCTCCCCTGGATGGACGACTTCGCGGCCGACCTGTCGCGGCAGTGGGCCGCGAGGCCTCCGGACGTGGTGCACGCACACTTCTGGATGTCTGGCCTCGCCGCCGTCGAGGCAGCGCGGCCGCTCGGCATCCCGGTCGTGCTGACCTTCCACGCGCTGGGCGTGGTCAAGCGGCGGCACCAGGGCAGCCGCGACACCTCCCCCGTCGACCGGCTGGCCATCGAGGAACGCCTGGTCGGCGAGGTCGACCGCATCGTCGCCACCTGCACCGACGAGGTCTTCGAGCTGGTCCGTCTCGGCGCGGCGCACGACAGCATCCGCGTCGTGCCGTGCGGTGTCGACATCGCCCACTTCACCCCGGACGGGCCGGCTGATCCTCGGCCTGCGGGCCGGCCCCGGCTTGTGTTCGTCGGGCGGCTCGTCGAGCGCAAGGGCGTCGGCAACGTCATCGCCGCCCTGGCGGAGGTGCCGGGGGCTGAGCTCGTCGTCGCGGGGGGGGCAGATGCCACCGAGCTCGACAGCGACCGTGAGGTGGCACGACTACGCGCCATGGCCGGCGAGTCGGGGGTTTCGAGCCGGGTCGTGTTCCGCGGGCGGGTGAGCCGCGCGGACCTCCCGGCCCTGCTGCGCTCGTCCGACGTGCTGGTCTCGGCGCCCTGGTACGAGCCGTTCGGCATCGTCCCGCTCGAAGCGATGGCATGCGGCGTCCCGGTCGTCGCGTCTGCGGTCGGCGGTCTGATCGACACCGTGGTCGACGGCCGCACCGGGCTGCATGTGCCGCCGCGGAGCCCGGAGCGCATCGCCGAGGCACTGCGCGACCTGCTTGCCGACGACGCTCGCCGGAAGGCCTTCGGTGCTGCCGGCGCCCAACGGGCCCAGTGGCGCTACTCCTGGGACCGGGTCGCGCGGATGACGCTGCAGGTCTATGCCGAGCTGCTCGGCCAGCAGGCGGAGCTGCTCGGCCAACAGGCGGAGGCAGCCGAGCTGCGTGCCGCGCCCCCGCTCGACGTCGTGGCCGACTACTGGAGCGAGCCGGGCGCCGACACCTCCGTCGAGGGGCGCTCGTGAACCGCCCGCTGCCGCTCGGCCGGCACCATGTCGCCGAGCTAATGCGCATCCTTCCCACTCTCGACACCGACCGGCTCACTGCCTGGGGTGGCCGCCTTGCGCGGGTGCTGCCCGCCGGGGCTCGCCTGCTGGTCGCCGGCAACGGCGGCTCGGCGGCGGAGGCACAGCACCTGACGGCCGAGCTGGTCGGGCGGCTGCGCGACGACCGGCCGCCGCTGTCGGCCGTCGCCCTGCACGCCGAGACCTCCTCGCTGACCGCCATCGCCAACGACTACGGCTACGACGAGGTCTTCGCGCGGCAGGTCCGCGGGCATGGGCGGCCCGGCGACGTGCTGCTGCTGTTGTCGACCTCTGGCTGCAGCCCGTCGGTCGTCCGGGCCGCGCAGGCCGCGCGCGAGCTGGGCATCCTGACGTGGGCGCTCACCGGGCCCGCTGCATCACCGCTGGCGCTGGTGTGCGACGAGGTGGTCGCTGTTGACTCGGCGCACGTCGCGACCATTCAGGAGGCGCACCTCGTCGCGGTGCATCTGGTCGCGAGCGCGTGCGACGTAGCGCTGGGGGTTGCACCTGCGGCTGCGGATACTGCCGTTGGGCAGCCTGCAGCCGGCGAGCGCGCCACGCGCGCTGCCGCCTCCATGCCCACCGCCGTCCCGCAGGAGTTCGCGGCTACCCCTCGCCGCGTCCGTGCGCCGTTGGTCGTCGTGGGTGACACGCTGCTCGACCGCGACCTGGTCGGCCGCGTCCAGCGGCTCGCACCCGACGCACCTGTGCCAGTCGTGGACGATCTGACAGACCGCCCGCGGCCCGGTGGGGCAGGGCTTGCCGCCGTGCTGGCGGCCCGCGACGGGCGAGCGGTCACGCTGGTCACGGCCATCGCGAGTGATGCCGGGGGGGCTGAGCTGTGGCAGCTGCTCGAGGCGGCCGGTGTTCGCGTGGTCGACCTCGGCTTGGGTGGCACGACGCCGGAGAAGATCCGAGTTCGCGCGGCCGGGCGCAGCCTCGTCCGGCTCGACCGTGGCGGTGGCGCCGCCGGTACCGCTGGTGCCGTCGGACCACTCACGCCCGATGCCACGGCCGCACTCGAGCAGGCGCAGGCCGTGCTGGTCGCCGACTACGGGCGAGGTGTCGCCGCCGAGCCGGGGGTGCGGCAGCTGCTCTCCAGACTGGCGGGGCTTCCCCGCCGGCTGCCGATCGTGTGGGATCCACACCCTCGGGGGCCCGAACCGGTGGCTGGGTGCCGGCTGGTCACGCCCAACGCCGGCGAGCTGCAGCACTTCGCCTCGCTCGCCGGACTCGACACCGCGGCGGCGAGCGGCGGCGGCGGGATCGCCGAAGCGACGACCGGGGCCCGGGCGCTCGTCCAGCGCTGGTCAGCGTCCGCCGTTGCCGTCACCCGCGGCGAGCACGGCGCCCTACTCGCGGGCGACGCCGACACTCCCCCGCTGCTCGTCTCGGCTCCCCCGACCCCGCTGTCGGACCCGTGCGGGGCGGGCGACCGCTTCGCGTCGGCTGCGGCCGGCCTGCTCGCCGACGGTGCCCTGCCGTCGGAGGCCGTGCAGGCAGCTGTCGTCGCGGCAAGCAGCTTTGTCGCCTCGGGCGGTGCAGCAGCCGTCGAGGTGCGCGGGGCCGGTTTCTCCGCTGCAGCGGACGACATGGCTGTCGACATGGTCCCTGGCGTGGCTGTCGGGTTCGCGCCGCTCCCGACCGCCGCCGAGGTGGCGGGTCGGGTCCGCGCCGCAGGCGGCACAGTTGTGGCCACCGGTGGCTGCTTCGACCTGCTGCACGCCGGCCACGTGGGCGTGCTGCAGCAGGCGCGCGCGCTGGGGGACTGCCTCGTCGTCCTGCTCAACAGCGACGACAGCGTGCGGCGGCTGAAGGGCCGCGACCGGCCGCTCGTCCCCGCCGCCGACCGGGCGGCGGTACTGCTCGCGCTCGGCTGCGTCGACGCAGTACTCGAGTTCGACGAGGACACCCCCGCGGATGCCCTGCGCGAACTGCGGCCGCACGTCTGGGCCAAGGGCGGCGACTACGCCGTCGCCGACCTGCCCGAGGCTCCCGCCCTCGCGGAGTGGGGCGGCCAGGCCGTCGTGCTCCCCTATCTGTCCGGACGATCCACCACATCCCTGATCCAGGAGGCCGTGCGCCGTGGGCGCTGACCCGAACACCGACCCGTCCAGCCCAACCAGCCCGTCAGCCAGCAGCACCCCGACCGGCCCGACCGGCACCGGCCGGAACCCGGGGACGGTGCTGGTCACCGGGGCAGCCAGCGGCCTCGGGCATGCCGTCGTCGCCGCGGTCCGGGCCGCTGGAGGGCACGCGCTCGCGCTCGACCGGGTCCCGGTCGACGGCGTGCCGCACGAGGTCGTCGACCTGGCCGACACCCGAGCGACCGAGGATGCCGTCCGGCGCGTCGTCGACGGCGCCGGCGGCAGACTCGATGCCGTCGTCACCGCGGCGGGCTGGGACGTCCCTGCCCCGCTCGGGGCGCTCGACGGTGCGACCTGGGACAGGATCGTCGGAGTCAACCTGCTGGGCACCGCCGCTACCGTGCGGGCCGCTCTGCCCTACCTCGAGCGCTCGCACGGGACGGTCCTGACCGTCGGCTCGACCCTGTCGCTCAAAGGCGTAGGCGACGCCACGGCCTACTGCGCCTCCAAGTTCGGCGTCGTGGGCTTCACGGAGGCGCTGCAGGCCGAGCTGCGCGGCCGGGTGGGCGTCACGCTGCTGATCCCGGGTGGGATGTCGACGGCGTTCTTCGACGGGCGCGACCCGCAGTACAAGCCCGGACCGGACGCGCTGCTGAACGACCCGGCCAACGTCGCGGCGACCGTGCTGTTCGCGCTCACCCAGCCCGCCGGCTGTGAGATCAAGGAGCTGCGGGTCATGCATGGGTCCGAGCCCTCCTACCCGTGACCCAGCCGGTCGGCCGAGTGCTCGCGCTGCGCGCCCTCGGGCTCGGGGACCTGCTCACGGCTGTCCCGGCCCTGCGCGGGCTGCGGCGTGCTCACCCCGAGCAGCGGCTGGTGCTCGCCACCCCCGGTTGGCTTGAGCCGGTGGCGATGCTCACCGGCGCGGTCGACGGCGTGCTCCCCACGGCGCCGCTCAGTCGAGTGCCCGGCTGGCCGCCCCGGCTGGCGGTGAACCTGCACGGCCGAGGCCCCCAGTCGACCCAGCTTTTGCGCGAGCTCCGAGCGGGCGAGATCTGGGCCTACGACACCGCTGGCGCCCCGGCGTGGGACGACGGCGAGCACGAGGTCCAGCGCTGGTGCCGACTGCTCGAGGCCCACGGCGTGGAGTGCGACCCGCTCGCCCTCGACCTGGCCGCGCCCGACGAGCCACCACTCGCCGGTGGCCTGACCGTCGTACACCCGGGCGGCGCCGCTGCCGCCCGGCGCTGGCCCGCATCACGCTGGTCGGTCGTTGCCGAGGCGCTGGCCGACGCAGGCCACGACGTGGTGGTCACCGGCAGCAACGACGAGCTCGACCTCGCCAGGGCTGTCGCGGCCGGGGCCGGGCTGGCCCCGGACGCCGTCGTCGCCGGCCGCCTCGACCTGACCGGGCTGTGCGCGGTGGTCGCCTGTGCCCGCCTCGTCCTCTCGGCCGACACGGGTGTCGCCCACCTGGCGACGGCCTACCGCACCCCTTCGCTCGTCCTGTTCGGACCGGTGCCGCCGTCGCGCTGGGGGCCACCGGCGGTCCGGCGCCAGCACGCCGTGCTCTGGTCCGGGACGACCAGCGACCCCTTCGCCGCCGAGCCCGACCCGGGCCTGCTGCTGCTCACGCCCGACGATGTGCTGGCCGCCCTGCCGGTGCCCGTCCGGTCCTGACGACCGATGACGACCTGATGATGGCTCGCGGCGCCCGTGGGGAACGGCCGACGGGGGCTGGTGGCTGGGAGTCGCTGCACAGCCTGGTCGACCTGCTCGCCCGCCGCCACAGCCTCGCGGTGGTCGAGCTGCTGCGCGGGCCGGCCCAACCCTTCCGCAGCATCACCACCCGTCTTGGTGCACCTGACGCACAGTTGTCCCAGCGGTTGCGCGAGCTGCGTGAGGCGGGCCTGGTCGAGGTCGACGAGGCTGGCGACTACCGGCTGACCAGCACCAGCCGCCGAATGCTCGACGACCTCGAACGGCTCGCCGATTTCGCCGATGGGTGGGCGCAACTGACCCCGCGGCAGCGGATGCCCAGGGGGGCGGCCGACCGCGGAAGAGGCGAGGGCAACTGAGGCCTGGACCTCATGCCAGTCTGGTCGCCCGCCTCCCGGCCCTGAGTCAGCAGTACGTCAGCAACTCCCAGGTGGTCGGCGGCTCCCCTGTCTCGGGCCAGGTCTTCAGCTGGCACAGGATCCAGCGGCCAACCCCCGTTCAGCTGCTCGTTGTCGCCCGGTTCGGGCGCCGCCTCGTACGCCTGGGGCGGGGCGTCAGCGCGCATCGCAGAGCGAGTGGGTCGACCTCCTGCTCCTCATCGGGCGCAGATGCACTGCGCTCTCGCCCTGCCTGCCCGCTTCGTCCACATAGGGCTGCCGCTTCGGGCAAGCAGCCAGGGGAGCGCCATGCAATTGCGCCGCCCGCGTATCCGGCGGATGTCACCAGCGCCCAAGCCCCGCGGCAGGGCTCCGGACACCTGCTATGCCCTTGCGGTGGCGCGGATGCACGCCGCTCTCGCCGCACCTGCCCGTTCTGTCAGCATTCGCCGGCTACCGGGGCGGGTCGGAAGGGCGAGCGCCGTGCAATTGTGCCCGCTGCCGCATGAGGAGGCGCTCGGGTCGGAAGCCAGGCAGCACGACGCGTGTGCTGCAGAGTGCACCAGGGGGCCATGGCACTGCCTCACCAAGGGAGCGCAGGCCTGGTTGTGGGCGGCCGAGGCCGGGGGCCGCGTCATCGCGCCGCCGTGCCAGACCTAGGCGAGGATCCCCCGGAAGTTTGCCTGCGCGTTCGGGGCAGCGCCGCAGCGGCAGCTGCGCCTACTCGAGGTAGTCGCGCAGCTTCTGCGAGCGGGAGGGGTGGCGCAGCTTGGACAAGGTCTTGGACTCGATCTGCCGAATCCGCTCGCGGGTGACCCCGAACTCACGCCCGACCTCTTCCAGCGTCCGGGGGTGACCGTCCGTCAGGCCGAAGCGCAGCTGGATGACCTTCTTCTCGCGATCCGACAGGGTGTGCAGCACCGAGTCGAGCTGTTCCTGCAGCAGGATGAAGCTCGCCGCGTCGACGGGCACGACCGCGTCGGAGTCCTCGATGAAGTCGCCCAGGTGGGAGTCCTCCTCCTCGCCGATCGGTGTCTCGAGGCTCACCGGCTCCTGGGAGACCTTGAGGATCTCGCGGACCTTGTCCGGCGTCAGGTCCATCTCCTTGGCGATCTCCTCGGGCAGCGGTTCGCGGCCGAGGTCCTGCAGGAGCTGGCGCTGGATGCGGATCAGCTTGTTGATGGTCTCGACCATGTGCACCGGGATGCGGATGGTGCGGGCCTGGTCGGCGATGGCGCGCGTGATGGCCTGGCGGATCCACCACGTCGCGTAGGTGGAGAACTTGTAGCCCTTGGTGTAGTCGAACTTCTCGACCGCCCGGATCAGCCCGAGGTTGCCCTCCTGGATCAGGTCGAGGAACAGCATCCCGCGCCCCACGTACCGCTTCGCGATGGAGACGACGAGGCGCAGGTTGGCCTCGACCAGCTTGCGCTTGGCGATCTGCCCGTCGCGCTCGATCATCTCGAGGTCGCGGCGCATCCGGTCGACGACCTTGGGTGCGCCGAGCGAGAGCTTCTCCGAGGCGAACAGCCCGGCCTCGATGCGCTTGGCGAGGTCGACCTCCTCCTCCGCGGTGAGCAGCGGTACCTTGCCGATCTCCTTGAGGTACATCCGCACCGGGTCGGAGGTCGGCGTCTTGAGCGCGAGGTCCTCCTCCTCCTTGCGGCGCTTCGCGGCGTCCTCTGCGTCGTCCTCAGCGGAGAGCTCGACGATCTCGACACCCTCGTCGAGGATGACCTTGAGCACGACGTCGATCTGATCCTGCGGCAGCTCCGCCGCCATCATCGCCAGGCTGACTTCGTCAGAGGTGAGAAAGCCGGCCTCCTTGCCTCTGGCGATGAGGTCGCGGACCTCGTCGACCTGTGCTTCACGCGGCAGGACCGGTGCGCTCATTGGCTGGATCTCGTCCTCTCCTGACCGTCCGTGGACACCTCAGGGTATGTCTCCCGGGAGGAAATGCGGGCTAGGTCACGCTCGGCGAAGGAGTGACGCACGATCGGATCCGTGCGGGCTCCGGGCACAGCCCTCCGAGGCCTCACGCCGCGCCGTCCAGCTGCGTGCGCAGCTCTCGCTTTCGCTGCTCGAGGACGATCAGCTCGTTGAAGAGGCGGTTGTACGCCTCGGTCTCGGACTCGGGGTTGGTGCGCTGCAGCCGCGACTTGACCTCGGCCACCCGCCGCGTGACGTGCCGCTCATGCACCGACATCACGACGGAACTGACGTAGCGCTGCTCGATGTCGCCCTCGTACTGCAGCGGCTCGACAGCCAGGGAGGTGACGAGCGAGCGCACCGAGTTGTCCGGCGCCGCGTCGCTCACAGCAGCGACCCACGCCGGGATGCTCGTCGCGGCGCTTGTCCCGCCCGCCTGGCCGATCGCCTCGCGCAGGCCGCGGTAGGCCTGGTCGAGGAACATCTCCGGCTCGGTCGCGTCGAACATCGGGCCGGCCACTGCGGCGCACTGCAGCGCCCCCTTGAGCGCCTCCCGCTCGACCGTCAGCGCCGCGGCTTCGGCGCCGCTCACCGGCCGGCGCGGACGCAGAGGGCGGGCCTCGCTCGTGCTGCCGTTGCTGCCCGGCTCACCCGCGGCACTGCCACCCGCGGCACTGCCACCCGCGGCACCCGAGCCGCCGCCACCCGAGCCGCCGCCCGTCGTGTCGACGGCGTCCGCAAGCCGGCGCACCTCGGCGACGACCGGCTCCGGCGACTCCATTCCGAGCCACCCCGACAGCCGGCGGGCGTACTCGCCCCGCAGCGCCCAGTCCTTGATGCCGGCCACCAGCGGGGCGCAGGCGTGCAGCCCGGCGCTGCGCCCCTCTGCGGAGTCGAGGTCGACGCCGTCAAGCGCGCTGCGGATGGCAAACTCAACCAGCGGCACCCGGCGCGCAACGAGCTCGCGCACGGCGGCGTCTCCCCCGGCCTGCCGCAGCTCGCAGGGGTCGCGGCCGGCGCCGTCGACCGCGACGTAGGTCTGGGAGACGAACCGCTGCTCGAACTGCAGCGCCTTGCGGGCCGCAGCGCGCCCGGCGGCGTCGCCGTCGAAGGTGAAGACGACCTCGGCGCGGTGCTCGTCCTGGTCGTGCAGCATCCGGCGCAGCAGCCGGACGTGGTCGGAGCCGAACGCGGTGCCGCAGGTGGCGACCGCGGTCTCGACCCCGGCGAGATGACAGGCCATCACGTCGGTGTAGCCCTCGACGACGACGACCTGGTCGCGCTGGCCAATGGCCCGCCGTGCGAGGTCGGCGCCATAGAGAAGGGTGCTCTTCTTGAACAGCGGTGTCTCGGGGGTGTTGAGGTACTTGGCCGCGATCGGGTCGTCGTCGTGCAGCCGGCGGGCGCCGAAGCCGACGACGTCGCCGCCCACGTCGCGGATCGGCCAGAGCAGCCGGCGGTGGAACCTGTCGATCGGGCTCCCCTTGCTGCCCGGTCGCGACAGGCCCGCCTCGGTCAGCTCCTCGACGGTGAAGTCGCAGCCCCGCAAGTGGCGGGTGAGGCTGTCCCAGCCGCCGGGGGCGTAGCCGATGCCGAACCGCTCGGCCGCGGAGGCGTCGAAGCCGCGCTCGAGCAGGAACTCGCGGCCGGTCTGCGCCTCGGCGGTGCGCAACTGCCCGACGTAGTAGTCGGCTGCGGCGGCGTTGGCCTCGACCAGCCGCTGGCGGCGGCCACCGCCCTCGCGCCGGCCCCCGCTGGTGCCCCCTTCGTAGGCGAGCGTGACGCCGGCGCCGCGCGCGAGGTGCTCGACGGCCTCACCGAACTGCAGGTTGTCCAGGCGCATGACGAAGTCGAAGATGTCGCCGCCGACTCCGCAGCCGAAGCAGTGGTAAAGGTTGGCCGACGGGTTGACGCTGAACGACGGCGTCTTCTCCTCGTGGAAGGGACACAGCCCCTTGAGCCGTCCGCTGCCCGCCGGGCTCAGCGCGACCTGGGCGCCCACGACGTCGAGGATGCTG
>JAABUQ010009471.1_pt1 | contig 13160 bp, 7 predicted proteins | sample 5560001 | NCBI WGS metagenome assembly JAABUQ01 (sample SAMN10711888, study PRJNA513371) | rock metagenome | isolation source: Antarctica rocks | place: Antarctica: Victoria Land, Finger Mt nord | collected 2015-12-18 | reverse complement strand
TCGAACATCAGGCGGCGCTCCTCGGCGGGCGTCGCGGGCAAGGATGGCAGCGGCTTGATCGGGCCGCCCGCTAGCTCGGGCAGCAGGCGCACCAGCCAGGCGCAGTCCGTGAGCGCCGTCCGCGCCTGTTGCGGCGGCAGACCCTTGAGGTAGCTCTTGAGCGCGTCCGACAGCGGCACATAGGGCATCTCGTCGCTGCCTCGCTGGCAGCCGCCGCGCAGCACCCGCAAGCCCAGCCCCTCCGCGCGCCTCTCCGCCTCATCCAGCAGGCGCGACTTACCGATGCCCGGCTCCCCGGCAAACATCAGCACCGGCGGCCCCTGCCCCGGGAGGTGCGCCGTCAGCAGGTCCATCTCAGTTGTTCTGCCCACCAGAAGATGGAGTGGCGACCCGCCAGAGGCAGGCAGACCCATTTGCCGGCGCGCTGCCTCCAGCTCGGCCTCCTCCTGAGGCGATAAGCCAAGGCCCTTGGCTAGTTGCTTGATCGTATTCTTCTGCGGCTTGCGCCCCGCGTCGCGCTCCATGTCGCCAACGGTGCGCTCGGCGAGGCCGGCGCGCTCAGCCAGTTCCTCCTGCGTCAAACCGGCCGCCAACCGGAATCGCTTCAGCACCTTGCCCAACGATGGTGGCCCACCTGCTGTCATACGCCTCACCTCTTTTCGCACTCGTGGCGACGACGGACCCTCACTCGTACTCCAACGCACGCATTAGCCGCCATGGTAACACAGACAAAGCGGCGTGTCCACCGGCATCAGCGCACGGGATAGGGGTCACTTTTTCGCGCGGGCCGCATCGTCTCTCCTGGGAGCGCCGGCTTCCAGCCGGCAGACGGTCGCGACCATCATGTGGGCTGCCAGCGATGCGCTCACCCTCATACCTGTGCCGGCTGGAAGTCGGCGCTCCCAGCGGACGCGAAAAAGTAGCGCGCACCTCAATACACACCCTTGATCGGCTGCATCAGCACGTGCCGAGCGGTATGGCGATAGCAGCAACGGCGACGACCTGGAGACGAGGAGCAGCATGGTCACCACGACCTACCGTCCGCCGCATTGACGCATGCCTGGCCGCCCCAATATAGTGCGAGCAGGCGCCGCGTCAATCCGACACTGTTGGGAGGGGATCACGGCGCTGGTAGTTTATTCGCGGCTCGGGACAGTGCTCCAGCAGCGGGGCATGCCGTTGCAGGATTTGCGCTCGCGCCTGGCCTCGCTTCTCGACTCTCCAATCGACCCCCACTCGCTCGTCGCGCTTGCCCGCGATGAACGCATGCAGCGCCCCGATATCGAGCTGCTCGCGGCAATCGCGCTGACGTTAGAGTCGCCCGTGGATGAACTCCTCGACGTACGCGATGCGCCGATTGGCGCGGACGAGAGCCACGCGTCGCCGGAGAACTCGATTGTCCTCGACGCGGCACGCGATCAACGCCGGCGCCACCTTGTTGAGCACCGTGAGCGGGAGGACGGGTCGATGACCGCCGCGGAGCAGGACGAGTTAGAGGCGCTGACCACGGCCACGGCCAGCGCCCTGATCGATCGTTCTCGCCGCGTCTCTGGGGATATCGGAGGCAACGGCGCGGGCGCGTGTCGAGGAGGCGGCGGGCAAGGCGGAAGCGTATTGGGCGGCGCTCGTCGCGAATCCAGACGGCATGAAGGACGCTGTTGCCGCGGCGAGCGGCCAAAAGCGGCAGGTCGAACGGACGGGCTAGCGCGTGCCCGCGCCCTATCCGCACATGCTGCACCCACGTATCGCCGCTCTCAACCGGCTCCCGGTTTATCGTCACCAACTCCGTTTGTTCGATCCCCGCTATGACCATTGGCCCCACCATTTCAAGTTTTCCACGGACCCAGGTTGCCAAGGGGTTATCCTGCCCAAAACGGACATCGGGTTTGAGACGATCCGGGCCTGGGCTTTCATCAGGGTGGTCCGAGAGGGGCGCTTGTGGCGCGGTACTCCGCGATTTTGATGGGCACGTATCCGCCCCTCGTCCTGCGCCTGGCCTACAACCTCTGACGCTTGCTGCCGGGACAAAGCCGGAAGTCGGCCATGACTCTTATAGCGTGCCGATACGTCACGCCACAACCGGCTTCATAGCGCGCATCCAGGCTGACGCCTACAACCCTGTGCCATAAAAGGCGAAATTGCCGCTTATGTTGCCGGTTCAGCACGACTATCCGCATGGGCATCTCCGCAGTGTCGTGCTAGAATAGCCCCAGTTAGCAATAGATGGCTGATCGCGGAGGATGCAGCCTGGTGGGTGAACGCGCGTCCACCTCGAGCATGCCTCTCACATTAGCCCGACGTGTCCAGGCCAACTAGCGACGCGGGAAGGTGCAAATAGCATGACAGATCGGTATCGAGTCACTCGTTCCATAGGAGGGGGCTATACAGTAAGCGAGACCGACCTCGTTGAGGATGTGGCGGTCGGCGCGGCTGGCGCAGCTGGGTCCATCATCGGCGCATCGATTGACGGAATCGGAGTCCTCGCCAGACGGAGCAAAGACCGCAAAATGGCCAAGGCAGCCGATGTAATGACCGAGGCCGCACAGAGAGAGGATTTCGATCACTTACTAAAGATCGCGACAACGTTCTCACAGAAATACAGACAGGAACCATACGGACCCACCTGCCTCAGCGTTGCTCTCGCGGGGAAGGGGCAGTATAACGACGCGCTTGCCGCCGTGGACAAAGCGGTGCAACTCGGTCTCGACCCCTTGGAGGGCACCATTTTCCGTATCAATATCTATAAGCGGAAGGGTGACACGGCGAAGCTGCTCAAAGAATATACGATCCTTACCCAGGATAGCGAGAGGCGCCAGGATGGGTATTTTGGACGGGCGCAAATGCTGATGGAGATCGGCGACCTCGATCAAGCGCTTGTCGACGCGCACCAGGTAATCTCTCTGTCGCCGGATGTGTTCGGCTATTGCCTGCGCGGCGATATCTATCGCGCTCAGGGCCAGCAAGAAAAGGCTATCGAGGACTACACGCGCGCGATACGCCTGGACCAGAACGAAGCGTTTCTCTTCGAGAGGCGCGCAAAAGTGTACGAACTGTTGGGCAAGACCGACGAGGCGCGCGTCGATCGCGAGGCGGCCCAACGGTTGGGTACCATCGATCAAGAACTCAGCGAGGCGCAAGAATTGCTGCACTACCTGCGTGAAAATGGCGCTAGCCTCAAGATCGCCTGTAACGGCCGCGATCTTGAGATTAGCGGGACCAGACTCTGGAAATTGAAGCCCGAGACGCTCGATAAAATCAAGCAACTCAAGCCGAAGTTGCTCCAGATCTTGGCAAGGGCGTAGTCGCACTGCCCCCTCTGTCCCAGGGCATCGCGTCTACCCGTCTACCCCTACTTACTACGACGATGAGAGCTGTGGGAGGCCCAGTTCCGGCTCGACTACGACATCCATCGGCATCTCGTCGCTCACCGCCTCGTCCCCTGTCACCTTTTGCCGACCCACGTTTTGAGCGGGTATTATCGCTCAGGCCGGGGCGATGATGCATCTCACAATGACCTGGCCCTGTTAACAGGGCCAGGGTCATTAGAGAGCATCAAAAACTCGGGGGTATCGCACGAGGACAGGTGCGCTTAAGACGGTGGTGGTCACAAGCAATCACACGGGCAGAAAATCACGGTAGTAGATAACAGACTTTACAAGGACTGCCGACAGCGGTAGGCAGCCGATGAGCCGTTCCATTGATGCACACAATGCGATAAGTAGGAGGACGAACAATGCACGGGAATATCTTCATGAAATGCCACCTCCAGCGCCTCTTAGTCGTGGCTCTACTCTACGTTTCTACTATACCTTTGCAGCAAGTGGTGGGTCTCGAGCGCGTTGAAGCAGCAGGCCCTTTCCGTTGCTCCTCCGCACCATTTACATTCCCCGTCTCTAGCGGAATCGTGGGATGGGTGTATCGAGAGGACAACGCAGATATAGAAAGAATCGATGGGCATATCCATACAGGCATAGACGTATTCGCTAGTGGTGGTGATGGGTCACCAATTTATGCACTAGCTGACGGCACGGTAACTCGTGAAACGTCGCAGTCTACAGATATTTACTACCGTAACCAAGGCGTCGAGGGCTATACAGCTCACCTGCGCAACATATCTGTAAGCGTGGGAAGTACAGTAATAGGCGGTCAAACAGTTATTGGTTATCAGAGCGGGGACCACGTGCATGTTTCTGTTGGTGTTAGCGGATACAACGACAACATAATCGGACAGACCCGTGATCCTTCTCCATTCTTTGGGGCCAACTTGAATTGGGATAATGGTGCCCGTGAACATCGAGATTGGTCTCTATCAATATGGTGCAACACTAGTTCCCCTCCCTCGAACAATTCATGTTCTGCTCCTTCACTGAATAGCCCCTCTGACGGAGACACAGAATCGAGCCGGACGGTCAACTTCAGTTGGCAGGCTCCAAGCGACTGCACGTTCAGCGGGTACACCTTCCGCGTCAAGGATACGTCCAACATGGACTCCGGCGGCACGACGATTGTTGATACCGGGGAGAGTGGTACGTCGCATCAAGAGACGATCAACGGGCGGGACGATCAGGATTTGTATTGGGGCGTCCGGGCAGCCAATGCGCCAAATGGGGCTAGCTGGGCTACGCATCGCTTCCGTATACACGTCGCCTCAGCTTGTCCAGGCCCCTCGCTCAACAATCCGCAAGACGGATGGACGCTCCCGAGCCGCACAGTTACTTTCGACTGGCAAGGGTTGAGCGGCTGCGCGTTCAGTGGGTACACGTTCCGTGTCAAGACCGTGCCCGACATGGAGTCGGGCGGGACGCAGATCATCGATACGGGGGATAGCAACACATCGTGGACGGCAACCTTTAACCCACAGTGGGACAACCAGGATCTGTATTGGGGTGTTAGGGCAGCCAATGCGTCGGCTGGAGCTGGTTGGTCGGTCCGCCACTTCCGCATTAGTCCAGATTCGCAGCCGCCCACCGTGACCTGGACTACACCAACCGGGAATGAGCAGACATACCACGTTACAAATGGCTTGGTTCAGCTACAAGTCAATGCAACAGATAACGTAGCTGCAGATCATGTCAGTTTCAATCGTTGGGATGCTCCCAATTCACGGCCCGTTGACCTCGGCACTGTGTTCAGTCCACCATATCACGTGAGCATCGATGCCAGTACTCTCAACTATGCCTGGAACCAAGTCAATGCTGTTGCCTATGACACCTCTGGTAACTCAGCCACGCATTTCATCTGGCTGTACCGTGACCAGCCCACTGTGACGCCGACCGATACTGCAACGAGCAAGCCAACCGGAACCGCAACGAACACGCCAACCGATACTGCAACGGCGACTCCAAGTCCGCTAACAGGTGGCTATCAAATGAATGTGCCAGCTACTCAAGCATGGGTAGATACCGGGATACAGGTGCCCAGCTACCCGGCCACCGGGTTCATCGATCGATTCGATGCGTGGGGTACCATTCATACCCCCGCGGACTTCGGCCCAGCAGGGAATATGAGTTGTACCGCGCCTGCGGGCTGGGTCGCCCCTGGACTGCCGTGCTACGCGCTCATCGGGCGCTTTGGCAGCGATGGGATACCGTTTTTCATCGGCCCCTTCAGCTACAGCGGTGACCAAAACCCGCTGCCACATCCGGCTACGCTTTACCTCGGCGTCAACGGCCCAGTCAGCGGTCTGTCCGGGAATACGGGCTCCTGGACCGTCAATGTCAAGTTCAATGTCGATGGCTATTGGCCAACAGATACCCCAACGTCAGCATCGACGAGCGTGGCCATTTCGACTGGCGTGACCATTATCAGTACGTCCCCGCACGGAGACAGAGAGGCTGCGGGCATCGCCTTCGACCCGAGTGTTACTGTGCAAACCAGCGGCTTCAGCCTGGATTGCTCCAAGGATTTCCTCCAAAACCAGGATGGCAAGCTGTTTGGCGCCTGGTCCAACCAAGGCTGTGTCAGCCTTGGCAACAATCAGTACCAGTTCTTGTTTGGGACACCGATGGTGGCGCCAACCACACCCGGCGTGTACCACTCACAATGGCAAATCTGGCACTATCCCGACCATGTGGGGCCGATAATCGACCTCTCCTTCGTAGTTGTACCAAACGCCGAGGCGACCACTCCTGCGCAAAGCTCGATAACCCCGACCCCGACCGGCACGAGCACACGGGTGCCAACCGCGACAAGCACGTTCACCACGATCCCAACAAATACTGCTTTGCCGTCAGCAACTGCGACGCCAACCAGTACCGATGTCCCAAGCAACACGAATACCGTGCAGCCAACTAACACGTCGACTCCAATCCCGACCATGACGACCGCACCGGTCGTCGCCACGGCGACGCAAGCGGTACCAACGGCGATCCCCCCTGCTCCGACAACTCCTCCAAACCCGATTGTGCTCCCATCAGCCCCAACAACCGCACCAATGGCGCCAGCAGCGACGAACACCTCGCTGCCAGCGACTACCAATGGCCTACCAACGGCAACGACAAAGCCTGCACAACCACCGAGCACTGCGGTACCGGCGGCAACGCCGTCTGTCGTAACAGATACGAGCGGTGGAACAGTCGCGCCACCGCCATCAACCCAGCAGCACGGCCGCCCGCCCACGACGCGCGCGATGTCGCTTCCGCTGTCCATGAGCCGAGTGCCCCAACAAATCGTGAGCGGCGGCACGACGACGATCCAGATACACACGGTCCCGCGTGCTCAGATCACGACCCTGGTGCAGGTGGTGGTACAGCATGTCACGTTTACTGGTGCCAGCGCGCATCGTCGCCGACATGCGCAGACCCAGACACTCTACCGGGCAACAAGCCATGTCGTCACGGATAAGCACGGCCAGTTCACATGGAAGCTGCATGTCACCTACAACCCAGCAAAGCCAATGCCCGCACGTCTTACTATCACGGCGTCCATGAAGGGGCGGACAAGGACATCGTGGTCAATGACCATCACCCTGACGCCAAAGCAGCACAAGGGTTAAGCAGGGTGCTGCGCGGTTGCGTTGTCTCGGCCTTGAATCTCGTCGCGCAGGCGACGCGCGGGATGTACAACCCGCAGCCAGCGGTGACGGTGAATGACGCGCGCCTTGCGCGCGGGGAGGGCTCGCGGGCGACCTCACGAAAGCCGTGATGTATGTGCGACCGCAGTGAGCAGCGGGGCGCATTCACCATATAAGAGCACTCAAAGGGGCGGCAAGACGACGCACCACTAAGTCAAGAGTTATGGTCATAAGGAGCCTGATCGATGCGTGCGCAACGGCCAAGATATGCCTGCCTGGCTCTACTGGTTGCCGGGCTAGTAGTGGCTACTGCCCTGCCCGGCGCCGCGGCAAGGGCCGGCGCGGTTCAGCGGTCTCCAGCACCCTCTACCAATGCGCGACGCTTGCTTGCTCATCCTCATGGCGCTGCCCGCACGGCGCCTGGGCAGCATAGCTCTGCCCCTGGAAACGGTCAGACATGCCATCGTGGGACGACCGGCACGGCGCTCTCGTCTGGGCGAACGGGCAAAGATACCGCTCAATCCGTGGCGTGTCCGACGCACTCCGCCCCCGCGCCCCGTGCCGCCGTCGTAACGGCCATCACTCCACGCAGCGCGGCGCCGTCTCACCTCATTACTGTGCATGGGACGTTCCCATCGCGCCGTCCGTCCCAGGCTACCATCCAGTTCTTTGGCGCCGGTCCGCCTCGTATTGCGCGCATAGGCACCTGGACCGGTCGCGCGGTCACCCTGCGCGTACCTGCCGACCTCACCGCGGGCAATTACTGGTTAATCTTCAGTTGGCGCGATCCCAGGACTGGCGCAACCGTGACCAGCACGACGGCTCCTCTCTACGTGCGGGTCACGGGCCATGTCTACCCTGTCGTGATCCGCAGCACGACGGTTGTGCTGACACGGGCGACGCTGCAGCATCTCCTCCTGCCCCCCGCCACGCGCACCCTGGATGTGTCGCATCCGAATCTGTTGCTCGTGTTCAATGGGGTAACTCCACAACTACGGAGCGTCAAAATCGGTGATGTCGTCGCCGCCGGCTCGGCGCCGGTGACGCCCTATGGCCTGCTCCGTAAAATCAAGAGCATCACGCGGCAGGGCTCCCTGCTTATCCTGGCGGTCGTGCCGGCGACCCTGCGCGAAGCACTCGTGCAGGGGACAATAGAGATTCACGGCGCCATCGGCGCGAGCAGAGTCAGTCACGTGTCTCCCCATGTAGCGACGCGGTCGGTGACGCGCCGTTCGGATCGCTATGGCTTCACCGTCGGCCGGTGCATGGATATTCTCAACGTCGATCTCCTCAAAGCCGGAAATGATGGACTAAATGGCCGTATTACGCTCAACGGCCAGGTGTGCCTGTCCGGAACCTTCGACCTTAACGTCAGTGTCCCGCCCTGCCGGTTGCTATTTTCTGGGTGCAACACGCCGGTTCGGGCCTCCTTCGCATTCAACGGGACCCAGAGCTCCCACTTAAGTCTGAAAGCGGGTGCAACAGCCAAGATATCGAAGGAGACAACAGTCTTTGACTACAACCTGTGCCACCACGACCCCAGTTTTTGTTTCACAGGTCTCGTGGGCGGGTTTCCTGTAGAAGCGTCGCCGGTATTGCGGCTGATCGTGGGCGGCGATGGGCACGCGTCAGTCGGGCTAACCGTCGGCGTGGGGCAATCCAGTTCGCTACAAGCGGGAATCTACTGCCAGGACACGTCATGCTCCGCCAGCGCCACTGCCGGTCGAAATATGACCCTCGACGCGGACTACGCCGTGCATGCCGACGCGGACGCCACCATCTATGCCGACCCGCATGTCGCGGTACTGCTCTATGACGCCGCTGGCCCCGGCCTGGAACTCCATGCATACGTGCATGCCCAATTCGACGCTGCGGCGACGCCCTGTTGGACCGTCGACGCAGGGCTGCAGGATCTGATCGGGCTGCGGCTGAAGGTAGGTACATACGAGTGGGACAAGAGTATCCCGTGGGCCGGTATCACCACGCGTCTTGGCCAGGGCACATGCACATCCACCCCCAATGCCACCGCCACTCCTAATCCTGGTTCCGGCTCCGGTCCTAGTCCCACCGTTGCTCCTGTCCCCAGTCCAGTGCCCGTGAATCCGACCTCCGTGCCCCCTGCCGCGAGTGGGGACGTGTCCGTTGTCAGCATGTCGCCGCAAGGTGACAGCGAGTCATCAGGCACGTCCTTCCATCCTAACGTCGTCGTGCAGACAAGCGGCTTCAGCCTCAACTGCTCACAAGACTTCCTGGAGAGCACGGGCGATAACCGTTACAGCGCATGGCCTAATAATGGGTGTACAGATCTCGGAAACAGTCACTATCAGTTCTATTACAATACGCCGATGGTTGCGCCCAACGATTCGGGTACGTATCACTCGCATTGGCAGGTGTGGCACTACCCCAACCACATCGGCCCGGTCATCGACCTTTGGTTTGTCGTCCCTGCTCCCCCGCCACCGCCTACCGCAACGGGCGCTCCGTTGCCCACCACTACGCCAAGTCCATTGCCCACGACCGCGCCGACATCGCAACCCACCGCGCTGCCTACACCCGCCTCAACGGCCGTGTCAACCATGCCTGTTCCGCCCGCCACGGCGATCCCTAGCGCCATCGGCACATCGGTCCCGCCCGCTACGACAACCGTTACGACAACCGTCCCTACAAATACCCCGACGAGCATGCCTTCGCCAACACCTAGCCCGACCATGCTTAGCGGCAATCTTGCGCCGCAGGCACATCGTGATCCAGGCGGGAGTGATGCAGCGGTAGATGGCAGATTGTCATGTCCCTGCGGGACGCCCCCACGGATGAAAATAGGTCAGAGCCGCGTGGGGCGGTTATGCTGAAGGGAGAGGTCCACGCAGGATGGTCGGGCGTTGCCTGGTACCGCGCGTCCGGATGTGCAGATTGACCGGCGTGCCCCGAGGTACCTCCGTCTGCGTCACGAGCGCGCACAGCAGAGTCTGTGATGAGGGGGCACGCGCGTGGGCTCTCGCGGGCGTTGAGAGCGAGAGGAGCGGAGCGATGGATGTCTTGTATGAGCGGTGCTGCGGCATTGATGTGCATAAGAAGAACGTGGTAGCGTGCGTGCTGACGCCGGGCGGGGCGGGGACGCCGGCCAAGGAGGTGCGCACGTTCGGGACGATGACGGCGGACCTGGTCGCCCTGCTGGGCTGGCTGGAGGCAGCGGGCTGCACGCACGTGGCCATGGAATCGACGGGCGTGTACTGGAAGCCGTTGTACAACCTGCTGGAAGGGCAGGTGGAGGTGCTGGTGGTCAACGCGCAGCACATCAAGGCGGTGCCCGGACGCAAGACCGACGTCAAGGACGCGGAGTGGATCGCCACGCTGCTGCGGCACGGGCTGCTGCGGGCCAGCTTCATCCCTGATCGCGACCAGCGGGAGTTGCGCGAACTGACGCGCTACCGCACCGCGCTGATCCGGGAGCGCAGCGCCGAGGCCAACCGGCTGCAGCAGACGCTGGAGGGGGCCAACATCAAGCTGGGCGACGTGGCCAGCAACGTGCTTGGGAAGTCGGCGCGGGAGATGCTGGCCGGCCTGGTGGCAGGCGAGGAGGATGTGGTCGTGCTGGCGGAGTGCGCCAAGCGGCGCCTGCGGTCCAAGATCCCGGAGTTGCAGCGCGCCTTGGAGGGGACCGTGGGTCCGCACCAACGCTTCCTGCTGGCCCAGCAACTCGCGCACATCGACTATCTGGATGAGGCCATTGCCGATCTGTGCGGGGAGGTGGCGCGACGGCTGGCCCCTTTTGAGGAGGCCATCGTGCGGCTGGACGCGGTGGCGGGGATCGGGCGGCCCACCGCCGAGGTCATCCTGGCCGAGATCGGGACGGACATGAGCCGCTTCCCCAGCGCGGGCCACCTGGCCTCGTGGTGCGGGCTGGTGCCCGGCTGCAACGAGAGCGCGGGCAAGCGCAAGTCCGCCCGCACCCGCAAGGGCTCGCCGTGGCTGCGCGCGGCGCTGGTCGAGGCGGCCAAGGGGGCTAGTCGCACCAAGACCAGCTATCTCTCGGCGCAGTATCGCCGCATCGCAGCCCGTCGTGGGGCCAAGCGCGCTGCGGTGGCCGTGGCGCACAGCATCATCGAGATCGTCTATCATCTGCTCTCCACGGGCGAGGTCTATCACGATTTAGGGGCCACCTACTTCGATGAGCGCGACCGGCGCGTGATCGAGCGTCGGCTCGTCCATCGGCTCGAACGCTTGGGGTTTGACGTGACTATTACTCCCAAGGAGTCCGCTGCCTGACCCCTTCTATTTTCACAGCAGCAGTCTTAGTACGGATTGGGTTGCAGGGCACATGGTCGGCCTGACCTTCAGTTGGGACCAGCCTGTGACTACCAACCACATCATCGTGTGGGACCGGAGCCAGAATTCGCCCGACAACAACCAGATCAACAAACTAAAGATTGGATTCAGCGATGGGATGTCCATGCAGGATCTTGACATGGTGAGTGGCGGCCCGCGCTGCGTGGATGTGGTCTTCCCATCAAAGACGGTGACACGGGTGCAACTCATACCCACGGATGCGTCAGGTAGCAACGGCTACAAGGAGGTCGAGATTTGGGCGACCGGGGGCCTACAGTATTCGGGCAACAGTTGTTCCAATAGAATATCCCGCACGCCAACATAACGGTAGTCGAGCAACTCAACACCGCCTTCTCGGTGCGCCTGCGCATCCCGCGCGTCCACTATGATCGCACAACCAGAAGCATGCACGGACGGCTCGACGTGAAACGCTAAGACATGGTTCAAGCGGACGTAACAGTGCCGGTCCCTGGAGTCAACCGGCGGTCACAAGCCCCGGTTGCGCTCCGCCGATGGGCTCAGCCGCGGCCGCGGCCGCGCGTGGCGGCGGTCGGCAGCTCGTCGACGGGGATGTGACACAGCGACAGGTGGCCGGGCGCCAGTGTCCGCAGCGGTGGGAACACCGTATCGCAGATCTCGCCAAGGTGGCGGTGGCAACGGCCCTTGAAGGGGCAGCCGACGCCGTCTCGGGCCTCCGTGCGCGTCTCGCTCTCCAGCGCCAACCGCAGCCGCGGCGCGTCGGGATCGGGTCGCGGGATCGACGCGAGCAGCAGTTCGGTATAGGGATGGTTGGGACCGCTGAAAACCTCGTCGGTCGTTCCCGTTTCCACGATGTTGCCGCGGTACATCACTACGATGCGGTCGGCCAGATATTGCACCACCTCCAGGTCGTGCGAGATGAACAGGTAGGCCGTGCCCCAGCGCGCCTGCAACTCCTGCAACAGGTTGAGGACCGTCGCCTGCACCGAGACGTCAAGGCCGGATACGGGCTCGTCGCAGAGCACCAGCCTGGTGCGCGTGGCAAAGGCGCGCGCGATGGCGACGCGCTGTTTTTCGCCCCCGCTCAGTTGGCCGGGATAGCGGTCCATGTATCCCTCATCCAGATTCACGGCGCGGAGTAGGTCTCGCGCGGCGCTGTCGGCTTCCTTTCGTCCCAGGCGATTGAGGAGGCGGATCGGCCGCGTCAGGATGGTGCGCACCGTTTGCCGCGGATTAAGCGACATGTCAGGGTTCTGGAACACCATCTGCAGCTCGCGCAGCGTCTCCGGCCCACGGTCTTCGACGCGCAGCGGCAGGTCGCGCGCCCCAAACGTGATGTGTCCCTCGTTGGCGGCGGTCAGACCAAGGATGCACCGCGCCAGCGTCGTCTTGCCGCTCCCGCTCTCACCCACCAAGCCGATCGTCGCGCCGTCGCCCAGGCTCAGGTTGACGCTGTTTAGCACCCGCGCGTTATGGCCGGCGCTACTGGCCGCGGTACCCGTACCTGTACCTGTACCTGTACCCGTCGCCGCGGCGCCGCGTGGGATGCGCCCGAACGACTTGACCACGTCCTGGACCCGCAGCAGCGGCGCCGCGGCGCCGCGGCCACCGTCCGCGGCTACCGGCGGATCGGGATCGGCAACATCATCGTTCGTCGCATGGCTGTTGCGAGAGGGACCGCTCGTCACGCGCACCTCCGGCCAGTAGAAGCAGCGCGCCTGATGGCCGGGGTCCGTCTCCACCAGATCCGGATGGCTCTCCGCGCAGTCCGTGTGGGCGTAGCGGCAGCGCGGCTGGAAGACGCAGCCGGGCGGGAGCTGGGTGAGGCGCGGCAAGCGACCCG
>JAABUQ010009470.1_pt1 | contig 13161 bp, 14 predicted proteins | sample 5560001 | NCBI WGS metagenome assembly JAABUQ01 (sample SAMN10711888, study PRJNA513371) | rock metagenome | isolation source: Antarctica rocks | place: Antarctica: Victoria Land, Finger Mt nord | collected 2015-12-18 | reverse complement strand
CTTGGCCGCTTGAAGCAAGGCGTCGAGGCTGCGTTTCGCGTCAGCGCGCATCGGTCTGCCTGCAACGCTAGGCGGCTGCAGGTCAAAGTCGCGCTCAGACGTGCTTTCCACCCGCTCCCTCTTGCAAGACGGATCAATGATCCGTATTAAAGCGGAACGATGACCCGAATTGGTCGTACTCGCAGGCCAGTGAGCTTGCAACGACGGCGACCACAGGAGGCTACCTTGCAGGAAAAGCGCATCGCCCTGGTCACGGGCGCAAACCAGGGTGTGGGCCTGCAGGTCGCAAAGGAACTGGTTGCGAACGGCGTCGCCGTGTTCGTCGGATCGCGCGACCTCGCGCGAGGCGAGGAAGCGGCCAAGGCGATCGGGCCGGGCGCCACGGCGCTTCAGCTCGATGTGACGGACCGGGCCTCCATCAGCGAAGCGGCGGAGAACATCCGCCGCGCGTGCGGCCGCCTCGACCTGCTCGTCAACAATGCGGCTATTTCAAACACGAGAAAAACGCAGCTTGGATTGTCGCTTCGAGACTATGCGACAATTTCGCTGGCGAGCAACGCATCGCTCGATGAGGTCCGGGCGGTGTGGGAAGTCAACGTGTTCGGCGTTCTCGCGGTCTATCAGGCGATGTTGCCGCTTTTGCGGCTGTCATCCGACACCCGCATCGTCAATGTTTCGAGCGGCGTAGGCTCTTTGACCGTCAACGCAGACCCTGCCTACCCTTATCACAAGGCATTCGGGCCCGTGTATCCCGCGTCCAAGGCCGCGCTCAACGCGATGACCCTAGCCATGATGATCGAACTGGAGTCGACCGGGATCAAGGTGAACCTCGTGACGCCGGCCTTCACCAAGACGAGCCTGAACGGGTACGAGGGCACGGCTTCGGTCGAGGACGGCTCTCGCGAGGTGGTGCGCGTCGCCTTGCTCGGCCCAGACGGCCCAACCGGGACGTTCACGCAGTGGGAAGACAAGGCGATTCCCTGGTGACCTGAGGCGCTCTCCCGGCGTCGGGTTATCTAGCCAGGAGCGGGCGCCGGCGCAGGAAGGCGCGTCGTGGCCATCAGCCCCCCGCCTTCACCGGCGGGCTGGCGCCCAGGGTGTCGGCCATCTTGGCGCCGCGGCTGCCCATGGGCTTGGGTGCGCCGGTGGTGCTGTCGACGCCGGTCTGGTGCTCGATCTCGGAGTTCACCTCGGCGCCGAACAGCACCACGATGGCGCTGATCCACATCCAGGTCATGAAACCGACCACCGCGCCCAGCGAGCCGTAGGTCTTGTTGTAGCTGCCGAAATGACCGACGTACCATGAGAACAGCATGGACGCGGCCAGCCACAGAACCGCCGCCGCCATCGCTCCCGCCGTTATCCAGCGCCAGCGCGCGTGGCTGCGCGACGGGCCGAACCGATAGACCACCGACAGCGCTCCCGCTGCGAACAGCAGCAACAACGGCCACCGCAGCAGGCCGACCAGCGGCCCAAGCCAACCGCCCCCGGGCCCGTCGAGGCCCAGCAGCTTCAACGCCGGGGGCACGACCACCACCGCCCCCGCCGCCAGCATCATGAACACGATGCCGCCAAGCGTGAAGGCCAGCGAGACCAGGTTCAGCCTAACAAAACCTCGCCGCTCCCTTTCCTGATAGGAGACGTTCAAGCCGTGGAACAGCGCCTTAACCGCCCCGTTGGCGCTCCAAAGCGAGATCAGCAGGCTCAAGACGAACCCGAAACCGAGCTGAGCCTTGTGCTGAGTCATGCGTTTCAGTTGGTCGCCGATGAAATTCAATGCGTCGTGAGGCAACACCCCCGACACGACCTGGAGCTGGCCATTTATGCTGCTCGGGTCGGCGAAGAGCCCATACAGCGACACGAACGCCGCCATCGCCGGGAATATCGCCAGCAGGGTGAAGTAGGTCACCCCCGCGGCCACAGAAGTGATCTGGTCGTTGTTGAAGTCCTGCCAGGCGCGCCCCAGTATGTCGCGCCAGCCGCGGGGCGGAATCTTGGCGGGGCTGGTGGCGCCGCGCCCGCGGCCGGGTTGCGCTTGGTCCAGCTCGTGGGGCTCGCGCGGCGCGTCTAGCCCGCTTATCGCGTCTGCGGCGTCGCGGCGCAGGGCGTCGAGGCCATCTGTAATGTGGCGGGTCAGCGGCTTTCCACGCGGCACGCCCAGGATCACCGCCGCCAGCACGAACCAGCCCGCCGCACTGACCGGCGCGGCATAGGCCTGAGCCGCTTGAACGCGCATGGGCCCGCGTCGGTGGTCGCGCCGATCGGCGTTGCGCTTGGCGGCCTTATCCTTGCGCTTGTCGCGGGCCTTGGCGCGACCGGTCTTCGCCTTGGCCGTCTTGTCCTGCGCCTTGTCGGAAACGGGCTTGGCAGGCAGCAGGGGGCGCTCGCCCGTCAGTCGCTCGCGCCAAGCGACAGCGCTCGCCGCACCCTCGGCCGCCGCCCTCGCCACCTTGTCAGCCCGCATGACCGCCCCCCCGGCTTAACTCACGGGCAAGAACTCCTTGGCGAGGGCGGCCGTTCCGACCGGCGCGGGGGCTGCAAGCGCGCGCGCCGCGCGCTAGAGGGTCGGCGATGACCCTGACCCTCGTCCAGGCCTGGACCGCCGCGCGTCGCACCCTGCAAGAGGCGGGCGTCGACCAGCCCGCCATCGACGCGCGCCTGCTGCTCGAGGCCGCCGCCGGTGTCAGCCGCACCGACATCGTCACCGACCCGCACCGCCCGCTGGACGAGGTGCAGATGCAGGCGCTCGACGGCCTGCTCGCCCGCCGCGCCCGCCGCGAACCGATCAGTCACATCCTGGGCCGCAAGGGCTTTTGGAAGATCATGCTCAACGTCACCCCCGACGTGCTGACCCCGCGCGCCGACACCGAGACGGTGGTGGACGTGGCGTTGGCGGCCTTGCCGGACGGGCGGGCGGCGAGCGTGCTCGACCTGGGCGCCGGCTCGGGCGCGATCTTGCTGGCCATTTTGTCTGAGCGACCCGCGGCCAAGGGGCTTGGCGTGGAGGCCTCGCTGGAGGCGCTGGCGGTGGCGCGCGAAAACGCCGCCAACCTTGGATTGGACGGCCGCGCCGTCTTTTTCCAGGGCGATTGGGCCGCAGGGCTGGGCGACGGTGAGTTCGACCTGGTGGTCTCAAACCCGCCCTACATCCCCACCGCGGTGATCGACACGTTGGAGCCGGAAGTGCGCGATCACGAGCCCCGGCGTGCGCTGGACGGCGGCGCCGACGGGCTGGACGCCTATCGCCTGTTGGCGCCCGAAGCGCTGCGCGTGCTGAAGCCCGGCGGGGTGTTCGTCTTTGAAATCGGCCACGACCAGTCGTCGGCGGTCGAGGCCTTGTTCCGCGTGGCGGGCGCGGAGGGGGTGCATACGGTCAAAGACCTGGCCAACCGCGACCGCGTAGTCACGGGAACGAAGAAAGCCCTTGGAATCAGTCCGTCGACCGCGTAGAGCCTTTGTGTCCCCACTCAAAGCACCGGCGTGACGGGCAGGCATGCTCCCGCCGGAGACCAGAGCGGCGCGGCTGGCCGTCGGCAAGCATCCGGCGCGAGGCCGAGTCGGCTGACCCAGCGATCGACGGCGTGAAAGCCCTTAAATCAAGGGGATTTCGCCGGGGCCGCGACGAACCAGGCACAGGCTCCCGCGCCCGGACCCGCAACCTACGTACGACGGCGAACACGGTATCGCACCATGAGAGACTTCAAAGGAATGAAGCGCCAACGCGGGCGCAACCGCGGGTCCGGCGGACCGGGCGGCGGGGGCGGGCAGGGGGGCGGCAAGCCCCAGCAGAACGTCAACCGCGCCTTCGACTCCAACGGCCCGGACGGCGTCAAGGTGCGCGGTCATGCCCAGAGCGTGTACGAGAAGTATCAACAGCTGGCCCGCGACGCCTTTTCGTCGGGCGATCGGGTGCTGGCCGAGAACCATCTGCAACATGCCGAGCATTACTTCCGTGTGCTGCGGCTGATCCAGCCGCAGCGGCCGACCGCCGAAATCGTGGCGCGCGACGTGTTCGCCTCGGGCTTCGACATCGACTTCGAGGACGAGGAGGCCGCCGTCGAGGCGCCCGCCGAAGATGCGCGTTCCGACGAGCGCGAGGCGTATGGCGATCGGGCGCGCGCGGAACAGGGGCGGGGTGAGCAGGGCCGCCAGGATCAGGGACGTCAGGATCAGGGGCGAGCCGACCGCGGCGAGCGTCGGGAGGGCCGCTACGGAGATCGCCAGAACGGGGAGCGCCAAAACGGAGACCGCCAAAACGGAGACCGCCAGAACGGCGAGCGGTCGAACGGCTACGGCGGGGAACGCGCCGGTCCTGAGCGCGAGCCCGAGCGGGCCTATGGACGCCAGGAAGGCGAGCGCCAGGGTGGAGAGCGCCAGGGTAGCGAAGGTCAGAACGGAGAGCGGCAGAACGGGCGGCAGCGGCAGAACGACCGCGGCGATCGGCCTCGCTACGAGGGTCGACGCGAGGAGCGGGCGGGCGGCTATGGCGAGCAGCCGCGAGAATATGGCCGCGATCGCGCCGAAACCCGCGCTCCCGAGCCGCAAGCCGCCGATGGCGAGCCTGCGCAGCAGGCCGAGGCGGCGCTGGTCGAGCGCCCCGACGCGCCATCCGTCGCGACCCAGCGAGTCGAGGCTCGGGTCGAGGCGGTCCGCCCCGATCCTCTGCCCGTAGTGGAGCCCCAGGCCCGGCCGCTGACCTCGCTCGTCCAGCCGGACGCGCCCGCGCCGGAGCCGGCGGAGGGTGCGCGGGTGCTACGCTCCCAGGACGGCGGCATCAGCGAGGCGCCCGCTTTCCTCCAGGCCTTTGTCGCTCCCGCGCTCAGCGGAACCGACCTGTCCGACGAGCCCGCGCCCAAGCGCCCTCGCGGTCGTCCTCGCAAGCGCGCCGTCGACGGCGAAGACGCCGTCCCTGCTCCCGCCGCCGAGGAAGTCTGATTGCCGCGAGAACGAGGCCCGCCGACGAGATGGTCGACGCCGACCTGGTTGACGGCCGGGAGGCGGAAACCTTGATCGCCCGCCTCTTCGCCGACCCGCAGGTCGCCTACATCCACGCCCACTACGCCAAACGCGGCTGCTACGCCGCCCGTATCGACAGGGTTTGAGGCGGCCGGCAAAGGCCGGCGGCTGTTTCGAGTGTACGAGCGCCTGAGCCGATCGCCCTGGTTCGCTCTACGTTGACGTCGACAGGGTGGCGAGGTGCGCGGCCCCGGCCGGCTCGCGCCCTTCGGCCTTTCGCTCGCTGTAGCGGTTCAGGAGATAGTCGGCGCGGTCGCGGGTGAGGAGGGTGAACTTCACCAGCTCCTCCATCACGTCCACCAGCCGGTCGTAGTAGGCGGACGGCTTCATGCGCCCGGCCTCGTCGAACTCGTCATAGGCCCTGGCGACGGATGACTGGTTGGGAATGGTGATCATCCGCATCCAGCGGCCGAGCACGCGCAGCTGGTTGACGGTGTTGAACGACTGCGACCCGGCGTTCACCTGGCACACCGCAAGCGTCCGCCCCTGGGTCGGGCGCACGCCCCCGCGCTCCAGCGGCAGCCAGTCGATCTGCGACTTGAAGATGCTGGTCATCGCCCCGTGCCGCTCGGGGCTGCACCAGACCTGGCCCTCGGACCAGAGCGAGGCCTGCAGCAGCTCCTCGACCTTGGGATGGTCGAGCGGAGCGTCGTCCACCTGGGGCAGGCCGCGTGGGTCGAAGATGCGAGTTTCGCCACCCATCGCCCGCAGCAGCCGGTCGGCCTCCTCGACCAGCAGGCGACTGAACGACCGCGCCCGAAGCGACCCGTACAGCAGCAGGAACCGCGGGGGATGAGCGGCGCGGCCCGGCGGCGAGAGGCTCTCCAGAGACGCCGTGTCCAGGAACTCGGGCGACAAGGCGGGCAAGTCGGTCATGGCGTCCGGGCTCGGCTGAGAAGGACGGCGACATAGCCCTCCGACTCGGGCTTTCCAAGCTGCGCTAATTCCGATACCGTGGAAATATGGAAGGTAAGCTTGCCGTCGCCGCCCTGGCCGCCCTCGCCCACGAAGGGCGGTTGCAGGTGTTTCGGCTACTCGTCCAGGCGGGAGCGACTGGGATCGCGGCGGGCGAGATCGCCCGGCGGGTCGGCGTGCCGGCCAATACGTTGTCGGCCAACCTGAACGTGCTCGGCCACGCGGGCCTGGTCGAGTCCCGCCGTGAGGGCCGCTCAATCATCTACACCGCCGAGATCGGCCGGATGGCCGACCTGCTCGGCTATCTCATGGAGGACTGCTGCGGCGGCTCGCCCGAGCTGTGCGCACCGCTGGCCGCCATCGTGACCCGCGCCGTCTGCTGCGGAGCGGACCAAGCCGAACATGCCGCGACACACCGAGTAAAGGAGACCACGTGACCTCTCCCTCACACTCCGCACCGTTCCACGTGCTGTTTCTCTGCACCGGAAACTCCGCCCGTTCGATCATCGCGGAGTCGATCATGAATCGGGTCGGACAGGGCAAGTTCATCGCCCATTCGGCGGGATCACACCCAAAGGGCGCTGTGCACCCTCAAGCGCTCCGGCTGCTGCAAAGCCTCGGCTACCCGACCGAGCATCTGCGATCCAAACCCTGGGACGAGTTCAGCGCCCCGGGCGCGCCGGAACTCGATTTCGTCATCACCGTCTGCGACAACGCCGCCGGCGAGGTCTGTCCCGTTTGGCCGGGCCAGCCGATCTCCTCTCACTGGGGGATGCCCGACCCGGCCGTTGTCGAAGGAGCGTCGGCGGCGTTGGCGTTCGCCGACACCACGCGAATGCTGGGCAACCGCATCCGCATCTTCGCCAGCCTGCCCGTCGAGGCGCTGAGCCGCAGCTCGCTCAAGAACCGGCTGGACGAGATCGGCCGACGCCAGGACGCGCCCGAGCCGGCATGACCGACGGCGCCACCCTCGAACCGCCGCTCCTGGCTTTCAGCACCGGCCGACGGCTGGCGGCCGAGGGGCTCGGGACCGCGCTGCTGCTGGCGGTGGTGATCGGCTCGGGGATCATGGGCGAGCGCTTGGCGGGGGGCAATGTCGCCGTCGCGCTGCTCGGCAACACCTTCTCCACCGGCGCGGCGCTGGTGGTGTTGATTACGGTGTTCGGGCCGATCTCGGGCGCGCACTTCAACCCCGCCGTGACCTTGGCGTTCCTGGTGCGACGCGAGCTGTCCTGGCGCACTGCCATGGCCTTCATCGCCGTGCAGGTCGTCGGCGCGGTGATCGGGACCTGGGTCGCGCACCTCATGTTCGGCGAGGCCATAGCACAGGTCTCGACCAAGCTGCGCGACGGCCCGGCGCAGGCCTTCTCCGAAGCGGTCGCCACCTTCGGGCTCCTGGCCACGATCCTCGGTTGCGTGCGCTTGCGCCCGGATTTCACCCCCATGGCGGTCGGGCTCTACATCACCTCGGCCTACTGGTTCACCGCCTCGACCTCGTTCGCCAACCCGGCGGTGACCGTGGCGCGGAGCCTGTCCAACACCTTCGCGGGGATCGCGCCCGCGTCGGCGCCCGCCTTCATCGCCGCCCAGCTCGTGGGCGCCCTGGCCGCCGTCGGAGTGTTCGGCTGGCTGCTCAAGGAGACCGCCCGTGCCTGAGTTCTTCCCTGCGGTGATCCACCACAACCCGGACTGCGGAACCTCGCGCAACGTGCTCGCCATGATCGAGGCGGCGGGTTGTTCGCCGACCGTGATCGAGTACCTGAAAGTCGGGTGGACCGTCCCGCAGCTCCAGGCCCTGCTCGCCGTCATGGGCCTGCGCGCCCGCGATCTGCTGCGGGACAAGGGCACGCCCGCGGCCGACCTCGGCTTCTTGGACGAGGGCGTGACCCAAGATGCGCTCATCGCCGCCATGGTCGCCCACCCCATTCTGGTGAACCGCCCCATCGTCGCCACGCCCAAGGGCGTGAAGCTCTGCCGACCCTCCGAGGTCGTGCTCGACCTGCTCGAACGACGGCCCGAGAGCTTCACCAAAGAGGACGGTGAGGTGGTGCGAGTCTAGCTTCCGCTCCCCATCAGGGTCGATTTCGGCCTGCCAACGGCGGCCCAACCAGTCGCTGCACCCTTGTGTGGCGGATTGGCAACACCATGTGGGATCGGTCGGTCGGGGCGCCTCGGAGAGGGCCCGGGCCGAGTTCCGCCTGATGCAGGGGACGACCCGAGATGAACATCGACACCTATTCCGACCGCGCCAAGGCGGTCGTGCAGAATGCGCAGGCCCTCGCCCTGGCCCGCCGCCACCAGCAGTTCGCGCCCGAGCACCTGCTGCGCGCCCTGCTCGACGACCGCGACGGCTCGGGAGGCCAGAGCCTGGCCCGTAGCCTGATACAGCAGGCCGGCGGTAAGCCCGATCAGGTCTCCGCCGATGTCGACGCGGCGCTGGCCAAGATCCCGCAGGTCGAGGGCGGCTCCGGCCAGCTTTTCCTCAAGCCCGACACCTCGCGGGTGTTCAGCGCCGCCGAGGACGCGGCCAAGAAGGGCGGCGACGCCTTTGTCACCACCGAACGTCTGCTTGCGGCCACCGCGCGCGAGGGCGGCGACGCGGCGCGCCTGCTCAAGGCCGCGGGGGTGACCGGCGACAAGATCGACGCCGCCTCCTCCGCTTTGCGCAAGGGCCGCACCGCCGATTCCGCCGGCGCGGAGGAGGGCTATGACGCGCTGACGCGCTATGCCCGCGACCTGACCGCCGCCGCCCGCGACGGCAAATTGGACCCGGTGATCGGCCGCGACGAGGAGATCCGCCGCACCATCCAAGTGCTGGCTCGCCGCACCAAGAACAACCCCGTGCTGATCGGCGAGCCCGGCGTCGGCAAGACCGCCATCGTCGAAGGTCTGGCCCTGCGCATCGTCAACGGCGACGTGCCCGAGAGCCTGAAAGACAAGAAGCTGCTGGCGCTCGACATGGGCGCGCTGATCGCGGGCGCGAAGTACCGCGGCGAGTTCGAGGAGCGGCTGAAGGCGGTGCTGAACGAGGTGACCGCCGCGGAGGGCGGGATCATTCTGTTCATCGACGAGATGCACACGCTCGTGGGCGCCGGCAAGGCGGAGGGGGCGATGGACGCCTCCAACCTGCTTAAGCCCGCCCTCGCCCGGGGCGAGCTGCACTGTGTCGGCGCCACCACCCTCGACGAGTACCGCAAGCACGTGGAGAAGGACGCAGCCCTGGCCCGCCGCTTCCAGGCCGTGTTCGTGGGCGAGCCGACGGTGGAGGACACGGTCAGCATCCTCCGTGGGCTGAAGGACAAGTACGAGGCCCACCACGGGGTGCGCATCAGCGACGGAGCCATCGTGGCGGCAGCGACGCTCAGCAATCGGTACATCACCGACCGCTTCCTGCCCGACAAGGCCATCGACTTGATGGACGAGGCCGGCAGCCGCGTGCGCATGGCGGTGGACTCCAAGCCCGAGGCGCTGGACGAGATCGACCGCCGGCTGGTTCAGCTGAAGATCGAGCGCGAGGCCCTGCGTCGCGAGACCGACCAGGCCTCCAGGCAGCGGCTGGACAAGCTCGACGAGGAAATCGGCGACCTTCAGGCCCAGTCCGACGAGATGACCGCCCGCTGGCGCGCCGAGAAGGCCAAGGTCGGCGACGCCGCCCAGGCCCGCGAGGCGCTGGAGCGGCTGCGCACAGAGCTGGAGCAGGCCCAGCGCGCCGGCGACTTCGCCCGCGCGGGCCAGCTGCTCTACGGCGAAATCCCGCTGCTGGAGAAGCAGCTCGCCGAGGTGGAGGGCGCCGAGTCCGCCAAGCTGACCCCCGAAGTCGTGGACGCCGAGCAGATCGCCGCCGTCGTCAGCCGCTGGACCGGCGTGCCCGTCGAGAAGATGCTGGAGGGCGAGCGCGACAAGCTGCTGGCCATGGAGGACGCCCTGCGCGGCCGGGTGGTCGGCCAGGACGAGGCGCTGGAGGCCGTCAGCGACGCCGTCCGCCGCGCCCGCGCCGGCCTGCAGGATCCCGCGCGGCCGATCGGGTCTTTCCTGTTCCTCGGCCCCACCGGCGTCGGCAAGACCGAGCTGACCAAGGCGCTGGCCGAGTTCATGTTCGACGACGAGTCCGCCATCACCCGCATGGACATGTCGGAATACATGGAAAAGCACAGCGTCAGTCGGCTGATCGGGGCGCCCCCCGGCTATGTCGGCTACGACGAGGGCGGAAGCTTGACCGAAGCCGTGCGCCGCCGCCCCTATCAGGTCGTGCTGTTCGACGAGGTGGAAAAAGCTCACCCCGACGTCTTCAACGTGTTGTTGCAGGTCTTGGACGATGGCCGCCTGACTGACGGCCAAGGCCGCACGGTGGACTTCCGCAACACGCTCATCATCATGACCAGCAATCTGGGCGGCGAATACTTGGCCGGGCAGGGCGAGGGTGACGAGGTCGAGGCGGTTCGGCCCCAGGTGATGGACACCGTGCGCCGCCATTTCCGGCCCGAGTTCCTGAACCGCATCGACGAGATCATCCTGTTCAAGCGGCTGGGCCGGGCGCAGATGGACTCCATCGTCGCCATCCAGCTGCTGAGGGTGGAGCGCCTGTTGGCCGACCGCCGCATGGCCATCGCGCTGGATCCCGCCGCCCTGCACTGGCTGGGCGAGCGTGGCTACGACCCCGTCTACGGCGCGAGGCCCCTCAAGCGCGTGATCCAGAAGGAACTGATCGACCCCATCGCCCGCAAACTGCTCTCCGGCGAGTTCGCGGATGGGACGGTGATCGACGTCCAAGCCGGCGACGCCGGCCTGGAGATCGGCCGGGCGCGGGTGCACTGAGGGCCGCGCTCGACGAAGGCTCTTTGCGGCGTAGACTGAGGGCTCAACGTGACTGCGAGCCCTCTCGATGCCGCCCGCGATCGAGTTCGACCCCGACAAAGACGCCCTCAACCGCGTCAAGCACGGCCTGTCGCTGGCCGAGGCGCGCGCGTTCGACTGGGCGACAGCCGCCTTGGTCGGTGACGCGCGCACCGACTATGGTGAGCTACGCGTGGTCGCCTATGGTATGCTGTATGGGCGCTTGCACGTTGTGGTTTTCACCGATCGGCCACCGGCGCGGCGGATCATCAGTCTGCGACGGGCGAACAGGCGGGAGATCAAGCGTTATGCGACACCCTGACTGGCCCGAGCTGAACCCGGACGACTACGAGGACATCGACATAGACGATCCAGACAACCCCGAGCTGACCGAGGAAGACTTCGCGCTCGCTCGGCCCTTGAGCGAGGTGCTGCCCGAGCTTCACGCCCAGTTCGCCGGCCCCGGGCCGATCCTCGCGATGGCGGTTCGCTCGGTCACCCTCGACCTCGACGCCGAGGTGGTCGCCGCTTTCGAGGCGCAGGGCCCCGACTGGCGCGACCGCATGCGCGCCGCCCTCACCCGCGAAGCGGCTGGGGTGAGTCGTCACGGTTCGTGATCGGGTCCGGTCGGCCCGCCCGTAACGCGCGTGATCCAGAAGGAGCTGATCGACCCATCGCCCGCAACTTCCTCTCGGGAAATTCTTTTGCAGCGCCGCGACCGAGGTGGGTGCAGACGGTGACGCGCTGAGCGTCGCGCGCACGCGGGTGCATTGAACGGCTGCGTCTAGTCGCCTTCGAGCCTAACTTCATAGGGCTGGCCTAAGAGAACCCTCTGAGCCAGCTCGACGAAAGCTTTCGAGTACTTACGAGTTGCTGAGTTGGGGGACTTTCCCGTTTTCAGTCGGCAATGGTAGCGGTTTTCACCGGCTTGAACGTCATATCCGGCGAGTTTAAGCGGCTTCATGACGTGATTAGTCACGTATTGATGATTAGCAACCTTCAGTAAATCTGCTACATGTCCTAGTGTGTAAGGGTGAGAGATGTTCGGGGACATCGATTCACCGATCCCAAGGAACTTCGGAATGGCATCATCACTATCGGCTAGACGTTCGAGGTCCTCATACGTGACCTCTAGTTTTTTCTTGGGAATATCTTTGCGAACAAGGGTGCTTATTCTGGACGCGACGGCTCGTAGGACCTGTGGCCGGATGCCGGTAAGCGCTGCTGGCGCGCTGAGGACTGAAAGGTGCTCAGGAAATCTGATACGACGACCCGTCGGACGTAAAAGGTTCGCTCTCCGGACGCAAGCGTCAGAGTGTCCGGTGCGTTCTGATCCTCTCCTGGCGGGCGCCAATCTACGTAGATGATATTTTCAATTCGACCATCATCCGACGCCGTGATTTCTCCGATGTCACAGATTAATTTGGTTACATTGGGATCTGTAAGACTATAGCCAGCAATGATCACCGGGTTTTCGGCAAACATGGCCAGAAGTTTGGCGGCTAAGTACTTCCTCTTCCGATCATAGTCCTGATAATCTTCGGAAGTGAGAATTAAAGATTGAGGCCGATCTACCGAGCCATGGATTTTATAGACTTCTCCGATTTCGGTAAGCTTGTACCTATATATCTCCTGGCCAACAATAGGTTTATAGCCCTTGAAGACCTGGTCGAGACCAGTGTCGTAGTTTGTCGTGATAACGGCCTGCGGAAAAACCTGAGCAAGGAGATCTAGCTCTTTCCGAAGGGTGCTCGGCATCTTTATCTTAGCAGCTTCCATTGACTCCCGAATAGTGTCGCAAGCTAAACTCTTTAGGAAAGTGTCGCGGGGTACGTCAGCTTGAAACAGTTCCTTCGAAAAGCTGTTCTTGCCAGCGCGCCAGGCCCACTCAAAAACGGGTTCGACAAGATCGGAAGCAACAAGGGGGAGATTGCCTGAGTGTTTCTGAACGAAGTAGTCGAGAGGTGTCTCAATGACCGCCTTCGCTGAAATCTGGCGTAGAAGCTCTACCCAGTTTAGGCCACCGAAGTAGCGACGTGAGAATCCCGCCCCAAGAAAAAGAACTGGCTGAAGCTCAAGGCGTTGAATGACCTCGTCGATCGCCGGGATGCCGCTCGATGTGCCGTCTTCAAGCATGTAAGACTCCTAAGATGAGGATACCTTGATTCGTTCTTGGTGTGAGATGCCGCCGTGCTCAGCCGCGTCAAGGCGGCCTGCTGGGCGGGAGGCGCGTTCCGCGCCTGCCTTGACCCGCGCTGCGCGGGGGCTGACGCAGAGGCACAGGGCACGCGGGGCATCTCTTCAAGTTCAACGCCCTGCGGGGCGTCGAACACAGGGCTGGGGCGTCCCGCGTGTGCGGCGGAGGTCGCGTCTCCTCTCCGGCGAGAGAGGGACGAG
>JAABUQ010009469.1_pt1 | contig 13165 bp, 12 predicted proteins | sample 5560001 | NCBI WGS metagenome assembly JAABUQ01 (sample SAMN10711888, study PRJNA513371) | rock metagenome | isolation source: Antarctica rocks | place: Antarctica: Victoria Land, Finger Mt nord | collected 2015-12-18 | reverse complement strand
AAGGTCCGCGACATCTCCCTCGCCGGCTGGGGCCGCAAGGAGATCCTGATGGCCGAGGACGAGATGCCCGGCCTGATGGCGCTCCGCCAGGAATACGGCCCGTCGCAGCCGCTGAAGGGCGCGCGCATCGTCGGCTCCCTGCACATGACCATCCAGACCGCCGTGCTGATCGAGACCCTGATCGCACTCGGCGCCACCATCCGCTGGTCGTCCTGCAACATCTTCTCGACCCAGGACCACGCCGCCGCCGCCATCGCCGCGGCCGGCATCCCCGTATTCGCCTGGAAGGGCATGGATGAGACGGAGTTCTGGGACTGCATCGAGGCCACCGTGCGCGGCCCCGACGGCTGGACGCCCAACCTGATCCTGGATGACGGCGGCGACCTCACGAAGCTGATCCACGAGAACCACCCGGACCTGCTGCCCGGCATCAAGGGCCTCAGCGAGGAGACCACCACCGGCGTGCACCGGCTGTGGGAGATGGCCAAGGCCGGCACGCTCAAGATGCCCGCCATCAACGTGAACGACAGCGTCACCAAGTCGAAGTTCGACAACCTGTACGGCTGCAAGGAGAGCCTGGTGGACGCGCTCCGCCGGGGCACCGACGTGATGATGGCGGGGAAGGTCGCCGTGGTCGCGGGCTATGGCGACGTGGGCAAGGGCAGCGCCGCCAGCCTGAAGAACGGCGGCTGCCGGGTGCTGGTGACCGAGGTCGATCCGATCTGCGCGCTGCAGGCGGCGATGGAGGGCTTCGAGGTCGTCACGATGGAGAATGCGGCGCCGCGCGGCGACATCTTCGTGACGGCGACCGGCAACGTCGACGTGCTGACGGTGGACCACATGCGCGCGATGAAGAACCGCGCCATCGTGTGCAACATCGGCCACTTCGACAGCGAGATCCAGATCGAGGGCCTGCGCAACTTCCGCTGGGAGAACGTGAAGCCGCAGGTGGACGAGGTGGTGTTCCCCGACGGCAAGCGGCTGATCGTGCTGAGCGAGGGCCGGCTGGTGAACCTGGGCAACGCCACGGGGCATCCGAGCTTCGTGATGTCGGCGAGCTTCACCAACCAGGTGCTGGCGCAGTTGGAGATGTGGACGGCGCCGCCGGGCAAGTATGAGGATAAGGTATACACGCTGCCGAAGCACCTGGACGAGAAGGTGGCGGCGCTGCACTTGGCCAAGGTGGGCGCGGCGCTGACCAAGCTGACGCCGAAGCAGGCGGAGTACATCGGGGCACCGGTGTCGGGGCCGTTCAAGCACGACCTGTATCGTTATTAAGCGGGGCTGCTAGGCATGGGGGCTGTTCACTCGCTAAGTGTTGTGGCGGCGGCGTGCCTGCTGGGCGGGATGGTGTTCTTCGGCGTCATCCTGGCCCCGCTGGTGTTCACCAAGCTGGATGGGCCGACGTCGGCGCGGTTCATCCGGGCGACGTTCCCGCGATACTACCTGTATGTGCTGATCGCGGCGGCGGTCGGCGCGCTGGGGCTGGTATGGCAGGACTGGCTGTCGGGGGCGGTGCTGGGGCTGGTGGCGTTGCTGACGGTGTGGCTGCGGCAGGGGCTGATGCCGATGCTGAACCGGCTGCGGGATGCCGGGCTGGCGGGGGACGTGGCGGCCTCCGCGCGGTTCGACCGGATGCACCGGGTCTCGACGACGGTGAACGCGGTGCAGATTATCGCGGCGCTGCTGGTCGTCGCTCGGGCGGGGCTGGGTTAGCGGCGTAACGATCCTGCGCAGCCATTTCCAAGCCGCAATGCTGCTCGATGGCCCGGATTAACGCACGAAGGTGTGCCTCAATGCTGAAGTGCGCGGCATAGTCGGCCTGCGCGCGTCGCCCCATCGCAGATGCCTCTGAGGGATTGTCGATCAGGCGCCTGATTGCTTCTGCCATGGCCGCTACGTCTCCCCGCGGCACTAGCAGCGCATTGACTCCGTCCTGCAGGTAGCTGCCTACGGTTGGCGTTTGAGTTACGATCAGTGGACGGGCCAATGCCATTGCCTGTATCAGCACCATCTGGCCAGCTGAAATATCTTCTACCCGAAGCGGCACAACGACCACTGCTGCTTGAAGCAGTTGCGCCAAGTAATCCATGCCGAAGCAGTCGGACAGTACATCCATCGTAGCGGAGGGAGCAACGCCACCCAACGCCGCCAATTCATTGCAGATGATCGTCGAGCAGCAACCGGCCAACTCCGCTGCGGCGGCCAGGGTCGGGTAATCACGCCCGGACCGTCCTGCGGAGACAAGGCGCGGAGTGCCGCTTCCAGCTTCTCCCGCCCAGGCTATTACGTCGGCCACGGGCGGGACATACCCGCCCCATGGCACGAACACGAACTCTGTTCCGCACCCCGCAAACAAGTTGCGGTAGCGGTCGATCTCCAAAGGCGAGTGACAGATTGCGCAGGAGACCCGACGCATGACGAAGCGGTAATAAAGCAACCGCAGCCGGTTCACGATCGATCGCGACCGTTGAGTAAAGATGAAGGATAGGAATACGATGCGCGGCCGGGCCGCAAATGGCAGCATCCGTACGAGGGCAAACATGAGCACCTCGACATCGCTGCCAATGACGACCGCATCAGGCGGTGGCCCACTTCGGCTCAGCATGGACTGCATCGCCGTGGTCAGTGCAGACCACGCCAGGCGCGGGTACACCGACAGCAGCAATTGGAATTGATACTTAAAGGTCTGCTGGACATGGGTTGCGATGATGCGATGTGGAACGCGCAAAGCTCGCAAAGTCTGCCCAAAGGGCGAAGCATCGGCCGTCTTGGAATATCTCGGGAAAAAGTGGATCATCCTGACTTCACCGCACTGTATGTTGGCAGCTTAGGCCACGCTGTGGCTCCGCATCGAAGTCGTTCAGCCCGGCGAAAAAGCTTTCCGCCTTGAGCTTGTTGTCGAAGCAGAACACACCTGAATTCGTCTGGACGAGGGAGGGCGCACCCTCTTGCCGCAGGAGTCGGGCGACGTCGGCCCCCTTCCATTCTCCGTGCGCGCGCCGGTCGCCGGTGACCGCGACGGGGTGGGGCTGCGTCATGGCCCAGTAAACATCGATGTCACGTTCGAGCAGCGGGCAATCGGCATCCACAAGCATTGCCCGCCGACAGGGCGGCGTCGGCAACAGGCGAGTCTTGTTCTTGAGGCCCGGATACGGCGGGTCGTCCGTAAGCACGGCACAGTCGTCGAGACGTTGGGCATCAGCGGCATCCAGCCATACGTCGCCATCGTGCATCAGGCAGGTCGGGCGCGCGCCATCCATTATACGGAGCAAGGCGGCTAGGTTCCGCGCCATTTCGAGGTGATTGGCCGAACCTGTCGCAAGCAGCGAGCAGCCTTCGTCGGTCGTGGCCTGCCCTCCACTCGCCGGGTCGTGGCTGAGAGGTCGCAGCGAGCGGTCCCGGGCCGGAATATCGGGCTAAATCGTTTCGAACAAATCATAACACATCTCATTCTTGACTATAGTCCGGCACAGGCCGCCAATGGAACCCTAGACTTACAGCGCAACACCCGCCCTGCCGGCGCGGCCTACCCAACACCATGCCCGGTTCAGCCGCGGTGATGTAGCGCTGTCCGATCCGGACATCGATGGTCACGAGGTCGGGCGCATGACTCTCGACCAGTGTGCAGCCGGTTACGGCGTTGCTGGTGGCGACACAGATATGTTGAGGAACTCAATTCAGCGCTTATTAGGTGCAGCTCATCTAAGCTGAAATTGTCATTTTCTATTAGAAATTAAGCGGGACACTTACCTCTGTGCTGGAGCACCTCTTATGCCGAACGAGCTAGATTGGAACATCGCTGTTTATTGCCTCAATGAGGAGAAACGCCTGCGCGGCTGCTTGGAAAGCGTTCTGGCCGCGCTCGGCGAACGCAACGCGCTGGTCACAGTCATCCTGAACGGCAGCCGGGATGGCAGTGCCGACATCGCTAGATCGTTTGCGGCTGCCGGGCGTCCGGTCGAATTGTTCCAGATTGCCGCCGGTGACAAGGCCAATGCCATCAATCAGTTCAATTACCGCCTGCGCTCACCCGCCCGTGCCTATGGCGGCGTGGATGGGTACGTGCATGTCGCCCCCGCATCGTTCAGGGCCATGGAGGAGCGGTTGGCATCTGACCCGGCCGCCGTCGCGGTCACCGGGGTTTGCGGGAACGGCCGGACCATGCGCCTTGCGACCGAGGCGACACTGACGGTCGGCGGGCAGCTGCATGGGCAGCTTCACTCCTTCCGGCGAGACTTCATTGACCGCATGGTCGCGAGCGGGATCAAGCTGCCGGTCGGGATATATTGGGGAGATGGATTGCTGGGTAGCATGGCCGCTCATGACTTGGATGCAATTGGCAAGCCTTGGGAGAACCGGCGGATTGCTGGGGTGGCGGCAGCAACCTACGATATTCCGCCCTTATCGGTTTTGAAACCCCGCGACCTCAGGCAGCAGTTCCGCCGTAAGATCAGGCAGCAACGGGGCCGCATCCAGAATGCCGCCATTAAGGAATTGATCTATAAGGTTGGCTATCAGGGCCTGCCAGACGACGCCGAAGTAATGGTGGCGGACTACCTGGCCGCCAATGGCCCGCCAAAGGCCGGATGGCCGGACCGGCTCTTTCAGCGCCTCGCCTTGCAAGAAGCTCGGCAATCGCGGAATCCAGCCGACCTTGTGCCGCATGGAGTTGCCCTGCAGTGACGCATTCGCACCCAGGTCCTAGGTTGCAATCGCTCTCTCCAGCAGAGCAGGGCATCGCATCTCCACCTTGAGCGTCCCATACTCGTGACGGACGGCGCCAGAGCCCGGGGTCTTACAATCGCGCGGGCGCCTGCTGGAAACGGGCTGCGACGTGCTGTACCTGGACGACTTTTTCACCAGGATGCACCGCAACATCAGGCGCAGTTTGGGTGGGAGCCGAGGGTGGCGCTTATTTTCCAGGTCAAGCTGCGACTGCCACCAACCCAGCCGTATGCACCCGGTTGCGTCCGTCCCCCTTCGCCGCATACAGCGCCTCATCCGCCGCGCGCACCAGCGCCGCCCCGGCGTCCTCCTCGCTGCCCGGACGCAAGGCGGCGACGCCGATGCTGATCGTCACCACGCCATACTCGGCCAAGTGGTGCAGCGCCAACGCCACCACCGCCGCCCGCATCGACTCGGCCAGGACCGCGGCGCCGGCAAGGTCGGTGCCGGGCAGCAGCACCGCGAACTCCTCGCCGCCATAGCGGGTGGCCAAGTCGCCGGGGCGGCGGACCAGCCCGGCGATCGCCCCTGCCACGGCACGCAGGCAGGTGTCCCCCTGCAGGTGCCCGAACGCATCGTTGAACGCCTTGAAGTGGTCCACATCGATCATCAGCAGCGCCACCAGGGCCTGCATGCGGCGGGCGCGGCGGACCTCCTGTTCCAGTTGCTCATCGAAGCTGCGACGGTTGCCGATTCCCGTCAGGGGGTCCTGCAACGCCAGCGCCCGCAGTTGCTCGGCGGTGCGCAACTCGACCCGCTCCTTCATCATCGCCAGCAGGATGAATGCGATGCCGATGGTGTTCAGCAGGCTCTCCAGCATCATGCCCACGGTGATCGCATCCGACCAGGCACCGGCCTCGCCATGTACCAGCGCGTAGGCGCCGCGCGCCGAATAGACGGTGCCATGGACCAGCAGCAGCACAACGGCCGCCGGACGGGACGGCAGGCGCTCCCGCCGCAGCCGCCAAAGCTCAGCCGCGGTCGCGAAGATGTATGTCGCCCCCATAAGGCAGGACAGCGCCAGCCAGCGAGGCGACCCGGAATGCAGCGGCGCCGTCACAAGCCACAGGCCGGCCCCGGCGGCGGCCATCCAGGCCCGTGATGCGCGCCGGGCGAACACCCGTGCCGCGGCCCATGACAGCCCCATCGCGCCCAGGAAGGCCGCCGTGCCCAGCCCGTCGGCAACCCAGGGCATGCTGCCCTGATCCAGCCCCATCAGGATGAACCCCAGCGCACCCAGCAGCATCGCCGCGCCCCACAGCGCGGTGGCGCCCAGGTCCCACCGCGGCTGCTGGGCAAAGATCAGCAGGGCACCGGAAAAAGCGACCACCAGGGTGGTCACGAACAACAAGGTCGGCACGTTCAGTGGCAAGGCTGGTCCAATCCCGTCACATGGCGCACCCTAGTCAACTGCACCGGGGATGTGGCGTTAATTAGCCCTAAATGTGGCAGGACCCGGTGTTAAACCCGGCGTCAATGCCCGCGCAGGATCTGGCTCAGGAACAGCTTGAGCCGGTCGGTCTGCGGGTCCTCGAACAGGGAGTTCGGCGGCCCCTGCTCGACGATCTCCCCGCGGTCCATGAACACCACGCGGTCGGCGACCTGGCGGGCGAAGCCCATCTCGTGCGTCACGCACACCATGGTCATGCCGTCGTGCGCAAGGCCGATCATGGTGTCCAGCACCTCCTTGATCATCTCGGGGTCGAGCGCGCTGGTCGGCTCGTCGAACAGCATGATCTTCGGCTTCATGCACAGCGCCCGGGCGATGGCGACGCGCTGCTGCTGGCCGCCGCTAAGCTGGCCCGGGTACTTCTTCGCCTGCTCGGGGATCTTGACCCGGCGCAGGTAGTCCATCGCCAGTTCCTCCGCCTCCGCCTTGGGCATCTTGCGGACCCAAATCGGCGCCAGGGTGCAGTTCTCCAGGATCGTCAGGTGCGGGAACAGGTTGAAGCTCTGGAACACCATGCCGACCTCGCGCCGGATGGTGTCCAGCGCGCGGGTGTCGTCCGTCAGCTCCGTGCCATCGACCAGGATGCGGCCCTCCTGGTGCGTTTCCAGCCGGTTGATGCAGCGGATCATGGTCGACTTGCCGGAGCCGGAGGGGCCACACACCACCACCTTCTCCCGGTGCGCGACGTTCAGGCTGATGTCGCGCAGCACGTGCATCGCGCCGTACCACTTGTTCACGAGGTCCAGCAGGATGGCGGGGGTCTCGCTGACGGCGTTGGCGGGATAGTCGATGGTGGCAGCTTGGCTCATGGTGTCCCTCTGGGATTGCCGGGGCTGGGATTGCCGGGGGTGGCAGGGCCGGAAGCGTCTAGCGCCGGACGGTCCGGCTGAACTCCTGCTCCAGCCCGCGGCTGTAGCGGGACATGACGAAGCAGAATACGAAGTAGATCGCCGCCAGCAGCAAGTACAGCTCGCTGCTGTAGGGCTGCCAGGCCGGGTCGGTGATCGCCACCTTGCCCGCCGTCAGCAGGTCGAAGATGCCGATGATCAGCACCAGCGACGTGTCCTTGAAGAAGCCGATGAAGGTGTTGACCAAGGGCGGGATCACCAGCCGCAGCGCCTGCGGCAGCACGATCAGCCCGGTCTTTTTCCAGTAGGACAGCCCCAGGGCGTCGGCGGCCTCGTACTGTCCCTTGGGCAGCGCCTGCAAACCGCCGCGCACGACCTCTGCCAAGTAGGCGGCGGCGAACAGGATGAACGCCACCTGCGCCCGCAGCAGCTTGTCCGGGTTGAGTCCCGGCGGCATGAACAGCGGGAACATCACGCTGGCCATGAACAGCAGCGTGATCAGCGGCACGCCGCGGATCAGCTCGACGTACACCACGCACATCGCCTTCACCGCCGGCAGGTCGTGCGACCGCCGGCCCAGCGCCACCACGACGGCCAGCGGGAACGCGAACGCCAGGCCGAAGGTGCTCAGGATCAGGGTGATCGGCAACCCGCCCCAACTGTCCTGCGGCACGAACTCCATGCCCAGCACGCCACCCCACATCAGCACGCCGATTACGGTCAGCGTGACCAGCCAGACGCCGATCAACCCCTTGTTCCAGAACCGCCGCATGGCGGAGATGGCATACAGCCCGATGAACAGCGCCACCACGATGGCCGGGCGCCACTGCTCGTCATACGGGTAGCGGCCGAACAGGATGAAGCGGTACTTGTCCCCCACCATCGCCCAGCAAGCCCCGGTGCCGCGCGCCGCCTGGCATGCCGCCGGGTCCGGCCCGTTGGCACCCTGCGGCACCGACCACACCGCGTTCAGCAAACCCCATTGAAAGAACCCGATGGCCCAGCGGCCAATCAGGTAGATCAGCGCCAGCGTGACAGCGGTGGACAGCCAGCCGCTGAACAGGTTGGCCCGCGCCCAGGCCACCGGCGAGACCGCCGCCAGTGCCGGCCGGCCGTGTTCCGGCACCGCTGCAGGGATGCCGGCCAGCGATGGCACCGGCTCCCCGGCGGCTTCGGTCAGGCGTGCGGTGACTTCGGACATGGCCTAGCGCTCCACCAGGGCGATGCGTGTGTTGTACCAGTTCATGAACAGGCTGATCGACAGGCTTATCACGAGATAGACCAGCATGATCAGCGCAATGCCTTCGACGGCCTGCCCCGTTTGGTTCAGCGTCGTGCTGGCGATGGACACCACGTCCTGGTAGCCGATGGCAACCGCGAGCGAGCTGTTCTTGATCAGGTTCAAGTACTGGCTGGTCATCGGCGGCACGATCACCCGCAGCGCCTGCGGCAGCACGACCTTGCGCAGCGTCGTGCCGGGCCGCAGCCCGATGGCGCCCGCGGCCTCCCACTGGCCGGTGGGGACGGACAGGATGCCGGACCGCACGATCTCCGCGATGTAGGACGAGGTGTACAGCACCAAGCCCAGGGTCAGCGCGCCGTATTCCGGGCTGAGCGTCGCGCCGCCGACGAAGTTGAAACCGCGCAGTTCCGGCACCTCGACATCGAACGGCGCGCCCAGCACCGCCCAGACCGCGACGGGGAACGCGACCAGCAGGCCCAGCGCCACCGGCCATACCGGGGGACGGACGCCGGTCGCCTCCTGCTTGCGCGTGGCCGAGCGGGACCAGGCCACCGTGCCCACGGCGCCTACCACCAGCGCCGCCAACGCCCACCAGAATGGCTGCTCCCACTCCACCGCCGGCACCTTGATGCCACGGTTGGACAGGAACACGCCGGGCAGCGGGTGGAACGCCTGGCGCGGCCCCGGCAGTGTCTGCAGCACGCCGTACCAGAACAGCAGTTGCAGCAGCAGCGGGATGTCGCGCACCACTTCCACGTAAACCGCCGCCAGACGGGAGATCAGCCAGTTCTTGGACAAACGGGCCACACCCAGCAGGGTGCCCCACAGGGTTGCCAGCACCACGCCCACCACGGCCACCTTCAGGGTGTTCAGGATGCCGATGATGATGGCACGCCCATAGGTGTTGATCGCCGGGTCGTAGTCGATCAGGTGCTCGCCGATGGGGATGCCGGCCGTGCGGGACAGGAAGGCGAACCCGGTGGCGATGCGCCGCGCCTCCAGGTTGCGGGTGGTGTTCTGCACGAGGTACCAGACGATGGCGGCAACGGTCCCCAGGATGACGGCCTGCCACACCAGGTTGCGGAACCGCGGGTCCGACCAACTGAGGCTGAACGCCTTGCGCGGCGCTTGCCGGGCAGGAAGCAGGCGGGGGTCGATGGCGGCTCCGGACATCTTGCGGCTATTCCTTGGCCGGCGCAGGCGCTTGGCGGCTCTCAGTTATGTGAAGGCAGCATGGTACATCTGCGGGCAACCGCGACTGGATATCAATCGGCGCGTCAAGCTCGTCCCAACAAAAAGGGCCGCTCCGAGCAGGGGCGGCCCAATTGTTAGGCAGGCCGGGACAGCGCCGCCCGTATAATCAGCGGATCGGGGGCGGGTAGTGCAGGCCGCCCTTGTTCCACAGGTTGTTGATGCCGCGTGGGATGCCAAGCACGGCGACGGTGCGGTCGAACATCTCGCCGTAGTTGCCGACCTGCTTGACGATGTTCACCACCCACTTGCTGTCCACGCCCAGCGCCTTGCCCAGGTCGCCCTCAAGGCCGAGCAGGCGGCGGACGTCGGGGTTGGTCGCCTTGCTGGCCATGTCCTCGACGTTCTTGCTGCTGATGCCGCTCTCCTCGGCCTGCAGCATCGCGAACAGCGTCCAGCGCACGACGTCGAAATACTTGTTGTCGCCCTTGCGGACCATCATGCCCAGCGGCTCCTTGCTGATGATCTCGGGCAGCAGGATGTGCTCGCCCGCCTTGGCGCCCTGCTGGAAGCGGAAGGAGGCCAGGCCGGAGGCATCGGTCGAGTAGGCGTCGCACCGGCCGGTGAGGTAGCTGTTCTGGATCTCGGCGAGATCCTGGATCAGCACCGGGGTGAACTTCATGTTGTTCAGCCGGAAGTAGTCGTTGTCGGCCAGCTCGGTGCTGGTGCCCGGCTGCACGCAGACGGTGGCGCCGTTCAGGTCCTTGGCGGACTTCACGCCGCTGGACGCCTTCACCATGAAGCCGGTGCCGTCGTAGAAGTTTATGCCGGCGAACTCGAGGCCCAGGTTGGCCTCGCGGCCCAGGGTCCAGGTGGTCTCGCGGACCAGCAGGTCGATCTCGCCGGATTGCAGCGCGGTGAAGCGGTTGGTCGTGGTGGTGGGCACGAAGCGCACCTTGGTGGCGTCGCCCAGTATGGCGGCGGCCACGGCGCGGCAGGTGTCGGCGTCGATGCCCTGGATCACGCCCTTGCTGTCCGCCAGGGAGAACCCGGCCACGCCGGTCGAGACGCCGCACGCCAGCGTGCCTTTGGACTTGATGCTGTCTATCGTAGTGGAGCCGGTGCCTTGGGCCAGAACCGGTGCAGCGGCAGCGAACAGGCCCGCCATTGCGAGGACGGGCAAGGTGTATCGTTTCATCAGCATTCGGCCCCTATGTCAGCGGGATGCGTCCCGCGATGCACAGGACTGTGCTTGCTGCAGGGCTTAAGATCAATGGGCCGTGATCGCCAGCCTGCTAATCAGGGACAGGAGCCAGGCCGCGTCCGGGTTCCAGCCGCTGCCAAAGCACCAGCACCGCCAACAGCAGCAGGCCCGTGCAGCCCGTGCTGAGCGGGAGGCCCAAGCCCAGGCCATGACGCCCGGCAAGGAAGTCGCTGGCCGTGGTGCCCGCCGCCCGGATCGCGACGACCGTCGCCCAATACACGGCAACCGTCCAGACCGTGCTCCGCGTCCAGGCTGCCAGAAGGATTGCCGCTCCGATGCCGAGCGCCACGGAGGCCGCCCCGACTCCCAATCCCAAATCGTCGGCGGCGCCGTCCCCGATTGCGGTTCCCAGTGTCCCGGCGATCAGCATGGACACCCAGTACACGCCATCTGGCGCCGCCGAGTCTGCCGGCTGCCTGGCCGTGCGGCGCCGTGCAGCCGGGAGCAGGCTGGCGGCCAGCAGCACTGCAAGCCCAGTGATCACCCACGCATAAGCCAGCCTGAGGTCATGCGTCGCCAGATCTGCCAAGTTGGTGGCAACGGTCCTGACGATGACGATGGCCACCCAGTAGTAAGCGTCCGAACGAGCCGTGGCCCGCCGGCCCAACACGAAGACGAGGGCGAACCCCGCTGCAAGGAATGGCAAACCGCGGATGTAGCCGAGATGGAGGTTGCGGGAGAAGAAGTCTCCCATATTGGCGCCGAACAGGCTGGCGGCGCACAGGGCGGTCCAGTAGCGGGCATCGAGGGCTAGCATCTGCTTCATGGACGGACAGGTCCATAATCCCCGGCGCCCAGCAAGCCGCACCAGAAGACGGCTCCATGAAAAAGCGGGCAGCCTCGCCAGCTGCCCGCACTATCCTCTAACCGGTCCTGCAAACGGCAGGGCAGGGGAGGTGGTTACTCCGCTGCTTGGGCGAACGGCAGGCCGGACTCGATGGGCAGGCTCTCGTCCCGGCTCCACTCGTTCCACGACCCGAAATACATCCGAACGTCGTGCACCCCGGCCTCCTTCAACGCGACCAGCGTGTTGGACGCTCGGGCGCCCTTGAAGCAGTACAGGTAAACCGGCGTACCCGGCCCGATGCCGGCGGTATGCGCCTCCGCCATGATCTCCACCGGCGACTTGAACATCGGCCCGGCGGCGGTCGGCTTCATCATGCGGTACCACTCCAGCCACTTCGCGCCGGGGATGCGGCCCTTGCGCGGGCAGAAGTCGGGGCCGTAGGGCGAGCTGCTGGTGCCCACCCACTCGTCCACGTCGCGCACATCGAGCTTAACGATGCCATCGTTGCCCACCGCGGCCAGCATCTCGTCGCGGTCGATCATCATGTCGCTGCCGGCGTTGGACAGCGGGAACGTCTTGCCCGCCGCGATGGTCGGCTCGGTCGTGGTCGGCAGGCCCGCGGCCTTCCAGGCATGGAAGCCGCCATGCAGCACCTTGGACTTCTGGTAACCCAGCCAGGTCAGCAGGAAGTATCCGCGGCACGACTGGCCGAAGCCGCTGTTCATGCTCTCCTCGTAGCACACCGCCGTCTCGGCGCCCGACAGGCTCGCAGCGCCGAATGCGGCGGCGAACTTGCCCCGCAGCTCCGCCATGCCCTCCGGCGTGCTGGTCGCCAAGTAGGTGAAGATCTCATGCACGTTCACAGCGCCCGGAATATGCCCGGCCGCATATGCCTCCGGCGAGCGGGTGTCGATCACCACCACGTCCGGACCCATCATCCCCAGCAGCTCCTGCGGGGTCAGCAGCACTTTCTCGGTCATAAGGTTGCTCCTTCTAGGTGGGCAGGCTGACGCGCAGGCCATCCAGCGCGTCGGTAAGGGGGATCTGGCAGCTCAGCCGGCTGGTCGGCGTCAGGTCGAACACCGTGTCCAGCATCGCCTCCTCGTCGTCCGAGACCGGCGGCAGGCGGTCCATCCAGGCGGGATCGACAACGACGTGGCAGGTTGCGCAAGCAAGTGAGCCGTTGCACTCCCCCAGCACCGGCAGCCCGGCGGCGCGGGCCAACTGCATCACGCTTTCCCCGGACGTGCTGGACAGGGTCGTATCGCCGCCGGGTCCGTGCACGGTGGCCTGCGCCATCTAGTGAAGGGCTCCCGGCACGGCGGCCACCGGGCGAAGCTCCGGCCGGCTCAGCTCCTGGCGCAGATGACGGATGGAGGGGGTGATGATGGCGACGAAGTGCCCCTCGCGGATGCGGCGGTTGACCGGCGACCCCTCGATGTAGCCGCGGGAGCCATGGTGCATCAGCGCCGACTGCCCGGCCTCCAGCGTGAGTTCGCTGACCCCAAGGCGAGCGGTCAGCACGGTGCGCAAGTATTCCGGCGCCTGCTCCAGCGGGGTCAGCGCCAGCCGGGCGATCTCCTCGCACAACGCCGCAAGGTCCTCGGCGAAGTCGTCGGAGCGGCGGGGCAAGTACTTGTTGGTATGGCCGTGC
>JAABUQ010009468.1_pt1 | contig 13166 bp, 16 predicted proteins | sample 5560001 | NCBI WGS metagenome assembly JAABUQ01 (sample SAMN10711888, study PRJNA513371) | rock metagenome | isolation source: Antarctica rocks | place: Antarctica: Victoria Land, Finger Mt nord | collected 2015-12-18 | reverse complement strand
CGCAAGGGCTGCGCTCCAGCCATCCCCAGAAACAACAAAATCCCTCTACCAAAGCCTGTCTACAAACTATTGAAGTGGTCACCTTTTACTCCGCCGCAGTGGGAAACTTTCCCTCCGCCCTTGACACGTATTGATGTTGAGTGTTTTTTGAAGCAACTGGACGTCTAAAAGACTTTCTGCCAAACGTTTTTTTATTCGGGCCAGCAACCAACGCTTGGGAGGCTCTGGATACACGCCCACCCCTATGCTCACGACGCGCAAGTCTGATGCAGGTCGTTTTAATGCAATAAGTGCGTCAGCAATGGCGTAAAGCGTGGGGTTGTTCGCGCAATATCCACCGTCAAGCAATTCGACATGATCACCCTTGCTCATTTTGAGCACCGGCCTTTTGAAAAACGGATATGCAGAGCATGAGGCGCGGACGGCATCGGCGATTGTGCAGCCAAAACCGGGCACGAAGGTGCTGTGCCTGCCGTGCGCCTGTGCTGGATTAGCTTTGAAGATCACGGGTTTCTCTTCAACCCAATGGGTAGCGACAATGCCTATGCCCGTTTTTACATCTGCAAACGTTTGCGCCTTAAACACTTCATGGGCGAGATGAGTTAGTGCCGCTGATCGCGCTTTTGCATTTCGGCATCGCATTACGGTTGGTACGTGCTCTTTGTAAAGAGCATGTATGTCCCCCACGTTGTGGCCGAGCGCCAAAAGTCCAGCAATGATAGCCCCGGTGCTTGTACCGAAAATTAGATCGAAATGGCTACAGAGTGGCGCACCGAGCATGCCTTCGAGTTCCTTCAAAACTCCGAGAGTGTAGAAGCCTTTGGCCCCGCCTCCATCGAGTGAAAGAAGTCGGCAAAGGTTGCCGGATGCCGAAACTGGCACTGCGTCCATTTGTCGCTCAATTTTACAGGTTGCGAGAACCTGAGAACTCTATACGCTCGTTTTCCCTGCCCTGTCCATTCGGTGTCTCGAAAAGGGAGAGCCTACCACTTTTCAACTTCCCTAAGGATCGACCATCAAATCCCCACGCGCTCAATCTCTGTGAAACTCACATCATCGCCGTCCCCTGGCAGGAAGGGTCTTTTCGTTTTCATCTTTCCGTCTCCAGATACGAAACCAGTCTTCAAGGGTGGGTTCCCTATGGCCTTTTCTCCGGTTAGCGTTTCTTTGGACAACCCGTAGATTGTCTAGCGTGTGCCACCCACCTCCGGCGAACGGCACTTTGTGGTCAATGTCATACAGCTTCGGGTCAAACTGCTTGCCCGTTCGAGCTTCCCATTTTTCAATGACCTTACGTCGCTTGGCGACGGGTATCCACCGCGAGCGTTTCCATTGCCAGGCGGAATAGATAGGCGTGGCAAGCGCGACAGCAACGTAGAAGACCCACCAACCCTGAATCCCAATTGCCTTCATCAGGGCCACGATGACCACGACCGCCAGAAGGCCTTAATCTAGCGAGAGGCGATTTTTCGGCAAAGTAGCGAAGAGCGGAGATCGCCTGGATTGCGGTTCTGTCTAATGACGGCTGGGATGGGCCTCGCCGAGGGCTGCGAAGTTCGGAGAATCAGCTTACTCCGAACTCTTTGACCGATTGGAGGGGGAGCGAAGCTGACCGGCTTGCGAAAGACGCATCGAATTCGCGTCAAATGATAAAAGCAAACTTTTTGGCGACAGGCAGTTAACGTAAATCGGCGTTTTTGAGGCGGTACACCCGAGCCACTTTGCCGTTTTTTCCACCTTCGCTACCTTAAGGCCTCAGTGTGATGGGTGCGATTGCAGAGTTTGAACGGGAACTGATCAAGGAACGCCAGAGAGAGGGCATCGCCCTTGCAAAGAAGCGTGGAGCGTACCGGGGCCGAAAGCGGACACTGACAGCTACGCAGGCCGTCACACTGCTTGAACGGATCTCGGCGGGCGAGTCGAAGACAAAGCTCGCGAAAGAGTTGGGCGTGTCGAGAAACACGGTCTATATGTACTTGGGCAGGGGAGGGAACTGATGCGGGTTCTGGTTGACGGTCTGGACACGGTGATTGAAGGGGAAGTGATCAACGGCGAGCTGCTGGACGGTGTTGGTGGGCAGTTCGATTTGGAGGCGGAGTTCACGGTGCGGTGTGACGATGGCGCGTGCTTTCGGATTCACGGATGGATGGTCGAGGTCGAAATCCTGGACGATGTATCCCAAAGGGTGATGTAGGCAATGGCGCGTCTCCTACAACGATCCATATGCTGTCCATGCGGGAACGATAAGGTTCTCGCTCTGGGCCTCTGTGCCACTTGTTACACGCTGAAACGGCAGGATGAAGAATACTTCGGGGGCCACCGGGAAGAGGTCTTGGTGCGTGACGGGTACAGGTGTGCTGTGCCAGGCTGTACGACACTAAAGCGGGGTAAGCGGTCGGTTGCTGTGCATCACCGCATGCCGGGAAACAGTGACCCGAAGGTGATGATTACTTTGTGTTTGGCCTGTCATGCTAAAGTGACGCGGACGCAATATTTGCGCAGGGATTGGCCGCCTCTGCTGAGGCTTTTATGGCGTGAGCAGCACCCGAAAGGGCATGAGCAGACCACCTTGAACTTTTTGGAAAAGAAGAAGCCCGCAAAACTTGTACCCCTGTTTGCCAGAGGATTTGATGTGACAGAACCCGATAACATGAGCGGTATTGATCAGCAAACGCGGTCATAGTCATGCGAGCATTTGCCTCTATAGCGTCTGGTTCAACTCCTGAAAGGACCCTTAGTGGACTTAAGAATGTTTACCCAAAGCGCACCTCCGGATTGGCTCTTGGCCTTCTGGAAAGAGATTGATGATAAGACTTTCGGTGCAGGCTTCGATTGCTTCGCGGAAGACGCCACGGCAGAGCTCGGTATCGCGAAATGGAATGGACGCGAAGAAATACGCGAGAGCCTGCGAAAATTCATCGATACCGGCTTTACAGCGCATCACGATGTGTTGGAGTTCTGGGATGGTGGGCTCTTGAAGGTGTTCCGGGGCATTGTCACGATGATTCCGGACGACAAGAGCCAGCCAGTGGTAAAGCCCGTCATGACACACTTTTTCTACATGGATGAATCTCGGCCCGAAAAAGTAAAGGCGTGGAAAGGCTCCGTAGGACCGATTGCGTTTTAGCTCCGCATGGTCAGTGTCCATGTGAAGCTACGAGCTGGACAGCGGCGCGGCGGACTTGGCTGACTCGGTCTCGAGGCTTTGACCTGGCTCACCTGCGTAGCTAGTGGGACTCTGAGAGTTATTTCGGTATTGACCAGGAGTCACACCGATGACCCGCTTGAAAGCTTTGTTGAAAGCTGCGTCCGTTTCATAGCCCACTTGCAAACTGACGTGAGACAGCTTCGCATCTCCGCGCTCCAGCAGGCTGAGTGATTTCTGCATCCTCCATCCTGCCACGTATTGCATTGGTGTTTCGCCGAGCAGATTCTTAAATCGAACTGCAAAGGACGAACGGGACATTCCAGCTGCTTCTGCGATTGATTCAACTGTCCAAGCGGCAGTGAGATCTGCATGGACCGCACTCAGGGCCGCACCTATCTGTTGATCGAAGATGGCACTCAGCCAGCCAGTTTTTCGCTTACCAGAATTTACGGTGATGTAGGCGCGAAGAAGTTGGACGAAGAGAACCTCGGCGAGGCGATTTGCGGCAACGTCCGACCCCGGAGCCCGCAGTGCCATCTCTGCTGCGAGGAGATGCAGAGTGATGTTCAACCCGCTGGCTTGTGTCTGCTCACTGCGAATGACAATCATTTTAGGCAGAAGAGCGCTAAGCGGACGAATGCTTCCTTGTTTTAACTGAAGCAAGCCCCAGATCAGGGTGGTAGGCGCGCCTCCGCCACCATGATGCACAACATTCCGGATAGCCTTTGTTCGCAGATCGCAAAAACTAACCGGAGCCGTGTGGCTCAGGTCGGAGAGACTGAACGAAACATTGGGTGCCAGCAGGAAGCAGTCTCCCCCAGCCAGAGCGAGTGGTTCTTTCTCACCTTCCACCTTCAACCAGCAGTGCCCACGAGAGATCATGCAAAAGTAAGCCGCTCCTGGTCGATGTGCCAGTGGAAGCTCGGAGGTTGCTTGTCGAGGCTGCACAGCGAGACACACAGCCCAAGGCGAGGTCGCCTCAAGTCTCGACTGCACGAGCGCATCGATCTGCAAGGTACGGAAGATGTCACTTATCGGGTCCATTCGAAAGCTCCTTTCTGGACGATGGGACAAAATCTTTGGACTCCTGGCTAATTCGAGTCCAGGATGCGATCAATCTTATCGTCATAAGGCAGATGAGCGAAGCTCCAGAATCGATTCGTCTGCCGGAGGAGAATTATGGCAAACAATGAACGCCTCTTAGTTACGGGCGCATCTGGCAAACTCGGTAAGCTCGTTCTCAAAGAGCTTCTGGCTGCAGGCGTAAATAACATCATTGCTACAACGAGGACGCCGGAAAGTCTGACCGACTTCGCTGCGCAGGGCGTCGATGTACGCCGAGCGGACTTCAAAGATCCCTCGACCCTGGCTGACGCATTCAAAGACGGCACGCGGTTGTTACTCATCAGCACGGCGGATGTTGGAACGCGAGTCCCACAACATGGCGCGGCCATCGAGGCGGCCAAAGCGGCCGGTGTGCAACACGTGATCTATACCTCCTGGCCTGAGCCGCAGCACTCCGTCGCAGGAGTGTCGCCGGATCACGCCGCCACGGAAGCATTAATCCTTGAGAGCGGGCTCAAATACACGTTTCTTGGGAACTATTCGTACTCGGAACTCCTTATGTTCTCGCTTCCGAAGGCCTTGGAAGGTGGGAAGCTTTTCGGAGCTGCCGGCGAAGGCCAGGCGGCATACGTCACACGTCAGGACTGTGCCTATGCCGCTGCCGGCGTTCTGAAGAATGCAGGACAACATGAGGACAAGCGATACCGCATCAGCGGTCCAGCGGCTTACTCCCGCGCCGAGATCGCGAGCCTCGCGAGCGAGATCACCGGCAAACCGCTCACCTATGTCGACCTGCCGGCAGAGGACTTCCAGAAAGCGCTTACTGGAGCTGGAATGCCCGAAGGTTTTGCGAAGCTCTTCGTCAGCTTCGAGCTTGCCATTAAAAACGGTGAGCTTGCGCCCATCACTCAGGACGTTCTGGAGCTTTCTGGTCACGCTCCGGTTTCACTGCAAAGCTTTCTCCAATCCGCATTGAAGTAGCTCGCGATGGGGCGGGATCTGTCCCGCCCCTATCGCTGCAAGCGCGAAAGACACTCTTCCGTTTTCTGCCGACCGCCCAGGAAAGCATCGCTTTCGAGCCAGGCCGCTCAACATCACCATTGCACGAAAGGATCATCCAATGAATCCGAAGCTCAAGGCCATCGCATACTGGGCCAGCACGATTCTTGTGCTGTTGCCTACCGCCGGGACAGGTATACCTGAGCTCTTCACGCATGGGCCAGCGGCCACAGTGCAGGTCATGCACACGATTGGCTACCCGCTCTACATCATGCAGATTACCGGGCTGGCGAAGATTCTGGGCGCAATCCCAATTCTGATGAACCGTCCGTTCCGTCTTGTGGAATGGGCCTATGCAGGATTTACGTTCCTGCTCCTGGGTGCAACGGCCTCGCACATACTCGCGGGCGATGCGGCACACGCTCCAGTGCCACTGATCTGCTTTGTTCTGCTGATGGTGTCGTACTTCCTGCGGCCTATAGTCAGAGGCCTTGGGCACTCGTTCGCAACGACGCCTTAGGACAGGCTACCTCCGGTAGAACTTCTGAGTCCGGGGCCAGGAACTTCGTCGTGAAAGCAAGGTCACTCGCTCAGCACCAACCGTTAATACCGTAGTGAGCCAAAGTCTGTTCCATCTCTCACTGCACCTTAAGGATGCTTATGACAAATCAGGATTACATTACCTTCGGCCCGGTTCATCTCGAAGTGAGAGATCCGCAACGTACAGCGCGGTTCTGGGAAGATATCGCGGGCTTCGAGCAACGCGCACAGGAAGGCGGCAGCATCGAGATAGGCACTGCCGATGAAACCCTCCTTGTCCTCCATGGAGGCGCACAGACAGTCTTCAAGACTGGACACAGTGGTATTTACCACGTCGCCATTCATCCTCCAGATGAACGTGACTTCGCGAGGATCTTCAAAAGGCTCCTTGATCTGCGCTACCCCATCTCTCCAACCGACCACACGTTCTCGAAAGCAATCTATCTGGACGATCCGGACGGTATCAACATCGAAATCACGCTTGAAACGCCTGAACGTTTTAAGGGCGTGAAGCCAGGACCCGGCCACCGGCTGATCTTCATCGGTACCGATGGAGGGGAGAGGCCCGGCGCATATACGCTTGATCTTGACAAGGTATTCAAGGCCTACGAAGTTGGTTCAGAGAAAGAACCTGCTGCAAAGAGGACGAGGGTCGGACACATCCACCTCTACGTGGGCGATCTTGAAAAGGCCCGCGACTTTTATACAGGGCTGGGATTGGAACTCTCGCGATGGTGGCCGCCGATGCAGGTTGCCGACCTTGGCGCGGGTGGTCCCTTCAAGCATCGCATCGCCATCAACACCTGGCAGGGAATTGGCGCCCCACCTTCGCCCGCAGGTACGGCTCGGATGCGGCACTTTGAGATGCGATTTGACACACCGGAACGCCTGCAGTCTGCCCTCACGGCCAATCCCGGCGCAGTCGATGTTGGGGAGGCCTATGAAGTAGTCGATCCCTCCGGTACTCGCATTTATCTTTCTAAAGCGACAGCACAGCAGCATGGATCTGAGCATCCAGTTGCAACAGCTCATCAAGGGGTATAGCGATGCTTGATAACGCATTCCAGGTCTCGCGCGTCATTGCCCTTGAAGAGCATGCGTGGACACCTTCGCTTCGCGCAGCCTTAGTCAAGTTTGGTGGCGATGACACCGTGACCACTTTCAGCAATCAGCCGCGGACGAGCGAGCTACTGCTCGAAGTTGGCGAGGAGCGGCTTGCCCGGATGGATGCGGCAGGCGTGGATTTTCAGGTGCTGTCCATTACCGCTCCTGGAGTGCAACAGCTTCCAGTAGCCCTCGCCGTGCCACTGGCTCGGGAGGCGAACGACTTTCTTGCCGATGCGGTTCAACGCCAGCCGGATCGCTTCGCTGCTTTTGCAACGCTTGCTACTCAGGCACCTGGGGCGGCAGCACAGGAACTCTACCGTTGTGTTCATGAACGCGGCTTTCTCGGAGCCATGCTGTTCCCGCGTACCGGCTCGGACTTGCTGGATCACATCCGTTTTCGGCCCATATTCGAAGCTGCTGCGAACCTCAAGGTGCCGCTCTACATCCACCCGGGCCTGCCGCCCAAAGACGTGCGCAGGGCTTCTTACAGTGGCTTCAGTCCGTTTACAAACCTGATGCTCTCTACAGGGGGTTGGGGTTGGCATGCAGAGGCAGGTCTGGCAGCCTTGCGTCTCATCCTTGCGGGCACGTTCGATCGGCATCCCGACCTGCAAATCATCCTCGGCCATTGGGGAGAGATGGTGGTCTCCTTCGCAGACCGCGCCGATGCACTCACGAAAACTGTCCGTCTGGAACGAAGCGTGCTTGCATGCATCACAGGTAACGTGTATGCGACCGCTGGAGGAGTCCTAAGCCACCGCATGCTGCGACAGAACCTCGATGTCTTGGGACCGGATCGCATCATGTTTGCGATGGACGATCCCTATAACGGAACGCTTGGGCAGCAAGGAAGTGAAGCAAACGAAGTTCTCGGACGCCGTTTGGCTCGCAATTTCATAGAAACTTCTCCCCTCACCGATGAAGAGAAGTCCAAGCTGGCACACTCGAATGCAGAAAGACTGTTATCCATAGCGAACAAGTGAGAACGCCTAGTGTTCCCCTCATCGCTCTCATCAGCGCTTTCCGGCTTATAGCTGAGTATGCCTATCCAGAGCTCTCCTGCAGCCCCACCAGAACTTCCGTCAGCACCTCGATCCGTTGCAGATCCCGTTTGCTCATCATCGCGTTTTCACCACCGTTGCCGTTTTCTCTGCTGGCAAAGTGAAAAGCTCGACGAGCGCCCTCACGCGCTCTTTCTGATGGCTGGGCTTGAATCGCTTGGTTCTTGTTAGCTCGGCGATACCATGGAGGCTCGCCCAGAACAGTTCCGGTATAGTATCCGATTTCGAGCTCTGCCCCGGAAATAGCTCCATGAATTGGGAAACGCGAATCGCATCTCCGGAGGAGTAGCCGCGTCGTCGAAGGCTACGGCGAGGCTGAGCGAAAACATCACTTCATACAGTGCGGGTGAAGACGTGGCGAACTCCAGATAGGCGGCCGCGACCGATTCAATCGTATTTCCACGCTTAACCCGATTCCGTGCGTTCTCCAAAGCCAGGCCCAATTCCTCGAAACCCTCGATAGCAACCGCGGCAAGAATCCCTTCGCGGCTTCCAAAATGAGCGTATAAAACGGGCTGGCTGTAGGCCTTAATCTAGCGAGAGGCGATTTTTCGGCAAAGTAGCGAAGAGCGGAGGTCGCCTGGATTGCGGTTCTGTCTAATGACGGCTGGGATGGGCCTCGCCGAGGGCTGCGAAGTTCGGAGAATCAGCTTACTCCGAACTCTTTGACCGATTGGAGGGGGAGCGAAGCTGACCGGCTTGCGAAAGACGCATCGAATTCGCGTCAAATGATAAAAGCAAACTTTTTGGCGACAGGCAGTTAACGTAAATCGGCGTTTTTGAGGCGGTACACCCGAGCCACTTTGCCGTTTTTTCCACCTTCGCTACCTTAAGGCCCAGAAATACAACCGAGAACGTTGCGATGCGCCATGCAATCCAGTGGCGCTTGCCGTAAGTGTTTCGTGCCACAACAACGGCAATGGCAGCCAAAAAAATGAACGCGACTGTTTTTCCAAAGATGGCTTCGGACACAAAGGATTGCCCCTTTCTAAATCCCCACGCGCTCAATTTCGCTGAAACTCACATCATCCCCGCGCCGGTCGTAAAGCTCCGTGGTCTTGATGTTGGAGTGTCCCGCCATGCGCTTAGCGATGTTGATATCACCGCCGTTTTCGAGATAGTCGGTGATGCCGATAGCCCGGAAAGAGTGATTTCCTATGGCCGTTTCAACCCCGGCGTCCTTTGAGCGCCGCTGCACCATGTACCAGGCATCGACGCGCGACATCGGGGAAGGGGAGAGCTTTTTCGTCCGGCCGATCGCGGCGCGAAACAGCGGGCCTTTTTTATCGCCCTCGATTCCGGCCGCCGCGATGTACTCATCCAGAAATTGCTCAAGCTTATGATGGCAGCCCATTTCATTGACCTTGCCGCCCTTCTCGTGCAGGCGCAGCCACCAGCGTTTCTTCAGCGGAAAATTATCCTCCACCTTCAAACTCACCACCGCAGAGACGCGCGCGAAGGCATAGACCATCACGGCGATAAAGGCGCGGTCACGGAGGCCGACGACATGCGACGTATCGATGCTTTTGAGGAAAGCGCTTGCTTCTTCGGAGGACATCACCGTCGTTGCGCCCTTGATGACGGAGTGACGCGGCCCACGCACGGCATGCGCCGGATTAGAGGGAATGACCTGGCCCGTTACCAGCCAGTCAAACAGCATGCGGATGCAGGCGAGATGCTGCTTGACGGTTGGCGCTTTGCGCACCTTGCCCAGCTCCTCGATATAGCCCGCCACATGCACCCGCTGCACGTCCTCGATGCGGACGATGCCCCTGTTTTCGCACCAGCGCAGGAACGCGCCCGCCGCCTGGCCATAGGCCGCGCGGGTGTTCTTGTTGCGGATGTTGACGGTGAAGAATTCAAGGAAGCGCCACGCGGCGCGCTCCCCGGCACCGGCAATCAGCGCCGGAAGCGCCGGCCCGGAAGAGGAGGGGAAGACGGTCAATTCGCTCATCCGTTGCCCTCTTTCACTATCGCCCGGAGCTTTGCCAAGCTCACAACCCGCTGACCATTCTTTCCAGCTTTACCTGCACCCGCCCATGCGGGCGCGCCCTTGCCGTCATAAACAATTTCGGCCTCTGCGGGAGAGACAACATGCAGAACCACCAGTCGGCAGCAATCCGAGTACATTGCAACGCTCTTTCCGGCCGTCATTTTGATTTGAACGTCGCCGTTTGCATCATACGCATCGTGTCCGGCGCGAGACATCGGATGTAGCGTCAGGCCGAGCGCCTCGGCCGCCACCACTTCGCCTATGGAGCCGACGAGATGACCATCGGGCGTGAACTTGCGCGACGGATATTTTGCCCTGCAGCTCCTCCACCGCTTGATAGATGGCTGCCACACAGGATGGAAGTTTGACTCTCTTGGCGTTCATGACACTCGACCGTATCACGGTTTTCTAATTACTTACAACATAACGTCCTGCGGATTTCTTGAGGGTGATGGAGCGGGCGCCGGGGGTAGAGCGATAACTGTTTGGGGCAAAGGTAGAACTGACATATAAGCTATTTTGTCGTGGCCTTAATACGTCACTGGAGGCGGAGGGTCATCGTCAATGTAGTGAGCTTCTAACTGATTCCGAAGGTAGGCGGCCAGCTGTTCGCGCCATTCTTGAACAAGCTTCGATAAAGGGGTAGTATCGTCGGGGGCCGCTCCTAGCTGCTGAAGTGCGCGCGTTAAGTTATGCTGCCCCTTCGCAATAAGCCCCAACTCACGAACAATAGATATCGTCTTGTCGGCAGTCGTTTTCTCAATAGGGCATGATTCAGACCAGTCATCCGGCCATTCGTAGTGATGCTTGAAGTAGTTGGCTACCGCATCTATGAGCACAATTTTGCTGAGCCCAGTCTCTTTTTCGATGGGCGCCGCTATGAGCATGAGCGTGGCTTTCCCCTTTGGTAGCCAAGATGGTTTCTTCGCTTCGTCCCGTAGTTTTGTGGCAATGGAGACGGCCTGTGTGATGGCAGCCTGTCCGAGGACGAATGCAGAACCGATGAGCAACTGCACAACTGCGATATCGTGCTCATCTTCCACTGTGTTATGCGGGGGCGAGTAACCCCATGGGTCAGATCGCTCGAATCGCCTGTCTTCTGACTTCGCTACAAGACCGGCCAGCTGCCGTGCAACCGACTGCATCGGAAACATCTCAAAAGGATCTTCAAGGGCGTCGAGGAGGTGCCGGAAATATGGCATTTCCCTACGATGTGGTTAACGGGTCGCAAGTTCGAGCATCCGCATCAACAAGCTCGCCATTGCTAGATATTCGTGAGCGCGTGAGGGGTCATTGAACAACTGGTTGCTATGAGCTTTGAAATTTCGTAAACCGATGATGCCTTTGAATAGAAACATAAAACCCTTTTGCTCATCCTTCTCAGCATCTGATGAGAGGGCATTGAACTTGATAGCGGGTACGCGGTTGTTTTCGGGCGAGAAGGCCTGATTCATAAGAGTGTCGCCGTCGAGATTTAGAGCTGATCGCATTTTGACTTCATCTATTACCCGGATGTAGGCTTCGAATGCCGCCTGTTTATAATGTCCGTCCCGAAATAAAGCTCCGCTGACGCGTTCGATTTCAGCGTGAAATCTGTATTCACTCAGCGGCATTGATGCCGAAGGAGGAGCAAGGCGTTCAATTTGCTCGATAGCTGATTCAACGATTCCCCGGTTGTGAGCGAGATTATCTCTACAGTACTCCTGGAAGAAGGACTCTGGCATCCCGGACACGATGGGCATCGCAGGCAAATGAAATCCATCGACCAGTTGATTCGGCTCTCCGAAAGCGCCTTTCAGTGCCGCGAGAGTGGTCCTTTGCCACCTAACAGCATCGTCGGAGTCGGGAAGCTTAGAAGCGTTACTAAACTCGGACATCTGTCGCCTGAGAATTTCAATTGCCTGATGCGGTGTGAGAGTGGGGCCGCTCTTCGGGTTGCCGGTATTCCGTTTTGCCATCGGTCAGTACAAAAGCTATTTTATGGCGGATTGTTTAGGCGCTCAGAAGATTGCCCACTCAGCGTGTCACGCGGCAGTGAAAGCCCGGACTGCAGCATTCAACCCCGGACAAACTTCAACCCAGACTTCGTCCGGGATTTAAATGCTGAGCACGCCCGGAAAACACCGAGTTGCCTGCTTTCGTGTCGTGGCTTAATCCGCGATTCGGATGCCAGGGGAAGGTTTTTTTGTCCGGGATTTAGCGGCCAGAAATCGAGCGGGTTGCTCAAAATCCGGGATTTGAGTGCCGCGCGACAGCTTCAGAGGAGCACTTTACGTTTACCTGTGATAATCACCGCTGGCCAACAGGTGGTCACGTGCGAGCTGCTCCTGCTCTGTACTATGCGAGTTTCCGTTGAACGTCGACCACTTCGCCGCCGCCGCCAATCTCTCGCGTGAACAGCAAAACCTTATCGAAATCGAACACAAACTCCCACTGAGCCAAATGGTCAGGACGGACGTAAACTTCACCTGGTCCTATAAACTGATCACTGACAAGAAGCAGCCACACGATGGATGCTGATTGCCGATATTCAGGAACCTTCTCGTTTTTCTCTGCGATCCGAAGTTCAATTAGCTCTCGCGGCGCGACCCCTTTTGAAAACGCCCTGGGCCTTGCCAATGTCCTGTCCGATCCGGCCTGTCCAGGACTTCGTGAATACCGACGTGGCAATAGCCCTTTGGCAATTCGCGTATGTTGAAATCCGATCCCCGACGATCCCGGTGCTTGTATACGAACTCCACCAATGACTCAGTTAGTTCCTGAAACGGTATCTCCTCAGACCTCCAGTTGAAGGCGATGGACACATCTATCGGCTGAACACCTGGCAAACAATTGAAGCGTTCTTTCGCCCGTTTCGGAACGTGCATGAGCCGTGCGGCTTCCCGCCGAGGTTCCTGAAAGCATAGCTCCGTCACCTCGATACCGAGAACCCCAGTAGCCGCATTCAGCAGGAAATCGGGGCGTTCATGGTCCACAAGTTCCCCCGCAGGAAAGAATGAGCATACTTTGCGGGCTTCCTCCGTGTACTGTCTCTCGATTTCCTTTTGCCGCTTCACTTTACTCTCCACCGGGTTCGGCAGAATACTTTCCCATGATCATGTTCCCCGGATACACGTGGATGGATATCCAGCACGCCGAAGGGTTGTCTGCTGATTATGCAAAGATGCTCGAGACGCTTAGATCGCCACCAAATAACGAGAGCGGAATGTGCTGACCCACTTCGTACACCAGTGTTCCGCCTTCCTGGCGCATG
>JAABUQ010009467.1_pt1 | contig 13166 bp, 21 predicted proteins | sample 5560001 | NCBI WGS metagenome assembly JAABUQ01 (sample SAMN10711888, study PRJNA513371) | rock metagenome | isolation source: Antarctica rocks | place: Antarctica: Victoria Land, Finger Mt nord | collected 2015-12-18 | reverse complement strand
TTATTGCCGTCGCCAAAGCGGCCGGCCGTAACTATAACGAGTTCTCGGCAGGCCAGTGGTGCCCAAACAACACGTATGTAGCCAGCTTAGCGTACATGTTCAAGAACTCACGGTTTGCCGTGAAGCTCGACTATCGTGAAGATGCTTACATCACGAGCATCAATCAGCAGAACGTTTTTGGCGCCTACTCCACCCGCTTCGCGACGATTGACGGCGGCGTCGCTTCAGTTCCGGTCTTCCTCGCGAGGCAGAGCACGCTCGACGGGCGTCTGGAGTACAAACTTGTTGAGCCGAAAGTCTATGTCGGGCTCGGCTATCTTCAGACGTCGAACAATTTCGGCTATCCGCACCTTGGCGCGGTCGGCTTCGGGATTGAAAAACTTCCGGATCTCAATACCCCGTTGACACCATACGCTTCAGTGTTTTACTATCCCGGCGCCTCCGGGAACTATACGGTCTCGAACGCCGCGAGTCCGAATAACAACACGACGTACAAGCAAGTCTATGCGATCACCAAGTACGACGTCGGACTGGCTGCTGCATTAAAGCACTTTCCAATCTACGTCTATGGTGGGTTTAGCGGAGACCGCTACGCTCGACACCAGAATGCGCCCATCGATCAGACCCACAGTGGACCTTACCTTGGACTCGGTCTGAAGGTTTAAAGGAGACGCAATTTTCATGTTTGGACTGAACTTTTCGCCGCCTCCGGCGCTCACGCGCGTGGCCTTCCTTGCCCTTGTCGCTTTGGCGGGCTGTGGTGGCGCCAATTCATGTTGCACCGTGCCGTCGGGAGTGAACCAGGTCGGAGGCGTCATTCCGCCCGGTAGCGGCGCTCCAATCGTCCCCACCGTTCCGGCCGTTACTGTTGGTAAGGGCGGCGCCGGTAGTGTTCCCGTTAAGGGTAGCGGGCCATTCACCGCGGTCGGGTGTCCGGGAATCGTCAACGCAACGGTCACCGGCAATCTTGTCAATCTCGTCGGCGTTGGACCGGGCACCTGCGTCGTCGTCGTGACTTCACCGAACGGGGGCAAAGGGACAATAACGGTCACCGTCAGTCCGAGCCCACCGCTCGGCACAACGCCGGGCACCATCATGCTGCCTCCGGGTGGCACGGGCGGCATTACGGTCACCGGTCCCGGCCCATTCACGGCCACAGGCTGCCCGGGAATCATTAACGCTACGGTCAACGGCAACGTGGTCAACCTCGTTGCGGTCGGTGTGGGCGTCTGCGCCGTGGTCATAACGGGGCCAGGCGGTGTTCAGGCCATCGTGGTCGCGACGGTAACGGCCAGCACGCCGCTGGCAGTCAACCCGGGAACGATCCAGTTGGGTACGGGCGGCACGGGAGCCGTTACGATTACGGGAACGGGTCCGTTCACGGCCACGGGTTGTCCGGGAATTCTCAATGCCACGGTTACGGGCAATGTCCTCAATCTCGCCGCGGTTGGGGTGGGGGTCTGCGTGGTCGTCGTGACCGATGCGAACGGCGTGAAAGCTACGGTAATCGCGACCGTCGCGGCTGCGACGCCGCTGGCCCTCACACCGCCGACCGTCACTTTAGGTCCGGGCGGCACCGGCTCCGTCGTCGTTACTGGAACGGGCCCCTTTACCGCCACGGGCTGCCCCGGCATCATCAATGCAACGGTTAACGGCAACGTCGTGAACCTCGCAGCCGTCGGCGCGGGCGTTTGCGTCATTGTCGTCACCGGTCCGACTGGCCTTCAGGCAACCGTCCTGGCGACCGTTTCGGCAACGGCTCCGCCGATCAGTGTGACTCCGACAACCCTGCAGCTCGCACCGGGAGGCATTGCGGGCGTTACGATCGGTGGAACCGGCCCCTTTACGGTCACCGGCTGCCCAGGAATCGTCAACGCCACGGTTAGTGGAAACGTTGTGAACCTAGTCGGCGTCGGTGTGGGTGTTTGCGTGATCGTCGTCACGGGCCCCGGGGGGGTCACGGCTACCGTCCTGGCGACGGTCGCGACAACTCCGGCGATCACGCTCGCCCCAGCGACGGTGCTTCTGGGCAACGGCGAAACGAGTCCCATAGCCATAACCGGGACCGGTCCCTTCACGGCCACCGGCTGCCCGGGCATCATCAATGCCACCGTGAACGGGAACGTCCTTAATCTCGCGGCCGTCGGGGTCGGGGTGTGTGCTGTAGTTGTCGCCGGCCCGGGCGGAGTTCACGCAACCGTTCTGGCGACGGTAGCGGCAGCCACACCGTTGGTAGCGACCCCTGCGACAGTCAATCTGCTCACGATCGGAGCGACTGCGCCGGTCACCGTGACCCCCGCAGGCTCCGGCCCGTTTACGGCCACCGGGTGCCCCGGAATCGTGAATGCGACCGTTACCGGAAACGTCGTCAACCTCACCTCGACAGGCATCGGCGTTTGTGCGGTCCTTATCGCGGGTGCCGGCGGCGTACAGGCCACGGCTCTAGTGACGGTCACCTAAACGCGGCGCCCGTCCCACCCAAAGAGACTCGCTTGGCCGGGGAGCCGAGTCTCGTCTTTCGTCGATGAGGATCTTGCGAATCTCCACGTAGGCGTCGGTGAGAGAAGGGCACAGGTACGCATTCTTGAGCGCATCCTGATCAAACTCGAACGTGATCGCAGACAGTCCTCGGAAAAGGGCTCTGTCGCTTCTTGACGTCCAATAACGGTTGTACGGGCGGCTAAGGCTGGGCTTTCGTAGTCGGCAGCGATAGTGGCGAATAGGTCGCCATGATCATCACTGAACTCGCGGAGAAGGTCGATAACATCGTCCGCAGGACGGTCGCTGCGGACGTCCCCAAGATTCTTCATAACAGTGCGACTTGGCGTCTAAAGCAACCCGAACGAAGTCGCAGTGCCGAAGTCACGATGATCGAGCGAAAGCGACTTCTCGTGGTCCTACGGTTGTCGACCGGAACGGTGCGACAGAGTTTTGGGGAGCCCCAAATCGACGACGATGTGATCGAGCGCGTTGGTGGGATCATCGCGGACCATCTGCTTGGACGATGATCGGACCGTCACCGTTCATCGTCAATGTCTCGACGCTGGAATCCAAGCAGGATACTCAGCGAGAAACTTTGGCGAACCTTGGTATCCGCCGCCGTCGGGAATCGGCTCATCCACCCACGAGACGCTGCCCGTCGTCGCGCCGCAGGCGCAGTGCGGGCCACGGCGTCTAATCGTCAGCTTCCGCGCACGTGCGAAGCGCGATGCACTATCGTCTTAGGAGGATCCATGTTCCGCCACACCAAGCGGCTCCAGTACTACACGCCGCCGGAGAAACCCGACGCCCACCTCGCCGTGCTCTGCCAAGAACTGCTCGGCAGTCATTACGGCGAGGTATCTGTGATGATGCAGTAGTTCATGGAGGGCTTCACGTGCAAGGGCGCCCCAAATACCGCGACATACTGATCGAGATCGGGACGGAAGAGATCGGACACGTCGAGATACTCACCTTGATTACGCAGCTCATGGACAAGGCCCCGCTGCAGGACAAAGAGGCAGCAACCCGCTCGTCGGCGCCATCATGGGTGGCGAGAACTCGGGCGAGGCGACGTGGAGCTCGCTTCGATGATGCCACCCATGGCGATCGCCGCGGGCGGCGGCCCGAAGGTCGCGGATCGTCGGGATCGCCGTGGAGTGGCGCGTTCGTCGTCGCGAGCGGTAATCTGCTCGCGGACTTCCGCGACAATCTCACAAAAGAATCCCAGTGACGCTTGCAGGCGTGCCGCGTGTACAACATGACCGACGACCGCGTGTCAAGGACAGGCTGGCATTCATGATCGAGCGCGACTACGAGCATCAGCTGCATTGGCTCGCGGCGGTCAAGGAGCTCGAGAAGGCCGAGGAGCGCGGCGTCATAGTTCCCGTCGAATTCCCGTATTTCGAGGGCGAGGGCGAGGGCGAGGAAAGTACGCGTACCAGTTCTGGGGCCCCTCCGACGCGACCGCAGCGAGCGAAGGGGAATGGGCGACGGGCCAGGCGCCGGACGGCTCGGGCCACGCGTTCGAGTATTTGAAGCAGCCGGAGCCCCTCGGACCCGGGCCGGTGTTCGCCCCCGACGATCCACGTCTATTCGGAACGGGCGTCACGCCAAAGGGGCACGACGGCGTCGCGATCGGGGCGGTTAACGGGGAACTCTAACGCGGGATGCGCGGCGCGCGCTCCGACGACGCGCGCCGCGCTGGCTCAGGCCGGCCTGCCCCTAGGCGGCGGTACGGATCCCGGATGCGCCGGTCGGCGTAGATTCCGATGAACACCGAGATGAGCCCGGAGATCGGCAGGAGCCAGGTGACGAGGTAGGGTTCGAGCGGCGATGCGCCGTTGGGACCGCCCGGAAGCGAGGCAGGTGCTTGCGACAATCCGCCTTGGCTCGCGCGGTCTGCGGCGGGTGCCGTCGGAAGACCGCCCGACGGCGCTTGCTGGGCGAGAACCGGTGCGCCGAGCAAGAGGCAGATGCCGAGTGTTAGCGCCGCGGCTGTCGGCAAGATGACGCTGGGTAAGCTCATGGCCGAACTCGTTGCCAGGATATACCGACTCGAAACGGCGCGGCTCCTCACGCCCTTTCCTGGCACTCTCTTGACGAGAGCGCCAAGATGGGTAAAATAATGCTCGCGGAGTTCTTTATGGCTTGAAAGGAAGCGCACATGACGAACTCTCTGGCGCGGACGAACGGTGGGCTCAATCAGAGCGAGGGACGCGCCGTTCCTTGGACGCAATTCCAAGATCTCTTCGGATTCGACCCTTTCCATACGCTTCGTTCGAATTGGGCCTTCGATTACGATGTCTCAAAAACGGAGACGGGATACGAAGTCGAAGTGCCAGTGCCCGGCTACCGGTCGGACCAGATCGACGTTTCCTACAAGGACGACGTGCTGTACGTCAACGGCAAAAGCGATCGGCGAACGTTCTCGCCGTCCTTCACCGTCCCAGAAGACGTCGACACGGATCGCATATGCGCGCGCGTCGCGGACGGCATGCTCATCATTACGCTCGAGCGCCAACCCGAGACGCAACCCAAGCGCATCGCGGTCACGTAGATGGCTGCCAGGATGGGCGACGCGTTCGCGTCGACGGCGACTCGCTCCGCGCTGGCGCAACATACGGCGCTCGATCGTGCTGAGCGATTCTGCCGAGGTCATCCAGACCTGGATGAAGCTGTACCGATTCGGCCGATCCGCGCTGAACTAGCGCCGGCGCGCCGGTGATCCGACTCGAGTCGCAAGCGTGGCTCGGGTCGGGTCGTGACTTGGCGTTCGGCGGCGGATCATCGGCTACGGTAGGTTGTACTAGGAACGTGCAACCACCATCGTCGATCCAACGGGACGCTGGTGACTTGGGCAGCCATCGAAGACGGCAGCCAAGGAGACGTTGGTGGAAAATCTGGTACAATGCGAATCTTGCGGACATGGCGCTCCCTTGCACGCAGCCGTGGGATGCGGAGCTTGCGAATGCGGATGTCCGCAGAATCTTCAAGGCGTAATCGACGATGCGATTGCGGCCGCCACAACCGAGATACGTGCCCTCTATCAGGTGGCGACGTGGACGGAAGATGATCGCGCTTGAGCAGGCGAACGGGTTTGCCGTTGTTACGCTGCCCGGCGAGCTCGACATGGCCAACATCGCGCCCATCGAGGACGCCCTCGCACTCGCGGTAAACCGGCGGCATCACCATCGCGTCCCTGCTCGATGTGAGTTCCTTGATTGTTCTGCGCTGCGCGCGCTCGTGCGTCGGCAGAACGCCTCGAAAGACCGGCTCGTGATCATCGTTCCGACGGAGAGCCAATCGAACGCGTCTTCAACATTTCCAAGTTGCGCGACCGTTTTCGTATCGTCACAACCACGCGGGAAGCTTTCTTCAAAGCGCAGCAGCTGCGCAGTATGTCGACCGTCATTTCCGCACGCGGGATAGTGGTGAACGTGCCGCCAGACGCGTTACGGCGAACAAGTACACTGACGTAGGTTTACACACCAACGCTTGTCATCCCGAGCTTTAGCCTCGTTACGTCCGCCATCAGCGAATAGCAGCCTGCTGTGCGACTTCTATACAGTTGACTCAGGGCAAAGATTGTTGGAGTTTTGCGCCATCTGCAGGTGCATGTTCAGGATGGGAAGCGTCGTCTGTGCGAACGCAAACGACGTTGGACGCGCTGCCGCTGGAGATCTCCTGGTTGAACTGCGCGATCGTCATTTCGTGGCTCTTGACTTGGTCGGCTGCGTACGCGGTGTCGAACGGCGTACCGGTAGGATTCGCATACTGCGCGAGCGATTGAGCGGCAGCCGGCAGCGGCGTCCCCGGCAGGGCTACCCCGTACTTCTGCGCGATCGGCGTCTCTTGATTGATGGCATTCGTATGATCCCGAACCATGACGGGCGCAAATCCAGGCGTCGCGGCGGTGATCGGAGCCGCAATCGCAGAATTCTGCGATTGCTTGAGGGCCACGTTGGCTGCCGAGATTTCGGCAAGGCTCGATTGTTGCGCAAACACGAGAAAGTTCCGGTCCTGTCCACTCAGGGCGTGCTGTCCGGAAGATGCTTGCAGATTTGGCCCGCTCGAATTCGAGCACCCGGCAATCGCGAATGCGCAGGCGACTCCGCCCAAAGAACGCAGAACGGCTGAACGACGCATCACTCTCATTACCGTTACGTGATCAATGCCCGCTTGGCGGGAGAGTTGCTTAGCTGCGCGATTCGTTCTGCGCCGCATCGGCGTATGACGCCGCAATACGAATCGCCGTTCCCGACTTGCGTTGCGCGAGTTCCCTGACCCGGCAATACCATCATCGAACGATCCGCCTTTCGCGCATCGAGGGCGATGCATGCCGACGCCCTATTCGAGCAGCTTGCAGTTGCGAAAGGCATTTGATTACTCGACGGTTTCCAACCAGGACGTTCGCATTTGAACAGACCAGCGACGGGAACGAGCTGGATTTCCTTCGCGCAGCGCGGGTATAACAGCGTTGCACCCTCGCGTTCTCCGTATTAAGGCGAGCAAGGCAACCAATGACGCACTGTAGGCTCGGATCACTGCACCCCAACGTGTTTCTATTTCGGAAGGAGCCTCACCATGGCGAAAACCCTTAACGACCTCTTTTATGAGACGCTGAGAGACATGTACTACGCGGAGAAGAAGATCCTCAGATCACTTCCGCGGATGGCGAAGGCGGCGAACTCCCAGCAGCTCAAGGAGGCATTCCTGACCCACCGCGATGAGACCGAAGGTCAAGTCGATCGCATCGAGCAGATCTTCGAGATGATCGGAAAGCCGGCGCGAGGCAAGACGTGCGACGCGATCGACGGCATCCTCGAGGAGGGCAAGGAAGTCATGGAAGACTTCGGCGACAGTCCCGCGCTTGATGCTGGTCTGCTCGCGGGAGCCCAAGCCGTGGAGCATTACGAGATCTCGCGCTACGGAACGTTGATCGCCTGGGCCAAGCAACTCGGCTTAGATCCTGCGGCTGAGCTGCTTCAAGAAACCCTTGCGCAAGAGTCGAAGACGGATGCGCTGCTCACGCAGATCGCGGAATCCGCGGTCAACTCCGCGGCGACCGGCAAGGCCGCCTGACCTGGCGCCCGGAGCAGTGCGGAACCATGCCGCCGTCCATGGTTGAGCGCGACTCTCGGACCTTGCGGAGCAAGGCAGGCATCACACGAAATCGCGGACATCATGAGAACCGCCTTTTCCGTTCCTTTCGCCGCCGGTCTCGCTTTGTGTACGGCGCCCGCCGCCGCGAACGCTCAGCCGAGCTACGCAGCGCGGGGCGAGACGATCACCGGCACCATCGCTTCGGTCCGGGACGCGAACCGTCTTTACGTCTCGGACGACCGCGGCTACACGGACGACGTCACGCTAACCGAAAGCACGGCGGTGCTCTCCAACGGTGCGCTGGTCGAACCCGGTGCGCGTGACCATCGTCGGGTCAGCGGCCGTCCCACATTCAGCGCCACGCGCATCTCGACCGCCGGCGATTCGTCGCGCGTTCGGCAGCCCGTGGCGCTGCCGTACGCCCCGCCGGTCTACAATGCGGCACCCGCCTACTATCCGGTGCCGGTCTATTATCCGGCCCCATACTACTACGGCGGATTCTACGGCTATAGACCGTACTTCCCGGTTTCCATCGGACGTGTTCGTGCAAACTCTTTGATTACTGTTTGACTCGCGCCGGTTTTGACAACGTTAGCTGCAGTCGCCTACTCGACAAGCCGAAGGTCGGCGCTCGCAACGATGAATACGAAGAGGAGCCACACGCAATGTTCATCCACAATAAGAAACTGCAGTATACGGTCCACGTCGGCTCACCGAATCCGGCCTTTGCGAAGATGTGCTTGGAGCAGTTCGGAGGTCCCAATGGGAACTCGCTGCCTCCATGCGTTACTTGACGCAGGGTTGGGCGGAGAGCGACGGCGCCCGTCGCGACTTATTGCACGACATCGGTACCGAGGAGCTCTCGCACCTCGAGATGATCGGTCAGATCATCACGGGCTTGCTCAAAGGCACCAAGAGCGCGATGATCGACGAAGCCGATGGATCCTATCTCGGTGAGCTCGTCGACGGCAAGCACGAGAAGTACGAAGAGCTCGCTTGGAATTCGGCGCAACCTCTGCTGGCGGGTGGTGCCGGGCTACGCTTGACGGACTCGATGGGGGCGCCTTGGACCGCCGCGTATATCGATACCATCGGTCACCCGTTATCGGATTTGCGCTCGAATATCGCCGCCGAAGCTCGGGCCAAGGTCGTCTACGATCGTCTCATCAAGTTGTGTCCGGATGCTGGGGCCAAAGATGCGCTGATGTTTCTGATGACGCGAGAAGTCGCTCATCAAAAGATGTTCGAGTCGGCGCTAGCGGCGATCGAAGCGAACTTCCCATCGTCGAACGTCGCGCCCAATGAAAAGTTCACGCACATGTACTTCGATGAATCGACGAACGGCGAGAAGAGCAGCCCCGGATTCGAAATGGTACAGGCCCAGGGATTGTGGAATACGAGATCAGCGAACCGCACGCGGGTGGCCGCGAGCCGGAGCTGCCGGATGCCAAGCCCTCGGTCGCGAGTTCGCTGCGGACGTCGACGGATGGTGGCTTCGTCCCGACGAGTCGTGCGACAAAAGCTGAGATCGCAGGGAAGGAGCCGGCAACGCTAAAGCCGTCCAAGCGCTAATGGAAGGTCGCCGCGTCTCGCGCGTAGCGTGACTGCACGCGGTGGTGCGGCAGTCGTCAGCATACCCGCAATACGCGTCGGCCGTTCCAGGTAGCTCGCATGTTAAAGCCTGGTTTCCTCCGAATCGGAACGTATTTCGAGAACCCACCGTTTGAGTTTGTATCTGGTGAGGAGAGAGTTGGCTTTGAGGTCGACCTCATGAAAGAGGTAAGCCAACGGCTCGGTCTACGTTCCGAATTTGTGAATACGCGTGGCGAGTCATCCTCACCGAGATGCAGCAAATCGCTTCGACTGTATCATGGGCGGCATCACCATCACACCGAGCCGCCAAAGATTACTCGCTTGGTCGATTCCGTACCTCACGACGACGCCATCCCTGCTGGTCTCTACCGCGAGATCGCCGGCGAGTACTATGGCTGATCTGAAAGGCGCGACTGTCGGTGTGCAGGCCGCGACGACGGATTACGACGCGGCGATTGCGATGCAGCAGGCTGGCAAGATCGGAACGGTTAGGGTCTATCCGTTTTCGCGGATCGGTGATGCCATCGTCGACCTCGCTGCCGGCCATGTCGATGCTGTGATGAAGGTCTTTCCTGTGGCGGCCTGGTTTGTACGAGAGACACCGGGACTGCGCATTCTCGGGCAGATTCCTGATGATCCGCAGCCTTTAGGAATTGGCTTCAGCCGGAGCGATACCCGACTCGTCGGCGTCGTAAACGGCGCTTTGGACGGTATGCAGCGGAATGGAAGTTACGAGGCTCTCGCTGCCCCAAAGCAAGCGTCGTCCATGTCTACTGGTTGCGCTTACCAACTTCTCATGACGGTAGGAAGTCGTGGAACTTCCAGTACAGCTCGCGCTACTAACGTGCGTCGCTGGAAGGCCTGGTGAGGAGTCCTTATGTCGAGGTTTCGTTTCTTCCAGCGCCGAGCGGGCACGGTTTCCGCTTTGGAAAATATAGCGTGAGCGACAACTTCATCCGGCTCGACAACGCTGACGACATGCCCATCATTTCCGTCGTCGGCGACGTCGATATCGCGAACGCGCATATCCTCGATCAGGCGATCGCCGTGTTCGACGTTGAGAAGGCCGTCGTCGTCAGCTTCGAGGATTGCAGCTACTTGGACAGCAGCGCTCTCTCCGTGCCGGTCAACCGCAACAAAGAGCTCGAAGGCAATCTCGTCGTGGTGGTCCCCACGGCGCGGGCGCGGCGCATCTTCGATATGCGGCCTCGACAAGGCGCTACGCGTCGTCGACGCGAGACGCGACGGGATCGCTCTTGCAATCGGCTTGAAGCGGGTAGCGGAAGCCCAATTCTCGCAAGACGGCGCTAGCAGCAAAGTCTTTGGTTGACGTTGGATTCTCTGCTGTCGTGCGACCGTTGCCGCTACGGCGCGCCGCGACATAGCGGAACTGGGTGCGAAGTAGCTCGGTGCGGTTGCCGTAGAACGCGCGAAGCGCTTATCGAGGCCGGGCTCGACGCAGCGCGACTCGAGAATGAACGGGGAGGTGGCAAGGTTTCGAAGCGAGCGGAGGTCCCGGTTCAGCGTCAGCATCGGACGGGTAAGGTATGTATCGGGAGGAGCATTATGAAAGATGATCGTTTTCCGCCCCCGGGTACCGGCGAGAGCACTGGTAGGCGGGGCGAAGACATAGCCAAGAGCCAGACCGAGCCTGGCAGCGTCGATCTAGGAGAGGACGATGCGGGGCGTCCAGCCGGAGGCTCGACCGCGCGCATGAAGACCGGCATCGATCCGCAAGATCCGGTGGATCCGGATAGCCCCAACATCCCCCCTAGCTGAAACGATGGACGAAGGATGGGAGCGGACCGCTGGTAGAGCCCGCGGCTTTTGGGACCCGGTTCTTAGCGGTCACCGGTTAACCAGAGCGGTCGCGAGATCGCGGAAAAGCACAATACCAGTCCTGTCAGTGGAGAAAGAGCTTTGAGGTCGAGGCTCCATAATTTGCTTGGCCGACGTATCCTGGGTAAGCGTACGCGCCGGATCGCTGGGCACTTCGTTTCTGCTCCCGAGAGGCAAGCCGTACGTGGAGCCGTCAGGTGAAGAGGACTCATGATGAGCGATTTGGAGATGATCGGATTCCGAACGGCGACGACGACAAGTACGGCAAGCTAACCCTAGTGGACATCCCGCGCGAGGTCGCGACGCGCTAGCCCTGGTTCAATCAGACGCTGACAACCGTGAACGACGCTGTCGTCCGTCTCGGGATATTTGAAGGCGATTTCCCCTGGTACAACGGCACGTCGGGTGATGATGAATCGTACTGCAGCACCGAGGTACGCGCTCTCGATTTCGGCAACACGATACCTCGCAGGAACGGATGAGAGCTCCCAATTAGAGTCACAAGTCTCAGCCACGGTACCTTAGCATGCGCGGAAACTCTAAACGGCCCCGCAGGCACGGGGCTCTTATTGCAGTACCCTGCGTGCATGACGAAGCGCGTCCTCGTTACGAACGGACGCAAAACACGCTCATTCTGAGGCACAGCACTCTTGCAAATCCGAAAACGCCGTTGAACGTCGCGGACATCGACGATGAGCTCACTGAAGTCCTTCGCCGCAAAAGATGCGGTAGCCGCAGCCGAGGCTGCGTCCGACGATTGCAGGGCCGATAATCTCGCCCGAATCGAGCTTCGGGCGCGCGCGCTTATGGCCCGCGCCCGACTGTGGCTAGCCATTCGCGACCTTGAGGCGGTTTACATGGGTGACGTAGCGCCGCGTCGGGGCGCGTCATAAAGCAAAAGAACTCACACGAGCCGGCCCGCTCCAATACCCTACGTGCTTTCGTCTCGCTTATTCACGACGTTTCAGCTCGTATGTCTGAGATACTGTTGTCGTAGCGCCCGCAGCTTCATCCGCCCGTGTGCCGCTTTTCCATCCGGTTGAAGAACAGTCACCTTAAAGCCTGGATAGTGCTTCGCGAATCGTTTCTTGATCCAATCAGCGACGCTGAATCCATTTCTCGCAATGCGCTTGTACCGGCCGCTGTACCCTGGGACTTTTCTGCGATCGCCGCGCACATCTCGACCTCCGAGGCCATGACGAATCTGAACCTTGAATTGCTCGAAAGCGGCGATCTCGCTTTCGACGGTTTGAATGTTTGCCACGGAACGTGCTTCGATATCGCAAGTTTGGGATCCTGAAAAGCTTCGGCGACCCGCCGTGACTTCGTAGGCCGTGGAACAATCGGTAGCGCGCGGGCGATTCGCTGAGGCCCATCGGTTTCGCCCTGCCGCGTACAGCGCAGGGAAAAAGGAACGTCTTACCTTCCAAGTGCCCGGGTCTATTCGTCTCTCGTGGGATCTCGCTTAGACATCGTTGGCGCACACGTACCGTTTCGACTCGGCCTCAAGACGTCACGACGGATGTACACGAACAACTCTCGCGGATCGCGACGCGAGGAATTGCGATCGGCGCGAAGTTGCGGGAACGCCGAATGCACCTTGGCCACGCTGCTGCAATGTCGCTGGGCAACACCGAACTCGGGTACATTATGACCTCTGCAGAGCGCCTCGCGCCTCGGCGCGCGTGTTTCCGGGCATTCGGCGACGTGCTCCCGGCGTATCGCCATCGCAAATCGCCGTAAGTTATCGACCGCTAAGATCGAACTCGCCGCGATCGTGTTCGACTCCGAGCAGCGGGTCGCCCCGAGCACGCTGCGCATCGACTTGCCTGTCCTCGTCGGCCAAGTCGCGATCGCTGACCCGAAAGGAGGTTGAGTCTTTCACCCACTCGATGGTGACCTGCCGACCGATATGATCGGCAAGGACGTCGATCCATGGGACGCATGTAATGTCTCGATCAAAGCCGTATGAGTTCGCAAGGCGTGCATACCGCTTGCCGTTAATCCTCGCGACTCCGCGTAACCCTCGGCGGCCACCCAAAATGTACCACCCATGGCCAGTTGAAAATGTACCAGGGGTCGGTGGCCACTTGAAAATGTACCACCCCTAGCCGATCCCGGCCCGGGCACGCCGGCGGCGCGAAAGCGCC
>JAABUQ010009466.1_pt1 | contig 13167 bp, 12 predicted proteins | sample 5560001 | NCBI WGS metagenome assembly JAABUQ01 (sample SAMN10711888, study PRJNA513371) | rock metagenome | isolation source: Antarctica rocks | place: Antarctica: Victoria Land, Finger Mt nord | collected 2015-12-18 | reverse complement strand
ATAATAAAAATAAACATTAATAATATTAATAATTTAATTAAAATATTTTTTAAAATATTTAGAAATAAAAGTTATATTTTTTAAAATATTTATTTATAAAAAAATAAATAATCGAAAATATATATTATAAAAAAGATTATTTTTTAAATTTAAATTATTAATTAATAAATATAATTTTATAAAAATATAAAATATTAATTATAAAATATTATAAAATATAAATATAAATTATTTATTATTTAATATTAATTTAATAAATTATATATTAATTATATATATATATAATAAAATAATATAAAGCAAATTTAATTTAAAAATATCGATTTTTTAATAATATTAGGAAATAAAAATTTAATATTTATATAATTTTCCCTTTAGACTTTGTATCAAAAATGCCCGAGTAGGTTTTGCCCGACGCTGATTGGCCAGGTCTGACTGAGACAAAGAGTCGGCCAAGCGTTCTCCACCATTCTTCAAAAGCCCACCCCCTCTTCGTCACCATCACATTTACACTAGCGATGTCTTCCTCCAATATAAGTATACCCTGTACGTGTAACTTGTCTTTCATCCTTAACTCAATAACAGATCGAAGAATCCCTCGAGCCAAATTCCGAGATTACGCTACGCCCACAGGCCCCGCCTCCAACCGCTTCGAAAGCTGTTGTCCAAGCCTTTTTCATCCAGTTTCTATTAGCTTTAGACTGCGAAATCACACCAGAAGAGGCGAAACGTAAGGCCTGGAAAATCCATGCGGACGGGTCAAGACTGTACGAGACCTCAGAGAACAGATTTGTGGAGGAATTCGGGCGCGATGAGGGAGAGACTATCTACCATGCGCTACAGTACAGTAAATATGGTTATGTGAGTCGATACACAAAGACTCATAATTAACGAGGTCTTATTAACATTGATTCAAGTATAGGATGGCGGGTATTGCCCGGTTATTAAAGTGGTTGGAGCAACCTTTCTGCTCTTTGGCCTTATCAATGGAGGATCCCAATTCTGGGCGGAAAAAGAGTTCAGAAACTACACCATCCCCATAATCTCTACAACCATTGTCACAGGACTTGTCATATTCAACTCCGTATGCAAGTTTCAACCAGTCCTCAAGAATACCAAATTTCCCGAGAGACTCAAAATTAGGAAGCCAACAACTCAGTCAGGACCCTGGACATTGTGGGCCTCAACAAGCTAGCTGTGAAGACTCTGTTGGTATTAGGTTGCGGCGTCGTGTCTACCAAGACGTGAATTAAAGACACAATACCAATCCAAATGCAATGCTTTTCATAGCCAACAGATCGCGCATATGTGCCCTCGAGTTGCCTCCCAACAGCTGGGATCAACATGATCTTTGACATTATTCAGATGACACGTGGCTAAGGCGCCCTGTATACAACCGCCAGACCATCGTCATCCTCCTCATTCCTCCTCGCTGGAGTCTCCCACTTCACCTGGATAGCATCATGCTCACCACTTAGGATCTGGCCATCCTTGGAATGAAGTTGGAACCTGATGTCTGCAGCCCCTAGGATCACCTTGATATTGAATCTTAGTCGAAGGTACTTCTCTCCCCGGTTGTACCAGTGTCGGTTCTTCAGCTTCGCGTCTCCCACGCTTTCTTTGAGGACAGAATGGACCGTACAGATCTTCTCCACACCGTCTTGGTTCATATTTGACGGGAGGTGCTCAGCTGGCAATGTCGACATCACGATGCGGGTAAGCCATTTCTCGCTTTCTTTGCCTGGTGGGATCTTGATAACATAGGGCTGTGAAATGCCTTCTATAGATATTCTCTCTCCCTGAATGTTCGCAGTATCAGTATTTCGATGAGGCTAGCGGACAGATACTGACTTGTTTGATGAACCAATGAATTTGGTTCTCAACCCACTTCTTTCCGTCCCTCGAATCTGGTGTCACTTTCTGGCCGAGATGCCTCGGATCAAGGGGTTTGTACTCTTCCAGACATAGGACGCCGTAGCTGAGCCGACAGCATCGTTCTTTGAAAACCTCGTTCCCTAGCTTAATCACCTGTATTCTGTTCATCACTAGGCCTTGAACCACTGCAAGCTGGCTTTTGCATGTCTGTTAGACCTTAAGTGTCATTCAGATATCTTGAATCTACTTACGGTTCAGCGACAGTCACAATTTTCATGTCCAGCGTATTGGGCCTCGAGGACCCCGGGCCGGTATCGTATTGCGACCTAAGGCACTGGCGCACATAGGGAGAGCTCCCAAGACCGCCAGAGAGCACCAGATGTGACTTTCGAGATCCTTAGCGGGCGAACGCGTTGCATTGGATAACCCAAAAGACTTACAATTTGGGTGGTAGTATATTTGTTCTGTATTCTGTCGAATTGCTCGTCCATGAGACTTATAACGCGTTTGATCTGGTTATCAAAAAGTTCTTTGAGCTCATCTCTAAGAGATAGTAAGCCCCACCTGCAGGGAAATGGGACAAACGACTCCACAGACCGAGTGATTATCATCTTTGAGTCCGCTATATTGGCATCTGGAAAGCTATACCCCGGCTCGAGACCGGGCACTGGCAATGGTATGGTGGGTATTGTAGAGGATGCCGATGTACCGAACGAACACTTCATCCTTTCGAACCTGCCTTGGATCATTTGATCTGCGACCATCTGTGGGTCTTGTTTGAGGTGGCCCGTGATTCTTGACAGTCTTTCCGAGATTATACTGTGGAAATTGATATCGATTAGGGTGGATCCTATCGGGCGACCTATGGGATCAACGAAGTCAGCCTCACCTCTCAATAATGCTTTTGAGTTGACTGCTTCATCCAAATCTACCTTCTACCCAGCTAAGCTGCTCTAGTTGAACGGCCTCTCCTCTGGAGGATATCATCTTCAACACGTTTACATCCTGCGGATTCTTGGTTACTCAAATGGCTCATGAACGGACTTTGGCCACGTGGGAAGCCGCACCGTGGTTCCACCACCAGCATCGCATACAAGGATCACGTCGTCTTTCTGTAGTGAAGATATTAGTATAGGGGGATATCATTGAAAGTAAAATGGGATCAAGGTACCTCAAACTGCTGTTTTGAAGCATAGACGGCAGCGGCCTCTGCTTCGGTGAGACCAATCTCCACTCGATGATCTAGTCCGTCACTTCCAAAACCAGCGTCTTCAATGATCGATTTAGTTGCTGCGATCATCGCTGGGTTCCTCCAAGTCGTTGGCACACTAAACACGAAACTAGTCCTCTGGGACCTCCATCGCGGATAGGAGTTGGAGAAAAACTCTTCGATGTGGTCGTGGAGAGAGCGGAGATAGTCTTTGAACCACTGCTTCACCTCTTTGCGTTTGGGGGCATCGGGTCGAGGATCGCGGTACTCTGGATCAAGATGAAGTTTGAAGCACGCTAAAATATCCGCCTCTTCGTCCTCTTGGTCGCACAAAAAACCCCAATTCTTGACACTCTTGGAACCCTCAGCATACTGGAGTAGCGTTGGCACCTTGTTTGCGAGCTCATTGATCATCTTGCCTGGCCAGTGCTGGAGGGTCTTTGGCTCTCCCCAACCGGGGCCCATAGAATACGCGACACCTGCGCGGCCACAGAAGACATCAGCAACCCCTAATTGCTATACATCAACCTTGCCGTGCTCACAAACAGACCTGTACATGTCATACCAAAATCTACCCCAACGACAAGCTCTGGCAGCCATCCATCAGCAGACATGGCGAATGGCCAGCTAGTTCAGCACACGCAACACATCCAGAGGTGAACTACGGTTTATGCGTAGGACAGTGACATTATTAATGCAACAACGCCATTCCAAGACCGGTTTCGCCACCGAGAATCTCTGTTTCGTTATCCCACGCTTAAAAGGCCTTAAATGCCACGCACTAGTTTTCTCGATGTCGTACCTACCTTGCCTCTCGCCATGCTAGTTGCTACTACACGGGAAGGCTGTAACGTTGCTGTTCTAGGATGTGCCTTGTGACGAAAGACTGCGGTCACTAAGGTACCCAGTCCTGGATGATTGACACTAGCACTTGGCTCGGGCGGCTGCATGCAAGTTCATGCACCTTCATTGTGACTGTTGAAGAGAAGTGGCACGATTACGGAAAACAAAGGGCCGGCAAACAGGGAATCTCTTCCACAGGCGGCTCATACACAGTCGTCTTCGCTACAGTCGCTCACTTCCCAACATTCATCTGATCCTCCAGGGACATTTGCTGAGGCAATGAACGCAACAGTGTCCACAGGAACTTATACTAGCACCAGCGCTGGTGCCAATGGTATCAATGAAGCCACCCTTACTAGCTCCTTCGTGCGACCAACTGGTCCTCCTCCCTCATCGAATTCGCCGTTAGAGAATGCAAGTCTTACGTCGCTCTCGTCAAAAACCACAGATCCAGGAGCCACAAGAGCCACAAGCCCGGCTTCTACAAGCCCGGCATCCACAAGCCCAGCGGCTTCGACAACTCCTGCGGCCTCTGATGGTCGGCTTCCTAATGGCACAGTATCAGGAATTGTCGTTGCGGTTGCCGTCTGTGTAGCTCTCATCACCTTCATAGCAACATTCCTCGCAATGCGTCGAAAGCGGCCCTCGAGGGATGAGTGGGCCCGGAGACCTTCTGAACCTCAAGATTTACCTACGGATGGATCGCCAAGCAGAAATCGAGGATCAAAAGGGCGTGCAATTGCAGAAAAGCCTATTGACATCCCGGAGCTTGAAGGATACTTTCCTCAGTCTGCGGATGACAGAACTGTCCAGATCCGGGTGACAACAGCGCTGGAGCAAATTGCGCTCCATGTCGAGAATTATTATCAGAATTCAATGAGCAAAGGCTCTCAACCCGTGGTATCGAAACTGGCATATTTCGATTCACCATATCTGCCTCAAAAGCTCTCGACCCTCCTCCCAACATCAAGGATAAGCATTTCGCTCATAAAGCATACACTGGGTCAACTCATAACCTCCTCCATCGCCTTCACAACAAGACCCGATTCATCCCTTCTTCCAACGGAGTTCGTGCTTCTACCTAGTACCACTTCTCATGAACCAATGAACTCTGGTAAGTAAAGGAAGCCTGCGTCCGCATCTGAGGATCCGAACTGATCACAGTTTAGATCTTGCGCAAGCCATGTCTAGATGGCGGATGCTGACAGCTCATCTGCGGCCTCATCCATCTCAGGACACCGCTTATATATATGAACGCGACCGAAACATGAAGAGAATCGTTGAGCTATTTTCCGAAGCTTTTGCGCCTTGGAGGAACCCAAGACATCGGGCTGAAGAACGCAACCAAAGCCTTTCGGCACTGCTCAAAGAGGCCGCCGACTTGGGTATATGGATGTTTTCCCAGCCGTGCACCCTGCAATTTCGCTGGCCTGACCCCCGGGAAACGGACCCTTGCAAGATTGCGGTCGCTCCGGCGTTGGTCAAGACCACCGACGCAAAAGGGCGTGTTCTGGGTCAACCTCTGGTCCTGGTTGACATGGAGATTCAGGAAGTGCGCGCATGATGGAATGTGTGGAACACTTGGTTCAGTCTCTTAACGGAGTACTCTGGGGGTCACAACTTGCGCCATTGTCCTTACCTAGAAACAAACAGGGGTATTGTTACGGAGATGTCCAGAATCCCAGCTCCGAGCAATACTTAAACCTAATTAATCTCGGCTTCATGCATACTTAGCCTTGAGATACGAGCTACTCAGCGCCGATCGAAGCCTAGACCGACTGGACTAACCTAAGTGCAGGCAGCTTAAGACTCTCACAGCCTCAGCCTCGCGCCACGGCAGGAATCCTTTCCTAAGCGCACCTCTGTTCTTGTAAAGATCGTGACAGCTGGCTCCCCAAGCATACATCTAAATTCGATCAATATTGAGGAGAAGCATTCCCCATCATTGCCCTGGGGAAATCAGAGATCTGGAGTGCTCTTCACCGTCGTTGTGGACGGGAGAAAGTTCCCGGCTTCGGCAACGGAACTGTTATCCCGCGATCCGCAAGAGTATTCTCTACCAATCAGATTTTAGCATGCCAATTGGCGCTCTAGCTTATGTTTCTAGTCCAGAGTCTGGCGTAGACTGTATCACATACTCCGGAAACATGATTGCTTAACAGCACTCGCTGGCGCCCCGATCAGCGTTGCATGAGGCCGCGACTACTCCATACACGCAGTGCATCGCCATGAAACAGACCAATCTGCGTCCACGCTGTCACGGAGCACTGCCCCAATGTGTACAAAGGACCCACGCCTTCCCCACCTTTCCCTGCTGGGGGTGCACGATCTGTGTTTCAGTTCCAATCCTCCTCATGCAGGAGTGCAGGCACAGCTTGGAAATTGAGCGTTTAACGGTACACTAAGGCCTCTGGAGCTGTTGTGAGTGGATTGCTCCAACGCCAGATACCCATCTACTAATGAAAGGCCCCACCTCTTGATGCGGAAACGACGCTCGCTGTCGCTTAAGCTTCTTAGATGGGACAAGGTGTTTTCTAATACCTTTCCTAAGAGAATTGAAAAATTACGTGAAGGATGTGTATTGAAGTCGTTTAGCACGGCATGATCTCCTTTCAATCTTCTTCGCCGTGGACCTTCCTCCAAAAAGCCCTGCCATCATGCCTGCCTCGACCACTCAAACTTGTTCGTATTCTTGACTTTGACCCTATGTCCCCAATGTCTCCGAAGCGATCATGTTCCCCGTATCTCAGGGCAAACCCCACCGCGCAAGCTTTCATCGCCGTCATTGCGCTTTGCACCGGATCGATCATGGCGCAAGGCACACAGCTAGTCGCAATCCCCCTAAGCAGCAACGCCGACAATAATTTCTTTGTGGGACTGAGCTTTCTGGGTTTCGTAGCTGTCACGACTATCTTTGCCGGAGCTGCAATCTTTTCTAGCGCTCTAGCTTTCAGTGCAAGTACTCATGGGTCAGGAATAGTCCATCCCCACCCTACCGTTCAGGTTATCACTAACACATGCGAGAGAAGGGTTCGTCGTCCAGGTCATCTGCCAGTGCTGGTAATCCACTTGGCGTAAACCCGACCGCGTCTCCCGGTCCATCCGCGAGTGCTACCAGTGCATCCAGCGGAAATACCAATGTCAAAAACCCAAACCCTTCTTCGTGCGCATCCGTCAGTGCTACCAGTGCACCCGGCGGAGGGACCGACTCCGAGGGTATCCCTGAAGGAGCTAAGATAGGCATCGGTGTCGGTGTGGCAGCGGGAGTAATGCTTTGTGCGGCCATTCGCTTCCTGATATATCTGCACCATAAGCGCAGTCGACCGAAAGATCGAGCGGAAAAACGGCTGCCATACCATGGGGATGAGGGAACGCATGAAGCCGAACCTCAAACGGCTATGGCGGGGGAGTCGGCAGGACTGTCCCAGATTCATGACCTGTCTGTCATAAGGGACTCGTGATTCAGGCGTGCGAGAGAGCTCTGTCGCGTGGTTCTTTGCGTGGGAGGGAAAGAGCGCCATGATAGTTCCCTAATGTCAACCCGTAGAATGCCCGATATCACTTCGCGTAGCATGGAATGCAAGCCAACTGCGCCGTCCTCTTCTTTTGCCCCCGCGACCCACACTCAGGGGCTTGTCTGGCTCAGGCGCAGCATTCCCCCTTTCAGCAGGAGGCTTGGGCATTACCAAGCCCTCGCTCGCACTATCGCTGTACGTTCTGCTGGGCAGGGTTCTTGGTTGCGTGGCCTTGGGGATCGGGGTTGAAGGAGAGGGATCGCACAGGTGCTCGGCTGGTCGAGGAATCTCCGCTTGTCTATGGGCAGGATGTTGACCAGCACTTTCGGGCATTGTCCCCTGCGCGGTATGAATCGGTGAGGTGGATGATAGAATTGACCCTATTATGTTGGTTTGCGATGGCGTGTGAGATGGTAGCCCTCGGGGGAAGGATTGGTGACACGGTTTGTACCGCTCGTCGACTTGCAGACCTTCGGAGTCACTGTACGAGCGTGGAATGGCTGCCATTGTGGCAAAGGGCCTGGTAGAGGTCGCAGAGTGCATTGAGATCCCTGCGCTTGATGATGTCTCATGCGGGTCCAACTCGCCGTCAACATAGGTTGTTTTTGAAGATCGGGCTCCAGTGTAGACATCTATCTTTGTGTCGCTAAAGCTTTCATTGCTGTCGTTGGAGCGAGGCCTAATTCCCGCAGACAGCGGAGACTCATCCTTACTGTTGAAAGTGGGGAGCTCTGATGTGACATCTGCCAGGGTGTCTTTCAAACCAGAGGCATCAATGGGCGTGACTGCGTTCTCGAGGTTTTCAGTGCTTGCGATTGGACTCCCCACAGCTCCGTGCCCAAGGATCGCACTGCTCTTCCTCCGTCTCCGTTGGTTTCGCCAATTTAACAGCGATTCCATCGCAGGATCGTAAGGTGGGGGTTCATCCTCATTCACTTCTTTTGGTGCAGGCGCGCATACGACCACGTCTTTAGAATAGAGGCAAGAAATAACTGATGTGAGCGACTGATGACACACGCTCAACCTCGCATGCTTATCTCTGACCTTGGGACTGTCCCTGAAGACCCACATGATTCTGTTCCCAAGATTGATGCTTTGACGGGTGTTTGTGTCGACACGCGCAGGCTCGATCAATTGCGAAACAGCTCGCAGAGCATTCTCTGTATCATTGATGATGGAGTCCATCCAAGTGCGTTCCTCGACCTTGAGGAGGGCATCTTTCAAGCGACGTAGCCTGCGAGCTTCTTTGATGTTCAGCATGACATGACGGGTAGTAGAGATGAGATCGGCAGTCTGTTCATCAACAGCTTTGAGTTGATAGGTTATCTCGAATATGTTGATCGATGTATTGATTGCAGCTGCAATAGAGATCGGTTCGACTGGCATGATGAACAGAAACTCTTCAACTTAAGAATTTCAGCGGAATTGTGTGACATGTCAGGATTAATTGCGAAGGCACCAAGGGCAATAGAGGATCCGAGGCTCACGAGGTGAGGGGTGTCTTATCCATAGCTTGGCTAGCCACCAACTGGACACACGAGGAATGAGGAAGTCCAATTTCTGTATCGGACCGAACTTTTGGGAAAGAGATTTCGCAAACCCAGGGGAGATTTACTGCAGTCTCCAAGGCCTAGCTGTAAGATACCATGGGCTAACCTCAATACTGTACCTGTTGCATGTAATTTTTGATACGTAATACTCGGAACATCGTAGCTCTTTGCTGACTATTAAACCCTCAAACAGTACTAAGTATCAGATGGGTCTGAGCCAATGGTGTAAAGCTCAGTTTGCAGATCACGGACTGACTCAGTATTCTAGATCATTAGAGTAGTTGTTCTGTTGCGGGTGATGGGCGCTGGTATCCTTCTACGGCATCTGAGACCGGGATGTTGACGCTAAGATGAGACGGTCATATGGAAGTACTCTGTACCAGTCACAAAGGATGGCCATCGGTGAAGAGCTTCTTCTGTTCATACGCGTCGGCAACTGAGTACAGTGCCAGCTGCTAAACCCCGGTGCTTTCCTTTCTGAGATCTCCACCTACTTCAAAGCAGCGTTGAGAACCATCGGCGATCTAGCACATTCCCGTCTCCAACGTCCTATTAGGAAAATCTATCATGTATATAGTCAGCTGTTTTTCCTAGAAAAATAAAACGATTGAAATCACCTAAGCCAACATCATGTACAAAAACGGCTCCAGAGCCCTTTCTGGCTCTTCAGCTTATTGTCCCAATTAATACATTTGCATTGCTATCGATTCTCACATCATCTGCTGCACTTGTACGACAACGGATGGTAGACAAAAGATAGGTACGCCTACGAGGAAGAAAGGTTCAAACGCCAAGAAACCTCTGAGCTAAGCCCCAATGAGGCCTAATTCCAGGATCTGGTCCAGCCCGACGGCCAGCGTGCCAGCATCTCAACGTTATGTTCGACCCATGACAATAATAAAGACGGTTGCCTGCGCTTCCCTCTGATGCGCGACGACCATCTCTTTCCAATCGCAATACACGGCAGAAATAGGTAGAAAGTACGACTACCTTAGCAATCGTTTATACTAGCTGGAAGTAAGTCTACATAAGGGTAATAATTGTTCGAACAAGAGTTCCGTATAAAGGAGGTGGTTCGCCTGCCTAACAGGTCGGAGGTCCATTTAGATAACGAATGATATTTTTACAAATTGTGCCTACATGCCAGTCGCGTTATTAGGTTCTTCCAACTTTTCGTATCGACGCATAGTTCCTACGCTTGCATGGATCCAAGCTGGCGGTCGTACCATATGGTATCTGATGCCATGCAGGTACACAATGTTGATATATATCGCTCATATTTGACTGAGACGTGTCCTACTCACCTAGCTCGAGAAACCGAGTGTCTTATCTCAAGCTCCGAATGCCGTACAATATGGCGAGACATTAATATATATCAACTCGGATATCATCTCAGAAGACGCGATGGATTCTTTGCGATCTTGCTCCTTGGCTTGCTCTCGAGGCTTGCCACAAGCGCCGTCATCCTCGCTTCGAAAGGCACGCTGAATGCAATCCAACCGTGAACCCAACGACTGCAATACAAACTCCGCCTGGATTGGCTCCGGCTACAGCGCGTACGACTGTCACGCTGTCCTGGACCGCACCCTAAAACAGGAGGAGAAGGAGTACGGCGTTATGGACTTCAAGTGGCTCACTTGGCAAACCAAGCAGCCAATAGCCCGCAGCCGATAAACACCCGTCGTGTATAAATATGGTAAGCCACATGCTGCCGAATCCTTTTTGCGCAAAGGGGAGACAAAAGGGAGTTCCTAGAGCGCCGCTGTTTGCTCTTAGAATCGTGTGCTCTGGCTATGGTAATGCTGAAGGATGTCAGGGATATCCCAAAGAAACTGAAGGGACCTTATCAAGATGCGGATATCGGGTCGTATAGAGATCTCATGGAAGCCGCGGATGTGGTCCTCGAGAAATGTATATTCGGCCAGAACGAGGTTGGATGGATTAGTACAGGTACGTATTGACCCGTCAAATGCCGAAATCTCCTTTCTTGCCCCTGAATTCAATGCCTATCTGATATACGTGGTGCTCTTTCTTTAGGCAAACAGAATCAGCTCAGCCTAGTGTTCCTTGCACAAGACGCTGCCAAACTCGCCGAGACTAGCAGACCGGGCACTTCACTGGATTTGTCCACGAATAGTTCATTGGTATGGGATTTGCAAACGTGCTGAAAAGGAGAGAGGGAAGTAGCGCCGGGAGGCACTTGTAGAGTGTACTGAATGAAAAGTAATCTGGGTACTGGAAGGCGAAAATGCCTAGCGGCCAGTCAAGTACCAGTTATTGAGCAGCGACGGAGAGAGGTTTGCTCCGTCGAATCGTATAGTCGCAATAAATCCTCCTTGGAACCTTTCTTTCCAAATGCCCAGATAACACTAGAGTACTGCCATTCGATCATCTATAAGCTCCACTTTGCTGGAGGCTCTGTGCACCATGTTTCGTAGCCCAGCTAAAACAAGCTTAGAATCAATCGCTTTCTACAGAGTGAACCCTGATTCTTTCCTTTGTGAGATCTCCGCCTACCTTAAAGCAGCGTTGAGGATCTAGCACATTCCCGTCTCCAACCTAATTATATCGCGTCTACTCACTCACGATCTCAGTACAACATGATAGATACTTTCCAACGATGAACTTCACCATCGACTCCACTCACCATCTATTAATTAGCCATCATGACAGACCAAGACCAATGTAAGCTTGTTGCCAAAGTGAAGACGTCCACTCATCTCTAATACGTCTCTAGGGTCAACGAATGCCAATGAAGCTCTGGATATTTCCTTTGTTCAAGCTGGATCAGACTCTCCCAACACTCTCACAACCTTTCACCCTCAATTCACGTATCCCATTTTTGGAGAGGAAGAGAGGATATTCGGTTACCAAGGGCTTCGGATACACCTCAAATTCGCCGCACACGACCTGTTCCCCAACCTCGAAATCAGCTATGATAAGAAGTTCAAGGCCGTCGGTGATACTCAAGCCACTGATCTTCTAGAAACTTTGAAGCCATGGACGCCCTCCGGTAAACTCGGAATTGAACGTGTATGTCTACGAACCGAGGGCTAAGCTGCGGTTGTTAGAATCATTTGAAAAAGCTGCCAGTTTTAACACTCGACTACAAAACGATACATCGGCGAAAGCCTTTCGACCTCCAGGGGAACGTTTCGAAAGCTATACGAGTCGAGGACGAGAATTTGAAATATGGAGTGGAGAACTAAGCGATCCAGCCGTGCGCCTTCTGATCAACCGGATGCAAATCCTCATATCTTTCTTCATCGAAGGAGGTACACCACTCGAACTTGAAGATCAAGATTGGACTCTCGCACGATGGCGGGTCTATTTTGTGTAAGCCGACACCCCACATCATGACAAATCGACTGACGCATCCATCCAGCTATGAAACCCTTTCCACGAACCTGCACCGCACGACATCCCCCTATGCCCTAGTCGGCTACTCAACATCCTACCGCTTCATAAACTACACCCCTACCCCACAACCATCCAAATCAACATTCACTCTCCCATCCACCACCCCCCTCGCTCCCTCCGCCCTCCCCGCCCGCGAACGAATCTCCCAATTCCTAATCCTCCCCCCTCACCACTCCCACGGCCACGGCACCCACCTCTACAACGCCATGGTGTCCACCTTCCTCTCCTCCCCCACATGTTCAGAAATAACCGTCGAAGACCCCAACGAAGCCTTCGACGACCTCCGCGACTTCTGCGACTACACCCGCCTTACCACCAACGGCACGTTCGCCCAGATAATCCTAAAAACAGACATCGACCCCAAGCTATCCGCAAAACGCATCGGCGTCCGCGTGCCCACAGGGAAACTCCTCGACCTCCCCCTCCTCGACGCCCTCAGGCGCAAAAACAAAATCGCCCCCCGCCAATTCGCCCGCCTGGTCGAAATGCACCTCTTCTCGCACATCCCCCCCCATGCGCGCCAAGCGGGCACCGCACGCCTCACGCAGCGCGGACGTGCGAGCAACGCCGACGACCGTGCTTTCTTCTACTGGCGGCTTTTGGTCAAGCAGCGCGTTTACAAGAAGAATCGGGATGTGCTGGCGCAGTTGGAGCGGGGGGAGCGGGTGGATAAGGTGGAGCAGACGGTGGGGGAGGTGGTGGGGGATTATGAGCGCTTGCTTAGGCTTATGGGGGAGTTTAAGGGGGAGGGAGG
>JAABUQ010009465.1_pt1 | contig 13167 bp, 10 predicted proteins | sample 5560001 | NCBI WGS metagenome assembly JAABUQ01 (sample SAMN10711888, study PRJNA513371) | rock metagenome | isolation source: Antarctica rocks | place: Antarctica: Victoria Land, Finger Mt nord | collected 2015-12-18 | reverse complement strand
AAAATGTTCGCCAGCGTCAAACGTACCGAGCAGGACCGCTTCTTCGCCGAAGTCTCGCCGCTCGATTACGATTGGTATCTACGCGATGCGTGAGAGCGGCCTGTCGCGGCGCGGGCTGCTGGCCGGGCTGGGCGGTGCGGTGGCGGCTGGTTTCACGCTTGGCGGATGTGCCGGGCGTGCGGCGGTAGGGCGAAACGGCGAGGAAGCGCGACTGAACCTCTATAACTGGGACACCTACACCGGCAAGACGACGCTCGTCGACTTTAAGCACGCCACCGGCGTCGACGTGAAGATGAGCCTGTTCGGCAACAACGACGAACTGTTCGCCAAGCTGCGCTCGGGCAATCCGGGCTTCGACGTCATCGTCCCCTCGAACGAGTTCGTCACGCGGTTGCGCGTATCCAACCTGCTGATGCCGCTCGACCACGCCAAGCTGCCCAACTTCGCCAATCTCATGCCCGCGTTCCAGACCGCGCCGTTCGATCCGGGGCGGCGCTGGTCGATCCCCTACACATGGCTGGTGCTCGGGCTCGGCTACCGAAAATCCAAGATGGACGGCGTGCCCGATAGCTGGAAGTGGGTGTTCGACAGCCCGCGCTACAGTGGGCAGATCGGCGTGTTTTCCGAAGCCGACGACCTGATCCGCTTGGGTGCGAAGTATCTCGGCCATTCGGTGCGCGGCGTTACTTCCGCCGTCACCCGCCAAGTGACCGAGATGCTGATCCGACAGAAGCCGCACATCAAGGTCTTCCACCACGACGAAGGCCAGGACCTGCTCGCCGCGCGCGACATCGACCTCGTGGTGGAGTATAACGGCGACATCGCGCAGGTGATGGCGGACGATCCCGACCTCGGCTTCGTGGTTCCGCGCGAGGGGACGCTGATCAACTCCGATTGCTTGTGCATCCCCGCCGGTGCGCCGCGCCCGGACAACGCGCACCGGTTCATCGACTTCGTCCTCGACGCGCACGTAGGCGCCGGGATCAGCCGCACGATCCGCTATCCCACGCCCAATGCCGCCGCGCTCGCGCTTATGCCCGCCGACTATCGTGACAACCGCGCGATCTTCCCGCCCGCCGACCGCATGGCGCGCTCCGAATACGGCGACTACGAGGGCATGGCGCACGCGCAATTGGTGGACGAGGCGGTGACCGAAGTCATGGCCGCGTGACCACCGCGACCGACGATTGGCGCGGCGCACGCAGCATGTTCGGCATCCTCGCCGCGCCGCCGGTGCTGTGGCTCGGGGTGTTCTTCCTCGCCCCGCTGGCAATCGTGTGGGCGTATAGTTTCGGCGAGAACCGCTCGCTCACCGACATCGCGGTCACGGGATCGCTCGGCGAATACGGCCGCGCAGTGAAGCCGCTGTATCTCGCGATCATCGGCAAGTCGCTGTGGCTCGCCGCGCTCACCACCGCTATCTGCCTTGTGGTCGGCTTCCCCGTCGCGGTGGCGATCACATTTGCCAACGCTCGCCAGAAGGCATGGCTGCTGCTGCTCGTCATGCTGCCATTCTGGACCAACTTGCTCATCCGCACCTACGCGCTGATGGCGGTGCTTCGGACCGAGGGCTATATCAACTGGACGCTCGCCTTCGCCTGGAACGGGCTGGGCGCGCTCGCGCATCTGCCCGCGTTTCGCCCGCTCGATCTCCTCCACAATAATTTCGCGGTCGTCTTCGGCCTCGTCTACGTCCAACTGCCCTTCATGATCCTGCCGCTGTATTCCGCGTTGGATCGCCTCGACCGCTCGCTCATAGAAGCCAGCCTCGATCTCGGCGCGGGCCACCTCGCCACCTTTGCGCGCGTTGTCGTCCCGCTCGCGCTGCCCGGCATAATATCGGGCGTGATCGTCACCTTCATCCCCTCGCTCGGCGCATATCTCACTCCCGACCTGCTCGGCGGCACCAGCAGCCAGATGATCGCCAACATTATCGAGCGCCAGTTCAAGAGCGCCAACGACTGGCCGTTCGGCGCGGCGTTGTCGTTCCTGCTCATGTACCTGACCTTCGCCGCGATCGCCGCGCAGGCGATGCTCGGCCGCAAGCGCGCGCGCACCGCGTGAGCGACCCCGGCCCGCTCGAATACCTGCGTCGCTGGCCGCTCCGCGCTTGGCTGATTGCGGTTGCGCTGTTTCTCTATCTGCCGCTCGCCACGCTGATCGTCTTTAGCTTCAATGACTCGAAGCGCACCATCCTGTGGAAAGGCTTCACGCTGGACTGGTATACCAAATTGTTCGCCGACACCGATCTGCTGACCGCGTTCGGCAACTCGCTCGCCATCGCGCTCCTCTCCACCATCATCTCCACCCTCCTCGGCACGTTGACCGCGCTGCTGCTGTGGCGCTTCCGCTTCCCCGGCAAGCCGCTGTTCGAAGGCGCGCTCGCGCTCCCCATCGTCGTCCCCGAAATCTGCCTCGGCGTCGCGTTCCTCGTGTTCTTCAACACCGTGCTGCGCTGGCCACCCGAGCCGTGGCCATTGAACCTCGGCGCGATCACTATCGCGCACGTCAGCTTCTCGTTCAGCTTTGTCGCGCTGGTGGTGCGCGCGCGGCTGGCGAGCTTCGACCGCAACCTCGAGGACGCCGCGCGCGATCTCGGCGCGTCCGAATGGCCGATCGTACGCGACATCATCGTGCCCCACATACGCCCCGGCCTGATCGCGGGGGCGCTGCTGGCGTTCACGCTCAGCCTCGACGATTTCGTTATCACCTTCTTCACCAGCGGGCCCGACACGGTGACCTTCCCGGTCAAGGTCTACGCGATGGTGCGCTTCTCGGTGACGCCCGAGGTCAATGCCGCCTCCACCCTGCTGATCGTCGTGACGGTGGGGCTGACCGCGCTTGCGCTAAGGATGCAGGGAACCGATCTGGTCAAGACGCAGGCGGCCGCGTGAGCCAGATCATCCGCTTCGAGGGCGTCACCAAACGCTACGGCCCCGTGCTGGCGGTCGATAACGTCACGCTCGCGGTCGAGGAGGGCGAGTTCTTCGCGCTGCTCGGCCCATCGGGCTGCGGCAAGACCACGCTATTACGGATGCTCGCCGGGTTCGAGACGCCCACCGAAGGCCGTATCCTGATCGACGGCGCGGATGTAAGCGCCACCCCGCCCAACCGCCGCCCGGTCAACATGGTGTTCCAGAACTACGCGGTGTTCCCGCACATGAGCGTCGCCGACAACGTCGGCTACGGGCTGCGTATGGCAGGTGTAGGCGCGGGCGAGCGGGCGCGGCGAGTGGACGAGGCATTGACGTTGGTCAAGCTGGACGGCCTCGGCGCGCGCAAACCCGATCAGCTTTCAGGCGGTCAGCGCCAGCGCGTGGCGCTCGCCCGCGCGCTGGTCAAACGGCCGCGCGTGCTGCTGCTCGACGAACCGCTTTCCGCGCTCGACGCTAAATTGCGCGACGCGATGCGCTCCGAACTCACGCAACTCCAGCACGAGGTTGGCATCACCTTCGTGCTGGTCACCCACGATCAGGACGAGGCGCTGGCGATGGCCGGCCGCTGCGCGGTGATGAACCGTGGCCTGCTCCAGCAGGTCGCCACCCCGTCCGATCTCTACGAGTTCCCCAACTCGCGCTTTGTCGCGGACTTCATCGGCAGCGTGAACCTGTTCGAGGGGCGGCTGAGTGTCGACGAACCCGGCCGCGCCGTCGTCCACGCGCCCGATCTCGCCGCGCCGGTATTCCTCGATCACGGCGTCACTGGCGGCACCGGCACCACATTGTGGCTCGCGCTCCGCCCCGAGAAGATCGTGCTGGCCAAGCGCGGCGACGGCCCACCGCCGCCGCTCGCGGACGATGGCGACACGCCGCCAGGGCACAATATCGCGGCGGGGATCATCCGCGCGATTGGCTACTTGGGGAGCGAGTCGACCTACGATATCGCGCTCGACAACGGTCGCCACGTCCGTGCGCTGCGCTCGAACCTGACGCGTTGGGATCAGGAGGAATTGGCGATGGGTGAACCCGTTTGGCTCAGGTGGCATAGCTGCTCGCCCGCGGTGCTGCTGTCGTGAGACCGGTCCTCGGCCTGATCGCGTGCAACCGCCAGGTCGGCAGCGAAACCGCGCAGGCGGTGATGAACCGCTATGCCGAGGCCGCGATGCGCCACGCCGATGCCGCCGCGCTGATCGTCCCCGCGCTGCCCGAGTTGATGCGCGCCGAAGAGGTGGCGGGGCGGCTCGACGGGCTGTTGCTCACCGGCAGTCCGTCGAACGTCGAACCCGCGCGCTACGGCGACGCCTCCGAAGGCACCGGCCCGTTCGATCCCGCGCGCGACGCGATGGTCGCGGGGCTGGTGCAAGCCTTGGCCGCGCTCGGCAAGCCGGTGTTCGGCGTTTGCCGCGGCTTCCAGGAGTTGAACGTCGCGTTCGGCGGCACGCTTCGCCGCGATCTCGGCGAGGTCGCCGCCCCGCACCACGCCCCCGCCGACGCCAGCTTCGACGCGATGTTCAATCACCGCCACCCGGTCGCGCTGACCCCGGGCGGCCTGTTCGCGCGCGCCTTCAAGGCGGACCAACTCACCGTCAACTCGGTCCACTACCAGGGCGTCGACCGTCTCGGCGAGGGCCTCACCGTCGAAGCAAGCGCTCCCGACGGCGTCGTCGAAGCGGTTTCCGCGCGCATTGGCAACGCATCTGTGATAGCAGTCCAGTGGCATCCCGAGTGGGACGCCGATACCAATGCCGACAGCCAAACCTTCTTCCACCTGATGGGCCGCGCGCTGCGTGGCGACCCACTCACCGGAGACCAGCGATGAGCGCACCCTTACGAAATTACGATATCGCCGAACTCCGCCGCCTCGATGTCGCGCACCACCTCCCCGCGCAGCAGGATTACAGGCTGATGCGCGAGCTGGGCGGCAGCCGCATCATCGTGCGCGCCGAAGGTTCGACGATCCACGACGGCGACGGCAACGCCATTTTGGATGGCATGGCCGGGCTGTGGTGCGTCCAGGTCGGCTACGGCCGCGAGCGCCTGGCGAAGGCCGCCTACGACCAGATGCTCGAACTGCCGTTCTACAACACCTTCTTCAAGACCGCGACACCGTCCACCGTCCAACTCGCGCACAAGATCTCGCAATTGCTCGGCGGCCACTTCAGCCATGTGTTCTTCAACAGCTCGGGCTCCGAAGCGATCGATACCCTGATCCGTCTCGCGCGATATTACTGGCAAGCAAAGAAAGAGCCGCAACGCACCGTCATCATCGCGCGCGTCAACGCCTACCACGGCTCGACGATCGCCGGCGCGAGCCTTGGCGGCATGGCGCACATGCACGCGCAAGGCGGGCCGTGGCTGCCCGGCATCGAACACGTCATGCAGCCCTATGGCTTCGCGCACGGCTTCGGAGAGGACGAGGACGTCTTCGCCGCGCGCGCCGCCCAGGCGGTCGAGGACAAAATCCTGGAGGTCGGCCCCGAAAACGTTGCCGCCTTCATCGGCGAGCCGGTGCAGGGCGCGGGCGGTGTCATCATCCCGCCACGCGGTTACTGGACCCGCGTCGAAGCGATCTGCCGCAAATACGGCATCCTGCTCTGCTGCGACGAGGTGATCTGCGGCTTCGGTAGGTTGGGCGCGTGGTTCGGCCACCAGCATTACGGCATCACGCCCGATCTGGTGACGATGGCGAAGGGGCTATCCTCGGGCTATATTCCCATCAGCGCGGTCGGCGTCGCGGACTTCATTGTCGAGGCGATGCGCGACGCGGGCGGCGATTTTACCCACGGCTATACCTACTCGGGCCACCCGACCGCCGCGGCGGTGGCGCTGGCCAACATCGCCATCATCGAGGAGGAGGGCCTGGTCGAGCGCACGCGCAACGTCACCGGCCCGCACCTCGCGCGGCGGCTCGCCGAACTCGCCGCGAATCCGCTGGTCGGCGAAACGCGCTCGCTCGGCCTGATCGGCGCGGTCGAGATCGTCGCCGAGCGCGGCACCAATCGTCGCTTCGGCGAAGGCGGCGTCGGCCATATCGTGCGCGACATCTGCATCGAACGCGGCCTGATGGTACGCGCGGTGCGCGACTCGATCGTGATGAGCCCACCGCTGGTGATCACCGAGGTTGAGTTGGACCGTATGATAGACATTATCGCGGGGGCGCTCGACACCGCCGCGCCGGTGTTGCGCTCGCTATAGGCTCGCCCGCCCGACTAATCCCATGCCGTCAGCGATGTCGGCGGCGATCGCCGCGCGCAAGCCTTCCGCGTCGCCGCGCGCGATAGCGTCGAGCGCCACCGCGTGCTGATCGACCAGCCCGCTTGTGCCGAACCGTCCATAAACCAGCCGCATGAACGGCCCGAACTGCAACCACAGCGCCTCGATCGCCCGGTTGAGGATCGGACGCCCGTTTGCGCGGTAAATCGCGAAATGGAACGCGTGGTTCGCCTCCATATAGCCGATCGGATCGCCACGCCCCATCGCGCGATCAAGCGCCAGGTCCATCGCGCGAATTTCCTTTAGCAGCCCCAGGCCGATCTGCGGGACCGCGAGCACGGCAGCTGCGGGCTCGAGCAGCATTCGGCATTCGAGCAAATCGGTGAAGCGCTCCGCCGTCATCGCGGGCACCTCGATACGGCGTTTCGAGCGGATCGCTACCGCGCCTTCGGCCGCAAGTCGCGAGAGCGCATCGCGCACCGGCATTTGGCTTACACCCAATTCCAGGGCGATCCCGCGTGTCGACAGCCCGACGCCTGGCATGATCTTGCCCGTCAGCACGCGCCGCCGCAGCTCGTCGTAGACGCTCGCGTGCTTGGCAGCGGGTTGACCTTCGGGAGCGGCGTCGGCCATCGTCTGCGCCTGCTATCACACTTGCGCGCGGGAGGAAGCGGTGAACGACGACCTCGGCATGGCGCGCTCCTGGTATGCCACAACCGCCGCGCCCGCACCGACGCACCTTCCACTTACTGGCGAGGTCGACGCCGATGTTGTCATCGTCGGCGGCGGCGCGACCGGCGTCTCGGCGGCGCTGCACGTGGCGCAGGCCGGCGCGCGAGTTGTGCTTTTGGAGAGCGGCCGCATCGGCTGGGGCGCGTCGGGACGCAACGGCGGCCAGATCATCCCCGGCCTTCGCAAGGGCGCGATCGAGTTGGTCGAGGCTTACGGTCGGGAGCGGGCGCGGGCGCTGTTCGAGTTGGCGCTCGAAGCCCGCGCGCTGGTGCTCGCGCTGATCGACCGCCACGCGATCGACTGCAACCTGCGCCTCACCGGCCACCTGCTCGGCGCGGTCAAACCGGGACAGGTCCGCGACTTCGAGGCCGAGGTCCGCGCGCTCGAAGATGCCATGGGCTACCACGGGGGGCGCGTGCTCACCGCCGCCGAAGCCCGCGCCGAAGTCGCCACCCACTATTGCGGCGCGCTGGTCGACGCGGGTGGCGGGCACTTCCACAGCCTCAACTACACGCTCGGCCTCGCCCTCGCCGCCGCCGAAGCCGGTGCGGCGCTCCACGAACATTCGCCCGCGCTTGCCGTCGAGCGGTCCGCCACCGGCGTCATCGCCCGCACCGCCACGGGCACCGTCCGCGGGCGCGCCGCGCTGATGGCGGGCGACGCGCTGATCAAAGGCATTCCGTCGGCCCGCCCCACCCGCATCATGCCCGTGGCGAACTACCTCGTCACCACCGCGCCGCTCCCCGATCCCACCGCATTGATCGCCAACGACATGGCGGTCTCCGATGCCCGCTTCGTCGTCAACTACTACCGCCGCACCCCCGATAACCGCCTGATGTTCGGCGGCGGCGAGCGTTACAGCCGCCGCGCGCCCGCCGACATCGCCGCCTTCGTCCGCCCCTTCCTAACCCGCACCTTCCCCCAGCTCGCGGACACAAAGCTCGATTACGCGTGGGGCGGCCTCGTCTCGGTCACCATGAGCCGCCTGCCGGACATCGGCCGCAACGGTCCGATCCTGTGGGCGCACGGCTACTCCGGTCAGGGCGCGATCCTTTCCACGCTCGGCGGCGCGCTGATGGCGGAGGCGGCGCTGGGGCAAACCTCGCGGCTCGATACGTTCGCCGCCGTCGCACCCTTGCCCTTCCCCGGCGGCGCGGCGCTGCGCGGGCCGCTGCAAGTGCTCGGAATGCTCTGGTATGCGCTCCGGGATCGGTTAGGCTGACGCGCATGATCACAGACCGCGATTTGGGCATGGACCGCGCGATCGACCGGCGCGATTTCCTCGGCAGCACCGCGCTCGCGGTCGGTGCCACGCTCGGCGGTGCCGCGCCCGCGCCTGGCTGGCCACAGGACGCGCCCGGCTTCTACCCGCCCGCGCTGACCGGGTTGCGCGGCAGCCATGCCGGCTCGTTCGAGGCGGCGCACGCGCTCCGCGACGGCGACGCCAAAACCGCGCCTGCTGAAAGCACCGGCGAGACCTACGACCTGATCGTCGTCGGCGCGGGGATCAGCGGGCTCTCGGCCGCCTATTTCTGGCGCGCCGCGCATCCGCGAGCCCGCGTGCTCATCCTCGACAACCACGACGATTTCGGTGGCCATGCCAAGCGCAACGAATATGTGCTCGGCGGCAAGCTCCATCTGCTGAACGGCGGCACGATGCTGATCGATTCACCCCGGCCGTATAGCGTGGTCGCGGGCGGACTGTTGAAGTCGCTCGGCATCGATCCGGTGGCGCTGACCAAAAGCTCGATGCACCCCGAAGTCTACGCGGGGTTGCAGCACGGCGTCTTCTTCGATCGCGGTACCTTCGGCACCGATCGCCTGGTCGCGGGCGCGCCGTCCAAGTGGGACGAAGACATAATCGCCACCAACACCGCCAAACCGGACGCTCGCTGGGCGGCGTTCCTGGCCAAATCGCCGCTCGACCCCGCCGTCCGCGCCGACGTGCTCCGGATCGAGACCGGCGCGGTAGACTATCTTCCTGGACTGAGCGACGCCGCGAAGAAGGACCGCCTGTCGCTCATCAGCTACCGCGATTATCTGCTCGACGTCGCCAAGGTCTCGCCCGCGACGATCGCCTTCTATCAAACGCGCACGCACGGCGAGTGGGCGGCGGGCATCGATTCGGTTTCCGCGCTCGATCTGTGGGCGTTCGGCTATCCGGGCTTTGCCGGGCTGAAGCTCGTCCCCGCTACTCACCCGCGTATGAGTTTCACCACCAAGGGCTATCTCCAGGGCGGATCGGACACGTTCCATTTTCCCGACGGCAACGCGACGATCGCGCGGCTTCTCGTGCGTGCGATGGTGCCGGGCGCGCTCCCCGGCGTCGACGCCCGCGATATCGTGACCGCGCGTTGCGACTATTCCCGGCTCGACCGCGCCGGGAATCCGGTCCGCGTGCGGCTGGGCAGTATCGCCTTGAACGTCCGTCACCTCGGCGATCCCACGACCGCACGCGCGGTCGAGGTGACCTACACGCGTGGTGGTCGGCTTTTTAGTGCGCGTGGAGCGCGCGTGGTGCTGGCGGGGTGGAACCACATGGTTCCCTATCTGGTGCCCGAACTGCCCGAGGCGCAAAAGACGGCGCTGCACGATTTGGTCAAAGCGCCGCTCGTCTATACCACCGTCGCGTTGCGCGATTGGCAGGCGTTCCACAAACTCGGCGTTTGGAGCGTTGCCGCGCCGGGCGGTTATTTCTCGAGCATGATGCTGAACTGGCCCGTCGACATCGGCGGCTACACCGCCGAGCGCGATCCCGCTAAGCCGATCCTGTTGCACATGTCGCGCACGCCTTGCGCCCCCGGGCTGCCCGAGCACGATCAGAACCGCGCGGGCCGCGCCGAACTGCTCGCGACGCCATTCTTCACGTTCGAGCGCGAACTCCGCGCGCAACTCGGCGCGACGCTCGCGGGCGGCGGCTTCGATCCCGCGCGCGACATCATCGGTACCACCGTCAACCGCTGGCCGCATGGTTACGCGCCCGAGTATAATTATCTCTGGCAGCCCGACGTGCCCGAGGCCGCGCAACCGCACGTGCTCGGCCGGGCGCGCTTTGGCCGAATCGCGATCGCCAACTCGGATTCGGGCGGTGGTGCCTACACCGATGTCGCGATCGACCAAGCGTGGCGTGCGGTCAGCGAACTCGCCTAAGCTGGGGCCATAGCGGCGCGGACGCAACGGTTGATCGCCAATGTGATCACGGCGGCTTGACGGATGCTGCGGTGCGGCGGATCGTCCGGCTTGCATTGTGGAGGGTGAGGCTAGGGATGCGAAACATGGCTTGGCGCGCGGCATTGCTGTGCGGAGCGGCATTGGCGAGCCCGACCTGGGCGCAGATCGCCGCGCCGGACGGTGCTAAGCAAGCAACCGGCGACCGGGCGATCGAGCCGCAAGCCGGGCAGCTTCAGGAAATCGTCGTCACCGCGCAGCGCAAGTCCGAGCGGTTGAGCCGCGTGCCGATCAGCGTCAGCGCCTTTACCGACCGCAAGATGGAAGTGCTCGGCATCAAGTCGTTCGCCGACATCGCGCGCTACACGCCCGGTGTGCAGTTCAACGCCGACCGCCACGATATCGCCATCCGCGGCATCAGCTCGGCGGCGGGCACCGGCACGACCGGCATCTACATCGACGATACGCCCATCCAGGTGCGCGCTTTGGGGCTGAACGCCAACAACACGCTCCCCAACGTCTTCGATCTCGACCGCGTCGAGGTATTGCGCGGCCCGCAAGGCACGCTGTTCGGCGCGGGTAGCGAGGGCGGCACGGTGCGCTACATCACCCCCGCGCCAAGTCTCGACAAATACAGCGCCTACGCGCGTGTCGAGGCGGCGGGCGTCGAGAAGGGCAGCCCCAATTACGAGGGCGGCGTCGCCGTCGGCGGACCGCTGGTGCAGGACGTGCTCGGCTTCCGGATCAGCGGCTGGTACCGGCGCGACGGCGGCTACGTAAACCGCGTCGATTACCAGACCGGCGCGACGACAGAGCGCGACGCCAACTATGTCGACACCTATGTCGCACGAGCGGCTTTGGGCTGGGCACCCGCGCCGTCTCTCTTGGTGACGCCTTCGGTGTATTATCAAAAGCGAAACCAGCATAACCACGACGAATATTGGGTATCGATCTCGGACTCGTCACACTCCAACTTCCTGAGCGGCACCCCCGACCGGCAAGCCGACCGCGACCATTTCGTGCTTCCCGCGCTGAAGATAGCCTGGACCGGGGATGGCGTGCAGGCGATCAGCAACACGAGCTACTTCGACCGCAACGAGGTGGTGAACGGCTATTCGGGGACGCTGTATAACCTGTCGTTGCTCGATCAATTACTGGGTAGTGGCATCGACTTCGCGGGCAACGCCAACCCGAACCAAATCGTCGATCCCGCCCGCGTCATCTTGCAACCCGGCACGATCAACCTGCCCGAGTTTCCCAACTATCAATCGCGCGTATTCATCACCAACGCGCAGCAGAACTTCACGCAGGAGTTCCGCCTACAATCCACCCGACCCGCTGCCCGCTTCCAGTGGACCGCGGGCATCTTCTACGGCTTCAATCGCCAATCGAGCACCGAGGAGATTCGCGATCCGCTGTTGCCGCAACTCATCCCGCTGCTGTTCGGCGAAGACCTGCCCAGCTTCTCGAACGGTGTCGACCTGTTGCCCAACGGCGATAGTTACATCAACCACACGCTCGGCCACGACCGGCAGATCGCGCTGTTCGGCGATGCGACTTTCGCCGTCACGCCCAAGCTCAAAGCCTCGGTCGGCCTGCGCTACGCCTGGACCAAGTTTGATTTCACTAATTATTCGGATGGTCCGCAAAACCTAGGCTACCGCACCGGCAGCGGCGGCAAGAGCGAAACTCCGTTCACCCCCAAGTTCAACGTCAGCTATCAGGCAACTTCGGACGATCTCTATTACGCGACGATCTCCAAAGGCTACCGCATCGGCGGTGCCAGTCCGCCCTTCCCGCTATCGCCCTGCCAAGCCGATCTGACGCGGTTGGGCCTGACCGCCGCCCCCGCGTCCTACAACTCGGACTCGGTGTGGAATTATGAAGTCGGCTTCAAGGACAAGTTCCTCGACCGAAAACTCAGCGTTGCCGCGAGCGCGTTCTATTTGAAATGGAGCAACATCCAGCAGGCGAACTACTTGACCTCATGCGGCTTTCAATATACCGGCAACTTCGGCGAGGTCGAAAGCAAAGGCTTCGACGCGCAAATACAGGCGGCGATCGACCGGCACATCTCGCTGGACCTATCGGTTGGATACACCCAGGCGCGCTATTCAAAGACGACGCCGGCGGGAACCACCGACATCCCGATCACCAGCAAAGGCGACACCATTCCCGGCGTGGTGCCGTGGACCGTTTCGCTCGGCGGTCAGTACAGCTTCACGATAGCCGAACGCGACGCCTTTATCCGCGCCGATTACGAGTTCGAAAGCCGCAACCCGTACCGGACCGCACAACAGGACATCAACAACGCCACTAACGATCCCGCGCTAATCAACGATCCCGCCACGCATTTCGTCTCGCTACGGAGCGGCATCACCTTGGGAAAAGTGCAAGCACAGGCGTTCATCGACAACCTGTTGAACATCCACCCGCAGTATAATTACCAGCACCAGGATCAATATACGAAGCTGTACGAAGCCACCACCGCTCGCCCGCGCACCTTCGGTGCGTCGTTTAGCTACCGGTACTAGACCTTCAACAAAAGATGCTCGCGTTCCCAGGATGAGATCACGTCCTGATACGCATCCAACTCGGCCTGCTTGATCGCGATAAAGGTATCGACGAACGCCTCGCCGAGATACGGTCGCACTGGCTTGCACTGATGGAAACGATCGAGCGCTTCATACAGCGTGCGCGGCAGGCTGCGCGCCATCCGGTAGGCCGAGCCGGTGATCCGGTCGCGCGGCTCATACTCCTCGATCATGCCGACGTAACCACACAGCAGCGACGCCGCAATGGCAAGATAGGGATTGCTGTCCGCGCCGGGCAAACGGTTCTCCACGCGACGGTCCTGGCCACCCGAAAGCGGCACGCGCAGTCCGCAGGTCCGATTGTCGAGCCCCCATTGTGTATTAATCGGCGCATCGTGCTGCGGCTTCATCCGCCGGAAGCTGTTGACGTTTGGCGCGAACAATGGAGCGACCTGGGGCAACAGCTTCTGCAAACCGCCGATATAGCCGTGAAACAGTTCGCTATCCTCGCCGTCAGGATTGGCGAAGATATTGCGACCGTCCCTGTCGACCACCGATTGATGAAGGTGCATCGCCGATCC
>JAABUQ010009464.1_pt1 | contig 13169 bp, 10 predicted proteins | sample 5560001 | NCBI WGS metagenome assembly JAABUQ01 (sample SAMN10711888, study PRJNA513371) | rock metagenome | isolation source: Antarctica rocks | place: Antarctica: Victoria Land, Finger Mt nord | collected 2015-12-18 | reverse complement strand
GACACGCAAATCCAGCACGCCGACCGTCTGGCCCGCCTGCTGCTCGTCATGGCGCTGGCACTGTATTGCGCCGTCTCGACCGGCTTGTGGGATGCCAAGACCTATCCCACTCCCGCCGAAAAAAACTGCTGAAGCAGCCCAAGAAAGTCGCGCGCTCCAGAACATCCTGGTTCACCAAAGGCCTGCGACGCATCACCAAGCTTCTCCAAGCCGTTCTGCCCCTCCCGCCGCTATGGTCAATGCAAAACTGATGGATGGTCAGCCGACTACGCGGCGATGGCCCGGCGCATGCTCAAGGTGGACCCGCCCAGCCAAGGCGGGTGGAATGTCTATTTCACCCCGACGGACGGCGCGTTCAGCCATACCCCGGCCACCAACGAGTATCTTCGCGGGGACGGAAAGAGCGGGGCTCCGGGCTGGCCCACAAGCCCTGGGTTCGAGGACCTGTGCCAAGCCTGGCTGGATGCCGGTGATCTCGCCGAGCAGCGGCGGATTGCCGTGATGGCGCAACGCCAGCTCTGGTTGGATGTCCCTTATATCCCGATGGGGCAGTGGCTTCGCGTCACGGCTCACCGTCGCAACCTCGTTAATCTGCCGCAGGGCTTCGCCGCGTTCTACGGCGTGCGGAGAGCAGCTTAGGTCGTGGGGAGCATCGAACCATGGCCCAGGCAGACAGAGCGAAGACGGAGGTGGCGGCGACCGATGATGACGGCACAGCCGAACCCGCCGAGGCTCCGGCCCGGACGCTGCTATCCCTGCTGTCCGGCGCCTGGGTCGCCCAGGCGATCTTCATCGCGGTCAAGCTGGGCATCGCCGGCATCCTGCATAAAGGGCCTGCATCGTGCCTGGAACTCGCGGCGACGACGCAGGCCCATGCCCCGTCGCTCCACCGCGTCCTTCGCGCCTTGGCGAGCGTCGGCCTGTTCGCCAACGATGCTGAGGGCCGCTTTGCGCTGACGCCGCTGGCAGACCTGCTGCGACGCGATGCGCCCGGAACGTTGCGTGCTTATGCAATCATGATGGGCGAACGTTGGGTGTGGCAGTCCTGGGGCGACATCGAGCACAGCGTGCGCACCGGCCAGCCGGCATTCGAGCACGTCTTCGGCGCTCCGCTCTTTGATGACTACACCGCCCATCCAAACGCGGGCCGCGTCTCCGCCGACGTCCTGAACAGCCTCAGTGCCGCGGACAATGCGGCCATCGTCGCCGCTTACGGATTTCCCGGGTCCGGCACGGTCATCGACGTCGGCAGCAGGCAGGGCATGTTGCTCGCCGCCATCCTGGCGGCCAGCCCGGGGCTGCGGGGCGTGCTGTTCGAGCGGCCTGCGGTGCTGGAGATGGCACGGTCCCGCCTCGTGGCAGCAGGCGTCGGCGCGCGATGCGAACTGGTCGGGGGGAGACTTCTTTGCCGGCCTTCCCGGTGGTGGAGATTTGTATCTGATGAAAAAGGCGATCCACGATTGGAGCGACGAGGCCGCGCGCTAATCCTGGCATGTTGCCGCGCTGCGATGCCGACCACCGCGCGCCTGCTCATCGCCGAGCAGGTCATGCCGGAGGGCAACCAGCCATCTACTGCGAGATGGCTTGATCTGCTGATGCTGGTCTATGCCGGAGGCAAGGAGCGCACCGAAGCCGAATACAGGGATCTCCTCGCTGCTGCGGGCTTTGCGATCAATCGGACCATGCCGACCGCTGCCACCATACATGTGATCGAGGCCATTCCGGTCTGACCTGAAATGAAGCGACTCTATTTGATTCGAGTCATTTTTCAGAAATGTTGAGACAACCGGGTGCGAGACATGGCGAAATTGTCTTCGCGCTTCTCGTCGTCGGCCGGTGTGGAATGCGCCCCTGGCGGTGGACAGGATCAAGCGGCGGTTTTGGCACCAAGGTTACGACAAGGCCCGGATCAAGACCGTGTCGCGCCAGGCGTGCCCACGCATGAGCGCGCCCATCTCGCCCCCGGCCGCAAGGAAGGGCTGGGCGAGGGCTGCCCCACCGGACATGCCGGGCCGGGGCGACGTGGAAGCTGTGCTGGGCGGCCACGCGTTTGGATAGCGTAACGCTCAGGAGTTTCACCATTTGCATGGCCGGACGGAAGATCGGGGCCAGGGCGGCGCTTGCCACGCGCCGCTCAGGCCTCCGCTTCCTCCCGCTTGAGCAGCGCGTCGTCGATCTGCGCAAGCAGCTTCGGGAAATCGACCGGCTTCGGGTGGTAGTCGTCGCAGCCGGCCGCCAGCGCCCGGGCCCGGTCCCCGGCCATGGCGTGCGCCGTGAGGGCGATGATGGGAACCGGCGCCCGGGCGTCGCCGCCCCTAAGCTTGCGGGCGACGGTCCAGCCGTCCATGACCGGCAGGTCCATGTCCAGCAAGACGAGGTCGGGCCTTTCGGCATCGACCTGCGTCAGGGCCTGCTGGCCGTCGTGGGCCAGGACGACGTCGAAGCCATGGCGGCGAAGCCGGCGCGACATCATGTCCCAAAGTTCCTCGTGGTCCTCGACAAGCAAGATCTTGGTCACGCAGCCCTGCTCCCGCTTCTGCCTATCCGGCGTTCGATGTGATAGCCGAGAGTGGGTGCAGCCTCCAGGGGCAGGCCATGTACCTTTAGCGCACCCACCGAGAAAGCTGCCACATGCCGCCGTCCATTGAATACCAGTCCGAAGCAGGCCTCCCGCCCGCCGCACCCAGCCCGAGCCGCACGGGCGTGTCGGCATTGAACGCCGGGGCCGTGGTGGTCGCCGCGCTGTACTTCGGGCGCGAGCTGCTGGTCCCCCTCGTGCTCGCGGTGCTGCTTGCCTTCGTGCTGGCGCCGGTGGTTGTCCTGCTGCAGCGCGCCCGGCTCCCCAAGGCTCCGGCGGTCCTCGTCGCCGTGGCGCTTGCCTTCACGATCATCGCCGGGATCGGGGCGGTCGTCGGCGGGCAGGCCACGACGCTGGCGGGGAGCCTGCCCAACTATCAGGCGACCATCCAGGAGAAAATGAAATTCCTGGCCACCGGGACGGAGCTGCTCGAACGGCTCAACAACTCCCTGCATGCCCTGTTGGGCGGCGCGGAAGCGGGAACCGTGAAGCTTGGCCCGGCGCAAGCCGGAGTGGAGGCGGCGCCGTCCGCACGCGCCGGGTCGTCCGGCGATCTCGGCGCATCATCGGCGTTGGTGGTCGTCCGCACCATCGCCCAGCCTCTGCTCAGCCCGCTCGCCTCGGTGGGCATCGTCGTCGTTTTCGTGATCTTCGTGCTGCTGTCCCGGGAGGACCTGCGGGACCGGCTGGTGCGTCTGGTCGGCCGCAAGGACATGCACCGGACCATCCTGGCGATGAACGACGCGGCCCGGCGCCTGTCGCGCTACTTTTTGATTCAGCTCGCCTTGAACTCGGGGTTCGGGGCGTTCATCGCGGCGGGCCTGTGGATTGCGGGCCTGCCAAGCCCGCTCTTGTGGGGCATCCTGGCCGGCCTGATGCGGTTCGTGCCGTTCATCGGCAGCTTCATCGCCGTGTTGCCGCCGTTCCTGCTGGCGCTCGCGGTCACGCCGGGCTGGTCGCTGGCGCTCGTGGTCCTGGCATTGTTCCTGGTGAGCGACATGGCCATGGGGCAGGTCGTCGAGCCTTTGCTGTACGGCCACAGCACGGGGCTGTCGCCGATCGCGGTGATCCTCTCGGCGGCGTTCTGGGCCTTTCTTTGGGGTCCGGTCGGGTTGCTGATCGCGACGCCGTTGACCGTCTGTCTGGTCGTGATCGGGCGGCACGTGGAGTCCCTGGCGTTCCTCAACGTCATGCTGGGCGACAGCCCGCCGCTCGAACCCGCGGAAACGTTCTACCAGCGTGCGCTTGAGGGCCACGCGAAGGAACTCGCGGCGCAGGCCCGGAAGGCGGTCGGCAGCTCCTCGCTGGCCCAGTACTACGACCAGGTCGCCATGCGCGGCCTGGCCCTGGCGCAGGCCGACCTGTCGCGCGACACCCTGGCCTTCGAGCGGCTTGAGGCGATCCACCGCCAGATCGAGGCGCTGCTGTCCCTGCTCGCAGGGGGGCCAGGCGCCGGCGCACAGGGGCATGCAGCGGCGCCGGGTCCCGAATGGCAGGCGGAGGGCGCCGTCGTCTGCATCCCGGGCCGCGGGCAACTCGACGACCTGGCCGCGACGATGGCGGTGCAGGTGCTGCAGGATGCGGGGTTCGCCGCGCGGAGCGAGTCCAACGCCATCCTCGGCGCCGGACGCGGCGAGGCGGCACGCCTCGGCAATGTCCGGTTGTGCTGCCTGTCCGTGCTGGAGCAGGGAAGCAGCGCGTCCGGCATCCGCTACCTGCTCCGGCGCATCCAGCGGCAGATGCCGCACGCCGCCGTCGTGGTCTGCCTGTGGCATGCGGCGGGCGCCAGTCCCTTGCTCGGCGCCCTGCGCGCGGAGGGCAGCGAGGAGAACATCGTCCTGTCGCTGGGGGAGCTTGTCGCGCTGGCCCGGGCGATCTCGGCCCGCCGGACGCAGCCGGTGCCGAGTCCGGCGTGACCGAAGCCGGCCGTGCCCCCTCAAAACCTTGGCACCTTACGGCAACGCTTGAGGAACGCGGCCCGGGGGACGGCGTAGTACCCGTTTCGGTGGGAGGTGCCCAATAGTGGATGCGGCGATGGATGACCCGGCGCACGGCCCCCGTTTGCGCGGCTTGGCGGCTTTCCTGCCGAAACACTCTCCCCTCAACGTGCTGGCGGGCGTCCTGCTGGTCCTGGGCCTTGGCACGGCAGCCTGGGCGTTGACCTCGGCTCAACATGCCCGCCTGGCCGTGGCCGAGCAGAACCGCATCCTGGTGGCGACCGAGAAGCTGTTGTCCACCCTAAAGGATCTTGAAACCGGGGAGCGCGGCTACGCCCTGACAGGGGTGCCAGCCTACCTCGAACCTTACGAGCAGGCCGCCGCCGCCCTGGGCGGCGCGATCCACGCCCTCGACACGGACCAGCAGGCGGCCGAACGCCTGGCTGGCCTCGTCGAGGCCAAAAGGGCCTTTGCCAGCCAGGTCATCGACGCCCGGCGCAGTTCGGGGATGGAGGCCGCCACGGCGCTCATCCTCACCGGGCGGGACAAGGCGTCGATGGACGGGGTGCGGGCGGCCGTCGCCACGATCCAGGACACGGCCCGCGTCCGCATCCGCGGCACGGAGCAGGCGCGGCTCGGACCCTTGCTGCCGGTCGTCGCCGCAGCCGCCATCCTCGCGGCGTTCGCGGCCATCGCGCTGCTCGCGTGGCGCCGCCGCCGGGCGGAGCGCGCCAGCACGGCCCTGCTTGAAAGCGTGCTGGACAACGCGCCGGTGGGCTTGGGCTTCCTCGACCCGGCCCTGCGCGTCCAGCATATGAACCAGGCGCTTTCGACCATGAGCGAGCGGGCGCTCGACGCCGCGGTGGGCCGCAGCCTCTGGGACGTGCTGCCTGACATGCGCGCCGGGTTGGAGCCGCGGCTGGCCGAGGTGCTGGAAGCCGGACGCATCCTCACCAATGTCGAGATGGCCATGCAGAGCCGGACCAACCCGGCCCTTCTGCGCGAGTTCCAGTTCGGCTTCTTCCCGCTGCCTACGGACACCGGGGAAGCGGCTGGGGCGGGGATGGTCGTCACCGACATCACCTACCGCAAGCGGTCGGAGCGCCGCCTCCGAGAAAGCGAGGAGCGGTTCCGCACCCTGATCGAGACCAGCGCGTCGATTGTCTGGACGACGATGCCGTCCGGCGAGCTTGCGCCGCCCCAGGCGAGCTGGACGGCGTTCACCGGGCAGGCCCAGGCGGAGTACGAGGGGTTCGGCTGGCTGCAGGCCATCCATCCCGAGGACCGGGACGCCACGCTCGATGCCTGGACCCGCGCCGTGGCCGACCATGCCCTGTTTGCCATCGACCATCGCCTGCGCCGGGCGGACGGCGAATGGCGGACGATGGCGGCCCGCGGCGTGCCGATCCTGAACGAGGGCGAAACCCGCGAATGGGTCGGCACCCACACGGACATCACGGAGCGCAAGCAGGCGGAGGAAGAGCTGAGCGCCGCCAAGGACGCAGCCGAGGCCGCCAACCGCGCCAAGAGCCAGTTCCTCGCCAACATGAGCCACGAACTGCGCACGCCGCTTTCGGCCGTCATCGGCTACAGCGAGATGATCGAGGAGGAGATGGAGGAGACCGGCGAGCAGCACCTCCTGGGCGACGTGCGCAAGATCCAGTCCAACGCGCGCCATTTGCTGAGCCTCATCAACGACGTGCTGGACCTGTCGAAGATCGAGGCGGACCGGATGACGACGTTTGCCGAGGAGGTCGACGTGGAGGCGCTCGTGCGCGACGTCGCGTCCACGGTGGGGTCGCTGGTGCAGCAGAAGGGCAACGAGGTCGTGCTCGACCTGGCGCCGGGCCTGGGCACGATGCGCACCGACCAGGTAAAGCTCCGGCAATGCCTGTTCAACCTGGTCAGCAACGCCGCCAAGTTCACCGAGGGCGGCCGGATCACGCTGCGGGCAAGCCGGGCTGGGGGCGAGGTCGCGCTCAGCGTGGCGGACACCGGCATCGGCATGACGCCGGAGCAACTGGACAAGCTGTTCGAGCGGTTCACCCAGGCCGACGTTTCGACGACGCGCCGCTTCGGCGGCACCGGGCTGGGCCTCGCCATCACGCGGGCGTTCTGCCGCCTGCTGGGCGGCGACGTGACGGTGGCCAGCACCTACGGCGAAGGCTCCAATTTCACCATCCGCCTGCCGGCCGAGATGCCGGAACAGGCGGGCGAGCCGGACGAGGCGCCGGCCGAGGCCACGTCCGGGCAGCACCTCGTCCTGGTGATCGACGACGACCCGGCCCAGCGCGACCTGCTGAGCCGGTTCCTGGAACGGGAAGGTTTCGCGGTCCGCACCGCGCCGGACGGCAAGCTCGGCATCGAGCTGGCCCGCACCCTGCACCCTCGCGCCATTTTGCTGGACGTGATGATGCCGCAGATGGACGGCTGGTCGGTGCTCGGCATGCTCAAGGCCGATCCGGACCTGGCGGTGATCCCGGTCGTCATGGTGACGTTCGTCAACGAACCGGGCCTCGGCGCCTCGCTCGGCGCGGCCGACACCGTGCTCAAGCCGGTCGAGTGGGACCGCTTGAAGGAGGTCATGGAGCGGTTCCACGGCGAGGCCGGCGACATCCTCGTCGTGGACGACGACCCAGACGCCCGCGCCCGCCTGCGCACCGTGCTCCAGCGCGACGGGTGGACCGTCTCGGAAGCCGGCGACGGCCGCGAGGCGCTCGAAGCCGTGACGCACGCGCCGCCGCAGCTCATCTTGCTCGACCTCACCATGCCGGTCATGGACGGGTTCGCGTTCCTGCACGAGCTGCGGGAGCGCCCAGGCTGCGGCGACATCCCCGTTGTGGTGCTGACGGCGCGGGATCTGGATGCCGAGGAGCGGCGGCAGCTCGACGGCGCGGACCGCGTGCTCAGCAAAGGGCAGACGAACCTGCGCCAGCTCGCCGGGGAGCTGCGGTCGCTGGCGCCCCCGCACGACGAGCCGGCCCCGTCCTGACCCTCCTCGCCTGACCCTTATCGAACCTTCGGAGATCGAGCGATGCGCGTGCTTCTGGTCGAGGACCACGAGGAAATCTGGGACTTCCTGTCCCGCCGGCTCACCCGCCGCGGCTACGAGGTGACGGTCGCGACCGATGGGCAGGCGGGGGTTGACCGTGCCCGCGCCGACCTGCCGGAGATCGTGCTGCTCGACATGAACCTGCCGGTGCTGGACGGCTGGTCGGCCGCCCGCCTGTTGAAGGACGATCCCGCCACCGCCGGCATCCCGATCATCGCGCTGACCGCGCACGCCATGTCGGGCGACCGCGAGAAGGCGCTGGCGGCGGGGTGCGACGACTACCATCCCAAGCCGGTCGATTTTCCCCGGCTGCTGACCCAGATCGAGGCGCTGGCGCCCGGATCGGAAGCGGCGGCGCGTGCTTAAAAATCGAGAACGCCGCCAACGGCCGGGCCTTTCTTGACGCCTTTGAAGCATCCGACAAAAGCCGCCGAAAGCAACCCGGCGGCGACCGAGGCCTTGCTGCGCTTCGCCCATCCGCAGCACCAGCCCGGCGACGGGCCATTGCCGGCCTTCGATGGGGCCGACCTTTCGGCGACGGGCCTGGGCAGCCGGGTGCAGGGCGCGGCCTGGTGGGACGCCAAGCGTGGCGGGGTGCGTCTGGAGGCGTGCCGCCTGGCGGGCGCCAGCCTGCGCGGGGCCAACCTTTCGGGCGCCGACCTGGCCGGCGCCGACCTGAGCAAAGCCGTCTGCAGCGGCATCACCCTGCGCGGCGCGCGGCTGGAAGAGGCCAACCTGCGGGAGGCCGACCTGATCGGCGGCGTGCTGGCCGAGGTGGACGCCGGCGAGGCCGACTTCGGCGAAACGCTCCTGGAAGACGTCAGCCTCCAATCGGCCCGGCTGCGCTTCGCCGACTTCACCGGCGCCATCATGGACGGGGCGGACCTGTCCGGCGCGGACCTGTGGGGCGCCCGGCTGCTCAAGGCCGAGGCGCAGCGCGCCAGCTTCCGTGGCGCGCGCCTGGACGAGGCGCAACTGAACGACGCCGACCTCGCCTCCGCGGACCTGACCGGGGCGTCCCTGCGGCGGGCCAACCTTTCGGGGGCACGCCTGCAAGGGGCCACCCTGCGCGACGCGGCGCTCGACGGGGCCAACCTGGACGGGGCGGACCTGAGCGGCGCCGTCCTGCCGCATGTCGCGCTGACCAGTTGCACTCTGCGCCAGGTGCGGTTCGCCGGCGCCTGGCTGGAACGCACCCGCATGGAGGCCCACCAGCTCGGCGGCGCGACCGGCGAGGAGGCGGCCGGGGATTTCGAGGCCGCACGCGAAGGCTACATCGTGCTGGAGCAGAACTTCCGCACGCTCGGCAACGCGGCCGACGCAAGCTGGGCGTTCCGCCGCCGGCGACGGATGGGCAAGCGCCTCCATGCCCAGCGTGCCCGCCTGGCGCTTGGGCAGCGCGAGGCCGGGGCCGCGTGGCGGCCGGGCTTGCAATGGCTGGCCGACGTCGCTTCAGAGTGGGTGTGCGACTACGGCGAGAGCGTCCTGCGTGTCCTGCGCGCGTTCCTCGTCGTGCTCGTCGGGTTCGCCGCCGTGTACTGGGTGTTTGGCTGCCTCGTACCGCGGGAGGGGGTCTCGGCGGCACGGGTCCCGATGATCGACTACCTCCTGTTCAGCCTCGACTCGATGACGACGGTCGGCACGTCCGAGGTCGGGCTCAAACCGGGCGGCCAACTGGGCGTGCTGCTGTCGAGCATTCAGACCGTGATGGGAACGGTCCTGCTCGGCTTGTTCGGGTTCGTGCTGGGCGCCAGGATGCGGAACTGAGCGGGCGGCGGCCGGGGCATCTGTCAGATTGCCGGACGCGGGTGTCGTGTATTCTGACAGGACCGCCGCGACGCGGCCAGCGAACTCAATCTCACGTAGGAATCCCTGAACGGCACGCTCCTTGCCTCCATCCCAAGTGATCCAACGCCAAGGCAGACAGCTTGAACTTTGCCCCACCCATGCCTGTTCAGCGGCAACAGCGCGCCATCGGCGCGGCGAGGCTGCCCGGCTGGTCGCTTCGCAGCCGGCTGCTGGTCCTGTGGGCGATCTCGCTGGTTTCGGCGGTTGCCGCCGGGACCATGCTGGTCCAGCTCTACCGGCAGTCCTCCATCGACCAGGTCGCGCGGGCGGAGGCGGTCACAAGCCGGGCCTGCGACGAGATCACCAACCGCTACCGCTTCTATACCACCGATTGGACCCGGCCGCCCGCGGACCTGCATGACGAAACCCTGCGACGGGGACTTTTTGCCGTGGTGTCCATAGCGCTGGCGCATTCCCCCGGCGTCGAGGGCGGCATCTGGCAGCGCGCCGAGGGGTCGCTCGCCTATGCCTTCCCGACCTATGAGGGCACCGGCCCGAAAACCGACCTGCCGCTGGCGGAGGCGGAGCGCATCCGGACCGCCAACGCCGGGGCGCTTGCGGAGGAGCGCGCCGTGGACGTGCGCCAGGTCGGACGCTTGCAGACCTTGCTGCTGCATGCCTGTCCGTTGCCGGGGCCAATCGACGGGGTCACGGCCTGGACGATGTCGCGCGTGTTCACCGGCCAGGGCGCGGGCTACGCGCGCCTGATCGGCGGCCTCGGCGTCCTGCTGGCGTCCGTTTTGGCCTCGGCCGGTTGGATGACGCACCTGCTGCTGACCTGGTCGCGCAAGCTTGGCCGGGTCGAGGCGACGGTCGAGCGGCACGAGGGCCTGGACCCGCCGCTGCTGGAGCCGACCGGCGAGCGCGAGCTGGACCGCATCATCGCCAGCCTGAACGCGGCGGCGTTGAAGGTCCGCACCATGCGGCGGGAGGCGGAGGCGCTGTCGGCGCAGGTCGCGGCCTCCGAACGGCTCGCCGGCCTTGGCCGGGTTGCGGCTGGCATCGCGCACGAGATCCGCAACCCGATCGCGGCAATGCGATTGAAGGCCGAGAACGCGCTGCTGGGCGACGACGCCCGGCGCCGGGCCGCGCTGGAGATGATGCTGGGGCAGATCGGCCGCCTGGATGCCCTGTTGCGCGACCTGCTCACCCTCACGCACCGGAGCGAGCCGCGCTGGCAGCGCGCCCACCTGCCCGCGCTGCTGGCCGCCACGGCCGAGCTGCACCGCGATTTGGCCGACCGCCATCGGGTCAAGCTGCTGGTGCAGGTCCCGGCCATCGACTGGCCGCTCGATCCCGGCCGGATGCAGCAGGCGCTCGATAACCTGGTCCTGAACGCGATCCAGGCGATGCCGGCGGGCGGCACCGTGACGGTTGCCGCCGAGGCGGAGGGCGCCGCGCTTCGCCTGCGGGTGAGCGACGACGGGCCGGGGTTGCCCGCGGGGGTGCGCCTGCATCTGTTCGAGCCGTTCGTGTCGGCGCGGGCGGACGGGACCGGGCTTGGGCTGTCCATCGTCCAGGAGACCATGCTGGCGCATGGCGGCACCGTGAGCTACCGGCCGGAGAACCCGGGCAGCACCTTCGAGCTTACCGTGCCGCATCGGGAGGGATCATGCCCAGGCTCCTCGTCATAGACGACGATCCCGCGTTCCGCGACACGCTCGCGGAAACGCTGCGCGACCTCGGCCACGACGTGGCCGAGGCCGTGGACGGGAAGGACGGGCTTGCGCGGTTCGACACGGCCCGGCCCGATCTGGTTTTCCTCGATCTGCGCATGCCGGGCCTGGACGGCCTTTCTGTCCTCAAGCGCCTGCGGGGCGACGCCGCCGCCCCGCCGGTGCCGGTGGTCGTGCTGACCGCTTATGCCTCCGGGGCCAACACCATCGACGCCATGCGGCAGGGTGCGTTCGACCACCTGACCAAGCCGCTGGGCCGTGGCGAGGTGGCGGAGGTGCTGGCGCGCGCGCTCAACCGCACCGCCGCCCTGGCCGCCACGGCCGCCGAGCCGATGGACGGCCCCCTGGTCGGCTCCAGCCCGGCGATCCGGGCAGTGCAGAAGATGATCGGCATGGCTGCCGCGTCTGACGCGACCGTGCTGGTGACTGGCGAGACCGGCACCGGCAAGGAGCTGGTGGCCCGCGCGCTGCACGACCACGGTTCCCGCGCGGCGGGGCCGTTCGTCAGCGTGAACTGCGCCGCGATCCCGGCGGAGCTGCTGGAAAGCGAGTTGTTCGGCCACGTGCCCGGCGCGTTCACCGGGGCGGTCAAGGCGCAGGCCGGGCGGTTCCGCGAGGCGCAGGGCGGCACCCTGCTGCTCGACGAGATCGGCGACATGAACGCCGCCATGCAGGCCAAGATCCTGCGCGTGCTGCAGGAGCGGGTCGTTACCCCGGTCGGCGGCCGGCCGGAGGCGGTGGACGTGCGCGTCGTCGCCGCGACGCATCGCGACCTGCTGCAGATGGTCGACGCCGGCGGGTTCCGGGCCGACCTCTATTACCGCCTGCACGTCATCCCGATTGCCCTGCCGCCGCTGCGGGAGCGCGTGTCGGACATCGTGCCGCTGGCCCGGCATTTCCTCCGCCTCGCCAGCCCGAACGCGCCCAAGCGATTGTCCGCGGAGGCCGCCGCGGTGCTGGAGGGCTGCCGCTGGCTAGGCAACGTCCGCGAGCTGCGCAACGCGGCCGAGCGCGCCGCGGCGCTCGCGCGTGGGCCGTCCATCGACGCCTCCGATCTTGAGTTCCTGCGCCAGGCCGACAGTGCGAACGCGGCGGATGCCGCCGCCGGGGCTGACCTGACCTTGCCCGAAGCGGTCGCCGAACTGGAGCGCGCGATGATCCGGCGCGCCTTGGCCGAGAACCGCGGCAGCCGGGCGGAAGCGGCGCGCAGGCTCGGCATCAACCGGCAACTGCTTTACGACAAGATGAAGCGCTACGGCCTCGGCGCCGAGTGATGCCGCGCCTGTCCCTTGCCGGCTTGATCCGCCGCCGCCTGACCGGCGCGACGTTGGTCCGGCTGGTGCCGATCAGCATCGTGCTGGTGGGCGGCGTGGCCCTCACGACCTGGACGCATCGCCTGCTCAGCGAGCATCGCGATCTCGTCGTGCATACCCACGAGGTGATCGAGATGGCCAAGGACGTGCTGATCGGCCTGGACGACGCCGAAACCGGGCAGCGGGGCTATTTGCTGAGCGGGGAGCGCCGCTACCTCGAACCCTACGCGCACGCCCGGGAGCGTCTGGGCGCCATGGCCGCCACGCTGACGCGGCAGGTTGCGGACAACGCCGTCCAGAGCGAGCGCATGGACCGCCTGTCCGGCCTGATGCAGAAGAAGCTGGACGAGCTGCAGGCCTCGATCGGGGCCCGTGACGCCCAGGGCTTCGACGCGGCGCTGGCCACCGTGCTGTCCAGCACCGGCCAGGCCACGATGGACGCGGTCCGCCGCGAGATCGGCCGGATCACCGAGGGCGAGAAGGCGTTGCTGGCCGCGCGTGGCCGCGAGGTGCAGGCCGACGAACGCCGCGTGCAGCTTGTCGCCGTGCTGATCGGCTTGGCGTCCCTGCTGACCAGGGTCGGCGTCGAATTCTACCTAATCCGGCAGTCGACGGGGAACGACAGCATGAAGCCCGACATGCCTGTCAGCTAATCCGACAACCGAGTGTCGTCTTTTCTGACACTCGGCAGCATAAAATGGGCGTGCCACAAGTATTCCGTTGCATAACTGCGTGGCGCGCCCTTTGCTCTACTCCAGATGCGCC
>JAABUQ010009463.1_pt1 | contig 13170 bp, 14 predicted proteins | sample 5560001 | NCBI WGS metagenome assembly JAABUQ01 (sample SAMN10711888, study PRJNA513371) | rock metagenome | isolation source: Antarctica rocks | place: Antarctica: Victoria Land, Finger Mt nord | collected 2015-12-18 | reverse complement strand
TTGGGGTTGATTTTGAGGTCTTGGGAGAGGGCGCGGACGGAGGGGAAGGGGTCTCCGGGGCGGAGCTGGCCGGCGATCATGGCCTTTCTGGCGGCGTAGACGACCTGCTCGAAGAGGGAGAGGCCGGGCTCGAAGTGGACGCGGAACGGGATCACATGTGTACTATGACACGTAGTACGTCGATGGTGCAAAGATTTTTTTGCGATGGATGAAGGTGAGGGTGTCCGGAGGGTCGGGTCGAGGCGTATTGTAGAGGCCACGTGGAGTGATTTCGAAGAGGTGAGCGCGATGCTGAGACGAGACTTTTTGCGGCGGACGGCGGGCACGATTGGGGCGGCGTGGATGGGGCGCGGGGTAGGTCGGGCGGCCTCGCTGGTGGGGCGGGATGAGCCGGCGCTGCCGCAGAGATTTCAGGCGCATGACGAGGTGGTGCTGGGCAAGACGGGCATCCGGACGAGCCGGCTGGCGATGGGGACGGGGACGATCGGCGGGGGTGGGGGGTCGAACCAGACGCGGCTGGGGAACAACCCGTTTGTGAAGATGCTGGCGGATGGCTACAACGAGAATGGTCTGCGGTTCTTTGACTCGGCGGACTCGTACGGGAGCCACCCGTATGTGCGGGAGGCGCTGAAGGGTCTGCCGCGGGACAAGGTGACGGTGCTGACGAAGACGGATACGCGGGATCCGGCGGGGGTGAGAGCGGACATCGACCGGTTCCGGCGGGAGCTGGGCGTGGATCATATTGACGTCATGCTGATCCACTGCGTGACGGAGGCGGACTGGACGACGCGCTACCGGGGCGTGATGGACGTGCTGTCGGAGGCGAAGGAGAAGGGCGTGATCCGGGCGCACGGGGTCTCGTGCCACAGCCTCGAGGCGTTGAAGGCGGCGGCGGCCTCGCCGTGGGTGGAGGTGGACCTGGTGCGGCTGAACCCGATCGGGTCGCACATGGATGCGGACCCGGCGACGGTGATCCCGGTGATTCAGCAGATGCGGGCGCGGGGTGTGGGGATTGTGGGGATGAAGATCCTGGGGCAGGGCGACCTGCGGGATCGGCCGCAGGAGGCGATCCGGTATGCGCTGGCGTCGGGGGTGCTGGACTCGTTCACGATCGGGGCGGAGTCGAAGCGGGAGCAGGCGGATCTGGTGCGGCGGATTGGGGTGGCGGCTTAGCGGCTAGCGTAGGAAAGCAGGAAAGGCAGAGGAGCAGAAGGCAGGAAAAGCAAAAACAGAGAAGCGGAACACAGAAAGGCAGAAACAGAGGAGCAAAGCCGAGAAGCAGACGCAGGAAAACGGCAGGCAGAGAAGCAGGAGGGCGGCGGGTTTGCAGGGGGCAGAGGTGGGCTTCTTGGACAGGCTCAGGGCAGGCTCTCCAATACCCCGGTGCCTTGCTCTTCGACTGCGCAGCGTTTTACCCGCGACAACAACTCCGGCCTGGGATCGGGATGCCGCCGCTAGCGGGCGCGGACAATGAGGGTGGCGACGGCGAGCAGGAGAAGGACGACGAGGACGAGGGTGGAGACGACGAGGGCGCGGAGGGTGCGGAGCTGGCGCTCGATGGCGACGATGGTGTGACCGAGGGCGACCGTGACGCGGCGGGTGCCGTCGGCGGCTTCGCCGACCGTGGTGACCTGGGCGGAGAGGGTGTCCATCTGGCGGGAAAGGGAGAGGTTGCCGGTGTCGACGCGGGCGAGGTCTTTGCGGATCTGATCGGCGAGGGCTTGGCGGGCCACGGTGTCGGCGGCGTGGGTGGCGTCGGTGGCGACGTTTGCGGCGTTTGAAGCGGTGTTGGCCGAGAGCAGCCGGTCGGTGTTGGCCGAGAGCAGCCCTTCGGCGGCCGAGCTGAAGCGATCGAGGTGCGGGACGGCTTCGAGCACTTGGGGGAGGAGATCGATGAGCCTGGACCACATGCCGACAGTGTACGAGAAAGGTAACGGTACGTGGGTAAGTGGGAGCTACTCCGTGCCCAGGGCGGCGGTGGGCCAGCCGTCGTTCCAGGCGAGGGTGGAGATCTGCATGGAGGGCTTGCCGGTTTTGGCGTCGTAGGCATGGAAGACGATGAGGTCCTTGCCATGCAGGTGGAGGTTGAGCATGGGTCCGTGGGTCAGGACACTCGCGCCGCCGGGGGGCCGGGCCAGCGAGAGTTGGCGGTAAGGATAGGGGTGCCGCCGCCGTCTTCAAGCTTCTTGCCGGAGCGGTCGAGGTAGGGGCCGGTGATGGTTCGCGAGCGGCCGACCACGGTGCGATAGGTGCTGTGGGTGCCGCGGCAGCAGAGGTCCCGAGGTGGCTTGGGAGTTTCCGGTTGCGAGGGGCCGGGTTTCGGAGCTGTGGGAGCGGCGGGCGAGGGAGTAGATGCGGTGTCGGTGGTGCTGGCGAGGCCGGTGGTGTCGTCGAGGCGGCGGAGCTTGATGCCGTCCCAGAAGGAGCCGAAGGCGAGCCAGCCGTGGCCTTCGGCGTCCTGGACAAAGTTGGGGTCGATGGCGTTGAAGCGGTCGGTGGCTTGGGATTGGAGGACGAGGCCCTTGTCGACCCACTTGTAGTTGGGGCTTTGGGGGTTGAGGGTCTGGTTGACGGCGAGGCCGATGCCGGAGGTGTTTTTGCCGAAGAGGGAGTAGCTGTAGTAGAGGCGGAACTGGCCGCGGACGTAGTGGACGTCTGGGGCCCAGAGCTCCTTGGTGGGGGGGCTTTTCTGCTTGACCCAGTCGGGGATGTCGTCGAAGACCTCCCCGCAGAGTCGCCAGAGTTTGAGGTCGTCGGAGCAGCGGATGGCGAACTCGCCACCCTGGGCGGTCTTACCGGTGCTGAAGACGTACCAGGTGTCGCCGCCGCGGGCGATGGAGGGGTCGTGGGTGCCGGCGACGTCGCCGGAGAGCGGGAGGGCGAGAGGCTGCTGGGCTTGCGCGAAGGCCGCCCTGGGAGAGAGCGCGAGGGTGACGAGCAGGACCCGAGCGGCTGCTTGCATGGAGGTGCGCTTCCTCAGGCGGCCGTGGCGACGTTGACCTGGTGTGGGGAGCGGCGGCGGGCATACCAGCGGGCGGCGAGGGTGCCGGCGGTGAGGAGGACGATGCCGGTGACGATCATTTGCGACCAGAGGCAGTAGATGCACCACTTCTGGATGACGTAGGCCTCGAGGTAGGTGAGCATGGAGGCGAAGAAGAAGCCGATCTGGGCGAGTTCGAGGGTGATCCACAATCTGCCTGACAGAGCCACGGCAGCAATCAGGGCGTAGCCGACGATGCCGAGGGCGGCGATGGGGAGGTGGGGTGTAGGGGAGTTGGCGGGCTCGTCGAAGGTGCGCGGGGGGAAGACGGCGTAGCGCGAGTGGTTGACGGCGCCGCAGTCGAACTTTTCGGTGACGGCGCAGGGCGGGGCGGCCGCGGGGTCCTGATTGTGGACGCGGAGGGCGAGGACGCTGACGACGATGCCTGCGAGGGCGAGCAGGGCGATGAGGTACTTCATGAGGAGAGTGTAGCCGTTTGGGATGGCGTGAGGTGGTGGTGTGGAGGGTTCTGACGAGGAGGGATGTCAAGGGCCGCGGCGCGCTGCGGTTCCGGTGACAGTTGATACGATGGCGGGAATCCTGGGCGGCTGCTTTGCCGGGCTGGATCGCTGACGAGAAGCCGACTTGTGAGGATTAATCCGTTCCTGCCTCATCGTGGAAGCGACTTGTGATGAGGAGAAAGACAACCAAGGCAGGCCAGCAACTTCGGGAGCACCCGGTTAGGGTTTGGTTGGTGGCGCTACATGGACCACTATCGCGTGCTGGGCTTTGCAGTCCGTCAGCGTGTAGTTCAAGGTCATCTTGTTTTGTTGCGAGGTTAGCCCAACGCGCTGCGGAAGCTGAAATCCGTCGACGACCTGGTACGTGTAGGTGAAGAGGGCTACGCCAATACGGTCCGTATTGGTGGAGGACGCAGCTAGAACTAGACCGTTTGGTGCCGTCACGAATTTAGTGGTGATCTCTATGTGCTGCGACGTATCAAGAATGCCGCTAACGAGGCGTAAATCGTGGTCGAGGATGAGTTTCCCGGTTATGCCCTGACCGTCCATGGAGAGGTTATATCCGGTTGCCGTCTTTTCAAATTGATAGTTGGTTGAGCCAGTGGGAAGTACCTCTCCAGAGGCGTATGGCACCCAATTGCGAAGGCCCGTTTGCATAAGGTCACGGTTCGATTCTTCAAGTTGCGCAGCGAGAGGTAATTGGCTCAAATCTGGAAGCTTGGGCTGAGCTGAGATGGTTGCGCCGGAGTGGTCAACGAAGATCCGGTATTTTATGGGCGTCAGAAGCTGTGCAATAGGGCTGTCCGTTCGAGCAGCCTCGCCAAAATTGCTCTTGAGATACTGCACGAAGTCGAAGTTAATCGCACAGGAGAAGTTGATGAGACCCGCCTGGAAAGGAGTGTCATAAAGCGCCTTGGTTTTGGCGAGCAAGCCCTCGGCATCACTGGTAGATTTTGCAAACTTCGGGGATTGACAGAACGAAGTGAGGCACGAGATCCCAAGGATGGCGGTGAGGAAAGCACGGAGCATGGACTATGCTACCGCGCTGTTCGTTGGTTCTGGGTAGACGCGCTGACTGCAGTAATGGACTGAGTCATAGGAGATCCGCGCGATTGTCTGTCTATCAAAGGCGTTTACCAGAGAGTAGTCCTCACAAATGCGCTTGTCGTGATTCAGGGTAGCAGTCTGGACGTTGATCGGCGGTTGAGGGGGCTGTGCTGTGTTCCTCACTTATGGCTGGGTGGGATGAGCCAGGGGGCGAGGCGTTTTTGCATGATGCGGACGGCCTCTTGGTTGGAGTCGATGAGGAGGAAGCGGCGGTGGTTGCGGGCGGCGGCTTCGCCGGTGGTTCCGCTGCCGGCGAAGAAGTCGAGGACGAGGTCGCCGGGGTTGGAGTGGACGCGGATGATGCGTTCGAGGATGCCGAGGGGTTTCTGGGTGGCGTAGCCGGTTTTCTCCTTGCCGGTGGGGCTGACGATGGTGTGCCACCAGACGTCGGTGGGAGTTTTGCCGCGGGCGGCTTTGGCGGCGCCGACGAGGCTGGGCGCCATGTAAGGGATGCGGTCGACGGCGTCGAGGTGGAAGGTGTAGCGGAGGGGATGGCGGGTGTACCAGAGGATGTTGTCGTGCTTGGCGGGCCAGCGTTTCCGGGAGCGGGCGCCGTAGTCGTAGGCCCAGATGATCTCGTTCTGGAAGGAGGCGCGGCCGAAGATGGTGTCGAGCATGACCTTGCAGTAGTGGACCTCGCGGGGGTCGATGTGGAAGAAGAGGCTGCCGGTGGGGGAGAGGATGCGGTGGGCCTCGACGAGGCGGGGGCGGAGGAACTCGGCGAGGTCGTCGAAGGTGTCGTCGTAGCCGGTCGGGAGGTAACCGGGGGCGCCGCCATCTTCGGGGGGAGTGACGTGCTCGGTGCGGTAGCGGTGGCCGCCGAAGCCGGTGCGGTCGCCGGCGAGGTCGCGGACGGTGCGCAGGCGGGGCCGATGCTGGCGGCGGCCGGTGTTGAAGGGGGGGTCGATGTAGATGAGTTGAGCGGAGCTGTCGGCGAGGCTTTGTAGGACGGGGAGGTTGTCCCCGTGCACGATCTGGTTCTTCATGGGTTTAACCCCAGAATAGGGCTTGGAGGTGGTGGGCGGCGGCTCCCCTCTTTATACTTCGGAGAGACTCGGTGACGGCGGCGCCTCGAGGGTGCACCTCGCCTACTTCCCTGCTTGTTGAAGAACCCTGGCTACATCCCGACGCTTGATGGCTGGCGAGCGCTGGCCATCGTTCTTGTGCTCCTTGGGCACTATGCGCCGCCGCTGGGGTTCTTTCCGCGGGTGCTGGGAGGTGTGGGCGGCATTGGGGTGACGGTGTTCTTCGGGATCAGCGGCTTGCTGATCGGGACGCTGCTGCTGCGGGAGCGCGAGCTGACGGGACGCATCGATTTCAAGGGATTTTACCTTCGACGCTGCTTCCGGATTCTGCCCGTCGCCTGGATCTTTTTGCTGGTGGTGGCGGTGGCCCGGCACCTGACGCCGTTGCCTACGAACGATCGGGATCTGTGGTCGGCGGGGCTGTTTCTGCGCAACTATGTGGGCGCGGATACGGGGACGGCGCAGCACTTCTGGTCGCTGGCGGTGGAGGAGCACTTTTACATGATCCTGCCGCTGCTGATTGCATGCTTCGGCGTCCGGTCGCTGCGGGGGGTGTGCCTGGGGGTCGCGGCGGGGACGCTGGTGTGGCGGCTTGCCAACACGGCGCATCCGATATGGACGGGGCCGGCGGACCTGTTTCGAACGGACTACCGGATCGATGCGCTGTTTGACGGGGTGTTGGCGGCGATTGCCCTGCGGCAGCCGCGGAGCCGGAGGTTTCTGGAAGGTCTGCGACCGGCGCCGCTGTATGGGGTAGCCCTGGCGGGCATCGGGATTTCGCGGCTGGTGTCGTCGGTGAACGTAAGCCGGAGCGTGGTGGCGGTATCGATCCCGCTGCTGCTGCTGGGCGGCGTTTTGTCTCCGGCGACGCCTTTGGCGCGGGTGCTGGAGCTGCGGTGGATGCGTTTTCTGGGCCGGATCTCGTACAGCCTCTACATCTGGCAGGGGCTGTATACGAACAACGGGCTCGGCCTGCTGGGGCCGGAGCGGATGTGGGTGCTGAACGTCGCGGCGCTGCTGGGAACGGCGGTGATGAGCTACTTCCTGCTGGAGCGACCGCTGATCCGGGTTGGGCATGGCCTGAGCCGACCGGCGAGCCGGGGGCGACCGGAGTTTGACTAGGGGCGGGGGGATGGCCGGTCCGGCGGAGCGGGTCAACGGCCAGCGGGGGCGAGCCAACGGTCGGCCGGGGGCGAGCCAACGGCCAGTGGGCTACGTCGACGGGTCCGGGGTGTACCACGTTCGTCTCTTTGACGGCTGCATCTGAGTCTGTAGAGTTCTGGTTGCACCCTCTGTAGAGTTCTGCTTGCAGCCTGTTCGACCCTTCCCTGTGCCCCACGCCCGACTTATTCACGCTTTTGCCACCGATGTTGGACGGGTGCGCAGCCACAACGAGGACGCGGCGGCGGCAGCTCCGGGGCTGGGCGCGTATGTGGTCTGCGACGGGATGGGCGGAGCGGCGGCGGGAGAGGTAGCGAGCCGGCTGGCGATCGACCACTTTTTGGCGCATTTGACGGCCAGTGCGCCGCCGGTTGGCGGGCCGAGCGAGGGTGGGGCCGCGGGGGTTGGATGGTCGTCGGACAGCGTCCGGGCGAAGCCGCAGAGCCGTCTCCACGCGGCGGTGTACGCGGCCAACGAGGCTGTGTTTCAGAGGTCGGGAACGGCCGAGGAGATGTTGGGCATGGGGACGACGCTGGTTGCGCTGCTCCACGTGCCGGGACCGGCAAAGGACCGGAGACTGGCGCCGCGGGAGCTGAAGCCGCGGTTTGTGACGCCGCCCACGCTGTTTCTGGCGAACGTGGGAGACAGCCGCTGCTACCGTCGGCGGGGTGGTGAGTTGCAGCAGCTCTCGACGGACCACTCGTTTGTGGAGGAGCAGGTGCTGGCGGGGCAGATTACGGCGGAGCAGGCGGCGGCGTCGCCCTTGCGCAACTACATCACGCGGGCGATCGGGCCGCAGGGCCATGTGGAACCGGATATCCAGAGCTATCGGCCGCAGACGGGCGACGTCTACCTGCTGGCGTCGGACGGGTTGACGCGGGAGCTGGAGAAGGGGGCGGTGGCGGAGATCCTGCGGACGCGGGTTCCGGAGGTCGGGCCGACGCAGACCGAGTTGCAGACGGGGTGCCAGGCGCTGATCGCGGCGGCGAACGAACGTGGCGGCGGGGACAATATCACGGTTCTTCTGCTGGCGTTTGTCTAAGCGATTAGGCGGCGGTGGAGGAGCGGACGCGACCCCGGCTGCGCTCGACGGCGGGGCGAAGATTTGATCTCTGGAGGCGGCGAAGGATGGTCTCCTCGGCGATGAGGGTGGTGGAGCAGACGACAAAGGGGATCAACTCGCCGAAGACGCGCGTTTCGATGAGGATGCCGAAGGCGAACATGAAGACGAGCCAGATGGGGATGAGCCAGAGCCAGGCGCGGAGACGGGGGTCCGGGATGCGGTGGCGCATGGTGACGATGAAAAGGAGGAGGTATCCGCAGGCGCTGAGCAGTTGGGGCCAGGCCTGGGGAACGATGAGGGATTTGAGGTTCCAGTTGAAGCGCGGGTAGAACTCGGAGGAGTTGCCGGCGAAGACGTGGCGGACGGCGAGTTGCCAGGCGGCCCAAAGGAGCGCGAGCGGGAGGACCACGAGCAGGGTGCGGGGCTGAAAGGCTCGCGACCAGCGGATGCTGCCGTCGCCGGCGGAGGCCTCGTTGATGAGGTAGAGCGGAAGGAGGAGAAGGGTGGTTTCGCGGTTGATGGTGGCGACGAGGAAGAGTGCGACGAAGAGGCTCCAGTGGCGGCGGAAGTAGAGCAGGTACATGGCGGCCGAGAAGAAGGCGAGGCTGGGCAGATCGTAGACGAAGCGGAAGTTCTGCACGGTGTGCATCATGTAGGTGGCGCCGCAGACGACCAGGAGCAGAGGGTAGACCATCGGCGTGAGCAGGCGGCGGCGGGAGCTGGCCTGGTAGATGCGAGTGGTGAACCAGCCGGTAAGAACCAGGCAAAGGACGTTGATGGCTGCCTGGACGAGGACCTCGGGCTGTACCGGACGGGGGAACCAGAAGTGTGACAGGGCGAAGGGCAGGGCGAGAGCGTGGAGGAGGCTGCTGCTGTGGGCCCAGCGCATGGGCAGCATCATGAGGCAGCGGCCCTGGAAGGGCATGCGTTCGAGTCCCTGCTCGTAGAGGGCGGTGTTGACGTAGGGCCGGGTGATCCAGAGGTAACACCAGGCGAACTGGATGGTGGCCACGAGATAGACGGCAAGGAGGTACAACTGCCTTTTCTTCGGCATGTCAGCAGACCCTCCGTCTCACCCGGACGCCACGGCTTGCTTTGGCTGCGAAGATTGGTGCGAAACGATATGCAGTAGGACGGGCTAGCAGGGGCCGGGGTTGCCGCCGGTCCGAATCGCAGCGGCAGAGGCGAGTGGGAGATCGGGAGCGATGTGGCTCTGCGACGGGGACCCACGTGGCGCCGCAACCTAGACGAGCTCCGAGCTTGACGGGGGCGCGGGTTTCGGCATTGGATAGGGGGACTAGGAGAACGCATGCCGCAAGAGCTTTATTTCGAAGACTTTCATCCGGGCAAGATCTTTCACTCCGTGAACGGCTACAAGGTGACAGCGGAGGAGATCAAGGAGTTTGGGGAGAAGTACGATCCGCAGCCCTTCCACATTGACGAGGCGGCGGGGGAGAACTCGTTTTTCAAGGGCCTGGCGGCCTCGGGCTGGCTGACGGCGGCGATCGTGATGCGGCTGCGGGTGCAGTCGATGCCGGTCTCGGGCGGCATGATTGGAGCGGGCGTCGAGGATATCCGGTGGACGCAGGCGGTGCGGCCGGGCGATGTGCTGCGGACGGAGGCGGAGATCCAGCATGTGCGGAGGTCGAGCCGGCGGCCGAGCTTTGGCATCGTACGATCGCGGACGACGGTGTACAACCAGCGCAACGAGGTGGTGATGCGGAGCACGGTGAACTTCCTGGCTCCGCTGCGGGATGCGGAGGCGGCCCGGACGCCGGTGTAGAGCGGCTGCGGAGAGTTTTGGGGTGGCTGCCTCGGGCGGGGTTCGGGTCGCAGCTGGATGCGGTGCAGGGGCGGGTACGGGGGTCGGGGGGTGTTCGCCTTTCTTCCGCCCTTCCACACCCTTTCCGCGATATGTTAACCAGATGCGTATGACGGTTCTGGCCTCGGGCTCGAAGGGCAACAGCGCCGTGGTGGCGTCGAGCCGGACGCGGGTTCTGGTGGATGCGGGGCTCTCCTGCCGGGAGCTGCTGCGGCGGCTGGCGGTGGCGGGAGAGGATCCGGAGCAGATTTCGGCGATTCTGGTGACGCATGAGCACCAGGACCATGTGGCGGGCCTGGCGGTGCTGGCGCGGCGGCTGCGGATTCCGGTGTTCTTCACGGAGCCGACGCACCGGGCCTGGGTGCGGATGCTGACGCCGCGAACGACGATGACGTATGCGCAGTGGCTGGACAAGCTGGCGCTGGAGCGGGAGGCAAAGGCCGCGGCGGCGGCGAGTGTGCCGCGGTACGAGGTGGCGTCCGAGGCGAGGCGAACGGCGGCAGACGACGACCTGAAGGCCTCGCGCATGGAGGCGATCCTGAGCGTCTCGGCGGAGGCGGCCGGGCTGGATCCGGCGCTGAACCGGGCGGGGGATCCGGATGCGGAGCTGCCGATCGGGGATGGTTTGGGGGATGGTTTGGGGGAAGGTCTGGAGGCGGGCGAGGAGCCGTGCGAGACGGAGGAGTCGCGGCCGGCGGCAAAGGCCGACCCGACGTACCTGCCGGCGGTCGAATACTTCCACTCGGGGACGAAGTTCACCATTGGCGATATCGATGTGTGTCCGTTCACGATTCCGCACGATGCGGCCGACCCGTGCGGGTTTGTGTTTTCGTCGGCGGGGATCCGGATGGCGATCGCGACGGACCTGGGGTACATGCCGCCGAATGTGACGTCGGCGCTGCGCAGTGTGGACGTGCTGCTGCTCGAGAGCAACCACGATCTCGAGATGCTGAAGGATGGACCGTACCCGTGGTCGGTGAAGCAGAGGGTAATGTCGCGGGTGGGGCATCTGTCGAACCTGGCGGCGGCGGAGTTTCTGGAGCGCGACTATGACGGCGGGGCGCACACGATCATCCTGGGACACCTGAGCGAGTCGAACAATGCGCCGGAGCTGGCGCGGATCTCGGCGGAGCAGGCGATCGGCGACCGGATGACGCTGCTGGGCAATCGCATTCTGCTGGCCGAGCAGCAGATTCCGCTCGATCCGGTGGAGCTGTGAGGCGGATGGGGCTGCCGTGATAAGGGGAGAGGCCCGGAGGGGGAGCGGCGAGATTTGGTTTGAGCGGGGAGGCGTCGCACAGGGCGTTCCACGTCCGTTCCCACATCTGCGACAATCCCCAGTGTGCCGTGGTTTGAGCTCACCTCCGCCGATGACCCCAAGTTTGGCGAGCTGGCCGAACGATATGGGCTGCACCCCTTGCACGTCGAGGATGCGCGGTCCCCGGACGAACGGATCAAGGTTGACCAGACCGCGACGTATACCTTTGCCGTGCTGAAACCGGTGCATCGGGAGGCGGTGGCGGCGAGCGCTGCAGGCCTGGTCGAGGGCGTGCCGGACCTGACATTTTCGACGATCGACGTCTTCGCGGGCCGGAAGGATGGGGAGACTTTCTTTATCACGATCGCGGACCCCGGATGTGGAGGTTCGGAGGAGGCGCTGGCGCGGGCGCGGCGGGACGGGCAGCAGGATAACCCGGCGCGTCTGCTGTATCTGATCCTGGACACGATTGTGGACCTGTATTTTCCGGCGATCGACCACTACGACGACCGGATCGACGAGCTTGAGGACCGCGTGGTGGCGGAGCCAGAGCCGCCCGTGTTGCAGCAGGTGTTTGCGTTGAAGCGGCAGCTGATCGATCTCCGGCGGGTGCTGGTGGGAACGCGGGATGCGACCCTGCATCTGCAGAGGGACCCGCAATCGATCATCGATGCCGAGCACCAGCCGTTTGTGCGCGACATCTATGACCATGTCGTGCGGCTGCTGGATTCGGTCGAGACGCAACGGGACCTGGTCAACAATGCGCTCGATATCTACCTGTCGTCCGTGGCCAATCGGACCAATGAGGTGATGAAGGTGCTGACGGTGCTGGGCACGATCGCGCTTCCGGCGATTGCGATTTCGGGCATCTACGGGATGAACCTGAAGGGTCTGCCGTTTCAGGACTCGCCGCACGGAGCGCTGATCGTGGGTGGGGCGACGATTGCCTCCACGTCGCTTTTGCTGGCGGTGCTGCGACGGATGCGCTGGTTTTAAGAGCTGGGATGAAGCTCCCGGTGAGGTCTCGACCGTGCGAGGTTCCGTGAGGAATTTTCGCTGGAACAAGTGGCGGCGCAAATTTTCTTTGATGGGATCGGGCAGCTTTCTGTCCAGGACGCATCCCACCTTGCACGGGGCACATCCGCCCAAGGAGATTCAGTTATGCCTGATTATCGCGTCGCCGCCGGCGAAGCCAGTGAAGATCAAGTAACGGCCGCCATCGAGAAGGTCACCTCGCAGGTGCCGTCCAGCATTTACCTGGCGCTTGCCATCGCCTCCATCCTGACCTCGGTCTCTTTTCAGGTCGCGAAGAAGCGGCACGAGGCATTATTTGTGGGCCAGTGGGTAGCACCGTTCCTGCTTCTTGGCATCTACAACAAACTGGTGAAGCAGCATGGGTCGGATGCAGCGACCCGTGGCAACTAGCCTCCCAGCTAGCAATAACGAAGCAGAGACTCGACCCCGGCAGAGCGCCGGGGTCCTTTTTTTGTGGGCGGGGCCGGGTGCGGGCTTTGGGACTTTGCAGATCAGGAGAGGGCGATCGCTACCAGAGGACGCCGCCGACGGGGTTGATGGGCGGTGGGAGCTCGGTTTCGCCCAGCATCTGGCGGAGGTTGGTCTCGATGCCCGTGGTGATGGACGTGAGCGGAAGGTCGTAGATGGTGTTGCTGAAAGGATCTTCGAGATCGCGACCGATCCGGTCGAGCGCCAGGAACATGAAGCCGACGACGGAAGAGCCGAGGGGCGTAAACCAGCCCAGGTTCTCGACCAGGCCGACGGGCAGGAGCAGGCAGTAGATCTGCACGAAGAGCATGGGGAAGAAGTCGTACTGCTTGGGCATGGGGGTGTTTTTGATGCGCTCGGCGCCGCCCTGGGCGTTGGCCAAGGCGCTTAGGCTGCCATCGATCGCCTGCCACTGCTGCGGGCTGATCCAGCCGGCAGCCTCGGCCTGTTGCACCATGCGGGCGATCTCGAGCTGCAGGGCGAGGGGCACGTTCGTTTCGCGGGCGAGGGGAGCGAGCTCGGAGGGGGAGAGGAAAGGGGCGAGCGGATCCACCGGGGGAAGGCCGCGGAGGTGCTGGCGGAGGGCGTGTACGTAGGCGATCTGGTGGTAGACGAGCCTCCTCCGCAGGGTGTGCATGGGTCCGGGATCTTCGGCGGGAGCGGACCGCAGGGTGGAGATGACCTCGCGCGCGAGATTGCGGCTGTTGTTGACGATCTGGCCCCAGAGGGG
>JAABUQ010009462.1_pt1 | contig 13171 bp, 11 predicted proteins | sample 5560001 | NCBI WGS metagenome assembly JAABUQ01 (sample SAMN10711888, study PRJNA513371) | rock metagenome | isolation source: Antarctica rocks | place: Antarctica: Victoria Land, Finger Mt nord | collected 2015-12-18 | reverse complement strand
CAGGTGTCGACGACCTCGTTCTGCCGGGCCGGGTCGGGGTCGGTCGGGCCGTCCCAGATCAGGGTCACGCCCAGCTCCCGCGCCGCCTCCTCGGCCCCCTTCCGGCAGGCGATGAAGTAGGCGTTCCCCTTGGACTTGGGCATCATGGCGACGGTGATCGGCCGGGGAATGGTCCGAGTGGGAGAGGCGGTATCGCCGGCCGGGGTGGGGACTTCCCGACGCGCGGAGTTGGCGAAGAAATAGGCGTTGGTGCCGGCGACGATCGCGCCGGCGGCCAGGATCGAGAGGCAGATCATCGCCACCTGCGAGTTCTTCAAGGTCAGGCCCTCGACGCTTCGGGGTGATGGAGGGCGAGCCGCCCGGCGGTCGAGGCCGATCGCCACCAGGAGCAGCACGCCGGTCAGGATCCCCGCCAGCTCGGAGGGGAGGTCGGCCAGCCTCAGGCCATTCTGCAAGACGGCGATGGCCAGCAGGCCCAGGAGCGTGCCGCCGACGGTCCCTCTGCCGCCGAAGATCGAGGTCCCGCCGAGGACGACCGCCGTGATCGCCAGCAGTTCATAGCCGAGCCCGGCGTCGGCCTTGGCCTGGCCGAGATGGGCCACGTAGATCACCGCCGCCAGGCTCGACACCAGGCCGGAAACGACGTAAGTCAGGCAGACGAGCCTCGCCACCGGCAACCCTGCGTGGCGGGCCCCCTCGGGCGAAAAGCCGATCGCGTACAGCGACCGGCCGACGGTCGTCCGGCCGAGCAGGATCGCGAACGCGATGGCGACCAGGGCGAACGCCGGGAGCTGGGCCGGGATGATCCCGAAGAGGTACCCTTGGCCCAGGAAGAGGAACGACCCCGGGAAGTTGGTGAAGTTGTCCGCACCCCGGGTCAAGCCTTCCGCCAGCCCCCGGAACAGCGAAAACGAACCCAAGGTCACGATCAAAGGCGGCATCCGCAAGCGGGTGATCAGCCAGCCGTTGAGCCCCCCGGCCAGTCCGCCGACGCCAATCGTGGCGGCGGCGGCCAGGGGGATCGGCAAGCCGCCGTCGCGCCAGGCCAGGCCGAAAAGGACGGCCGAGAGCCCCATCAACGAGCTGACGGAAAGGTCGATCCCCCCGGCGACGATCACCGGCGTCAGGGCGACGGCCAGCAGGCCGAGCTCGACCCCCTGGCGGAGCACTTCGAGCCCGTTGCCCAGGGTCGGGAAGTTGGTGCCGACCAGGCTGAACGCCCCGATCTCGACCGCCAGCAGCGACAGCAAGATCCTTCGCGCCGGGGAGTAGACGGATCGCCTCATGATCGAGCCCCCCGGCCCAGGCCGTCGGAGGCGACGGCGAGGAGGATGATCCCCCCCTGGATCGCCTTCTCCCACTGGGGGCTGGCGTGGAGGAACACCAGCGCCGGGTTGATCAGGCCGAGCAGGAGCACGCCGAGCAGCGTCCCGACCATCGTCCCCCGGCCCCCCGTGATGGCCGAGCCGCCGACCACCACGGTGGCGATCACCTGCATCTCCAGGCCGGTGCCGCTCCTGGGGTCGACGTCGGGGAGCTGGATCGCGCCGAGCAGGCTCGACAGGCCCGCCAGGGCCCCCATCGCGACGAACACCCCGAAGACGACCCCTCGAGGGCGGATCCCGGCCAGGCGGGCCGCCTCGGGGTCCGACCCCGTCGCATAGACCGCCCGCCCCGCCGCCAGGTGCCGCATCCCCCAGGCGAAGGCCGCGAGCGCCGCCAGGGCCACCCCGACCACCAGCCATTGGCCGGCGCCTTGGCCGAGGCCGAACCACTGGTAGTCGTCCGGGAGGTCGCGGACGGCCTCCCCTTCCCGGAAATAACGGAGCAACTCGCGGAGGATCACCAGGCTCGCCAGCGTCGCCACGATCGAGGGCAAGCCCAGTCCGGCCACCAACCAGCCGTTGACCGCGCCCAGGCTCCCGCCCACGGCGATCGTCCCCAAGGCCACCAGCGGCATCGGCAGGCCGGACCTGGCCAGGAGGCCCGAGGCGAGGGCGCAAACGCTGGCCTGCGAGCCGATCGAGATGTCGATCTGGCGGCAGACGATCACCAGCGTCATCCCCAGGGCCGCCACCAGGACCGGGCTCGACCGCACGGCCAGGTCGCGGAGCGGTGTCGCCCGGAAGAAGTCGGGCGCCCGCCAGGCCAGGAACAGGAGGAACCCCAGCAGGGCCAAGGCCACCGACACTTCGCGGCGATGAGCCCGGATCATCCGGCCACCGCGCTTCCCGCGACCGCCCGGCCCAGGGCCAGTTCCAGGATCGCCTCTTGATTGGCCTCGGCCCGGTCCAGGACCCCGACGATCGTCCCCCCGTGCATCACCGCCACGCGGTCGCTCATCCCCAGGATCTCGGGCAGCTCCGACGAGATCATCACGATCGCCACCCCCTTCGCCGCCAGGTCGCCCATCAACCGGTGGATCTCCGCCTTGGCCCCCACGTCCACCCCCTGCGTCGGCTCGTCGAGGATCAGGACCGCCGGGTCCGCCGCCAGCCAGCGACCCAGCGCCACCTTCTGCTGGTTGCCGCCCGACAGCTCCCCCACGTCGGAGTCGACCGACGCCGCCTTGATCCCCAGCCGCTCGACCATCCCGGCCGCCAGGGCATCCTCCGCCCGCCGGTCGAGCAGGCCGAACCGCGAGGCCACCCGGCCGAGCGTGGCCAGGCTGGTATTCGTGGCGACCGACATTTCCAGGATCACCCCGTGCCTCCGGCGGTCCTCCGGCACGTGGGCGATCCCCAGCCCGATCGCGCGGGCGGGCGAGGTGATCGCGACGGCTCGGCCACCCACCACGATCGACCCCGAATCCGCCGGCGTCAGGCCGAAGAGGATCCGGGCCAGCTCGGTCCGCCCCGAGCCGATCAGGCCGGCCAGTCCGAGGATCTCGCCCCGGCGGACCTGGAAGCTGACGTCTCGGACCTTCGAAGCCCGGCGGCCAACCCCCCGCGCCTCGAGGGCGACCGCGCCGGCTTCGATCGCTCGCTTTGGGAAGACGCTGCGCAGCTCGCGGCCGACCATCATCCGGATCAAGGCCGGACGGTCGACCTCGGCCATCGGGCGCGTCCCGACGAGGGCCCCATCGCGGAGCGCGGTCACCCGGTCGGCGATCCGGGGCAGCTCTTCGAGCCGGTGCGAGATGTAGAGGATCCCGACCCCTTGCCCCTTGAGGTCGCCGATGACCCGGAAGAGGCGGTCGACCTCGCGGTCGGTGAGCGAGCTGGAGGGCTCGTCCATGATCAGGATCTTCGAATCGGCCCCGAGCGCCCGGGCGATCTCGACGAGCTGCTGCTCGGGCATCGCCAGGTCGCGGACCTCGGCCAGTGGGTCGATGCCGGCGCCGATCCGGTCGAGCAGGGCCCGGGCCTTGCGGACCCGACCCTTCCAGTCGACCCGCCGCCAGAGCCCGGGCGGTTCGAGGCCGAAGGCGACGTTCTCGGCGACGGTGAGGTCGGGGAAGAGCGCCGGCTGCTGGTAGATCGCGGCGATCCCGAGCCCGCGGGCGACGACCGGGTCGTTGGCCTCGACCGTCCGCCCCCGGACGGCCATCGTCCCCTCGTCCGGCCGGTGGGCGCCGGTGATGACCTTGATGAGCGTCGACTTGCCCGCGCCGTTCTCGCCGACGAGGGCGTGGACCTCGCCGGCCTGGAGGTCGAAGGAGACCCCCTTGAGCGCCTGGACGCCGTCGAAGGTTTTGCGGATCCCGACGAGCTGGAGGATCGGCTCGGGCATGGTGGTCGTCGCCCCCTTCGGATCCGAGATCAAGCCCGCTTCGACAGGACGGCGACCTCGTAGGCCCGGACCTCGTCGAGCCAGGCCGGCCCGACCGGGATCCCTCGGTTCAGGCAATGCTGATCCCAGACCGCGCCGAAGGGGAGGGCCTTGCATTCCTCCAGCCAGGCCAACCGAGCGGTGAAGTCCCCTTCCGCCTCGTACCGCCGGAGCCGGTCGACCGGCTCCAGGAGTGCGACCAGCAGGGCCTTGAGCAAGGCCCGGGTGCCGATGACCCAGGCGGCGACGCGGTTGATGCTGGCGTCGAAGTAGTCGAGCCCCCAATGGATCCGGCCGAGGTAGTCGCCCCGGACGGCCTCGGCGGCGATGGCCTGAAGCTCGTCGGTGAAGGTGACGACATGGTCGCTGTCCCAGCGGACCCCCCGGCTGACGTGGAGCAGCACCTCGTCGAGCCAGGTCAGGACGCTCGAAAGCTTGTCCGAGATCACCTCGGTCGGGTGGAAGTGGCCCGCGTCCAGGCAGAGCAGCGTTTCCCGGGTGATCGCATAACCCAGGTAGAATTCGTGCGACCCGACCACGTACGACTCCGACCCCAGGCCGAACAGCTTGGCCTCGACCGAGTCGCGGACGAATCGGGGGTCGAGCGACTCCGCGAAGATCGCGTCCAGCGACCGGACCAGCCGCTCGCGAGGGCCCTTGCGATCCACCGGAGTGTCCTTCGACCCGTCCGCGACCCAGACGTTGCAAATGCAGGGCGAGCCCAGGGCTTCCCCAATCGCTCGCCCGACGCGCCGGCAGGCGATCCCATGATCGACCCAGAAGTCCCGGACCCCCGGGTCTTGGTGCGCCAGCGTATAACCATCCTTCGCCTGCGGGTGGGCGAAGAATGTCGGGTTGAAATCAACCCCGAGCCCAAGCCCTTTCGCCCAGTCGATCCAGGCGGCGAAGTGCTCCGGGCGCAATGCGTCCCGTTCGACCCTCGCCCCGCCCGTCTCGGCATAGCAGGCGTGCAGGTTGAGCCGATGCCGCCCCGGGATCAGGGCATACGCCGCCTCCAGGTCCGACCGCAATTCGTCCGCCGTCCGGGCCTTCCCCGGATAAGCCCCCGTGACCGCCAGGCCGCCCCCCAGGACCTCGCCCGACCCCTCGAACCCGCCGACGTCGTCCCCCTGCCAGCAGTGGACCGACACCGAGATCGCCCCGAGCCGGGCCAAGGCCCGGTCGGCGTCCACCCCGATAGCGGCATACCGCTCCTTCGCCAGCGCGAAGGCCCGCTCGATCGGCTCGTCCAAGGTGGCCAATAGGATGCCTCGGGTTTCCGCGAGAGTCGTCGGAGACGAGTGGGGCGATGAGCGGTATTCTAGAGGGCCCGGGCGAGGGGCGAAAGCGTCGGCCGGATCGATCCCGGAAGATCGACCGCCATCCTTGAGGCGATCCATTCGACGAACAGGCGACAAGCTCGATGAGCCGTCGGGAAAAGCTCCTCGACAAGATGAGGTCGACTCCGGGCAAGGTCCGCTTCTCCGAGGTCGAGGCGCTGCTTCGGTATGAGGGGTTCGTCCTCTTCAACGCCCGAGGGAGCCATCGGACCGATGAGCGACTGCTAACCGTGGTCCGCCCTCACGGCCGCCGAAAGACTTGCCACCCGACCGATGTCCGGAAGATCCTGGAGGCGATCGAGCGATGATGACCAGCCACGACTACCGGGATTACGTCTTCACGATCACCTATGAGGCGCGGGAGCCGGCCTACAGCGTCGATTTCCCCGACATCCCCGACGTCATCACGAGCGGCGTTACCTTGGCCGAGGCGTTCGCCCATGCTTGCGAGGCCCTCGACCTCCACCTGGAAAGCCTCCAAAAACTCGCCCTGCCCATCCCACGGCCCAGGCATCGCCTCGTGCTCGAAAGCTCGGGACCGGCCTGACCACGTTCTCGGGTCGGACGCGAGGATCGCTCTCGTCCGGCCCATTGATCGCATTCCCGATGGGCCGCATCGCCGACGACCGATCAACTTGCCATCATCTTCGCCGAGGTGTCGTCGAAGGCGGAGCGGATCCGGGCCCGCTCCTCGGGCGTGAGGGCGAAGGTCAGGGCGTGGGCGTTGGCCTCGGCCTGCCCGGCGTCGCGGGCCCCGACGAGGGCGGCGGTGATCCCGGGCTCCTGGATCGTCCAGTTGATGACGACTTGGGCCAGGGTGGCGCCGTGGGCTTCGGCGATCGGGCGGATCTGGTCGAGGGAGTCGAGGACCCTCCGGCGGTTCTCGGGGGTGAAGAACTTGTGGTTGGCCCGGTGATCGCCGGGGGGGAACTCGCGGTCGGGCGGGACGGAGCCGGTGAGGAGCCCTCGCTCCAGCGGCGAATAGACGATCACTCCGATGCCGTGCTCGCGGCAGACCGGGAGGATCTCCTTCTCGATCTTGCGCTGGACCAGGCTGTAGGGGGGTTGCAAGCTGGCCAGGGAGGCGGCGGCGGCGGCCCGCTTGATCCAGGTGGCGTCGTAGTTGCTGACGCCGATGGCCCGGATCTTGCCCTGTTCCTGGAGCTTGACGAGGGCGGCCATCGTGTCTTCGACCGGGGTCGTGGTGTCGGGCCAGTGGACCTGGTACAGGTCGATGACGTCGACCTTGAGCCGCTTCAGGCTCTGCTCGCACTCGAAGGGGATGCTGTCGGGCCGGGAATTTCGATAGATCGTGACGTCGTGGCCCAGGCGATCCTGGGTCTTCCAGGGGTCCGACCCGCCTTCGACATCCCAGCGCATCCCGCACTTGGTGGCGAGTTGGACCCGGTCGCGCCGGCCTTCGATGGCCCGGGCGACGACCTCCTCGCCGTACCCCTGGCCGTAGACGGCGGCGGTGTCGATGGTGGTGACGCCGTGGTCGATCGACGCCTGGATCGCCCGGATCGACTCGGCTTCGTCGGCCCCGCCCCACATCCAGCCGCCCACGGCCCAGGCGCCGAAGATCACCGGCGAGACCATCACGTCGGACCCGCCCAGCTTCCTCGGTTCGAACATGCTCGCGCTGCTCAAGGCGACCTCGCTTCGTTCCCGAGCCGATACCAGGCCCGAAGGGCGACCCGCTTCGCCCCTCCGCCGTCCCCCCATTCTTGGCGGTCCGACCCTGGCCGGCAACCGCGCCCCGGGCTATACTGGACGGTTGTTTCGTCAGGCGGAGGTCCCCGGACATGACCCAGGCCCACCGACCCCCGCCCCTCCAGATCGAGACGATCTACCTGGAACCGGCGGTCCACCTTTACGAGCGAGGTCGGGAGATCCTGGCGCGGTTCCCCGAGGCCAGGCGGGTCGACATCCGGTCGCACTGGAACATCCCCGGGCTCCACGGCAACGCCGGCTCGGCCGAGGACTGGATCAAGATCAAGCGGACAGTCCTGGTCCTCGGCGTCCGCAAAGGGTTCGAGGTCCGCCCCAACGGCCGGTCGGCCGACTTCATCGCGCCTTCCTAATTCGAACGGCTGCGCCCTCGCCTGCTCTTATTGCTATGTCCCCCGGCGGAAAGGTTTCGCCAACCCGATCAGCACCTTCGTCAACATCGACGACATCCGTGACGCCATCGCCCGCCACGCCTCGGAAATCGGCCCGAAGCTGGGACCGAATCAGGTCGACCCGCGCGACTGGGTCTACGACGTCGGCGAAAACGGCGACTGCTCGGTCGACGCCCTGATCTCGGACAACGTCCGCGACCTCGTCGCCCTCTTCCGCGAACTCCCGGGGGCCAAGGGGTCGTTCGCCACCAAGTACGTCAACCGCGACCTGCTCGGCTTCGACCCCCGAGGCAAGACCCGGATCCGGTTCAGCCTGATGCCCCAGCGGATCGCTAAACTCGTCGATATCCGGACCTCGCCCATCGCCGAGCGGATCGCCGCGATCGACGACTTCGTGGCCGCCGGCTACGAGGTCCACCTCAACTTCAGCCCGGTGATCTACTATGAAGGCTGGCTCGAGGACTACGCCGCCTTGTTCGACCGGGTGGCCGGCTCGATCTCGCCCGCCGCTCGCCGCCAGCTCGCCGCCGAGGTGATTTTCCTCACCCACAACGACCGGCTCCACGAGGTCAACCTCGCCTGGCACCCCAAGGGCGAGACCCTCCTCTGGGTTCCCGAGCTCCGGGAGGCGAAGACCTCCGAGACCGGCGGCCGGAATGTCCGCTACCGCCACGGCCTCAAGGGCGAGCTCGTCGCCGAGTTCCGCGGCCTCCTCCGCCGCAAGCTCCCCGATTGCGCGATCCGCTACGCCTTCTGATCCGGCCTCGGCCCCTCGGCGAACCACCAACCGCCCGCGACCCACGCGACATGCCCGATCCACCCGCCGGCCGTGTTCAAGATCAGGTCGTCCACGTCCGCCACCCGCCTTCCCGAGAACCATTGCAAGGTCTCGATCAGCAGGCTCAAGGCGAAGCAAATCCCGACCACCCGGCCCATCGTCCCCCGCCGACCCAGGGCCGTCGGCAGGAGGAAGCCGATCGGGGCGAACGCCGCCAGGTTGCCCAGGATGTTGATCCGGAACTCGTCCCCGCCCGCCCGGATGTCGTGGCGGATCGTCAGGAATGGGAACAGGTTCGACTCCGCCCCGGGGTGGCCGAACCGGAACAAGGTCAGGTGGATCAGCAACGCGAGGTGGGCGGAGAGGAGGACCGTCGCGACGACCCGTCGCGATCGGGCTCGATCCGGGTCGGCGGTGGGCATCGCGGGATCTCGCCGATGGGTCCAAGGGGCCGGTCGCTCCGGGCGTATCTTAATACACGAAGGGCAGCAGCCTCCAGGTCCGCCGGCGATATTCCGCGTAGGCCGCGCCATGCTCGACCATCAACAGTTCTTCCTCCTCCCGGATCACCGAGACGATGGCGGGGATCACCAGGAGCGTCAAGCCGAGGCCGATCCCGCTCCGGAACACCAGCGACCAGCCGGCCATCCCGAGCAGCCCGCCGGCATAGCTCGGGTGGCGGATCCGGCGATACAGGCCCGAGGTCAGGAGCCGATGGCCGGTCTGGCTCGCCAGCGGCCAGGTGAACCTCGGCCCCAGCAGGAACATCGGCCCGACCCGGAGCGCGCCGCCGATCGCCAGGAGCCCGAGGCCGACGTGGCGGATCGCTTCGCCGCCGATCGTGCCGAGCCCCCGGCGGTCGGCATACGACGCGAGCCAGGCGAAAGCCAGGATGGTCCCGGCGACCGGGAAGAGGATCCACCACCCTCGCGAGTCGGCCCGGACGCAGCCGCCGAGATTGATCCCGGTGAACAGCGAGGCGAACGCCGCCACCCCCACCACACCGCAGGCCCAGGCCCGCGCCGGGTCGAAAACCAAGGGATTCCAGCCGCCCCAGCCCAACGCGGCAAGGCCGAGGAAGCCAATGGTCGAACCGACCGTCAAGGCCAGGATCGACGGGTTAGGCAAACTTCGCGCCACTTCCGACTCCGCCTCTGGACTCGCGTGCTCCGACGGCTCCGGCTCGGAGAGGGCCACGAAAAGCGCCGGCTGGAGCGAATCTCATGCTAACCCGTGGCCAAAATCGCGATGGTCATCAAGGGACGGATGGATGTCGGAAGGCCCGGACGACCCCGCGGCAACCTCCGATCCGAGCGACGAAGGCCGTTTCGAGTCGGTGACTCGGGCCGAGTTGGCTTCGTCTCGTCCCTTTCCCCTGCGCTCGCGCGACCACGCTCCGATCCCGGCGGGGGGGCTTCCCTCCGACCTTGCCGATCGGCCCGACGCCGGGCGATGATGATCTTCCGAGGGTTTGCGACTTCCGCCGATCGATGGGGTTCCGTCGGGCCGATCATCGGGCGATGGCCGGGCTCGTTCGCAGGGGGATTATGCCATGAGAAGTCGGGTCGGGCATCTGGCGATGTGGGCAGCCCTCGGGGCCTGGCTCGGCTCGGCGGTCGGAGCGATGGCCCAGGAGCGGCCTCGGGCCCTGGAAGACCTCGCCCGAGATCGGCCGGCGACGGCCTCGTCGTCGCAGGCCGACGACCTGGCCCCCGGCGCGGCGGTGGACGGCGAGGATTCGACCCGCTGGTGCGCCTCGGACGGGTCGGCCCCGCAGTGGCTTCAGGTGGATCTCGCCGGCTCGGAAACGCTGACCGGCTGCCGGGTCGTCTGGGAGCATGACGACGCCCCGTATTTCTACAAGGTCGAGGGATCGGTCGACGGCAAGACCTGGTCCGTCCTCTCCGACCAGGCCAAGAACGCGGACAGGAAGGCCGAGCGGATCCACAAGTTCGCGGCCAAGGGGATCCGATACGTCCGCCTGAACGTCACCGAGGCGGCCGAAGGGCACTGGGCTAGCGTCGCCACTTTCGAGGTCTTCGGGACCAAGGCCGCGGGCACGGTGGCCCGAGCCCCGAAGAAGCCGGACGACCGCTCGATCCTCCGGGACATCAAAGGCCCGCCCGGCTTCGAGGTGTCGGTTTTCGCCGCGCCGCCGGACGTCCGCTATCCCACCTGCCTGGCCGACGCGCCGACGGGCGAGGTGTATGTCGGGATCGACGAGAACGGGTCGCTCGACGCCAAGCCAAACCGGGGGCGGGTGGTCAAGTGCATCGACGCCGACGGCGACGGCAAGGCCGACAAGTTCCAAGTCTTCGCCGGCATGGACAGCCCCCGGGGGGTGATCTGGGACGCCGGGACACTCTACGTCCTCCACCCGCCGCTCCTCTCCGCCTTCATCGACGAGGACGGGGATGGCAAATCCGACCGCTCCGAGGTTCTCGTCAAGGGGATCGGCTTCGACCTCAAGTTCCGGGGGGCCGACCACACGACCAACGGGATCCGGCTGGGGATCGACGGGTACATCTACATCGCCGTGGGCGACTACGGCTTCATCAAGGCCGAGGGGAAGGACGGCAAGCCGCTGGCGATGCTCGGCGGCGGGATCGCCCGGGTCCGGACCGACGGGACCGGCCTGGAGATCGTCTCGCGCGGCCAGCGGAACATCTACGACGTCGCCATCGACCCCCGGCTCGACCTCTTCACCCGCGACAACACCAACGACGGCGACGGCTGGGACGTCCGGCTCAGCCACGTCATCCCGAGCGGCCACTACGGCTACCCGTCCCTCTTCAAGCGGTTCCCCGACGAGCACGTCCAGCCCCTGGCCGACTACGGTGGCGGCTCCCCCTGCGGCTCGCTCTACCTCCAGGAGCCCGGCTTTCCCGGGCCCTTCGGCGACATGCTCTACACCTGCGAGTGGGGCCGCGGCGCCGTCTTCATGCACCCGCTCGAAGCCAAGGGGGCCGGGTTCGGCGCCAAGCAGGAAACCTTCCTGACGATCCCCCGGCCGACCGACATCGACGTCGACGGCTCGGGACGGATCTTCGTGTCGAGCTGGCGCGACGGCGGCTTCACCTTCTCCAAGCCCGACATCGGCTACGTGATCCGCGTCGTCCCCCCGGGCCACAAGCCGGCCGCCTTCCCCGACCTCAAGGCCGCCTCCGACGCCTCGCTCGTTGGGTTCGTTTCGTCCCCGGGGGCCGTCCTCCGCCTGGCCGCCCAACGGGACCTGCTCCGGCGAGGCGTGACGCCCGACGCCGCCAAGGCCCTCGAAGCCATCGCCGCCGCCGAAGGCCCCCTGCCCGGCCGGGTCGCCGCGATCTTCACCCTGGTCCAAGGCTTGGGGTCGAAGTCGTTCGGCCCCTTGGCGAAGCTGGCCCGGACGTTGCCCGCCGTCCGCGAGTTCGCCCTCAAGGCGCTCGCCGACCGCCGGGAGGATGCCGCCCAGGTCGATCCCAAGCTCTTCGAAGGCCAGGCGACCGACCCCGACCCCCGGGTCCGACTTCAGGTCGCCATCGGTCTCGGCCGGCTCGGCAAGATCGCCGCCGCCCCGACCGCGCTGGGCCTGACCGCCGACGCCGACCCGTTGGTCGCCCACGCCGCGGTCAAGGCCCTGGTCGAGCTCAAGGCGGTCGACGCCTGCCTGCAAGGCTTGACGAACCCGAGCGTGGCCCGGGGGGCGGCGATGGCCCTCCAGGAGATGCACGACCCCCGAGCGGTGGCCGGCCTGATCCGGATCGCCGACCGCTCGCCCAACGACCCGGCCCGCCGCCTCGCCCTCAAAGTCCTCTGCCGGCTCTACTTCGCCGAGGCCCCCTATACCGGCCAGTGGTGGGGCACCCGACCCGACACCAGCGGCCCGTACTACAAGGCCGTGACCTGGGACCAGAGCGAGGCGATCGGCCAGGAGCTGCGGTCGAGCCTCAAGAAGTCCGACGACGAGGGGGCCCGCTGGCTCCTCGGCGAGATGCTCCGCGACAAGGTCGACTTCGAGGAGACCACCGCGCTGGCCCTCAAGTTCGCCGCCCAGGACCAGGCGCTCCGGGCCTCGGTCATCGACCTCTTCATCGCCCGGCCCAAGCTCTCGCTCGACGCGATCCGCTTCCTCGAATCGGTCGCGCTGGCCGACCCGGAAACCGCCGCCCGAGCCAAGGCCCTCCGGGGCCTGATCCGCCACCAGGGCCAGCAGGAGGCCCGCGAGGCCGCGCTGAAGGGCTTGGCCCAGGTCGGCGCCTCCGAAGATCCCGCGGCGGACCTCGTCGGCCTCTGGCTCGACTACACCAAGGACGGCCGCCAGGGGCGCGACGCCTCGATCGCCCGCAAGCTCGCCGAAGGCCCCGACCCGGGCAAGGCCGTCCTCGGCTTCGGCATCCTCCTCCAGGCCGAGGCCAACAAGCGGACCCCCGAAGGCTCGCGAAGCGAGGCCCGCCAGGCGATCGAGCGAGCCTGGGCAACCCCCGACGCCTCCGCCCCGCTCCTCAAGGCCGTCGGCCTGGCCCGGCTCGAAGCCTACGCCCCCAGGGTCCGGACCCTGCTGGCCGACGGCCGGACCGAGGTCCGCCAGGCCGCGGAGTTCGCGGCCCACCGCCTCAACATCGCCGCTTCGACAGCCGCTCCCTCCCAGCCCTCGAAGGTCAAGCCGATCGCCGCGACACCCTATCCGGCGGTCCTGGCCGCCGCCCTCAAGGACCCCGGCGACGCCCCTCTCGGCGCCCAGCTTTTCGAGAAGCAAGGCTGCGTCAACTGCCACGGGGTCCGCAAATCCGACCCGATCAAGGGCCCCTACCTCGGCGACGTCGCCGCCCGCTATAACCGCTCCGAGCTCGTCGAATCGATCCTCAAGCCCAGCGCCCGGCTCGCCCAGGGGTTCGAGACCCAGAAGCTCGCCCTGGTCTCCGGGCAGATCTACGAAGGCTTCGTCGTCCGCGAGGCCGGCGACGAGGTCGAGCTCCGCAACTCCTCCGGCGCCGTGACGATCCTCGCCAAGAAGGACATCGAGGAGCGGAACAAGTCCGACGTCTCGGTCATGCCCCAGGGGCTGCTCGACCCCCTCACCCCCCACGACCTGGCGTCGGTCCTGGCCTACCTCGAATCGCTCAAGGGGAAGTGATGTACAAGTCTTTGCTTACCCTGTTCGCCCTCGCCTCGGCGACCCT
>JAABUQ010009461.1_pt1 | contig 13171 bp, 13 predicted proteins | sample 5560001 | NCBI WGS metagenome assembly JAABUQ01 (sample SAMN10711888, study PRJNA513371) | rock metagenome | isolation source: Antarctica rocks | place: Antarctica: Victoria Land, Finger Mt nord | collected 2015-12-18 | reverse complement strand
GTTCATGCTCAAAAGAAATTACGCCAAATCTGTGGCCGGCTTAACCGTAAGGGTCTTAAACAAAGTCGCTGCCGTCACTTGCCTGCAATTCCTGAACAACCAAAACAACAGACCGCTAAATCATCTGAAATATGCACTGGCTTTTAATCGCACTACACGTTATTACTTAACTATTCCAGGAGATAAATAAACGATTTCGTTTCGTTCCCCTATAGGTTTAATTATATGGAAGAAGAAAAAAGCGGTTTGACCAATGGCACTGACCTGGCCCAAAAACTAAAAGCAGAAATTGCGGGATTAAAGATAGAAAACCAGCGGTTAAAAGAGCTGACGGCCGCTGTGCAGTTTGACCTGGGGCAACGGTCGGATTACCAGGAAAGCCAGGACCGTTTCCGGACTGTATTTGAATCTTCCCGCCTTGGCAACAAAATCATAGCTGCCGACCTGAAAATCCTACAGGTAAACCCGGCGATGGTAGCACTGCTCGGGTACGGCAAAAAGGAAGACATCGTAGGTACCAGGATCATTGATTATTCACCTTTAGACCAAAGGGAACAATGGAAAATGCTACAGGAGAAGCTATGGAAAAAGGCAAGCCCTTCCTTTAGTTTGGAAACCACTCTGTTAAAAAAAGACGGATCGGTAATTTGGTGCCACGTCACCTCTATTTTGTTTAAAGACAAAGGGGAAACCCTGGGCTATACGATCATTGAAAATATTACGGAGCAGCACCAGCTTCGCCAGCAAAAAGAAGAATTTATCAGCGTGGCCAGCCATGAGCTTAAAACGCCGCTAACGAGTTTGAAAGCAGCCCTGCAGCTGCTGAACAGAAAGGTTAAAGGGGAAGCAGTTATAACAGCCAAACATGTCCAGTTGGCACAAAGTGCGGTAACTTTTTCAAATAAGCTCGGCCACCTGGTAGATGACCTGTTGAATTCGACCAAAATAGAGCAGGGCCAGCTGACGCTGAACAAAAGCCGGTTTAAACTCTCCGGAGGTGCTGGACGGATGTTGTACGCACGTCACGCTTGATGAAGCGTATTATATGACCACTAAGGGCGAGCTGTCACTCGAAGTCGTTGCCGATCAGCAGAAAATAGAGCAGGTGCTGGTCAACCTGGTCAACAACGCGGTGAAGCATGCCCCGGATTCCCCCGAAATAACCGTCCATGTGGAAGGCCAGGAAAAAAGGGTCAAAGTATTTGTAACGGACCGGGGAAAAGGAATCCCGCCTGAAAAGCTGCCAGAGGTATTTAAACGCTATTACCGGGCAAACCCGGAAGGAAATACCGTTTCAGGCCTAGGGTTAGGCCTTTACATCTGTTCTGAAATCGTCAGCAGGCATGGCGGGGAGATGGGCGTAGAAAGCGCGGTTGGGCAGGGTTCTACTTTCTGGTTCACCATTCCCATCTGACAAGCCGGGGGCAAATCAAATATGGACTGTTACAGGACGTTACTTATTAACTGCTTTTGAACCTTTCATACCTTAACTCTTTTAATATCAGGAAAGGTAGGCATTATTTAAATTAAGTATTACGTTAAAACGAAAGAATTCGTGTAATTCAATGTTGCTGTAGATAATGGTGTCTATTTCTACTATCGTCAAGCTCTGTTAAAAATTTTCGGATATTGTCGTCTTGGTGGTGCATTATCTAACTTACTAAATACAAAGCATTACTTTATGAATATTTAAATTCCATATTTTTTTTACCTTTTGAAAGCGAGGGCGTTATAGTTAAAGTAAATAAATAAAAGTTTTTACAGACAATATTAAAGAAAACGCTGGTGAATTTGAACGTGCCTAATAGTTCAAATGCCATTTTCAAGTTTATCAGTGCTTGGTGTCATAAGCCGGGGCTCGCGAATGCTTACTCTTTTAATCCATTGGGAGATTTGGGCAATGGTCGAAACTGTTTTGCCTTACCTGTGAAGGTGGACAAGTACTTTTGTGCTACTGCATCCTTTTTAAAATTACCGAGGTATTCTGTTAGCTCTTCCTGCTGATGCACCGGTTGGTTAACATTAGTTAAGGCTTGCGCCAGCAGGGCGTTTAACTGTTGAACGTCGCCTGGTTGGAATAATGTACCGAAGCTACTCACCGCCTCTGGCAAGCCACCAGTGTCAGCAGCTATGATTTTGCAGCCGCAGGCTAAACCTTCTAAAACAACTATACCAAAACCTTCTTTTCTTACCGACGGAACAACCAAAACCTTATGCTGATTTAATATTGCTGCAACAGCGGCGCTGTTTAAACATCCAGCGAAATGAATCGATTTTGTAAGGTTCAGTTGCTCGGTCAAGCCCTTTAACTTGTCCATTTCAGGCCCGTCCCCTACAATAGTTAATGTAAAAGGATGCTGGAGATTATGACAAGCCCTAATTAGCGTATCGCATCCTTTTTGAGACACCAGCCGTCCCACAAAAACAAAGTCATTCGTTCTTTCAGCCGAATTTTGCAAGGTAAAAACAGCATCGTCATAACAGTTATAAATAATTTCTGAAGGCGTTCGGAGCGAATCAGCAATGCTTCTGCTAACAGCAATATTTTTAGTAGCCAGTTTGATTAAAAGCAGTTTTACCAATGAAAGGAAGTTTTTTCTTCCTGTTAAAGAAAAGTCATTCTGTGAAATAACCCAACGTTTACGAGGGTTTATGATAAGCGGCCAAACACCTTTTAAGGATATATTGGGCATATAATAAACGTCTGACCACAAAAACAGTTGAAGTGTTTTTATAAAATCCGGTGCATAATAGACCTCGATATCGGGTAGCGGCTTAGTTTGCTTCTGGCTAGTAATTACCTTGACCTTATGCCCTTTTTTAACAAATTCGTTGCTTAAATTAAGGGTTAGGTTTTCGATTCCGCCTAAAACGGGATAAAACACGGTACTAAAAATTAGTATATACATAAGAGCCTCTTGAAAGAAAGTTATTATTGGGATTGGTGAATGCGGTAAGGACCAATAGGCCTCGGCCCGTTTGTTTTTTAACGCTGAGGCTTAAATTACAGGCTTGCCCGCGGCACAACAAAAAGAGAACGTTCTCCTTCACAGATCAGGACCAGGCAAAAAATAATTAGGAAAGAAAAATTGTTTCTATGCAAAAAACCCTGTGCCTACTACCAGAATTGATGATCTTGATTAAATAATAAGTTTACCGGTTACAAGGTATATGGGGCGACCAAAGCAAGGCCGGCTTTTAGGAAAGTGCCGGGCAGTTTTTATAAGGAGGAAGAAAACAAACAAGGTGTTAAGCAGCTCCGAAATGGTTGCCAGTGGATGAAGGGGCGGATTGATTAACTGTAAAGAAAGTGCCTTTTTTTTCGTGGACGCCTCATCGAAACACTCAGGTTTACATTTAATAAAGCTTTTGACAAAAATAGAATTGGGCTTAGCAGAATGGAATAGGGGGCCGTAGAAATGAAAACTGATAAACGGCCTGGCCACAAAGATTATGGCAGAAATTATAAATAAATTATACGCTAATTTTGGATCTATAATCTTCATGGCCTTATCTGGCTGTTAATGAAGCAATAATAATAATAATAATAATAATAATAGTTTCCTTTTACGAAAAAATCCCTCGGTTCCTTAATCTTGAAAGGAAAGCAATGGCATGGTAAACAGGCAAGTATGCGGCGATACTTTTATGGTGTAAAAGTTCAGCTATTGGTAACGAAAGATGGTATTCCGGTTGAGTTTGGCTTTGTTCCGGGCAGCGAACATGATGCCCAGGCCTTAAAGAAACTACCAATGGAATTGCCCGCTGAAAGTGAAGTGTTCGCAGATTCTGCTTACACCAATTATGAGATCGAAGACCTGCTGATGGAAAATGACCAGATCGCTTTAAAGGTACATCGTAAATCAAATGCAAAAAGAAAAGACAGCGTAAGTGCTGCCTTTATCAAAGAATATATGCGCAAAAGAGTAGAAACAACGATCAGTGAGATCAAAGGCTTGTTCCTTGGAAAACTTCACGCGGTGACTTTTAAAGGCTGGCTATTGAAAATCACCTTGTTCATCTTCGCTTTTACATTAAACAAAATAATACCTAACTAACAACTTGAGTTAATTAATCTTTCTCTGGTATTCTAAATTTGTACCCTACCCCATACACAGTGCTGAAATAATCCGGACAACCCTTCTCTATTAACTTTTTTCTCAGGTTTTTTACATGTGAATAGATCAGATCATAATTATCGGTTATGTTTGAATCATCCTCCCATAAATGATCAAGAATAGCCTCTTTGGTCAATACCTTGTTTTTGTTACTTAAAAAGTAAATTAATAGATCGAATTCTTTTTTTGTAAGCGAAATGGAACCATTTTTCGTGCTTACGCTAAAGTCTTGAACGTTTATATTTAGTTCACCAAAAACAATGTTGTCATTTCCGGCAAAAATCCGCCGACGGTTGATGGAATGTATCCGTGCCGCTAATTCAGACAAATGAAAAGGCTTTGTCAAATAATCATCTGCCCCAATTTTAAGGCCTGATAACTTATCATCTAATGAATTCCTGGCAGATATTATAAGCACACCGCTTAAACTTTGGGCCTCTTTTAACTCCCGCAAAATATCAATGCCGTTTCCATCGGGCAAGTTTATATCTAAAACAACTCAATCATATTTGTTTTTGGATATACTTTCTTTTGCTGCATAAAAACCACTTACGACATCACAAACAAACGTATTTGTAGTAAGGTAGTTTTTAATACTTTTTGCCAATTCCAGCTCATCCTCAATAATTAAAACTTTCATCGGTTTTTATCAAAAGTAATTGTTTAGTGTTAAGAAATTATCAACTGTGTGTAGCGAGTTGAAAAAGACTTTAAAACACCTTGATAAGTTGCTTTTCAAATTGAAGTTGTTTGAATTATGCAGAGAATCTGAAAGATTTTGAAGGTTGATGTTATCATTAGGTTACCATTTAAAGTAGTGGCATTATTACATCTTCTCTTTCACAACTTTGTAAAAAAAATCAAACTGACATTTTAATTAAAGAATTCACCAATTTGAAATTTATGGAATTAATCTTTACCCATAAGCTACTTCGTTCAATTTTTGTATTAATCCTGCTATCATTTGTTAGTTTTTCATCTTTTGCCCAAACTTTAACCGGAAAAGTAACAGATAAAACCAACAATGAAACTTTGGTTGGGGCTACCGTATTGGTTAAAGAAACAGGGCAGTCGGTCTTTGTGCAATTAGACGGATATTTTAAAATCAAATCTATTAAATCAGGTTCATATAATTTGGTGATTAGTTTTATTGGGTATGAAAAAACATTTCTTGCCATAACAGTACGGGATAATGAAAAAAAGGTAGTTTACATCAAAATGAAGCCTTTAACTTCAGAACTTGGGGAGGTTACAATTACGACAAACCACAATTCTACCGAGGAAAAGGCCAGAAGTGAAGAAAGGAACGCAGATCAGTTACTAAATGTTGTTTCATCTAAGGCTATTGAACTTTCTCCCGACATTACTGTAGGAAATGTTTTACAAAGAGTTTCGGGTGTCTCCATGGAAAGAACCGGAAGCGGGGATGGTCAATATGCAATCATCCGCGGATTAGATAAAAGATACAATTATGCCTCTGTAAATGGTATCATATTGCCTAGCCCGGATGTCACTGAAAGGTCAGTTCCATTAGATATGTTTCCCGCTGAACTGATACAACGTGTAGAAGTTATTAAGTCCCTTACACCGGATGTGGAAGCTAACGCTATTGGAGGGGCCACAAACCTGGTGATGAAGGAGGGGCCAAGTCATTTAACGATCAATGCCAACCTGGGCACAGGTATGAGTAATATATTTGCTGGCAGGCCATTTTCAGGGTTTGACCGCAAAGGCATCAACTTTGCATCCCCGACGGAACTTTATGGCCCTCAATATATCGCGAAAATTTCAGATATTACTAAAAGCCAATTAAATTTTCATGATGTTAAATATCCGGTGGATTTGTTGAGCGGACTTAGCATCGGCGACCGGCTTTTCCATCAGCATGTTGGCTTTATGATTGGGGGTAGCTATAACCGTCAATATACCGGTAGTAACAGGCTGTTTTATCAGGGCCAGGGTGCAAATGATAATCCGCCCAATTCGCCGGCATTTCAAAACGTACAAAACCAGCAATTTTCTTTTCTGCAAAGCCGGCTGGGCTTGCATGCTTTGATCAATTTTGCCCTTAACCCCGACCATCATTTTAATTTATACGGCCTGTTTCTGCAACTTGATAACAACCAGCACGGAGCATCAACTGTAACCGGGTTAGGCGGCGATGGTGAAATTGACTACTTCGACAGGGTTATATTCGACCGTAAAAATTTGGAACACGTTTCTTTAACCGGCAATGATAAAATAATCAAAAACCTGGAGGCGGATTGGACCTTTGCTTATTCAAACGCAAGCTCAAAAACGCCTGACCAGCTTACATTGGAAACTTATCGTAAAGATGCGCAAACCCCCCTTTTGAAGTTGAGCAACCTGCCAAGTCAATGGACCCATAGCGATGACAAGGATAAATCGGCGTCACTGAATTTAAAATATAATCTTTTTCCTAATATCACAATTACAGCTGGTGGATTATACCGGACTAAAGCCAGGAACGGTTTTTATAATGCATACCTTGAAAATGCAGGCGTAGCACAGCCATACACGGGAATTAATAACGCAGTATTTCAGTTTATTCCTTACCCGCAAGCAGCTGAAGGGCTCACTAATGACGAAAATATCTACACGGCAAGTGAACAGGTTTCCGCAGCTTATATTGAAGGCAAAATTTTATTGATTAAAAAGTTTCAAATACTTACCGGGGTAAGGGAAGAGACTACCGACCAGAATTATGCTTCCCAGATTTCTGCCGCTCTTCCAGGTAAAACAGGGATTTTCCATTATAATGATATACTGCCAGGTTTGCACCTGAGGTATTTATTAAACGATAAGGAAAATTTACGTTTGTCTTACTTCGCCGGGATAAGCAGGCCAACGCTATATGATCTTATACCATCAAGCATTAACACCAATGCAGGCGTACTTTATACTACATCAGGCAATTATAATCTGAAGCATTCAACTGCTGATAATATTGATTTTCGCTATGATAAAACTTTTTCAGCGACAAATTATTTCCTGGTCGGAGCGTTTTATAAGAAAATTGTTAATGCCATCGAGTTTTCAACTTTTACGCTGGACGGAACCAATGTTACAGCAAATAATCCCGGTGTCCTTTACGGGCCAACTAACCCCGCAGGGAATGTTATAAATTATGGTATTGAACTGGTAGGATCTAAATTCATTGGCAAATTTGGGCTTAGCGGTAATTACAGTTATACTCATTCATCAGTAACTACATTAAAGGAAATATTAGGGAATAATCAAGGGTCGCCGGTTGTAACTTTTGTTAATCAGACCAGGCCACTTCAAGGCCAGGCAGACCATATCGGTAACTTATCATTCTTATTCAAAGATGTAAAAAGTGGCTTGGATGCGCAATTGAGCTACGTTTACACCGGCAAGCGTATCGCTGTAGTTTCTCCTTTTTATAACCTGGATATCTGGCAACGCGCTTCGTCCCAATTAGATTTTTCAATGAATAAGGAATTGGGCTATCACTTGTCATTTTATGTTAAAGCCACAAATTTATTGAACAATAAAATATACCAAGATATTCTTCACGCTAATAACCTGCTTAATTTCCCCGGGGGCGGGCTTCCCGGCCAAACCGATCCAAACAGGATTTTGGTGGAAAGGGATGAATTTAAACAGTCAATACTTTTAGGCTTAAAATACAAATTCTAAGAATCAATACAATACCACACAACCATAATTTCTAATAAACAACAAAACAAATTAAAAAAATGAAAAAGCAACTTTTATCTATTCCCGGCCTGCTTGTTTGCATGCTATTGGGTGTATTGGTGATAAGCGTATCGTCATGTAAAAAGAATAGTCAACCCAGTGTGATTATTTCTAAACCTGTTTTTCAAATTGGCGCAAAGGTTAAACCCGGAAATATTAGCGGTTCAATTAAAGGTACGCTTTTGGCAGATTCTGTTTACAACGTAACAGCCGACGTTATTATTAACAAAGGTGATACTTTATATATACAGCCAGGCGCTAAGATATATGTTACCGGCCTTTATAACTTTTTTGTACATGGAAACCTCTTGTCAATAGGAACCGCAGCGAAGCCAATTTATTTTACAGTTAAAAACCAGGCTAAGTTTGATAACCCTACTCAAGACCCGGCTACCGACCCTGCTTACCAGGGTTTATGGGGAGGTATTCTTGGTGATACCACTTCTAAATTTATGATCTTTAAATATACACATATTGAATTTACCGGAGGAAAGATCGCTGTAGCCCAAACATTCGGAACAAAAAATGGTGGTTATGCGCCTTCTATTAAATTCACAAATGTAAATGGATTTGTAGATGTGGAAGATTCATGGTTTTACGGATGTATTGATGGAGGAGCCTCTATTTCCGTAAGCACTGGTCAGTTCAACGTAATGCGCAATGTTTTTGAAAAATGCGGTATCTACGGTACCGAATGTTTTGAAGGCAGAAATGGAACTAAGGGTAATATAGCTTATAACCTGATGATGGGCGCTTGTACCAATGGAATAAAAATGTCTAACGGAGGTACCCTATTTCAGGAAGATATTTCCGTTTATAACAATACTATCCTAAACGGTGGTTTCCGCCGTTATGATTACGGTGGTGCAGGCAACCAGGGCGGCAGAGGTGGTTCAATAAGTTTTGAACAAAATGCAAAAGGCCAGGTTTATAATAATTTAATGGTAAATGACAGGATTGGGCTTAGAATAGTAGGTACAGGAAATTATCAGGGCAATGCCTTATTAATTGCCGATACCGCTCACATGTTTTATGGCAATAATTATAACTATGCCGATAGTGTTGTACTGACTAACCAATTTTATCCTCAAAGTTTCTTAACAAAACCCGAAGCATCTAATATACCGGCACCGAGTTCCTTTTTACCCGCTGGTTACACGCTGGGAGCTATTTATGACGGAAGTTCACTAATTGGCAAAAACAATCCCCAGTTTGTTAACTATCCTTTACCGCTCAATTTAAGCGGCGGCGCTTATGCGACTTTAGACAAACTTGCATACGTTCAGGGTTTCGATTTCCATTTGCAATCGACTTCACCTGCAAAAGGAAAAGGTAATACAGGCTTTACGATAACAAGTACAAGTATCACAATTGATCCGATCTATGGAGCAACAGAAATCACGCCTCCCGGAACTGATATAGGTTGTTATCAATTGAATGGCACTGGAAATAAGCACTAATAATAATATTAAAATATGGGCCTCTAAGTTAGGGGCTCATATTTAATTTTTTCAGGTATGGATAATTCATAAAATCTGTTCCGGGGTAAAGTCCTATTGCTCAAACTTTTCAATATTTCAACCTTTTATTTACAAATATTTAAACTTTGTAACTACTGCAATTATTTTATGGCTTCATCTTTAAATTTACTTAAAGCGGCCCGCAAATGGCATAGAAACGTTTCAACAATTCTATTTGCTTTTTTCTTTTTCATAGCTGTCCCAGCCGTTCTGTTAAGTTGGGAAAATTTATTCGCTTCAAAAATTTTCACAACCACTAATAAACAAAAAACGGCCAAAAAACAAAGCAATGGCTATCAGTCGATTCTTTACAGACGCTTGCAGCAGTTGGTTTAAAAAATAAAGTTGCAGAAGCAGGCAATAGCAAAGTGGCAAGCATGAATGCTGTGTTAAATAAAGGATATGTACGTTTTACATTTAAAAATCAATACGTGGTTCAATTAAACGCCAAAACCGGCGAGTTGATCAGTATTGAAAAAAAGGCTACGGATATATTTCTTAGGATCCATGATGGGGAAATTTTAGATGATATTACAAATTCTAAAAGTGAGGTATTCAAAACTACTTATACTTCGCTTATGGGTTTAGCGCTTTTTTTCCTTACCCTTTCCGGTTTCTGGTTACGGTTTGGGCAAAAAAAGCGTTCCGAAAAAAAATCAATTTTTATAAATCAAATTTCATAAAACCTAACTAAAAAATGAAAAAAATCAAAATGCTCTTAACGCTAATAGCGTTGAGCGGGGCAGGCTTTGCGCAAATTGCGCCAAATACCCCTGTACCTTCTGTTTTAACAGCAGGCAATTTTTCCTATGATGGCAATGGCAAGCTATTACTTAATGCGAACGGTCAAACTTATACCGATTTAGCCAAAGTGGACGCTTATAAATTAAACGACATTATGGGCACTTTAACCGGCAGCGAAAACGGTATAATGATCGATCTTGACCGCCCGGGTTATAACGGTACAATCGCTTACGGCCCTTATGATGAAACCGTTGAGTTTCCGTCGGTGGCTTTTCTTCCAAAAAGTGTTAAGATAAAAGATGGAAAGGCGCTGATTGAGATGAAGAAAACCTTTACCAAAGCAAGTGATTTTTATCACCTGGCTGATAAAGGAAATGGTATAATTGGTTACCGGATTATAGACAGCGCAGGCCGGATTATTTATGAAGGGCGCGTTGCTTTTGAAGGCAAAGGACCATACACAGTTGTACCAACTATTGTACAAGGCCCAATGGTAAATGATTTGTTATCAACCGGCTGTATCCTGTCATATGATACACAAGTTGCTATGAAAACAAGCGTAAGCATCGGTGATAAAAATTTTGGTGATGATAACGAAGTAATGCATCATGAAATAACTGTAAATGGTTTAAAAGCCGGTACTGAATATACTTATACAATTACTTATGGCTACCGTAAAGTTAGCCACACTTTTACAACCGCACCTGCTGAAGGCAGCCGCAAACCTTTCACATTTGCTTTTGCAAGCGCTAATCGTGGTACTACAGGCGGTGGCGAAAGGGATTTTGGCGGTACAAACTATCAAACTACACGTGCCATTATGGGCGCAGCTGTGATGAACAAAGCTGTGTTTTTACAGTGTACCGGTGACTTTACCGATGGCGGAAATACAAGCGAGCAAGGCCACATGATGGAATATGCCAATTTTAAACGCGCTTTAGAGCCTTTTTGGAATAAAGTACCGGTTTATGTAGGTTTTGGCGATCACGAACCTAACAAAACCAGCTTAAGGAACGAGGAGACGAAAAAGAATTATTCTATTGAATTGTACCCTTATGCAAGTGTTTCGGGCGAGGCTACCTTTGCAAAAGCTTTTGTTAACCCGCAAAACGGTCCGCAAAGTGAAGATGGAGCCGCTTATGATCCTGATCCGTCAAAACTTGATTTCCCGACTTATAAAGAAAACGTTTATTACTATACCTACGGTAACGTAGCCATGATTGTTTTAAACACTGAATACTGGGAAAGTAAAGACCCGACAGTTACAAGCGGTTGCCCTGAAGGTTATATAATGGACCAGCAAGTGAAATGGCTGAAGGAAACCATGCAGAAGATGGAAAGCAATCCAAATATCGATCATATTTTTGTTAATATACATGGCGCTGCATTCCCTAATGGCGATCACTTAGACGATGCAATGTACTGGCAGGGTGATAACACTTCAAGGGCTTTTGTATCAGGTAAAGGCCTGCCAAAAGGAACAGTTGAAAGACGTGATGAGATATTGGATATTTGCGTAAACAACAGTAAAAAATTCCTTTCTTTCCTTTCCGGCGATGAGCATAATTTTTCTTTTTTAGAGGTTACTCCAACCACACCTATCTATAAAGAAGGTTATACAGGTGCAAAAATTAAAATAAGCCGTCCTTTTTATAACATCAATAATGGCGGTGGCGGTTCAGCCCCTTATGCTAAATTGAAAAGCCCATGGTCTGATCAATTTCAATATTTTACTCATCCGCCATCCGTAGCGCTTATTACTGTAAATGGAAAAAATGTTACACTTAACGCGATGAGCGTTGAAACTTTTGGTAAAATAGTAACTGACTTAAAGCTTCGCTAATATTATCTATCCAAAAAGAAATAAAATTGGTAACCAAAAAAATGAAATGAAAATGAAAAAGATAGTAATGATGATAATGGTTGCGGCTTTTGCAGCTGTAAACCATGCTAATGCACAGGATGCTTATAAACCATACAGCGCTTATAAGGAGATCCCGGTAACCGGAAATGGCAATTGGGATTATCTTTCGGTTGATAACGTAAACCGCCGCCTTTATCTTTCGCATGGCGAAAAAGTGGATATTGTTGATATTGACAATGATACTGTAGTGGGCGAAATTACCGGTCAGCATGGGGTGCATGGTATAGTTCAACCAACAGTTTAAATTTAACAAAATTATTGTAGTAGATTTTATTTGTTTCCAGTAAATTAACAGGGAAATATAGTATGTAACAATAATTTTATGACTAAACACTAATTGAATTTATGAACCCCTTATTACGAAATTAAAGTCAAGTAAACGAAGGTTTCTTTTACTAGTCAGTATTGAACTATAATAGCCAAGATCACCCAAAGCACCTTGTTTATGCCTGTAAAGAGGTCTTGGCCTGGATCTGTTTCCTATACCTTTTCACGCTCGAAATGCTGATGCCCGTCAGATGGACAGTTTCGTTTACAGATAGCCCGCTTTCCATGGCCTTCTTCACTTTAGCAAACTGTTCCTCATTGATCCCTTTCGGCCGGCCGATGTGCTTGCCCTTCGCTGCAGCCAGGATCTGCCCGGCCCTGGTTTTTTCTAATATGTTCTCCCGGTCGTATTCGGCCAAAGCCGAAAAAATGCCAAGCACCATTCTTCCCGCTGGGGTCGTACTGTCCACGCCTAAGTCCAGTGCCTTAAAGTGAATCCCAAAACGGTTAAATTCACTGATTAAGGAAATCAGATGATCTCTGCTTCTGCCCAAGCGGAAGAACCGGGCCACAACAACTGTGTCCCCTGTCCTAAGTTTAGCTTGCATCTCGTCCAATGCCGGACGGCTTGTACTCATGCCTGTAATCTTGTCCTGGAAAATTTGATCACAACCGGCCTTTTCCAGCAAGTCCAGCTGAGTATCCAGATTCTGGTCTATAGTTGATACCCTGACCATGCCTGAATAAGGTTGACTTTTTAAAGGGGAATACAAACTTATTATTATTGTTGTAAGATTTCTTTTTTGCTTCTTTTTTCTTTGTTGACAAGTGCTGAGTTTGTGGATAACTCATAGTCT
>JAABUQ010009459.1_pt1 | contig 13173 bp, 11 predicted proteins | sample 5560001 | NCBI WGS metagenome assembly JAABUQ01 (sample SAMN10711888, study PRJNA513371) | rock metagenome | isolation source: Antarctica rocks | place: Antarctica: Victoria Land, Finger Mt nord | collected 2015-12-18 | reverse complement strand
TCGTCACGCGTGATCTCTGTCGCTGCCATTTGACCCTCCTTGAGAGACGAACAGCGAATCACACCCGCCGTGACCAAGGGAATCCCATATCCGAGTCAAACAATCCTGCCGTTGGTATGAGTGCCGCGAGCGACATCAGCTTAGCTGCCAACTTGTCGGGGGAGATGGTGGCGTCCTCGCTCATGAACTGGGGTTCGATCTACACGAAGGGCAGCAGGTTGTGGCCATGATCGCAGGAAAGGTGCCGGTGGTGGAGCTGGAGGATGGAACCGTGCTGAGCGAGTCCAATGCAATCCTAACCCACTTTGCCGAGAGCACGGCGTGGCTACCAGCGTCTGGCCTTGTCCGCACCAGGGTAATGGAATGGCTCTTTTTCGAGCAGTACAGCCATGAGCCTTATATTGCCGTTGCTCGCAACATTGTCTCGTTCCTCGGTCAGAAGGAGGTGCAGGCCAAGCGCCTCGTTGCCTGTCGTGCCGGTGGCGAGGAAGCGCTGACGCTGATGGAACGCGCCTCAGCAGCAACCTATGGTTGACGGAAGCTGGTCCCACGATTGCTGACGTGGCACTCTGTGCCTACACCCAGGTTGCCGATCAAGGAGAGTTCGATCTTGCTGGATGGCCGGGCGTGCAAGCCTGGGTCAGGCGCATGCAGGGGCTGCCGAATTATCTGTCGTTGGCGTGTGCATGAGAGAGTGGCAGCTCCGGTCGCCGGTCAGCGCGCCAGGAAGGCACGCAGCATGGCGCCGGTATCGATCGTGGATGCGGCCGCAGTCCCGGTCTGCGAGGGGATCTTGAAGATGCCGTGCGCGCGTGCGACCGGCTGACCGTCCGCCATGACGATCTCGTTGGCGAACACCATGCCGCGCGTGACCTTGACGATCTCCGCCCTGGCCTCGACCCAGGACCCGTTCGCGGTCGGGGCCAGGTAGTCTAGCGAGAGGCTGATGGTCGGCAGGATAAGGGTGCCGAGCGCGTGCTGGAACTCCGCGGCCAGTCCCATGTGCACGTCGCAGAAGGTCGCCAGCATGCCGCCATGGCAGTTGCCGGCCGGGTTGCAGTGCCGTGCCTCGACGCGGAACCCGCCGACCAGCCGTTCGCCGTCCGCCTTGACCCAGAGCGGCCCGCAGATGACGTTGAAACCCGCCGGGCCCACCATCGGCAGCTTGACGAAGCCAGCCGGAGCGTCGCCGTCTTCGCGCCCGCTCATGCGCGACGCAGTGCCGAGGCCAGTTGCAGGGCAAGAGTCATGTCGCCATCGACGCCAAGCTGGCCGCCCATGTAGGCCGTCGTCGGATCGAGCCTGCCCTCGATCAGTGCTTCGAGATCGTCTGCGGAGATCGAGATCCGGCAATCGGCCGGCTGGTCCGCATTGTCATCAAGATGAATCATGCCGGTCTCCCCCAAATCGAGGGTTACCGGCCGGGTCAGCTCCGGATGGCCGGATGCGACATCGCGCACACGATCGGTCAGCTCCTGCAGGGTCGGCATCGCTGGATGGTCCTTGTCAGAAGGCGGCGGCGTCGAGCGCCATGGTGGAGGCCTTGCCGGACTTTATGGCCAGGAACAAGGCGGTCGCCTGCGGCAGGATGCGGTCGATGAAGAACTGCGCGGAGGCCAGCTTGGCGCGATAGAAGGCCGCATCGCCCCCCTCACCGGCAGATTTGGCATCGGCCAGCTTGGCGTGCGCGATGGATGCCGAGCGCAGCCACATTGCACCCATGCCCACCAACCCGAACAGGCGCAGGTAGTCGCAGGCCGCGGCCCCCGCCTCCTCCGCATCCTTCAGCGCGCTGCGGGCGATCTGCCCGGTGGCGAGCTGCAGGGCGCCGAAAGCCCGTTCCAGCGCGTCGGCCATCTTCGCGACGTTCGGGTCCCGCTTGCCCTCGGCGATCAATTCCGAGACCGGATGGAAGAATCGACGCAGGTAGCGTCCCGCATGGGCCGGCATCTTGCGGCCGATCAGGTCGAGCGCCTGGATGCCGTTGGTGCCCTCGTAGAGCATGGCGATGCGCGCGTCGCGGACATACTGCTCCATGCCGTGCTCGCGTATGTAGCCGTGGCCGCCATAGACCTGCACGCCCAGGCTCGCCGTCTCGAAGCCCAGGTCGGTGAACAGCGCCTTGACCACCGGCGTCATCAGCGCCACGAAATCCATGGCCTCCTCGCGCGCGGCCGCATCCTCGGTGTGCGCCGCGACATCCATCGCGCGCGCCACCCAGATGCCGACCGCACGGCAGCCCTCGGCGTTGACGCGCATGGTCATCAGCATGCGGCGCACGTCCGGGTGCACGATGATCGGGTCTGCCGGCAGCTCCGGATACTTGGCGCCGCTGAGGGCGCGGCCCTGCAGCCGGTCGCGGGCATAGGCGACCGCGCCCTGGTAGGAAGCCTCCGCGATGCCCAGCCCCTGGATGCCGACGCCGAGCCGGGCGGCGTTCATCATGGTGAACATCGCCTGCATGCCCTTGTGCGGCGTGCCGACCAGCCAGCCCTGCGCGTCCTCGAAGCTGATCTGGCAGGTCGAGGAGGCCTTCAGGCCCATCTTGTGCTCGAGTCCCGTGCAGTACAGCCCGTTGCGCGGACCGGCGCCGCCGTTGTCCGCGGGCAGGAACTTCGGCACCAGGAACAGGCTGATGCCCTTGATCCCGGCAGGCGCGTCCGGCAGCCGCGCCAGCACCAGGTGGACGATGTTCTCGGAGAGGTCGTGGTCGCCGCCGGAGATGAAGATCTTGGCGCCGTTCAGCCGGTAGCTGTCATCCTCCGCCGACGTCGCACGCGTGCGCAGCAGGCCAAGGTCGGTGCCGCATTGCGCCTCGGTCAGCGCCATCGCGGCGATCCACTCGCCCGACACCATCTTCGGCAGATAGCGCTGCTTCAGCGCATCGGAGCCGTAGGTTTCCAGCGCCTGGATCGCCCCGTGCGTGAGGCCCGGATACAGGCTGAAGGAGAGGTTGCCGGAGCAGATCATCTCCTCGACCAGCGTGCTGACGCTCTCCGGCAGGCCCTGTCCGCCATAAGCGGGGTCTTCCGCGAGCGAGGCCCAGCCATTGTCGCGGAACTGCGCGTAGGCCTCCTGGAAGCCGGCAGGGGTGCGTACCACGCCGTTCTCCAGCCGGCAGCCCTCCACGTCGCCGACCGCGTTCAGCGGCAGCAGGATGTCGGTGGCCATCCGGCCGGCCTGCTCCAGCACGCTGTCGATGGTGTCGGCATCGAAGTCGCGGAAGGCGGGCAGGGCGGACAGGCCCGCGAAGTCGTGCAGCTCGTGCAGCACGAAGCGCATGTCGCGTAGCGGGGCGGTGTAGGTCTGCATGGCGTCAGTTCCTGAGGGGCTTGCCGGTCTCGAGCGTGTGCTCGATCCGGGCCAGGCTCGGTCCGGTGCGGATCAGGCGCATGAAGGCACTGCGCTCCAGTTCCAGCAACGATTTTTCCGTGATGATGTCGGCCGGGTCGGCGTCGCCGCCGCTCAGCACGCCGGCCAGCGCGTCCGACACGGTCATGTCGTGCGCGGTCGCCAGGCCCTGCTTGCGGAACGCCTCCGCCGCCATGCGCAAGGCGACGTGTCCGGACGGACCCGGCAGGCGGAACTCCGGCGGCGTCGGCGGCACGTAGCCCTCGACCATCGACAGCGCGCGGGTCTTGGCGTCGGCGAGCAGCCGGTCGCGGTTCATGGTGATGCCGTCGCGCTCGCGCAGGAACAGCAGGCGCTTGGCCTCGTCGGCGGATTTCGACGCGGTCGCGGTGCTGACGGTCTCGAACACCTTGGCGATGGCGGGCATCGGACCGTGCGGCGTGGTCGGCGCGTCGCGCCAGCGGGTGAGCATCTCGCCGTTGCCGCCCCAGCCGGGCACCAGCCCGATCCCGCATTCGACCAGCCCGATATAGAGCTCGGCGTGCGCCTGCACCGCGTCGGCGTGCAGCACGATCTCGCAGCCGCCGCCGAGTGCGAGGCCGGCGGGAGCCGCGACCACCGGGAACGGCGCGTATTTCATCGCCTTGAACACCTGCTGGCCGGAGCTGACCAGCTTCTCGATCTCGCCCCAGGCGGCGATGTTGGCGGCGAACAGCGCCAGGCCGAGGTTGGCGCCGGCGGAGAAGTTGGCGGCGTCGGTGTAAAGCACCAGCGCGCGGAAGCGTTCGCGGACCAGGGCGATGGTCTTGCCGAGCAGGCCGAGCACCTGCTCCTCCATCGAGTTCATCTTGGAGTTAATCTCGAAGCAGACGACGCCGTCGCCGAGGTCCCAGGCGGCGGCGGAACCGTTCTCCAGCAGCGGCGCGCCCGCGCGCTTGATGTCCTCCAGCAGCACTACGCCGGGCGCGCGGATGACGGGATGATAGGCGCCGTCGATGCCGAACTGCAGGCGCGCGGTGCCGTCCGTCCTGTAGAAGGTCTGTTCTCCGACGCGGTCGAGCAGCCCGGAAACCGGTTTGCCCTCGCGCTTCAGCCGTGCGGCCACGGCGGCCGGTCCGATCCGGTCGAGCAGTTCGAACGGACCCTGCTTCCAGTTGAAGCCCAGGCGCATCGCGTCGTCCACCGCGACGATGTCGTCGGCGATCGCCGGCACCAGGCTCGCGGCGTAGGCCAGCGTCGCGCCCATCACCTTCCAGGCGTACAGCCCGAGCTTGTGGTCCGAGGCGAGCAGGGCGCGCGGGTCCTTCGCCAGGGCGGTGGGCAGCTCGACCTTGCGCGAAGGCTCGTACTCTCCAGTGACGAGGCCGATGGACTCCTTGATCTTTCCGGCAGTCCTGTTGATCCGGTAGAAGCCGCCGCTGCCCTTGCGGCCAGTCATGCCCTGCTCGATCATGCGTGTGATCAGCGGTGTCTCGCGCAGCAGGGCGTGGAACGGATCGTCGGCGGACAGCGACGCCTTCATGCTGGCGTTGATGTGCGGCATCAGGTCGAGCCCGATCAGGTCGATCAGGCCGAACACGCCGGTCTTGGGAATGCCCAGGCTGCGCCCCATGGCGGCGTCGGCCTCCTCCACGCTGAGGCCCGCATCCATCGCCTCGACCACGGCCTTCTGTAGCCAATAGCCGCCGATCCGGTTGGAGATGAAGCCGGGCGTGTCGTGCGCGCGCACCACGTTCTTGCCGAGCCGGCGGTCGCAATAGTCGCTTATGCGCGCCACCAGCTCCGCATCCGTACGCGGCGACGACACGATCTCCAGCAGGCGCATGTAGCGCGGCGGATTGAAGAAATGGGTGATCAGGAAGTCATGCGCGAGGCTGTCGGGCAGCCCGCCGATGAGGTCCGCCAGCGGAATGGTGGAGGTGTTCGAGCTGATTGCGGTGCCGGGACGACGATGCGCCTCGATCTTGCGGTAGAGCGCCTGCTTGATGTCGAGCCGCTCGACCACCGCCTCGATGATCCAGTCGCACTCCGCGATCCGGGCGAGGTCGTCGTCGATGCAGCCGGTCTCGACCAGCCCTGCTGCCCGCGGCGACATGAAGGGCGTCGGATCGGTCTTCAGCAGGCGCGCGACCGCATCGCGCGCCACCTGGTCGCGTGCCGCATCCGGCTGCTTCGGGACGATGTCCAGCAGCAGCACCGGAGTTCCGGCGTTGGCGATGTGGGCCGCGATCGCGGCGCCCATCACGCCGGCGCCGATGACGCAGACCTTGCCGATCGCGTGACCCGCCGACACCATCACACCCGCTCCAGAACGGTGGCGATGCCCTGGCCGCCGCCGATGCACTGCGTCGCCAGCGCGTAGCGCTTGCCCTCGCGCTTGAGCAGGGACGCCGCCTTGCCGACGATGCGGGCACCGGTGGCGCCGAGCGGATGGCCGAGTGCTATGGCGCCCCCGTCGATGTTCAGGGTCTCGTCGCGCACGCCGAGCTCGCGGGCGCAGGCCAGCGCCTGGCTGGAGAATGCCTCATTGAGCTCGACCACCCCGACCTCGTCCATGGACACCCCCGCGCGCCCGAGCGCCTTGCGCGAAGCCTCGATCGGACCGAGGCCCATCAGTTCCGGCGCGCAGCCGGACACGCCGATGCCGACCACGCGCGCCAGCACATCCAGCCGGTGCTTGCGGGCGAAATCGCCGCTGCATACCAGCACGGCACTCGCCCCGTCGGTCAGCGGCGAGGCGGTGCCGGCGGTGACGCTGCCCTGCGCATCGAACGCCGGCTTCAGGCCGTCGAGGCCCTCCGCGGTGGTGTCCGGACGCAGGCAGCCATCCTGGTCCACGACACCTGCCTTGGTCTGGATCGGCACGATCTCGTCAGCGAGACGGCCGCCCTCGCGTGCCGCGGCGGCGCGCTGCTGGCTGCGCACCGCGAACGCCTCCTGCGCCGCGCGCGGGATCTCGTAGCGTCGGGCGACATTCTCCGCGGTCTCGCCCATGCCCATGTAGGCACCCGTATGCTGGGCCGCGAGCGTCGGGTTGGGCAGCGGGTTGAAGCCCATCATCGGCACCCGGCTCATGCTCTCGACGCCGGCGCAGATGAAGGCCTCGCCGGCGTTCATGGCTATGGCGCCGGCTGCCATGTGGATCGCCTGCATCGAGGAGCCGCAGAAGCGGTTGACGGTCACGCCGCCGACGGATTGCGGCAGCCCGGCGAGCAGGCCGACCAGGCGGGCGACGTTGAGGCCCTGCTCGGCCTCCGGGAACGCACAGCCGACGATCAGGTCCTCGATCGCCTGCGCGTCCACGCCGGTGCGCTCGATCAGGGCGCGGACGACCGCCGCCGCGAGATCGTCCGCCCGGGTGCGGGCCAGGCTGCCTTTCTGGGCGAAATGAAACGGTGACCGGGCGTAGCCCGCGATGACGACTTCCTGCGTGTTCGCCTGCATCGGTGTATCCCCAAGCGGTTCCTGGGTGACGTATACGTCACTCCTGCCGTGTCGGCGAATATCATGAAGACCAAATATTCATCAAGCTCCTTCGTTCGATCGCGACGGGCGCTTCTGCCGGACCTGTGTATCTTACAGGTTCGTCAGCCATAACTTGACGTTTGCGTCACATAGGCGAAAACCCTATTGCAACGAACAAGAAGTGGGGGGAAGGGCGTCGATGCACGACATGCAGCGCACGGTGGCTTTCGGGCGGACCCTGGCTACGGCCTCGCTGGTCCTGCTGTTGCCTTCGACCGGCTGGGCATCGGGTTTCTACCTGCAGGATCAATCCGCCCGCGGCACCGGACGCGCCTATTCCGGCGAGGCGGCCGATCAGGGAGCAGACTCGCTGTGGTGGAACCCCGCCTCGATCGCCGGGATCGAGCGTTCCGAGATCGACTCCAACCTCGCCGGTATCCTGATCTGGTCGAAGGCGGAGGATCGGGGCTCCACCATCAACCGGTTTGGACGGGTCTTTCCGGTCGGCGGCAGTGGCAGCAGTTCCCACGTGGTCGCGAACGGGCTGTTGCCGAGCACTGCCGCCGCACTCAGGTTGAACGACAGCCTGTCGGTGGGTCTCGCGGTCACCTCGCCGTTCAGCTTCATCACCCAGTACGAGACGGCGAGCTGGGCGCGCTATGCCGCCCTTACCTCGCGGCTGCAGACGATCGACATACAGCCGAGCCTGGCCTGGCGTCCGACCTCCTGGCTGGGGCTCGGCGCCGGTCCCAACATCGAGCACACGCTGGCGGCGCTGAGCTCGGCCCTGCCCAACCTCTCGCCATTGCAGGGGGACGGAACCGAGACCCTGCACGGCGAAGGCTGGAACGTCGGCTACAATGTCGGCCTGCAGCTGCACCTGCTGGATGACCGGCTGACGTTCGGCGCGTCCTATCGCTCGCGCATCGAGCATTCGCTGCATGGCCAGCTCGACGTGGTCGGGCTGACCGGATTCCTCGCCGGGCAGAACTTCCACGCCGGCAATGCTCGCGCGAGCTTCACCACGCCCTGGGCCGCGACCTTCGGCGTACGCTACCGCGCCACCCGGCGGCTGACGCTGGATGCGCAGGTGGTCCATACCGGGTGGAGCGAGTTCGACGCCGTGCGCATCACCCGGCCGGTCAACGCGACGACACCGGAAGGCTATGGCGATGTGACCAGCGGTGCGATCGGCGTCGACTATGCGATGACCCCGCGCTGGATCCTGCGTGCCGGCGTGCAGTACGACCCGACGCCGACACCGGATGGCGCACGCGACCCACGCGTACCGGATGCCGACCGGGTGCTGCTCGCACTCGGCACCACGGTCAGCGTGACGCCGCGTCTCGCCGTCGATGCCGGTGTCAGCTACCTGGACGCAGGCTTCTCGCACATCGACCGCAACGCTTCGGCCTATGTCGGTACGCCGCTGAGCACGCCGATACGCTTGCGGGGCGAAGTGAAGGCGAGCGGCCTGATCCTGGCTCTCGGCACCCGGCTGCAGTTCTAGGGCATGACCGGCGAGGCGCAGACGTCCATGGACGCCATCGACCTCGAATGCTGCCCGCTGCCGGAGCAGCTGCGCCGTTGCGCGCGCACCTGGCCACGCCGGATCGCGGTGGACTTCCTGGGCCGGCGCACCCGCTATGGCGCGCTCGACGCACTGGTCGATCGTGCTGCGGCGGGCCTGCAACGTCTGGGACTGGCGCCGGGCGAGCGGGTCGGGCTGTGCCTGCCCAATACGCCCTACTTCGTGATCTTCTATTTCGCGATCATGCGCGCCGGCGGCATCGTCGTGAACTACAACCCGCTCTACAGCGAGCGCGAGCTGCGCACGCAGATCGTCGATTCCGGCACCACGATCATGATCGTGCCAGACCTGCACGCGATCCACGCGAAAGTGGCGGCGATAGCGGAGGCGGTCGGGCTGCGCCATATCGTCCTGTGCGGCATGGCGGCGGCGATGCCGGCGATCAAGGGCGCGTTGTTTTCTGTTGCCCGGCGACGTGACATCGTCCGACGCGTGCGCGACCCTCGCCACGTCTCCTACCGATCGCTGATGGCAGGGCGGGCGGTGTTGCGCGAAGCGGCGATCGATCCGGAGCGCGACCTCGCCCTGCTGCAATATACCGGCGGCACCACGGGGACCCCGAAAGGGGCGGCCCTGACCCACGCCAACCTCACCGCCAACAGCGCCCAGATCAATCATGCCATGGGCGGCGGGTTGACCGAACCGGAGCGTATCCTTGGCGTGCTGCCGCTGTTCCACGTCTTCGCGCTGACCACGGTGCTCAATCTCGCGGTGGCGATCGGCGCGGAGATGGTCCTGCTGCCGCGCTTCTCGGTCGCCGACACGCTCAAGACGATCGCGCGACGCCGCCCGACGCTGCTGCCGGCGGTGCCGACGATCTACAACGCGATCAGCAACGCGGCCGTCGGCGCGCCGAGGCCGGTGCGCGACGGCCTGCGCGCGATCCGGATCTGCATCTCCGGCGGGGCTCCGTTGCCGGCCGAGGTGCAGACCCGCTTCGAGGCCCTGACCGGCTGCCGGCTCGCGGAAGGCTACGGGTTGAGCGAGACCTCGCCGGTGGTCTGCTGCAACCGGCTGGACGGCGCCTCGCGGGCGGGATCGGTCGGGCAGGCGATGCCGGAAACCGTGGTCGAGATACGCGACCTTGCCGACCCGTCGGTCATCCTCGGGCCCAGGGTTCGCGGCGAGGTCTGCGTGCGCGGGCCGCAGGTGATGCAGGGCTACTGGAACCTGCCGGCGGAGACCGCATCCGCTATGATCGACGGCGCCTTCCGCACCGGGGATGTCGGCTACCTCGACGAGGACGGTTTCCTGTTCCTGGTCGATCGCATCAAGGACGTGATCCTGTGCAGCGGCTACAACGTGTATCCGCGCATGATCGAGGAGGCGCTGTATCGCCATCCCGACGTGCTGGAAGCGACCGTGATCGGCGTCCCGGATTCCTACCGCGGCGAGAGCCCGAAAGCCTTCGTGGTGCTGCGCGATAGTGCCGCGGCGGATGTGCCCGCGCTGCGCCGATTCCTGGAGGGCGAGCTGTCGCGGATCGAGCTGCCGGGCGAGATCGAGCTGCGCACGACGCTTCCGCACACGGCAGTCGGCAAGCTGTCGAAGAAGGAGCTTGTCGCCGAGGAGGCGGCGCGTCGTCAGCATGCGGCGTGACGCCGCCCGTGACGACGCCAGGCAGCGTCTCTACACGGTGACCGAGTTAGCGGTGGAGCTCGGCGTGACCGCGCGCGCGATACGCTTCTACGAGGACAAGGGGCTGCTGAGCCCGTCACGCGCCGGTGCCACGCGTATCTACACTCATCGCGACCGGGCCAGGATGAAGCTGATCCTGCGCGGCAAGCGGCTCGGCTTCACCCTGCGCGATATCCAGCAGTTCCTGGACCTGTACGATGTCGACCCGCAGCACGACGAGCAGAAGCGCCGCCTGCTGCGTGCCGTCCGGGAGCGGATCAGCGATCTGCGGGCGATGAGCACGGCCATCTCCGAGACGCTGGACGAGCTGCGCAGCATCGAGCTGCAGGCTTCGGCGGCGTTGGAGCGCTGAAACCTTGGTGGTTCCGGCATCCTGGCGCCACAGGTTGCGATTGCCCGTGCTGGGCGCGCCGATGTTCCTGGTCTCCGGAGCCGACCTGGTGGTCTCGCTGTGCCGGGCAGGCGTGATCGGCAGCGTCCCGTCGCTGAACCGGCGCAGCACGCCGGAATACGACGAGCTGCTGCATGAGCTCGCCGAGCGTCTGGACCCCGGTACGGCACCCTTCGGCGTCAACCTCGTCGTGCATCGCAGCAACCCCCGGCTGGAGCCGGACCTGGCGGTGACGGTGTCGCGACGGGTGCCTTTGGTGATCACCTCGCTGGGCACGGCGCGAGAGGTGGTCGACGCGGTGCACGCCTACGGTGGTCTGGTGTTCCACGACGTGACCACCGTTCGCCATGCCCGTAAGGCAGCGGAGGCCGGGGTGGACGGCCTGATCGCGGTCTGCGCCGGTGCCGGCGGCCATGCGGGACTGCTCAACCCGTTCGCGTTCCTGGCAGAGCTGCGCAGCTTCTTCGCGGGAACCCTGGTGCTGTCGGGTGCGATCTCGAGCGGCTCGGATATCGCGGCGGCACGTGTGATGGGTGCCGATCTCGCCTATGTCGGCACCCGCTTCCTGGCCACCCGGGAAAGCCTCGCCACGGACGGCTACAAGCGGATGGTGCTGCGCTCCGGCTCCGCCGACATCGTCCACACCGACCGGGTCAGCGGCGTCGCGGCGAGCTTCCTGCGCGAAAGCCTGCTGGCGGCCGGCATCGATCCCGTGGCGGATGCCCGTCCGAAGCTGGACCTGGCCGGAGAGGCGAAGCTGTGGCGCGATATCTGGTCGGCCGGGCAGGGCGTCGGCGCCATCACCGACCTCCCGGACTGCGCCAGCCTGTGCCTGCGCCTGGCGGAGGAGTACGCGGCGGCCGTGTCCCGCCTGGATTTTCGGGCAGGTCCGGATCGCGGCGACGGCGTCTTAATCCGCTCTTAATGATACGGGTCGCATAATTGCCGGGTGGCGCTGCATGACAGCCGGGAGCGGTTCGGGATGATGACGAGTGGTTTAGTGTCGGAATTAGCTTCCGTCCCTTCCGAGGCCATGAAAGCCGGCAGTAGGGGGTTCGCTTTCGCTGACATCACGATCGCCGAACTCGACGCCGCCGATACGCTGCTTCTGGATACGCTGCCCTTCGGTGTGGTGGGGATTGACCAATCCGGCCTTGCGACGTGCTATAACCTCTACGAGGTCAAGGCGGCCGGGCTGTCGCGTGAGAGCGTTCTGGGCCAGAACTTCTTCCTCCGTATTGGCGTTTGCATGAACAACTTCCTCGTGGCCCAGCCCTTCGAGGACGAACCGGTGCTGGATGTGGTGCTGGACTACGTGCTGACTTTCCGGATGCGGCCGACCTCGGTGAAGCTTCGCCTGTTGCAGCATCCCGATGGCAAATTCCACTACATTCTTGTTCAGTACTAAGAGATGGTGGAGCTGGACATGGCGTCGCTACAGAACGAGCACGAGGCGCTGCTCGGCTTCCTCTACATGTGCCCGGTGGGCGTGCTGCGCGTCGCCATCAACGGCGACGTGCAGATGATAAACCCCCATGCCGCGCAAATGCTGCTTCCGCTCACGCGCACGCCGATGCTGCATAACCTGTTCGAGGCGATCGAGTTCTGTGCCCCGGAACTGCGCGACATGGTGACGCGTTTTCCCGCCCCGCGTGGTTCAATCTGCCAGCAGCACCGGATCTTCGTCAGCCGCAGTGGTTCCGGGCCGCGGGTCGTAGCCTGCACGCTGCTCAAGCTGGATCCTGCCTGCCTGATGGCGGTACTGCAGGATGTGACGCAGCAGGTCGAGCAGGAACGCCTGCTCAACCAGAACGAGGCCATGTTCGCCGCTCTGGTAGCGGGCGTGAACGACTTCACGCTGTTCTCCCTCGACGGCAACGGTCACATCGATAGCTGGAACCTGTGCGGCTGGCAGCAGACCGGTCTCACGGTTGGCGAAGTGCTGGGACGCGACCTGCGTATCCTGTTCGGGCCGGAAGATGGCCAGGGCGACAGTTCCGCCGAACAGGTGCACGAGGCGATCCGCGAAGGCTGGAGCCTGCGCGAGCGCTGGTGCACGCGCCGCGACGGCAGCCGCTACTGGTGCCAGATCATGGTCGCCTCCGTGCAGCACGTGGAAGAGCCGGTCGAGCATACCGCGCCGGACGGAGCCACCAGCGCACGCGCCGCCATCACCGGGTTTGCCGTGGTGCTGCGCGACGTGACCGAGCGCCATGTCACCGGCGAGGAACTGCGCCGGCTGCTGACCACCGACCACCTGACCGGCGCCACCAACCGGGCGCGCTTCTTCGACCTGGCCGAGACCGAGATCGCGCGGCTCAAACGGGACAGGCGGCCGCTCTCGGCGATCATGCTCGACATAGACCACTTCAAGCAGGTCAATGATCGTTTCGGTCACGCTGGAGGCGATCTGCTGCTCCAGCGCCTGGTGACGCTCTGCCGAGTGGAACTGCGCAGTCGCGATGTGCTTGCCCGCATGGGCGGCGAGGAGTTCGCCATCCTGCTGCCGGACACCGACCTGGCCGAAGCCGTGCAGATCGCCGAGCGGATCCGGCGCCTGATCGCGTCCGATGTCTCTCCGGCGGATGCCGCGCGTCCGGACTTTGACAGGCGAGCGACGGCTGCGATCACCGCGAGCCTCGGCTGCGCTACCATCGTCGACGCGGCCGACGGGATCGATGCGCTGCTCAGGGCGGCAGACACGGCCCTGTACGAAGCCAAGCGTGGCGGACGCGAT
>JAABUQ010009457.1_pt1 | contig 13175 bp, 16 predicted proteins | sample 5560001 | NCBI WGS metagenome assembly JAABUQ01 (sample SAMN10711888, study PRJNA513371) | rock metagenome | isolation source: Antarctica rocks | place: Antarctica: Victoria Land, Finger Mt nord | collected 2015-12-18 | reverse complement strand
CGCCGGTGCCTGCGCCCAGATCCACCACCCACTCGTCACCCTGGCACCGCACCTGGTCCACCACCCGGCGGCAGAGCGCGGGGGAGGATGGCACGACCGACCCCATCTGCAACGGGTTCGCCAGCCAGCGCCGCAGGAACAGGCCAACGCCCGATCCGCCACCACGGGGGTGCGGAGCCGCCAACGCGCCGGACGATCCTGGTGCCACTGCAACGCCTTCGCAATCAAAGCCGGGCATGGGATACCCGACTGGGCCGGTGCTGCCGAGGGCGGCGGGCGTGAAGCTTTGGTTGCACCCGCGCCGGATCAGGGCGTGAAGATCGCCGCCGTGGCCGGGGCCGTGCGCAGCCGGTCCAGCCAGAACCCGGGCGGGTCGCCCTGCGGGTCGCTGGGCGGCGCCATCTGCGTCCACTCCCGGCAGTCCACCATCACCCAGCCTGCCGGGGCTGGCGCACCCAGCCCTGGCGCACATCGGCCGGACGCCGCCAGCGCCGCCGCCTGGTCGCGGAAGCGGTCATGCACCGCCAGGTTCTGCCAGCGTTCCCAGCGGGTGTAGCCTAGCGGATGGGTGAAGTACATGCGCTCCAGGTGGTCGGCGCCCGCCACGTCCTTGCCGCCGAAGTGCTCGGACACCAGCGTCGGCAGCACGGCGCTGCCCGGCTGGCCCCGCGAGGCCGTCCGGTACTGCACGGGCTGCACGTGCCAGCGGGTGTAGGCGTAGCCCAGGTGGTCCGGGCAGCGGTCCGCGCGCCGGGTGATGCGGGCCAGCGCCTCGCCGGCCTGCTGGGCGGCGAAGCCCGTGTCCACGATCACCCAGGAATCCACGGGACGGCAGCCCGGCCCGATGAAAAGCTGCAGCCCGGCCCCGCCGTCCTCCGTGATCCCGAACGACGCCGTCTGCCCGGAGAAGAACGCGACCTGGCCGCCATCCCCGGCATCGAACCGTCCGAAGGCGCGGCCATCATCTCCGAAGTCGTAGGTCTGCAGCACCGCGGGGCCGAGCTGGGTGCGGACCGGCACGGAGTCGCTGCCCTGGTAGCCGCCGGGGTGGGCCGCGCGGTCGGCGACGCCGGGCCAGTCGCGCTTATGGTAGGGCAGCCGCTCCCCGGCGGCGAGCTTGCGCTGCCGCCGGCAGACCGAGCCGTCGAGCGGGCTGATCCCCGGCAAGGGCCGGTCCCGGGCATCGACGCACACGTTCTGCACCAGGAAGTCCCACGCGGCGGCCCAGCCCTGCGGCGCGTCCTGGGCCGACGCCAGCGGGGCCGCAAGCAGCGCCGCAAGCAGGATGGCGGCGAGGCGGAGGCGGCCCAACCTAATCCTTCATCGCCAGGGCTTCGCGCACGTATGGGTTGGTCTGCCGCTCCATGCCCACGGTCGACCCAGGACCGTGCCCGCACAGGAAGGCCATCGCATCCCCCAGCGGCATCACCTTGTCGCGGATCGAGCGCAGCAGCGTCGGGTGGTCACCCTGCGGAATGTCGGTGCGGCCGACCGATCCCTGGAAGATCACGTCCCCCACCAGCGCGAACGCCGCCGCCCGGTCCACGAAGATGATGTGCCCCGGCGTGTGCCCCGGCGCATGCAGCACGTCGAGGCGATGGCTGCCGAGCATGACGTGCTCCCCCTCCCGCAGCCAGCGGTCCGGGCGGACGTTGCGGGCGCCGGGGATGCCTTACTTGGCCGACGTCTCCTCCAGGCTGTCCAGCAGGAAGGCGTCGCGTTCGTCGGGGCCGGCCAGCTCGGCGCCGGGCAGCGCGTCCCGCAGCTCCGCGGCGCCGCCGGCGTGGTCGAAGTGGCCGTGGGTCAGCAGGATGCGCTCCACGTTCAGGCCCAGGCTGCGGATTGCCTCCAGGATGCGCGGCACGTCGCCGCCGGGATCGACGACGATGGCCTGCATGGTGGCGTCGTCCCAGATCAGGGCGCAGTTCTGCTGGATGGGCGTGACGGGAATAACGGCGGCCTTCAACGGCATCGGGCAGGTCCCTGGTTGGCGTCCGGGATGGGCACCAGCCGGGCCGGCCGCGTCAAGCCCCTGCCTGCTGCCGTTCCCCCTCTCCCTCCGAGAGAGGGAGCCGCGCGGCTCCTACGGCATTTTCGGCGGGCTTGGAAAGCGTGCTGCCGCCCGGCAAGGTAATGCCTGGATGCAAGGGGCAACCGACCCCGCCCAACATCAGAAATCCACCGGGAGAACGCACCATGGACACCATCCGACGCGACGTGCTGCTCGCTGCACTGCCCTTGGCGTTCGCATCGTCCGCCCGGGCCAGCCCGCTCAACCCGGCGCAGACCATCATCCGCCTCCCGGCCGAGCACGACTGGGCGCCGACCCCTGGCTATCCCGAGCGCAGCGTTGACATGTGCCCATTGGCCGGCAGCACGACCGCGCCGGGCCTGTATTACACGCTGGTGCGCTGGTGGCCCGGCTACATGAGCGCGCCGCACACCTACACCACGGACCGGCTTTGCGTGGTTGTCTCGGGCATCTGGTGGTGCAACAGCGGCGCGGACTTCGACCCGGCGGCCTGCGTTCCCGTCCCGGCCGGCAGCTTCGTGCGCCGGGTCGCGGGGACCCCGCACTATGACGGCGTGGTCCGTGGCGGAGCTGAGCCGGCGATCATCGCAATCTGCGGGACCGGACCGGTGAACTACGCGCTCACCGATCCCGCGAAGCCCGGCTGGCGTGCGGTCTGAGGCGGCTCCTGGACCCGCCTGCCGGGCACAGCGGGGCCGCCTGCCCGCACCTTGACGCCCGCTTATTTGACGCCCGCTTACTTGACGGTCGAGAACCCGGTCGGCTGCAGCAGGCTGCTCGTGATGTTGGCGATGATCTGGCCGCCCGCCTCGCTCTCGGCCCGCTTGCTGATCCACTCTGGGTCGGACTGGAAGGCGGTCCACTTGGTCTCCCGCTCGGCCAAGCCCTCCCACGCCAGCATGTAGGTCAGGTCCTGGTTGCTCTCGCCGATCAGGGTGGTCCAGAACCCGGCCGGGCGGATGCCATGGCGCTGCCAGATCGCAAGGGTCGTCCGTTCGAACCGGTTCAGCAGGGCAGGCAGGCGGCCGGGCAGGCAGCGGTAGATGCGAAGCTCGTAGATCATCGGCGCGGTCCCCTCGGATATGCGCCGATGGTGGCCGGACGGCCCGGCCGCGGCAAGCCGGCTGCAACCAGGGACCACCAAGAATCGTTACCCCTGCATGTCTGATATGAAGAAATGCCGGCGGCGGTGGCCCTGGGTGCTCGGCGGCATCGTCGCCCTCCTGGTGGCCGCCGTGGCGCTGTTCCAGTGGGACTGGCTGATCCCCGTCGTGGAGAAGCAGGCCTCCGCCGCACTGGGCCGGCCCGTGACCATCACCCACCTGCACGTCCGCCTGGGCTGGGTGCCGCACATCGAGGCTGACGGCGTCACCATCGCCAACCCCGAGGGCTGGCATGGCGGCGGCAACCTGGCCACTGCCGACAAGCTGAGCGTGGACGTGGACGCGATGGCCTACATCCACGGCCGGCAGATCGTGATCCCGAGCATCGCCGTCGATCACCCGCAGGTGGACGCGCAGCAGCTTGCGGACAGCACGAACAACTGGACTTTCCCCAGCAGGAGTTCCAGCAGCGAAGCCCCAGGCCCCAAGATCGGCAACCTGCAGATCAATGACGGCCATGCCCACGTCGTCTCGGCCAAGCTGCGCGCCGACTTCAACGTTGATATCGCCACCAAGGACGCCGAGGGCGACAAGGCCGGCCAGCCCGCCCAGATCGTCGCCAGCGCCAAGGGCACCTACGCCAAGCAGCCAATCCTCGCCCGCTTCACCGGCGGCGCGCTGCTGTCCCTGCGCGACGACGCGGCGCCCTACCCGGTGAACCTGCAGGTCGAGAACGGCCCCACCAAGGTGTCCCTGGTGGGCACCGTCAAGGACCCGCTGGCCTTCGCCGGCGCCGACCTGAAGCTGAACCTGGCGGGGCCGGACATGTCCTTGCTGCTGCCGCTGACCGGCATCGCGATCCCGAAGACGCCGGTCTACAGCATCGCGGGCAACCTGGACTATGCCGCCGGGTCGGTGCGGTTCACCCACGCCGTCGGAAAGTTCGGCAGCAGCGACCTGGAGGGCGACTTCGCCGTCGATACCACCCAGCAGCGTCCGGTGCTGACCGCGGACCTGCAATCCCGGATGGTGGACCTCAAGGACCTCGGCGGCTTCATCGGCGCCGAGCCCGGCAACGCCAGCAAGGGCACCAAGGCCGCGCTCCCCCGCAACACCGGACGCGTGCTGCCGGACAGCCCGATCAGCCTGCCCAAGCTGAACGTAGCCGACGTGCACCTGAAGTACCGCGCCAACCGGATCGAGGGCCGCAGCCAGCCGCTGGACAACATGCGAGCCGACCTGAACATCGTGAATGGCGAGGTGAAGCTGACGCCGCTGGCGTTCGGTCTCGGCAAGGGTCAGATCACCTCCACCATTGACTTGGCCGAGCAGGGGTCCGGCGCCCAAGGCGGGAGCGTGCGGGCCAACGTCGCCATCGACTTCCAGCGTATCGACATCGGCCGGCTGCTGGCGAGCACCGGCGCCGGGCAGGGTGCCGGGATCATCGGCGGGCGGGCGGTGATCCAGGGTGCCGGGCGATCGACTGGTGAGATCCTGGGGCATGGCAACGGCGAGCTGAAGCTGTACATGGGGTCGGGAGGCAACCTGAGCGCGCTGCTGGTGGACCTGTCGGGGCTGGAGTTCGGCAACGCCCTGCTGTCGGCCCTGGGCGTCCCGAACCGCACGAAGATCGAGTGCCTGATCGCCGACTTCACCTTGCAGCAGGGGCTGGCGACGGCGCGCACGGTGTTCCTGGACACCGATGAGGCCCGTATGGTCGCCAAGGGAACGCTCAGCTTCTACAACGAGGCGTTGGGGCTGCAACTGAACACGGACCCCAAGCACTTCTCGGTCGGCACCTTGCAAGCCCCCATCAACATCAGTGGCACCTTCGCCGCCCCGCATGTGCGGCCGGACGCGACGGTGGTGGCGGAGAAGGCCGGGGCGGCGGTTGCGCTGGGTATCCTGCTAACCCCGCTGGCGGCGTTGCTGCCAACGATCCAGTTGGGCACCGGGGAGGACGGCGCGTGCAGCGGGGCGCTGCGCAACGTCCAGACACCGCCGCGTGTCCCGGCGCCTGCCGACCCACGCCGCCGCACGCCGTAGCGCTGACAGGGCGATGGTTGCGATGGTTCATGGCTCCGTGCCCCTGGCGCGGCTGGCGCGGCGCCAGTCCAGGCTGGCCCGGTTCAAGGCCGGCAGGCGGGCCGGGTCGGCGACGATCCCCTCGGCGACCACGATGGCGGCCCGCAACTGCGCCAGTTCAAGATGACGGATGGCCGGGCGGCGCACCACCTCGTGCCAGGGGCGGCGCAGGGCGTTGTCCAGACAGACCCGCATGAAGCAGTGGTCCAGCCGGATCGGCCAACGATGCGCCGCAGCCATCCCCGGCAGCACCTCCCGGGTCAAATTCAGCCAGTGCGCCACCAGGCGTTCGCGCTCCGTCACGGCCCGGCGCTGTGACCGAAGCGGCCCCCCTGGCGCCATTGATCCTGACCCTGGCGCTGCACCCGGACGACCAGGCGCGGTTCGACCGGCTGCGGACCCTGCATTTCCCGGCCGATCGCAACATGATCCCGGCCCACGTCACCCTGTTCCACCACCTGCCCGGCGCGGAGGTCGGCGTGATCCAGGACACGCTGGCCCGGGAGTGCGCGGCACTGCCGGCCTTCGCGGTGGAGGCGGCCGGGCTGCGCTTCCTGGGCCGCGGGGTCGCCTACGAATTGCGCGCGGCGGAGCTGTCGGCGTTGCGCGGCCGGCTGGCCCGGGGATGGCAGGACTGGCTGACCCCGCAGGACGCCCAGGGCTACCGCCCGCACGTCACGGTGCAGAACAAGGCCCGGCCAGAGGATGCGCGGGCCTTGCGCGACGCAATGCAGGCTGGCTTCGCGCCGTTCAGCGTCCGCGCCGAGGGATTGCTGCTGTGGCACTACCTGGGCGGCCCCTGGAGGTTGGCCGGCAAACACAGGTTCGAACACAGGGTCTTTCCCGCTCCCGAAGCGGAGGTCAGTCCACCGCCGGGGAGCCAGCCGTGACGCCGCCATCGATGACGATGGTCTGACCCGTCATGAACCGCCCCGCGGCGCCAGCCAGGAACACCGCGGCCCCGGCGATCTCGTCCGGCTCGCCGATGCGTTGCAGGGGCGTGTCGCGGGTGCGGCGGTGCAGGTTCTCCGGGTCCTCCCACAGCGCGCGGGCAAAGTCGGTGCGGACCAGGCCGGGCACGATGCAGTTGACGCGGATGCCGCGCGGCCCCCACTCGCAGGCCAGGTTGCGGGCCATCTGCATGTCGGCGGCCTTGCTGATCCCGTAGGTGCCGATGCTGGTCGATCCGCGCAGCCCGGCGATGCTGGACACCACCGTCACCGACCCCTCGCCCCGTTCGGCCATGCCGGGCAGCACCATGTTGGCCAGCCAGTGGTTGCTGCGGACGTTGCTGCCCATGATGCGGTCCCAGGCGTCGTCCGGGATGGTGCTGGACGGGCCGAAATGCGGGTTGACGGCGGCGTTGCACACCAGCGCATCGATGCGGCCCCAGGCGGCGAGCGTCTGCCCCACCAGGGATTGCAGCTCCTCCTTGCGGCCGATGTTGCACGGGATCACCAGCGCCTCGCCGCCGCGGGCGCGGATGCCCTCGGCCACCGTCTCGCACGCCTCCGCCTTGCGGGAGCTGATGACGACGCGGGCGCCGTGCTCGGCCATGCGCTCGGCGATGGCGCGGCCGATGCCCTTGCTGCTGCCGGTGATGACTGCGACCTGGCCGGTCAGGTCGAACAGGGTAGGCATGGCGGGGGGTCTCCTTTCGGTGGGCGGGCCACCCTGCGGCCATGCTGCCGCCTTGCCAAGTGTGGCCCGATCCGGCAGGGGAGGCCATCGTTTCGGGAGCACGACCATGGACACGCTGCAGGCTATCGGCATCGCCATACTGCAAGGGGCGACCGAGCTGTTCCCGATCAGCAGCCTCGGCCATGCCGTCGTGCTGCCCGCCGTGCTGGGCTGGAACCTCGACCAGCGCGCCCCGGAGTTCCTGCCCTTCCTGGTGCTGCTGCACACCGGTACCGCCGCCGCGTTGCTGGCGTACTTCTGGCGCGACTGGCTGGCGCTGGGCCTGGGCGTGGTGGGCGCGGGCGGCGCGGACCGGGTGCGCGAAGCCCGGCGGATGCTCGTGCTGATCGTCATCGCCACCATCCCGGCCGTCGTGGTGGGGTATGGGCTGAACACGCTGCTGCGCTCGCTGTTCGCCGCACCGGCCATCGCGGCCGGGTTCCTGGCCGTCAACGGGGTGATGCTGCTGGCCGGCGACCGGCTGCGCAAGCGCGCGGGCGTCACCAGCAGCACGCACAAGCCGCTCACGGCCATAACGTCGCTGGATGCCGCGCTGATCGGCGTGTGGCAGTGCGGTGCGCTGCTGCCGGGCATCTCCCGGTCGGGCGCCACCATCGTCGGCGGGCTGCTGCGCGGGCTGAACCATGAGGGCTCGGCGCACTTCTCCTTCCTGATCGCCCTGCCGGTCATCGTGGGGGCGACGGTGCTGGAGGTGCCGCACCTGCTGCATGCCAACGTGGCGCCGGGCGTGTTCCAGCAGGCGGCATTGGCGGCGGTGGTGGCGGGCGTCACGGCGCTGGTCACGACCGCGGTGTTGATGCGCTACCTGCGGAGCAACGACCAGATGGCGCTCAACCCGTTCGCGATCTACTGCCTGGTCGTCGGGGTGGGCAGCGCGGCCTACCTGCTGATGCGGCAGGCTGCCTGATGATCCTGACCCGGCGCCTGGCGCTGGCTGCCCCTGCCCTGCTGCTCGGCGCCGCCGACCGCCAGCCGGTGGCCGCGGTGCCGCTGTCCCGCATGGAAACCGGATGGTGGCGTGCCCGGCACCTGGAGAAGCTGGCCGAGATCCGCGCCCGGCGCGTTGACCTGATCTGGCTGGGCGACAGCATCACCCAGGACTGGGAACGGCAGGGCCCGCCGGACTGGCAGGACTTCGCACCGGTCTGGCAGCGGTTCTATGGCGACCGCAACGCGGTGAACCTGGGTTTCAAGGGCGACAACACCGGCCACCTGCTTTGGCGGATGGCGAACGGCGAGATCGACGGCATCCAGCCGAAGGCGGCGGTGGTGCTGATCGGCGCCAACAACATGGGCCGGGTCCACTGGTCCGCGCCGCAGACCATCGCTGGGATCGAGGCGGTGGTGGACGACCTGCGGCGCCGGCTGCCGATGACCCAGGTGCTGCTGCTGGCGGTGCTGCCCAGCGTCCGGTCCAAGTGGGTGACGCGCACGACGGAGGAGGTCAACCGCGGCCTCGCTGCCCGCTATGGCGGCGGTGCGGTTGCGGGGGTCGCCTACATGGACTTGAGCGCACTGTTCCTGCACGACGGCAAGGTGGAGCGCGCTGCGTTCTACGACGACTTGCTGGACCCGCCGGACCCGCCGCTGCATCCCTCGGTTGCGGCGCAGGTGCGAATGGCGGAGGCTATCGAACCGGCTTTGGCAGCCATGCTGGGCGACCGCAGCAAAGTCCGGCACTGATTGCATTGCGGCGGGAACGCCGAAACGATGGGACGTTCCCGCCGGTGCGCTTTCAGCAGCCCCAGTTCGAAAGTCCTGGGTTCGGAAGTCCTGGCAGCCGCGGCGCTGAAAGCCGCGGCTTGGGCTGCTAGACCCGGAACTCTTCGGCTGATTGGCCGCTGGCTTCGGCCTGGGTCAGCCAGGTCGGCTTGCGGCCCCGGCCGGACCAGGTCTGGCCGCTGGGCGAGCGGAACTTCACCGCTGCAACCGGGTGCTCCGCCTTCTTGCCGCGCTTGCCTTTCTCCGGCGCCTCCCGCTCATGGCCGAAAAGCTGGGCGGTGGTCAGGCCGATCGAGGCGGCTTTCTCCTGGAACTCGGCCATCAGGCTTTGCCGCGCCTCCTCCAGCTTGCCCGTGCGCTCGTGATCGGCCAGTTTGATCAGTTCCTCCAATTCCGTGTAGTTGAGCCCGGATACCATCCTGCGAAGCTTGTCGCTTGCCGAATCGACCATTTCGCCACTCCTTGTTCTGTTCTGCGAAAGCATTGGAGGTTTCGCCGGGCGATTGCAAGAGTCCTTTTCACGTTTGCGCAAATCTTTGGCCCGCCGTTCATCCTCAGTTACCTTCGATGCCGGCCAGCAGCGCCGGGCGGCGGCACAACGATTTGATGGCCGTGCGAAGGTCGCCGAACCGGTGCGGCCTCAGGGTGACCCGCACGGCGCCGGCGTCTCTCCCGGCCAGCTCGAACAGCACCGACAGGGCGAACACCCATTCGCGTCCCTCCAAGTTACCCGGGCCCAAGTAACGCGGGCCAAGTAACCCGGAGCAGGCAACCCAGACGCGGGCATTTCCAACGTTGCGAAAGCGAGTCCTGAAATCGCTGGAAATTGAACGCGCAATTCCCGCCAAACAGGCCGCCCCGATCACGGCCGCCGCAAGGTCCGTCGTGCGCCCCACCTCCTGCCGACCGTCCAGCGGTTTCGTGGGGGAGGCCGGAAGGCGCAGTTGGGCCAACTCATGCGTGCGCGCCGCGACCAGCTTCCAGGAGCCGTCCAGGGGTGCCGGGAGAACGAGACCTTGCCGCGGAGCGAACGGACCTTCGCTCCCACTATGGCGGGGGCTGGCCCTTGCGGCCCTCCTCACCCCAGCCCTTCCCGGGAGGAAAGAGCGGGCAGCATCCTCACGGCCTGCGCAATTGGCCCGCCTATGGCGCGGGAAGGAAAGGGATGGTGCTGTTGGAGGGGATTGAACTCTCGACCTCTCCCTTACCAAGGGAGTGCTCTACCACTGAGCTACAACAGCGACGCCGCCGGCTATACCCCGGCCCCGCCGTCCCACGCAAGCGTCTGCACATCCGCTGTGCCGCGTCTCGCTCCTGATGCTTGCACCGGCGGCGGCCCGGGATGTAACATCTTCGTAACCTTACGCCGGAGCTGTCCATGTGCCGCTTCCTCGCCTATCAAGGCGAGCCGATCCTGTTGGAGACCCTGGTGGCCACGCCCTGCCGCAGCCTGATCCACCAGTCGCTGCATGCGTCGGAGGCGAAGACGGAGACCAACGGCGACGGCTTCGGCGTCGGCTGGTATGGCGAGCGGCCCGGCCCCGGCCTGTACCGCGATGTGCGCCCCGCCTGGTCGGACGAGAACCTGCTGAGCATCGCCAGCCAAATCCGCAGCCGCCTGTTCTTCGCCCACGTGCGCGCGGCGACGGGCACCGCGACCAGCCGGGCCAACTGCCACCCGTTCGCGCATGGCCGGCACCTGTTCATGCACAACGGCCAAGTCGGCGGCTGGCCAGCGGTGCGGCGTCGGGTCGAGTCGATGATCCCCGACGAGCTGTATCCCCACCGCACCGGCACGACCGACAGCGAGGCCCTGTTTCTCGCCGCCCTGGCCCGCGGCCTGGACCGGGACCCGGTGGGCGCCATGGCCGACACCCTGGCGGAGGTGAAGCATCACATGCGCGCCGCCGGGGTGACGGAGGCGCTGCGCTTCACGGCGACGCTGACGGACGGGCATACGGTGTGGGCGTTCCGCTGGGCCTGCGACGCGCGGCCGCCGACGCTTTACTACCGCGACCAACCCGGCGGGCTTCTTCTCGTGTCCGAACCTATCGACGAGAACCGGACCTGCTGGCAGGAGGTGCCGCGGGGCGGGACGCTGGTGTCGGCGCCGGGGCAGCCGGTGCGGGTTGTGATGGCGGGCGGGGAGATGGCGCGGGCGGCTTGAGACGCAGCGCAGGCTTTACTGCTTCTAATGGTTTTGTTGGCAACATAAGCTTGGCGTCACGCACCGGCCCACCACGGCATTCCTTTCGGCAGGCCTCTTGGCTTTCACGACGAACGTTGACAGGCAACTTGACCGGCCTGAGGCCCCGCCTTGCGCGATGAAGCCGCGATTGTTTGTCGATCAGAGTTGGCGCGTGTTCTCTGATGCCAACTCGCCAAACCTGTCCCAGTACGTCCGGACCATTCTTGCCGGGTCCGTCAGCCAGCGGAGGCGACCTCGTCGAGGTGCAAAGCCACACGGACACGAACAAAGCAAAAACATCGAGACCAGCGCTTTCGCAGCAACAGGCCAAAGCCGTGAAGCTCAACCTGGTCGCTGGTGAAGTCAGCGCAGGCCGCATCGCAACCTGGTTCCTTGGCGCAACCGATCCCTTGGTCACGAGCGGCCAGGCTGAACCGCAGGACCGGTTCGTTCAGCTATTCCCCCGCTTTCACGAATCGGACAGGGAGCGTGAAGAGGATGCGGACTGGTTGAGTTCCCGCATCCGGGTCAGCAACCATTGCCTCACGCCAAGTCGCCTCGCCAACGCTGGCGCGGCAGTTTGCAATGCCGGGTTGACCGCATCGCAAGTCGGTCACCGCCGGGATCGTAGGGCGAAAAACCGGCGGCGCTTTCTGCCGGGCTGCAAGTGCGCCCTGCCGACCGGCGGAAAGCGCTGCGCTGTTCCGCCTTGCTCCGTCAACGTGCCAGCCGCATCCGCCGCCGTGCAACGGCAGCGCCCAGCACCCCATTCCATCCCTGCCGGTCCCGCCAAGCGACCAGCATGATCGCCGAAAGCCCGCCATGCACCGCCATCGCGCCATAAGCGACATCCTGCATGTTCCAGATCAGCCCCGGCCCAACCGCCATCACCGCCGTCGCAACGACATAGGCCGCGACGGTCCCTCGCCCGGTCGGCGCCCCCATCCGCCAGGCCACCAACGCCACCGCCCCCAGCGCCATCGCCGCCTTCACCCCGGCCATGAACCGCATCAGCAACACCAGGTCCGACCCGGCCCCGCCGTCACCCCCGCCCATGAACCCCAGCACGCCCGCCACCCCGGCCGCACCCACTAACGCCAGGCGCCCCACATTCAACCCGGCGCCAGCCCCGCCCCGCACCCCGATCGTCGTGCTCATCGTCCCTTCCCCTTCCCGCATGGCAGCCCTGCCCGCCTACAGCTTTCTTGCAAATCCCGCCAACACCGTTATACCCCGCCGCTTCCCTGCCGAGGTGGTGGCATCCGCCCCGGCTGTGCCCGCTTATGGGCGTCAACATCCGAAGGGGTCATCCATGCCGCTATATGAATGCGTGCTGATCGCACGCAACGACGTCACGCAACAGCAGGTCGAGACCGTCGCCGACACCATCACGGAGCAGCTTGCGACCGATGGCGGCGAAGTCAAGAAGCGCGAGTACTGGGGCCTGCGCAGCCTGGCCTACCGGGTGAAGAAGAACCGCAAGGGCCACTACATGCTGCTCGGCATGGATGCCAAGCCCGCCTTCATCACCGAGATGGAGCGCCTGCTGCGGCTGAACGAGGATGTGCTGCGCTTCATGACCCTCCGCGTGGAGGAGATCACCGAGGAGCCCAGCGCCATCCTGTCCCGCAAGTCCGACGACCGCGAGCGCGGCTTCCGCGGCCCGAAGCCCGCCGGCCGCTTCGAGAGCGGGCGCAAGCGCGGCTTCGACGACCGCGAGGAATATCGTGCCCGTCCCGAGGGCGACAACGGCTTCCGTGCCCCCGAGCCGGGTGAGGAGTAAGCACCATGTCCGACCGTAACGACCGTGGATCAGACCGGGGCGGCGACCGTGGCGCCGATGGTGACAGCCGCGGCGGTGGCGCTGCCGCCGGCGCCCGCCGTCCCTTCTACCGCCGCCGGAAAAGCTGCCCGTTCAGCGGCCCGAACGCGCCGAAGATCGACTACAAGGACGTGCGCCTGCTGTCCCGCTTCCTGAGCGAGCGCGGCAAGATCGTGCCCAGCCGCATCACCGCAGTGTCCGCCAAGAAGCAGCGCGAGCTGGCCAACGCCATCAAGCGCGCGCGTTTCCTGGCGTTGCTGCCCTACGTCGTCGCATAAGGGGCCGGGATCATGGCAGTCGTTGAGCTGATCCTGCTGCAGCGGATCGATAATCTGGGCCAGATGGGCGATGTGGTGAAGGTGAAGCCGGGCTATGCCCGCAACTTCCTGCTGCCGCAGAAGAAGGCGTTGCGCGCCAACAAGGCCAGCCTGGCGCAGTTCGAGGGCCAGCGCGCCCAGTTGGAGGCGCAGAACATCAAGCGCCGCGAGGAGGCCGAGCGGCTGTCCGAGCGGATGGCCGGGC
>JAABUQ010009456.1_pt1 | contig 13179 bp, 11 predicted proteins | sample 5560001 | NCBI WGS metagenome assembly JAABUQ01 (sample SAMN10711888, study PRJNA513371) | rock metagenome | isolation source: Antarctica rocks | place: Antarctica: Victoria Land, Finger Mt nord | collected 2015-12-18 | reverse complement strand
TGTCGTTGATCGGCAGCCTGTTTCCGATCCCCGCCGCTCCATACAACTATCTGCCATACGGTTTCGCCGCCTGTATGCTGGTCGGCGCCGCCTGGTTCGTCGTCGTGAAGAACCGCACGCCGGACGTCCTGCTGGGCATCGAGCACGACCTCAAAGGCATCCTCCTCGGCGCCAAATGAGCAAGTCCGACCCTCAGCCGCCGCCACGGTTGAGGGTCGGGCCGCACAGGCCAAGCGCCGTGTTGATAACGGCGAGATGGGTCAACGCCTGTGGGAAGTTGCCGGCGAGGCGCCTTGCCGGGACGTTGTACTCCTCCGACAGCAGCCCAAGGTCGTTGCGGACGGCCAGAACGCGCTCGAGCTGTGCCCTCGCCTCGCCCTTGCGGCCCTGCAGGTTCAGGCAGTCGGCCATCCAGCAGGAACAGGCCAGGAAAGCGCCCTCGTTCGGACCGTCCGCCTTCACCTTCATGCGGCGGATCAGGCCATCCTCGGACAGTTCGCGCTGGATCGCCGCGATGGTCGAGGCCATGCGCGGGTCGTCGGCGGGCAGGAAGCCCACCAGCGGCAACAGCAACAGGCTCGCATCGAGTTCCTGCCCGCCGTAATACTGCGTGAACGATCCCAGGCCCGCATTCCAGCCTTCGCGGCAGACCTCGTCATGCACTGTCTGCCGCAGTCTCGTCAGCCGCTCGATCATGGCTTTGCCGACCGATCCGGTATCGCCGTGATGACGGATGAAGCGGTCCAGCCCAACCCAGGCCATCGCCTTGGAGTAGGTGTACTGCCGCGGCTCGGCGCGAGACTCCCACACGCTCGAGCCGTTGCTGTTCCAGATCTGCTCGAGGTGCTCGATGATCTTGATTTCCGCCGCAACCTCTTGCTTCGAGGTCGGCATCCCGCCGCGACGGGCCAGGTCGAGGCAGTCGAGCACTTCGCCGAACACGTCGATCTGGTGCTGAGTGGATGCGGCGTTGCCGATGCGGACCGGGCTGGCGTAGCGGTAGCCCGACAGCGCATCGACCGACCACTCCGCCAGATGCCTGGCGCCATCGACGCGGTACATGATCCGCATACGCTCCGGCGACCCCGCGATGGCGCGCAGCAGCCAGTCGCGCCAGTGTGTCGCCTCCTCGCTGAAGCCGGCGTTCAACAGCGCCCCAAGCGTGAAGCTCGCGTCGCGCAGCCAGCAATAGCGGTAGTCCCAGTTCATCTTGCCGCCGGGCGCTTCGGGCAGCGAGGTGGTGGGCGCCGCGACCAGGCCGCCGCTTGGCCGATGGATCATCGCCTTCAGGGTAATCAGCGAGCGGCGGACAGCTTGGGGCCACTCGGTCTTGGTGTTGTCGAAGCGTGCGATCCAACCGCGCCAGAAGTTTTGCGTGGCCACCAGGGCGGCTTCCGCGTCGATGGCGTCCGGTGGCGGCTGGTGAGCCGGTCCGTAGCGCAACGCGAATGCCAGGCGGCCCCCTCCCCGCACGTCGAACTCGGCCTGGGCCACATGCGCCTGCACCTCGACCTTTATCGGGGCGTGCAGCACCACCAGGTCAGGCCCGACCTTGGCGACCAGGCCATTGCCGTGCGGCTCCGACCACGGCGGCAGCGCGCCGTAATCGAACCGCAACCGCATCTCCAACCGCATCCGCACGGCGCCGCGCAGGCCAACCACGATCCGCACCAGCGAGGCGGCCGTCTCGCGCATCGGCATGAAGTCGATGATCCGCACGGCGCCCTCCGCCGTCTCGAAATCGGTCTCCATCACCAGCGTGTCGTCTTGGTAGCGTCGGCTCCGCGCGGTGACCGACGCCACCGGGCTGATGGACCAATGGCCGTTCTCGGCGTTCCCCAGCAGGGCCGCGAAACAGGCGTCGTCATCGAAGCGCGGCCAGCATAGCCAATCTATCGACCCATCCCGGCCCAGCAACGCCGCCGTTTCGCCATCGCCGAGCAGCGCGTAATCCTCGATGGGGTTGCTCATGGCGGCGAGGAAGGCGCCGGACGGCCGTGCATCAGATTTTCAATCGCTTGGCGAGCAGATGCACGCCGGTGACCAGGCCGATGCCCGCAACAGCCCAGAACACGTTGCGGTGCCGATCGGTGAACATCTCCCAACTGCGGGTCTTGGATCGGCTGTCGAAGCGGCCATGCGCGCCATAGTCGCCGGGCACCGGCTCAAACAGGTTCGCGGGCGCGTCGGGCGGCAGCGGCTCGTCGGTCAGCTGGCCGCGGTAGCCCGCCTTGGCAAGGTATTTGTCGATCAAACCCGGTGCGATCCGGTTGGCGAGGATGGCCTGCACCGTCGGATAACCGACCCAGACCTCGCGGCGCTTGTGGGTGGCCGCGAAGAAGATCGCCCTGGCCGGCACTTCCGGCTCATAGATCGGCGCGACGGGTTTCGCCCTCTTGCCCATCTTGTTCATCGCCCAGTCGAACTGCGGGGTGTTCACCGCCGGCAGGTCCACCATCGTGATATGGACCTTGAGCTTGTCGTGGATGATCTCCGAACGCAGCGCATCGGTGAAGCCGCGAATGGCGAACTTGGCGCCGCAGTAGATGGACTGCAGAGGCACCGAGCGGTAGCCCAGCGCGGAGCCGACGTTGACGATGGTGCCACGGTTGCGGACCCGCATCCGCGACAGCGCCGCCATCGTGCCATGCACCTGGCCGAGATAGGTGACCTTGGTGCCGCGCTCGAACTCGGCGGCGGTCAGCTTCGAGACCGGCGCGAAGACGGTCGCCATGGCCACGTTGACCCAGACGTCGATCGGCCCGAGTTCGGCCTCGACCTGCGTGGCAGCCGCTTCGACCGCCTCGGCGTCGGCCACGTCGGTGGAGATAGGCAGGGCGCGCACGCCGTATCTGGCGCGAAGGTCAGCCGATGCGCGATCCAGCCGGTCCTGGTCGCGCGAGAGCAGAGCCACGTCATAACCCTGCTTGGCGAACTCCTCGGCCGTCGCCCGACCGATACCGGCACCGGCACCGGTCACGACCACGATCTTTGACATAGGCGTTCCTTCGACTGGATTGCGCGAAAGCTGCCCGGAAGGCGCCGTTATTTATAGCGATGCCTAGGAAGCGAAATTGCTAACCGCTTTCCGCCAGGCAAGTTCCGGCCGCATCGACGGCACCGCGCTCCACGCCGGGCAACCCGCGTCGTGTCAGTCCGACGAACCGGGGACCTGGAGCGGAACGGTGACCATGACGCGCAATCCTGGCCGATTGTCGCTGCGGGTGAGCTTGCCGCCAAGCTGGGTGACCAACCCATCCATGATGCGTGAGCCGAATCCCTTGTGGCTGGACGCTTTGCTCGCGCCCTGGTCGGACACAACCACATGGAAATGCGTCTGGCCCTCAACCAACTCGATCTCGATCGGACCGGCGGCCCCGTTGTAGGCGTGCTTGTTGGAGTTGATCAGAAGCTCGGTGATGATGAGGCCCAAGGTCACCGCCCGGTCCGTGGACACCAGCATGGGGGAGAGCTTCAAGGTCAGGTGCTTGGCCCAATCGGTGCCCATGAACGAGAAGGTGTCCGCGCAAAGCTCCTCGATGTAGCGCGCCACATCGACCACCTCGAGTTGGTCGCCGCGGTACAGGCGGCGATGAACGAGCGCCACGGCCATCAGGCGGCGGCGGGCCTCCTCCAGCGACATGTTCAGTTCGGGATTGCTTGACGCCCGAGCCTGCAAGCCCAAGAAGCTCGACACCAGCGAAAGGCTGTTCTGGACCCGGTGGTTGACCTCGCCGATAAGGAACTCCTTCTGCTGCAACAGTAAATCCTTATCCTGCAGGATTTTTGTCAGCTGACGGTTGAGTTCGACCACGCGCCGGTTCTGCTTCACTTCCAGCAACGACGCCCGCAACCGGGTCGCGGCCTCGACCTCCGGCAGCGACCATCCGCGGGCGCGTCCACGGACCGTCTCCGTCCACGCCTCAAACGACGCGCGTGGCGTGAGCGGTTTCAGCGGATCGGCGTCGTCGGCCTTGTGGGGATTGCCGGCCCAGTTGACGATCTCGACCTGCTCGGCCCTGAACCAGAACACCAGCCAGGGCTCGTCGGCCGAAAGGGTCATGGCCAGCAAGCCGCTGCCCAACCGCGTAAACTCCTTGGCCTGCGGATACACGCTCTTGAGATGGTTGGTCGAGAACACCGGCTCCAGGGTGCGGCTCAGCAACCAGGCCGCGAGGCCGTGGATGTCGGCCTCCTCGGGGCAGGCGCCGGTCACGACCAGCTCGTGGCCGCGCAGGACAGCGACGCCATCGCCGTCCATCATCCTGCAGATCTCGCCCAGATGGTTGGACAACGCCTCGTCCAGCGAGCCTTCGCGCGACAGCAGCGCTATGATGTCATCCTCGAAGCTGCGCAGCCGAAGCCGTTGCCGAAGCCCTTCCGCCTCCTCCTTGGCCTTGATCTGCCGCGCCAGGCTGCCGACCAGCGAACGGCAGGCGGCGCGCACGTCGTAGGTCAGCCGCCGCGGCGTCTCATTGTGGCAGGCAATCAGGCCCCAAAGCGCGCCGTCCTTGACGATGGAGAAAGAGGCCGACGCCTTCACCTCCATGTTGCGGAGATAGGTCACATGCAGCGGCGAGACGCTGCGGAGGCTGATGTCGCTCATGTCCAATGGCAGCCCGGTCCATCTGGGCCGCAGGGCGAGAGGTTCATAGGATGCGTCGGGGATGACGCGGAGCAGGTTGCGGACGTAGAGCGTGCGGGCCTGGCGCGGAACATCGGATGCCGGAAAATGGTGGTTGAGGAACGATTTCAAACCGTCCCGGCGGTCCTCGGCCACAACCTTGCCGGCATCGTCGTCCAGGAAGCGATACACCATGACCCGGTCGAACCCGGTGAAACGCCGGAACTCGATTGCCGCCCTGTCGCAGAGCGCCGCGAGCGACGATGTCCGCTCGAACCCGGCCGTCGCCGTCGCCAATCGGTCGATCACCTGCGAGGCCGGCCATCCTTCCGCGGACGCCATCTCCAGCTCGACGACGACATACGACTGGCTGAGATGAACGCTGACGTCCAGCGTCTCCCCGGTCAACGCGGCAAGCTGGCCGACAAACCCGCCTGCGGCCTCGGTCTTGACGAGCCGGTGAACCTCCAGGCTCAGCGCACCGCCAATCAGCGCGTCGAGCGGCTGGCCCGCCCATTCGGTCACACCCAGGCATTGTTCGATGCGGCCTGCGACATGCAGGACGGAGAAGTCGTCCTGGCTGGCGACCAGCATCATGCCGTGCGGCTGGATCGACCCCGGCGCGTGAATGGCGTCCCGGTCACAGGATGTCAGATCCGGCAATATCAGGATGTCGTCCATCAAAGTCGCACTCCCTCGCACGAGGCGGGAGCACGACGGGCTCTCAGCCGCTTGCGCCCATAGATCTCGGCAAGCGATGGCAATGCATACCATGCTCCAAACAATGTATCTCCAGCTAAATCAAAATGCCGAGGCTACCCGCGCCGATCGTTGCTTTGGCGATTTTCCGCCACCACCTGCCCGATCATCTCGGCAATTTCGACGGCCGACCCGATGAAGCTGATCGGGCCGTCGTAGTTGATGGCATTCTGCTGCATTCCCCGAGGCTTGTGGCCAGGCTCCAGCACCATCGTCAGACCATGCACCAAATGGATGGCGGCAAGCCCGCGCGACCCGTCGTCCAGCGCACCGGACATGACGACACCGATCACCCGGTTCCCGGCGTGATCCGCCAGGGAGCTGAACAGCATGTCCACGGTTCGGTTGCGGTGTTCGTCACGCTCGCCGGAAACGAGATGGGCCAAGTTCCGGGCGACAAGGGTCAGGTGCCCGTCAGGTTCACCGATGTAGCAGGTGCCCGGCACGAACTCCTCGGCATCCTCTGCGATAACCACGGGCATGGCGCAGCTTCGGGCAAGGACGTCCCGCAGGAAACTGACCCTGTCGCTCGGACGGTGCAACACCACCATGACAACTGCCGGGATCGCATCCGGCAGCGCGTGCAGCAAGCTTCTTACGTCCTGCAACCCCTCGCTGCCGGAAGCGCCAATCGCAACGAAAAACGGCAGCGTGGCTTTGTCCATGCAGCACCATACGGAAAAGCTCGGCCTCGCCGGACATTACGCGCTCTCTATTGAGACAGCCAGTCTCTCAAGCGGGCGAGAGCACGTGGACCGCGCTGCCGGCGACCATCTCCTTGACCTTGCCGGCGTAGGCGGCCATGTGCGGCGCGGCGGAATGGGCCCGCAGTGCCGCGGCGCTCTCCCACTTCTCCACCACCATGAAGATGTCGTCGCCAAGCTTGTTCCGGGTGGCGCCGGCGTCCGCGACGTCGATCACCGGGGCGTATTCGATGCAGCCTTGCTCGGCGTGGACCAAAGGCACGATCGCCCGGAACTGCGTCAGCACAGCCTCGCGCTGGCCGGGCTTGGCGGTGATGATGGCGACGACGTGGATCATGGCGGCTCGTTCCCGTTTTGCCCAATCGTAGCCTTGCTACGGCGTGCTTGCCAGCCTGCGCCCGTCGGTCACGTCCAGTAGAGCAGCCGCACCATCGGCAGGCGCGTGGCCAGCGACCGCTCCAGCATGGCGCGCATCTCGGTCATCTCGTCCTTCGGGAACACGTATTTCAGCGAGCCGAACTTGGTCGTCTTGCGCGACCGCTGGGCCTCGTCCATTTCGAGCGCGCTGCCGGGATACCAGCCGGCCAGCACCGCCTTCGACTTCGGGGTGAAGCGGTGGGTGATGAGTTCGGCCGTGAGGTCGAGGCCCGCCACTCCGTCCAGCGCCGCCGCCACGTCGCGGAACAGCCGGTCGTAGGCATCCGCCCAATCCGGCAGGCGCAGGATGGGCGCCACGGTGAGGCCGACCGGGTAGCCGGCGTCGGCCACCGCCCGGAGGGCGGCGAGACGTTCCGGCATCCGCGACGCCCCGCCCTCGTGGCGTTCGGCGCCCAGCGCGTTGACCGAGAAACGGATGCGCGTCCGCCGGTTGTGGGCGAGGCCGAGCAGCGGGCCGACGGCATCGAACTTGGTCGTAAAACGCAGCTGCACCGGCGCGTCCCAGGCGCCGAACCGCGTGATGCAGGCTGCCAAATGCCCGGTCAGATGCTCGAGCGACAGCGGATCGGTGTAGCAGGAACACTCGAACGTGGTGCCCTCGGCGGCCCGCTCGGCGGAGATCGAGGTCACCCGGCCCTGGCCGACCGCGGCGGGCAGCTCGGCCAGGATTTCCGGCAGGTTGGCATAGGCGCGGATGATCGGCGGCCCCGCCAGCGAGCCGGCGAGGTAGCAGTACGAGCAATGCGCCGGGCAGCCTTCGGCGAGGTCGAACCGCCAATCGGCGCTGGGCGGGATCGGCTGCAACCGGCGTCGGCTCGGGCTTGCGGTGACAATCGCCAGCGTGGTTTTGGCGTCGCGGTAGGTGTCGGGCAGGCCGGTCAGGCGGTCGGCGTCAAGCCGCACGACCTGCGCGCCCAACGCCGCGGCGCGCTCGACCATGGCGACGCCGGCTGGCCAGGTGAGCGCGGATGGGGTGGCGAGCACGCGGCGGGGAACCCAGGGACGAGGCATCCCCGGTATGTCGGGCGAGTCAGCCGCTATGCCAATCACCTATACGCAATTTGCCAGCCACTGAGGCGTGGTTTGGTTCGCCGTCGTGGCGACGTGGACCGGCTCGGACGCCGATGCTGGCGATCTCGTCCACCAGCTTGCGCGTGATCGCTTCGGCAAAGCTGTCGTAGCTGTGGATCTCGATCACGAAGCTGCCTTCGCCGCCGGCGACGTTCTGCCGGTAGTAGTTGCCGAGGCCGCCCGGTGGATGCGTATGCGCCTGCAGCCAGAAGGTTTCATTCTCGTTGGCAAGCGCCAGGCCGTTGATGACGACATCCTGCCTCATGGCGTCGTCACGCGCGGCGGCCACCGGGCGGCCGGAGTTGTTGGCGCCGTCGCCGCAGACGTCGATCACCCGCCGGCTCGCCTGCTGGGTCAGCATGGACATCACGCGCATGGCCTCGTCGACGCCGGCGCCGATCGCGGTGTAGCCACGGAACGAGCGTGGCGCCGCAACCATCGCGTTGGCGAACGCGCGGGCCGAGGCTGCGTCCTTGACGACCGCCCATTGCAGCACGGTGCTCACCTGAGACGCGGCGGCGAACTCGACGTAGGCCACCGCAATCTGGCCATTCTGGCCACCGCGGATCGCCGCGAGCACCTTCGGGTTGGTGAAGGCGGCGTGATAGCCCTGTTTCTGCAGGTTGAACTCGTCGTCGTTGATGCTGCGCGAAACGTCGTCCACCAGCACCAGCGCCACATCCACGCTCTCCGCGGCCTGGGCGGCGGGCGTCAGGACAAACAGGCCGGCAGAAAGCAGCAGCGCGAGGCGGAGCATGATGGAACCCCCATCCAGACGGCGACTTCGGCAAGGTGACGCTCGCGCCACATCCCCTGTCAAAGCAATTATGCCGGGCGGGCGTCCTCGTCGAACAGCGGTCCCCGGTCGTCGCGTGATGGCAGAGCCATGCCGCCAAGACGCCGCGTGCAGGACGTTGCCGCGGCAATCAGCAGGTCGCGGGCGTCATGCGCGATGGCGTCGATACGGCTGCGCGGGCCGCCGATGACGAGTGCGCCGACCAACATTTGGTTTGGGCCGAACACCGCTGCGGCGAGGCTTGCGAAATCCGGGTCGCGCTCGCCCGACGACATCCAGGCGCCGGTCTCGCGGATGCTGGCATACGGCTCGCCCTCCCAACCCGCAAACGCCGCCAGCACGCGCCCCGAAGCCCCCTCCGGCAACGGCATCGAGTCGCCCACCCGCACCTGATGCGCCACCGGGCGGTCGGCGTTGACGCGATACAGGCATACCCGGCGATCACCCTCCAGCACGTAGAAGGCGACGCTCTCGTTCACCCGCTCGACCAGCGCCCGCATCGCCGGCAGCAGCATGTCGCCGGCGACATGGGTGTTCTGGTAGATGGTGGCCAGCCGCAAACCGGCCGGTCCGATCCGGTAGTCGCCGCCCTCCAGGCGCTGCAGGAAGCCGGCGCGCTGCAACGACTGCGCGAGCCGCAGGATGGTGCTCTTGTACAGCCCGGTGCGCGCGGCAAGCTCGGCCAGCGACAAGGCGGGATCGCGCAGCGAGAACACCGCCAGGATCGACAGTGCGCGGTCGACTGCGGCCACGCCGGTCTCGGCCGCCTTGCTCATGCCGCGACCGGCCGGGCGCGGGCAGCGACCCGCAACGTGCTGACGACCGCGGCGACGGCGGCGAACGCGGCGGCCATGTACAGTGAGAACAGCGTGCCTTCCCGCGTGAAATGCGACAGCAGCACGGCGACCAGCGCGGCGCCGATGGCCTGGCCCATCAGCCGTGCGGTGCCGAGCATCCCGCTGGCGCCGCCGCTGCGGGCCTTGGGTGCGGCGGCGATCAACGTGCGGTTGTTCGGCGTCTGGAACAGGCCGAACCCCGAGCCGCACAGCGCCATCCGCCATGCGACATCCCAGAAACTTGGATGCGGCGCCAGGTTGGCCACCAGCACCAAGCCCGCCGCCATCACAGCCATCCCCAGTCCGCCCAGCGCCCCTGCCGGGTAGCGCTCGACCAGCCTGCCGGAGATCGGCGCGAACAACCCGACCGCCAGCGGCCACGGCATGATGAGAAAGCCAATGGTGGCCGGAGCCACGCCCAGCATCGTCTGCATGTGGAACGGCAGCGCCACGAAGGCGATCATCTGCGCCGCGAACGAGCAGATCGAGGTGCCCACCGACAAGGCGAACACCGGGATGCGCAGCAAATCTATCGGCAGCAGCGGCGCCGGACGGCCGAGTTGACGCGCCGCCGCCCAACAGCCGGAGAGCCCGCAGACCAGAACCTGACCGGCGATCACCGGCCACGGCGAGCTGTGCGCGACGCTGTCGATGGCGGTGATGAGGCTGGCGAAGGCAATCGCCGTCAGGATGGCGCTCGGGATGTCGAAGCGATGCGAGGCACGGTCGCTCTCGGGCAGGCTCAGGCTGCCGATGAGCAACGCCATCAGGCCGAGCGGCACGTTGACGCTGAACAGCCACGGCCAGCTCGCGACGCCCAGCACGGCGCTGGCGAAGGTCGGCCCGATGGTTGCCGCTATCGCCGCAAACACGGCATTGAGGCCGATGGCGCGGGCCAGCCCGGCGCGCGGGAAGATGTAGCGCACGAGCGCGATGTTCACGCTCATGATGCCCGCCGCGCCAAACCCCTGCGCCACCCGCGCCACGGTCAGCGCCGCCAGCGAGGGCGACAGCGCGCAGGCCAGCGATGCCGCTGTGAACACCACCAAGCCGCCGATGTAGATGCGCCGATAGCCGTAGATCTCGCCCAGCGAAGCCAGCGGCAGCAGCGAGGTCACCACCGCGAGCTGGTAGGCGTTGACGATCCAGATCGACAGCGCCGGCGTGGTACCGAACTCGCGGGCGATGGTCGGCAGCGCGACGTTGGCCACCGACCCGTCCACATGACCGCCAGCGTCACCGCAAGCGCTATCGTCGTATAGGCCCAGTAACGTCGAGGCGCGGGCAAGCCGTCGGGAAAAACCATCGAGCACTCGTTCTGCGTGACAGAACAGAATTCTATTCTAGTTGGATTAAATAGCAACTGCGCGGTGGGCCTGCTCCTTCACAGTCGAGCTTGCCCGGCCGTCGGCTCGCCGGGTGGAAGTTCATGGAGCCTCGCTTGCTGCCATTGCCGTCCAGAACCGGCTAGTGTCGCCGTTATGGGGCACAGGAGACCACGCCGATGGACGCGACCGTGAACGCCAAGCCCGAGGATGTCGGCCTGTCGTCGCAGCGGCTGGAGCGGGTGAACGGCTGGGCGCAACGGCTGGTGGACGATGGCAGGCTGGCCGGGGTGACCACCATGGTGGCGCGCCGGGGCCGGGTGGCCCACCTGCATAGCTGCGGCATGGCCGACCGGGCGGCTGGGCGCGCCATGGCGGCGGACACCATCGTGCGCATTTATTCCATGACCAAGCCGCTCACCTCGGTTGCGATAATGATGCTGTACGAGCAGGGCTTGTTCCAGCTCGATGACCCGATCACCCGCTTCCTGCCGTATTTCGCCGACATGCGCGTGGCCAGCGGCGGCCAGGGCGGCCAGGGCGGCCAGGGCGAGACCGTGCCGGCAGTGCGCGACATCACTTTCCGCGATCTGCTCACGCACACCTCCGGCCTCACCTACGGATTCATGCAATCCACCCTGGTGGACCAGCGCTACCGGGACCAGGGCATCGACTTCCAAACCTCCAAGGGCACGCTAGGCGAGATGGTGGAGCGCGTGGCCGGGTTGCCGCTGCTGGCCCAGCCAGGGGCGGAGTGGAACTACAGCATCGCCACCGACGTGCTGGGCCATCTGGTCGCGGTCATCTCGGGCGAGCCGTTCGGGGAGTTCCTGGCGCGTCGGGTTATCGCACCGCTGGGCATGGCAGACACCGGATTCCACGTTCCGCTGGCGCAACATGCGCGCTTTGCCAGCAACTACGCCCGCGGCGCGGATGGCGCGCTGGCGCTGGTCGACGATGCCGCGACCAGCGCCTATCTGACGCCGCGCGTCATCTGCTCCGGCGGCGGCGGCCTGGTGTCCACCACGGGCGACTACATGCGATTCTGCCAGTTCATGCTTAACCGCGGAGAGTTGGACGGCACGCGCCTGCTCGGCCGCAAAACGGTGGAGCTGATGACGAGCAACCACCTGCGCGGTGACATGGCCGCGATGGGGATGCCGCGGTTCAGCGAAAGCTCGTACGAGGGCGTCGGCTTCGGCCTTGGCTTCTCGGTCATGCTCGATCCGGCGCGGGCGCAGATGCTCGGCACCCCAGGCGAGTATGCCTGGGGTGGCGCCGCAAGCACCGCGTTCTGGGTAGACCCGGCCGAGGACATGGCCGTGGTGCTGCTCACCCAGTTGACGCCGTCATCGACCTACCCGATCCGCCGCGAGCTGCGCGTGCTGACTTACGCCGCCATCACGGACTGACGCGGCGGCGGCGCGTCAGATCGCTTCCTTGAGTTCCTTGGCGACGCGGAAGGCGATCTTCTTGCTGGCCTTGATCTGCATCGCCTCGCCAGTCGCCGGGTTGCGTCCCATGCGGGCCGGCCGATCCTTCACCTCGATGATGCCGAGGCCGCCGATCCGCACCCGCTCGCCCTCCTTGAGGTGAACAACCAGCTTGCTGAACGTGTCGGACAGCAGCGTCTCGGCCTGCTTGTGCGGCATGTCGTGCTGCTCGGCGATTTCGAGCGCCAGTTGCTTCAGCGTGATCGTGACCGGCTTGGCGGCCGCTGCCTTGGCCGGCGTCTCGGCCGCCTTTGCTCCAGCTTTCGCCGGAGCCTTGGTCGCGCCCTTGGCCGCTGCCGGGCGAGTCGTGGACTTCACAGCCATGTCAGTCGATTCCCATCGGTCGTTGTCCCTACGGAATCACGCCCTGAGCCGCAGCACAAGAGGGCAATGCGCCGGCGGCGGTCAGTCAGGCCAGTTGCGCCAACGATCTCGTCACGGCGTCCATGCCAGCCGTCACGTCGCAGTCCACGCCAAGCTGCCGCAGCGATGCCGCCAAGGCCATTACCGCGACCATCGCGTAGAACGGTTCGGCAGTCGGCCCCATGTGGGCGATGCGGACCACGCGGCCGTGCATCGCGCCGCGCCCTGGCGAGAACGCCACGCCCAGCTCCCGCCGCGCCGCTTCCAGCACGCGGGCGGTGTCCAGCCCGTCAGGCATCGCCGCCACCGTCGATGTCGGCGACATGATGGCGTCGCTGGCCGGCCACAGCCGCAGCCCGAGCGCCCGCAATCCCGCCCGGCAGGCGCGCGCCGTCGCTGCGTGACGCGCCCACACCCGCTCCGGTCCCTCGGCGAAATACAAGTCCAGCGCCGCGCCGAGGCCGTGGATCTCGGCCACCGAGGGCGTGAACGGGAACGGCTGGTCCCGCCGCCAGGCATTCCGCCAGTCGAGCAGGCTGAGCATCGAGGCGACGGGTGCCGCCGGGTTGGCCTCGATATGCGCCCAGCCACGGTCGGAGACGGCGACCAGCGCGAGGCCAGGGGTGCCGCCGAGGCACTTGCCGGGGCTGGTCACGAACACGTCGGCGCAACACGACACCGGGTCGATGTCCATGCCGCCGAACGACGACACCGCATCGACCAGCAACAGCGCGCCGTGGTCGCGCACCACCCGGCCGATTTCATGCACC
>JAABUQ010009455.1_pt1 | contig 13181 bp, 12 predicted proteins | sample 5560001 | NCBI WGS metagenome assembly JAABUQ01 (sample SAMN10711888, study PRJNA513371) | rock metagenome | isolation source: Antarctica rocks | place: Antarctica: Victoria Land, Finger Mt nord | collected 2015-12-18 | reverse complement strand
TCTTGCAGCATTGTAGATAATTTGCATTATAATGATTCAAAACATAGGATTCATATTGTTGCATTGACTTCTTGTAGAATGATAAACTGATCAGCTATTCATATGGGGGACTGGATACATAGCCCGTGCAAATAAAAATAGCTCTATGGCGAAGATGCTTTGTTTCCTCGCTTACAAAAGAAGAAATACATTGCATTTCCCTCACAATTTTGCTACACTTGTCATAACTTGATGTTCCTCCCTTTGAGAAACTGGTTGAAGTCTTTATGCGTTTCAAATGAAGAGATCAACATATGAATACTTCACAGAAGCACAGCCAACAATTCATTGGAATAGCCTCGGTCTGCGTTGCTATTGGAATGGTTCTCTTTTTGTGGATTGTCGTGGGACAACTGGGTCTCTTTGTGTCCCCTGGTCCTTCAATCATACTCTTTGTATTCGGCTTGTTATGCCTTACCAAACGGGTACCTTTCCATAGATATGATGCTCTCTCCCTCAAAGGGGAGCGTTCTCCTCAAGAGTCTGAACCCTTCTTTGAGGAAAGTGAGGAACAGTATCGATCTCATTTTCACTATGAGCAGCCACAAGTCCTCTATCCGCGTGATTCTCGTCGTCCCCAACAGTGACTCTTTTGGACGTGTGGGAGACAATCTTCAAGGATTGATTTGGACCACGTACAGCTCTTCTGTAACCTCGTTGAGAGGAAATGTGTTCCTGGGCCAATTCCATTGGAAGAGATGTGATTAGTTGTATATAGCTTTGCAAGAGGTGAAGTATTCATGCCTGCGCCAACCCTCGTTCTACCGCCGCGCCTGACGACCGACTCTGACGCTATAGCCAATGTAGCTCTGACCGCCGGCTGGCACGTAGAGCGCCTCGTGAACTGGCGTCCGCCGGCCCATTTACGTGGGCTGGATCTTGTGCTGTATGGCGAGCCGCTCTTCGCCGAGGTGATCGCCAGCGCGCTTGACCTCGCGCTGCTTGAGGCCCCGTATGACTGGCTGGTACACCTGCCCGTTTGCTATACCCAACGTACAATCAGCTTTACCACGCTGGGCGAGGCCAGGGAACTGACTGAGCCAGCCTTTATCAAGCCGGTCGAGAGCAAGTCGTTTCCCGCCGCTGTCTACGAGTCGGGTGAGCATCTCCCCTCAGCCGAGACGCTGCCGGGCGCTACGCCGGTGCTGGTCGCCGAGACGGTGAACTGGGAGGTCGAGTTCCGCTGCTTTATTCTTGACCGACAGGTTATGACGAGCTCTCCCTACTGGCGTCATGATGAACTGGCGCAGGAAGCGGATGGCACATGGCAGGCTCCGGCCGAAGAATGTGAGCAGGCGCAGGGGTTTATCACCACATTTCTTGCCGACGAAACGATCGCTCTGCCCCCGGCCGTCGTGGTCGATGTTGGCCGTATACAGGGCAGAGGCTGGGCCGTGATCGAGGCGAACGCCGCCTGGGGTTCTGGCCTCTATGGCTGCAATGCTGCTCGTGCCCTCCCCGTCCTCCGCCGTGCCTGCACCCGTCGTGAACACCTGGCGGTGGAGGATGTGCCCTGGGTGATTGAGAAGGGGATGGAGATTGAGTGGTAATCAGGAACGCGCATCTCCTTCAGTGATGCCCATCTTCGTCCCCTCATACCATGCCAGCTCCTCGCGTGTACTGACCACCGTTCCGATCACCGTCAGTGCGGGGGCCGTCAGCCCGGCCTCTACGGCGCGCGTGGCGATGTCAGCCAGGGTGCCTGTGACGACGCGCTGGCGCTCGGTTGTGCCCTCCTGGATGACCGCTGCCGGGAGTGCGGGGTCCATGCCGCCCGCGATCAAACGTTGTGTGAAATTGGGCAGGGCCTTGACACCCATCAGCACAACCAGCGTCCCACCCAGCGCGGCCAGGGCCTCCCAGTTCACCGCCGGCGAGGCTGAACGTCCCTCGTGTCCGGTGACGATGGTGACCGACGAGGCGTACTCGCGGTGGGTGATGGGGATGCCGGCGTAGGCCGGGACGGCCACCGCCGAACTGACGCCTGGTACGACTTCGAAGGGGATGCCGGCTGCGACGAGCGCTAACGCCTCTTCGCCGCCGCGCCCAAAAACAAAGGGATCGCCCCCCTTCAGCCGTACCACTGTGCTCCCCTGACGCGCGTGGCCGACCAGCAGGTCGTTGATCTTCTCCTGCTCCATAGCGTGACAGCCTGGTCCCTTGCCTACATAGAGTAAGTGTGCTCCCGGTTTTGCCTCCTCCAGCAGGCAGGGGCTGACCAGGCGATCGTAAAGCACAACATCGGCCATACGCAAACAACGCACTCCCTTGAGCGTTATCAACTCCGGGTCGCCGGGGCCAGCGCCGACAAGAAAAACTTTCCCCGCTGGCACACTGGCGGGAACCTCTTGCGTACTCGTTCCCGTCGTCGCGGTTTCATGCGTTGTGGTAACTTCCATCCTTTGTTGCTGTCTCCTTCAGTTCGCTTACAATCGTCGCGACAGATATATCGATGCCGCGCCGTCTGAGCAGCCGCACTACCGTTGCCAGCGCCTCGACCTCGTCGCCCTCTACGAGCAGTTCGAGGATCTCCGATTCAAAGAACTCGCCGAAAAACACGTCGCGCTCCTCGTAGGAGACGCCGTTGCGCTTGATGTGTGCACGCGCGATCGCGGCCAACTGCAGGTAGACATCGTAGGCGGCCGGGAAGAGCCCTTCCAGTCGCTGGCGAATGCGCTTGGCGAGGCTGGGGCTTGCCCCTTCCGTTGAAACGGTGATGGTGAGCTGGCCGCGCCGTAAGATGGAGGGCAGGATGAAGTTGCAGCGCGCCGGGACGTCTACGATGTTGACCAGTTGCCCGCGCTCCTGTGCTTCGCTCCAGACGGCCTCGACCAGCGCGGGCTCATAGGTTACGGCGGCGACAACGACGAAGGCGTCCGCCAGATCGCCATGCTCGTAGGCTTTGTAGCGCAGGTTTACGGCCTTGCTGCGCGCCAGGTCCAGCAGCTCATCACAAAAGGCCGCGCTCTGCACGGTCACCTGCGCTCCGCACGCGTTCAAATTGGCGGCCTTTTCGGCCGCTACGCGGTCGCCACCGATCACGATGGCTGTGCGACCGCGTACGTCGAGCATGATGGGATAATAGTTTGGCATAGCGTTTCCTATCCCACAGTCACCTGTGCCGCGCGCTCTTTGAGCTGTGCTACGCCGATACGATGGCAGTAATCGCCAAAGGTCTCGCTCGCCTGGCGCTCGTCTCGCCACAGTTCGAACAGCGGGCGCAGCGTCTTCACGATCTCGTTGGTACGGACCGCGTTGGAGTACAGCGAGCTCAGGCGCGTGTTGGACCAGTCGCCACCGACATAGAGCTGATACAGATCTTTCGAGCGACCAATGAAGCCGATATCGCCCATGTGGGGGCGCGCACAGCCGTTGGGGCAGCCCGTCATACGAATGCTTACCCGCTCGTCGCCCAGACCCAGCTCGTGCAGCTCGGCCTCGATCTGTTTTACTATAGCTGGCAGGATACGCTCGGACTCCGCGACCGCCAGGCCGCAGGTTGGCAGGGCGGGGCAGGCCATAGCGAAGCGATACGCGCCAGCCGCCTCTGGATCAGCGGAGATGCCATATGCGAGCAGTTTCGCTTCGAGGGCTGTGCGCTGCTCTTCGGGGATATCGGTCAACAGGATATTTTGCTGCGCCGTGAGACGAATATTGGGCTGGAACTGCTCGATAACCTGGCGCAGTCCCGTCTTCAGTTGTACGCTCTCGGTGTCTTTGAGCCGCCCATTCTCGATTGCCAGACCCAGGAACCAGCGGCCATCGGCTTGGCGGTGCCAGCCAAGATGGTCCTCGACATCATGGAAAACGACGGGGCTGGGATCGCTGAGCGTGTAGCCGAGCCGGCGCTCAACCTCGGCGCGGAACCAGGCGACGCCGCGTTCTTCAACGACATATTTCATGCGCGCGTGCTTGCGGTTCGTGCGGTCGCCATAGTCGCGCTGGACGGAGACGATCGTCTCGACCACCTGCAGGGTCTGTTCGACGGTAATATCGGCCATTGGATTGGCAAGACGGGGATAGGTCTCGGCTTTGCCGTGCGTCATGCCCATACCACCGCCGATCAGGACGGTGAAGCCGACCAGCTTCTCACCATCCAGCCGCGCGACCAGTCCGATGTCCTGTGTGTAAATGTCAATACAGTTATCCCCTGGAAAGGCGACGCCGATCTTGAATTTGCGCGGTAGATAGGTGGGACCGTAGAGTGGTTCGACATCCTCTTCGTGCTCGGCGACCGTGTGTACATTCTCGCCATCCACCCAGATCTCGTGGTAGGCTTTGCTGCGCGGCACCAGGTGCATAGCTATCGTGTGCGCGATCTCCTGCACCTGCGCCTGGGCACGAGTGGCGTTGGGAGCGGGACAGGCCATGACGTTGCGGTTCACATCGCCACAGGCCGACAGGGTGGAGAGCAGTGCTTCGTTGATTTTGTGAATTGTCGCGTGAATGTCGCCCTTCAGGATGCCGTGTAATTGAAAACTTTGCCGCGTGGTGATCCGCAGCGTGCCGTTGCCATAGCGATCAGCCAGATCATTTTCGACCAGGTATTGTTCCGTCGTTAATGCTCCGCCAGGGATGCGCGAACGGATCATAAACTGGTAGGCTTTCTCAGTCCCCGCTGCTTTGCGCGCCTGGCGGGCATCGCGGTCCTCCTGCTGATACATGCCATGGAATTTGATCAGTTGTACCTGGTCCTCGGAGAAACGCGAGCTCTCCTGCTGCAATTCCTCAACGATCTGGCCGCGTAAATAATCGCTGTCCACTTTGATATGTTCTACTTTGCTCCCCTCCCCGATTCCCAGTTCCAGGAGGTTCCTGGCGGATGTTGTATGTTCCTGATCGGCTGTGCTCATGGCTTCTCCTTCGGGATGTGTGACGACTGGACAATTCAAGCAATAGCAAGATAGGAGGACATACATTTTTGTCGTCCTCTTTCCTGTATGGTTGCTTTATACCAACAACTATGGTCCTTTTGTCCCTTGCTTCTTTAGCGATTTTGTTGATATAGTTTATCAACAAAGTAATTCTTATCCTAACTATACGGTCAGGGCGGCGCTCTGTCAACCCTTTTCGCAGGTAATGGACAGTCAAATTGATAGAATTATGTGAGGTATGAACACATGAACTTTCTGCTGAGCTGCATTTCAACGAAACACTCTATGCTCAAAAACCACTGGTCGAAGACCCAGCAAACACAGCAGCAGACGGAATGTCCTGTTACTGTGCTGGGAAGTATGCAGAAGCCCAAGGATGATCAAGGCGGCCTGCTCTGCCTGCTGAACGACAATGGGCAGGTCCAGGCCAGCGTTGAGATGCCCATGCCTGCGGGCATGGCGCTCTCTGATGATGGTATCTTTGTTGCGTCTATCTACGATGTGCACAAAGTCTCTCCTGATCTTTCCGCGATTGACCAGACTACGGTCAGCTTACCGGTCTTCAATATGCTGCACTCGCTCTCGCGTACACAGCGTGGCTATCTGGTTGCCAGCACCGGGCTGGATGCCATCCTGGAATTTACGCCAGAGGGCGAGCAGCTCTGGAGCTGGTGGGCGACCGAGCATGGCTTCGCTCAGACGCCAAAAGGTGAGCCGCGTATCCTGGATAAGGCTGTGGATCATCGCGGCGTGAAGTATGGCACCCTTGCCCAGACGACACATGTCAATTCGGCGGCTGAACTGCCCGACGGCACTGTGCTGGCTACGCTGTTCCACCAGGGGATGGTGATCGCCATTGATCGGGAGAGCGGGGACTGGCGGCCTGTCCTGGAAGGTTTGAACCATCCCCATTCTGTACGTATTCTCAACGAGGATTACATTACCGTCGCCGATACCGGCAATGGTCGCGCGCTCCTTGTTAATATCAAGGACAAAAAGGGCAAGATCGAATCCGAGGTGCAGGCCAATACGAACTGGTTGCAGGACTCGTTCTACGACTACCGCAACGATCGCTGGTTCCTGGTTGACGGCAAGAACACGCGCATCACCCTGCGTACTGGTGTCTCCGGTGAGAAGACGCTGGCGCAGTTCGACCTCGATCCCGAGTGGCGTCTCTACGAAGTCCTGCCGCTTTAGTCCCTTCCTCGTTTTGTGCCAGAAACGTTCACGACAACGGTGTCGTGCGCTTATTCATCTACCTGTCCATGACGCAGACCCAACGGCAGCGGTGCCGGACGACTACAGGTGCTCGTCAATTCTACCGCTCGCCCCTCGTTAGAGGCATCGAAAAAAGCTTGCATCGCGTCGAGGACATGGTATGCCATCTCCCCGCTCGCCCGGTGAGGGCGACCCGAACGCAGCGCATTCGCCATATCCGCCACGCCCAGCCCACGCGCATTCTCCGTGTAGCCGTAGTCCAGCGGCACTTCGTGCCACTTGCCGGTCTTTACATTCCACAGGCGTACAGGGCCGCCAAAGCTATTGGGATCGGGCAGGCTCAACGTCCCCTCCGTGCCGTAAATCTCCAGCAGGGGCGCATTATTGGCCCAGACGTCAAAGCTGGTGGTGATCGTCCCGACTACTCCGCTGGCGAAATCCATCACGCCGCTAATATGGGTCGGGGTGTTTACCGTAATCTTGCGTCCATAGTACGGCTGGCTGGTAATCGTACGTTCGGGAAAGGTCACGCGGGCCGAGCCGCTGACACGGCGAATGGGACCGAGCATAGAGATCAGGGTGGTCAAATAATACGGTCCCATATCAAACATCGGTCCGCCGCCGACCTGGTAGTAGAAGTCGGGATCGGGATGCCAGCTCTCGTGTCCATGGCACAACATGTTCGCCGTCGCCGCGATCGGCTCTCCGATGCTGCCATCGTCGATCAGCTTGCGGCAGGTCTGCAACCCGCCGCCCAGGAACGTATCGGGCGCGCAGCCCACGCGTACCCCGTGCGTCCTCGCTGCCTGCAAAAGATGTTGTCCCTCTTCACGATCGACCGCCAGCGGTTTTTCGCTATAGACCGACTTGCCAGCTCCAATGGCGGCGAGGCCAACCTCGGCATGTACTTTAGGGATCGTCAGATTGACCACGATCTCAATCCCCTCGTCCGCCAGCAGTTCTTCGACACTGCACGCTCTGGGCACATCATAGTGTGCCGCCTGTGCCTGTGCCCGCGCTATATCTATATCCGCGCATGCGACGATCTCGAGGTTTTCAAATGTTTTCCCGGCTTCCAGGTAGATACCGCTGATCTTGCCACAACCGATAATCCCGATTCTGGTCCCTGGCATTACTATCCTACCGTCCCTTTCTTTTCTGCTCAATTGACCCGGCGTTGCGCCTCAACCCTATAGCGTCCAGTGTACACTATTTTGCTGGAGGATGTACACCTTCTGCGCCTGCGGCGCAGCAAAGAAATAAAAAAATATATCAGTGCTGTATTTTCTGCTGCGATGAGCAGCAGAAAATACAGCACTGATATATAAAAATAGATATAATTCAAATAGATTGCCTACCTTCCTCTTGAAGGCACTCAACAGGAAAGAAAATGGCCAGATCACAAAAGCCCTTGTATACTTTATGAAAACAAAGGACGGGAAGAAGATCTATGTTCGCGAGACGGATTGAGGAAGCTGGACTCAATAGCTGGCCCCCGCTTCAACAACTCTTTTTCGATGGCTGGCTTGTACGTTTCGCTCAGGGATATACCAAACGAGCCAACTCAGTGACGCCTCTCTATCCGTCGTTGCAGGTAGCCGAAGAAAAAATTGCCTGGTGTCAGCATCTTTACCAGGAGAACCACCTCCCAACCATCTTTCGCCTCCTTTCCTTTTCAAGGGAAAGCCAGCACCTGGACCAACTGCTGGCTCGACGTGGCTACTCCGCTCTTGATCGTACGCTGGTGTGGTCGCTCAAGTTGCCCTCCGAGCTGGCAACTGAGAACCCGGCCTTGAGAGGTATTTCCCTGGCAGACTGGCTCCCGATCTATAGTCAATGGGGCAATCGCTACAGTGAATTACAGCCTGTGCATCGCCAACTCCTGGAACGGATTGTGTCTCCAGTTCTCTTTGCCACGCTCTACCTGCAAGGTGCTCCCGTTGCCTGTGGACTGGGCGTGCTGGAACACGAAATTTTCGGGCTTTTCGACATCGTGACTGACCCTGAGCAGCGTAGGAAAGGGTATGGCACGCAACTGGTCACGAGCATGCTTGACTGGGGTAAGCAACACGGTGCTCAGTTTGCCTATCTGCAAGTCGTAGATACTAACCTGGCCGCTCAGCATATGTATGCGAAACTGGGCTTCCAGGAGAGCTATCAGTATTGGTATCGTCTCCAAGCGTTATAAGCTGGCCACTTAGCCCGCAACCTTTTGAAAGAGAACACGAAACCGCTCTGTCGGTTGTCTTCTTGCTGTTGCCTGTTGCAATTGCTCAGTCATGATAGCACCTCCTTCTTTGTTTTGTTTCCTCTTATGGACGTATAGCATACGTTCTCTTTTTGAGAAAGCACATTTTGCGAGATATTATGTACTTGAAGGTGGAAGTTGTGCCAGTAAGCTGGCTCTGTACCGTTCAGGCAGGGAGAGCAGGGGAAAGCGCTGTTCCACGATCTCCTTCAAGAGCTTGTTTGCCTCGTGCCAGGCCAGATTATACTCGTCAGTCGAAATGACACCCTGCGACAGCGCCTCGTCCAGCTCATCAACATCAAGCAGTTCAATCTTATTGCCGGGCAGAAACACAATGTCCAGGTATAGATCCTCGTACCACACTATGCCCTCTTCGTCGCTATATGCTTGTTTGCAGATATCGACATACCACTGCACAATCTCGCCTCGCTCATCAAACATAACTGTAGCGACATGGTTCGCTCCCTGCGGAAAGAGCTGTAGCCAGGAATGCCCGCGTTCGGCTATGCAGATCTGTTGGCCCGCGTAGGGAACCCATAGTGGTTCGCGCAACTCATCAATACAGAACAGGCTGATATAGCCCTGAAACGCATCATCTTCGATTGCTTGCAACAGAAATCTGCGCCGGGTCACGCGCTGCCAGTTGCTTCTATCTGAACGTTTACGCTTCATTCAAACCCTTTCATGTACACTTTTTAAGCACAGCATATCACACTTACTAAAGGGTAACAGGGTTGGAACTATGCGAGCGGGTACAAAACAAACTCCCACCTTGAAGGATAAGTCACTTATGCGATACAATAAGAGATAAGAGTATCAATACTGTATGTATTGATCGGTTTTGCTAGGGGAGCTCGGTGCAGCCGGGCTGAGAGCACCACCGTCGTGTGTGGGATACCCTTCCACCTGATCCGGGTAATGCCGGCGCAGGGAAGCAGCGCAACGCCGCCAGCTTTCACTCAGCGGCTTGCTCACCTCACACCTGCCTCTCTGCCAATGCCGTATGCTCTCTTATCTCACGTACAACCATATTTGTATGTCTGCTCTCTTACTTTTGTGGCCACTCATAAACTCTTGCTCGCGGCCTTCAGCACCGCTGGCGCTCTGCCTGGAATGTATCTATAGTATCCGCTGCTGTCGCTGCCCTGTTGTAGTGGATGACATAGACACACAAACCTCCTGAGCGCGTTGTGTAACCGCACGTGTAGGAGAAGGCAGCGTGTAGCATAGCAGTGCCCTTGCCGGGCGCTAGAGAAAGGTTAAGCAATACATACATGGACACATTGAAAATTGGCGCGCGCGAATTTCATTCGCGGCTGATGCTTGGCACAGGCAAATATCGCACTTTTGAAGAGATGCGTGCCAGCCTCGACGCCAGTGGGGCTCAGATCATCACTGTCGCCCTGCGCCGCCTGGACCTCTCCAATCCGAACCAGCCTGGCCTGCTCGATTACATCGATACGCAGCGCTACACGATCCTGCCCAACACCGCCGGCTGTAAAACCGCGCAGGAGGCGATCCAGACCGCTCGCCTCGCCGCCGCCATGGGTCTACCGCGCTGGGTCAAACTGGAGGTCATCCCCGATCCCAAATATCTGCTCCCCGATCCCATCGCCACCCTCGAAGCAACAAAGGTCCTCGTCGAGGAGGGCTTCGACGTTCTACCGTATATCAACGCCGATCCCATTCTGGCCCAGCGTTTGCAGGATGCCGGCTCTGTGACCGTCATGCCGCTCGGCTCGCCTATCGGCTCTGGTCAGGGCCTGCTCAACCTGCCGCAGATCCAGATCATCATTGAGCAGGCGCGTGTCCCTGTCGTCGTTGATGCCGGGATCGGCGCGCCCTCCGATGCGGCCCTGGCGATGGAACTGGGTGCCTCCGCCTGCCTGGTCAATAGCGCTGTCGCGCTGTCGCAGCAGCCAGTTGAGATGGCGCGGGCGATGAAACTGGGCGTCGAAGCGGGTCGCGCCGCCTATTTCGCCGGGCGTATCCCGCGCCAGTTTCATGCCAGCGCCAGCAGTCCAACCACGGGCGTCCCCGCGCTTAAAGGCTAGCCCTGTGGTGACGAACAGGCTCAATCTGCCCCAGCTCTGCCTGGTAACTGATCCCGCACTGCCAGACCTGGTCGCGCGGGTCGAAGAGGCTCTGGTGTCTGGCGTCACCATGCTCCATCTGCGGGGACATGGAGTGCCCGCCGCTCGATTCTACGAACTGGCTTTGCAATTACGTCCGCGTTGTCTGCATCACGGTGCGCTCTTTATCGTCAATGATCGTCTCGATGTTGGTCTGGCTGTAGGGGCCGACGGATTTCAGCTGGGACGACGCGGCTTACCCTTGGCGGTTGTGCGCCAGATCGCTGGCGCGGACGCTATGTTGGGGGCTTCGGTCCATTCACTGGAGGAGGCCAGGAACGCGGTAAGTGGTGGCGCGGATTTTCTGCTGGCCGGCACTATCTTCCCCTCGCCTTCTCATCCCGGCGAGGAGACCGCTGGCCCGGCACTCGTGCGTACCATCAAGCACAGTTTCCCAGCTACCCCTGTGCTCGCCATCGGCGGCATAACCGTCGCCACCGCCGGTCAGGCTATGGCAGCCGGAGCCGATGGCGTCGCTGTAGTTTCGGCGATTTTGCATGCGGAGCAGGTGTCACACTCTGTGGAGGCTCTGCGCCATGAAATTGGTCTTTAAAAAGGAGTCAACGGTATTTTATGTCCGAAGAGAACAATCACAGCGCAATTACTATCATTGCCAATGGCGAAGCACGGCAAATACAGGCTGGTAGTACCATTGCCGACCTGCTGCATGAACTGAACATCACACCTACCTATGTCGTTGTGCAGTTGGACGGTGAGATTGTGCCGCGCAGCGACCTGGCTGTGGTAACGCTGCGCGACGGCTGTAAACTGGAGATCGTCACCCTTGTCGGTGGTGGTTAGCTGTATGCCTCGCAAATGATGGGATTTTAAAAGATTTCTATGGTAGAATGAGGATACACAAGGTTTTAGCTCTTTTTATTGATCCTGTCTATTTTTTCTGTCGCTTATAGAAAAAATAGGCAGGATCAATAAAAGTTTGCCCGGTCCTGCAAGGATGCTGAGCAAATGAGATGAGCAGGAATCTGCAACGGTACGAAAACGCTTATGAGAAGAAGGTAAAATATGGCTCGATCAAAGCAAAGAAGCGACTGGGCGCTCTTCCCCGCTGTTTTCACCATTGCCGGTCTGCAATTGCGGCAGATCTGGCGACTGCTTATTTTGACGGGGGTGGGCATGGTCGCCGCCATCGTCCTGGCCTGTGCCATCCCGCTCTTCGCCCTGGTCTCGATGACCGCTGGCGTGCACAGTGCCCTCAATACGTCCTCTACGTCCTCATATCTTTATATGCATAGCTCTGTTAATAGCATCTCGCCAGCTTCATTAAAGTATACGACCGATAGAATCAGTGGTTATGTACAGCAATATTTAGGTTCATATATTCATCAGTCACCGCGTATCGCGCTTGATTCCTCAGCCTTAAGTATTACCTCCGGTGATGGTGCCCAGGACCAATCGCGTGCTGTCTCTGATCGCCTGATCCTGTTGGGTCTGGATTTCGACCATATGAGTTCGCACGTCAAGATGGTTCAGGGACGTTTGCCGGATGCAAACAGCCGAGATATGGAGATAGCGCTGCTGCCCTCTGTTGCGAGCTATTTGCATGCCCAGGTTGGTGGCACGCTTACCGCCCCGGTCTATTGTCTCTCCAATATACCGACAAACGATCCATGTACGAAGCTTACACTGCATCTTGTTGGCCTTTTTCAGCCACTCTCCGCCTCCGACCCTATCTGGCATGGGGCCAGTTTCCAGGCCGCACCACTCCAGTTTGCTGTCCCGACGCTGCACGGGTACGCTCTTCCTGTGCTCATCCCCACGACGCACCTGATTAATGCCTTTGGCCACATCAACTCCGATAATTTCAGCGCGCTCAGTCCCCAGGCTGACCTTATGTGGTATTACCCTGTGGATACTGCCAGCGTCAATGTTAACAATATTGATGATCTTGCGAATAGCCTTGATAGCTTCTCTACCGATATTCCTACGTATATTGACGCACGGCCTTTCCTGGAGCAGATGGATATCCAGACGCCAAGCACTGACCTGCACCGCTACAGCGACCGTATCTCGGTCGCGCAGATCCCCGTCGCGATTCTGGCTATCTTGATCGTGGGGCTGCTCCTGTTATTCCAGAGCGTGATGGCGAATATCCTGGTGGAGCGGCAAACGAACATGATAGCTTTTCTGCGTAGCCGTGGATCGAGTAACCAGCAGATCTTTGGCGCCTTTGTGATCCAGATCCTGTTCCTGGCGCTCTTTGCCCTGGTGATCGGTACGATCCTGACTATTCCTTTTGTACGTTTCCTGGTACAGCGTACACTCGCGCCAACAGATCAGGAGGCGCTGTACTTGATTGGCGGCAACCCTGTGCAGATCGCGCTCTCAGTGAGCTGGATAGCCCTGGTCGTCGTTGTCGTTTCCCTGATTACCATGATCTCCGCTATCTATCGTGCCACCCAGCTGGATGTGCTGCACCTGCGTAGAGAAGCGGGCCGGGCCACACGTCGTCCGCTCTGGCAGCGGCTGTATCTGGATGTTGTCATCGTCGTGCTTGCTCTGGCCGGCTACGGCTTTGCTTTCTACATGCAGCGTTCCTCCCTGCTTGATCCCGCCGTCCAGGTCCTGCTAGAGTCGCCGCTAGCCCTCATGAGCGTCGTCTTCTTGCTCGTGGGCTGCTCGCTCCTCCTGCTGCGCTTTGTGCCGGTCTTA
>JAABUQ010009454.1_pt1 | contig 13182 bp, 17 predicted proteins | sample 5560001 | NCBI WGS metagenome assembly JAABUQ01 (sample SAMN10711888, study PRJNA513371) | rock metagenome | isolation source: Antarctica rocks | place: Antarctica: Victoria Land, Finger Mt nord | collected 2015-12-18 | reverse complement strand
TTACGCGCAGAACTAGCCGCACGCGTGCGGCCTATCGAAGCCTCGGACCGAGCTCCATCAACCGCACCCGTGCGGCCAGTAAACGCCGCACCACAGCGGCCTAAGACCATCGAAGCACCGCACGGATGCGGCACTAATAAGAACCAGTCACATATAGAGAACCAAAATCAACAAGACGCGAGTAAGGCGAATGTTGGTGAAGTTATCGTAGAAAACGACGACGTGCCCGAAGCGATCGCATCGCTGCAACGCGTCGGAGTTAATATCGTTTCGGCTGATCTCGGGCTTCACGCTGGTCGTGGCCGCCGACTACTCCATCTCGAGTTGCTCGAATGGGCGACATGGGTTCAGTACGCGGAAACGAATGGGATCGCTAACAAAACCGCATTCGCTGCGAGCAAAGTCCGCCTGGGCTTCACGGTGGGAGATGCTTTCCCTAATCTCGCGAAGCGTGCTTTACGCGAGCGCGAAGAGCTATTTGCTCGCGCCCAAAAAGCAGAAGCAGAAGGTGCAGCCGAAGAGATTTATCGCGAGCGCAGCCGACTGGCCGACGCTCTCATCGCATCGCTCGACGCCGAAAGCCGCCAAGATTTACGTGCGAAAGCGTCGAGTGATCCCGCGGCGCGGATAGGTCGCAACATAAGCCCGCATATGTTCGATCGCCTCGTTACCGCCATCGAACGTCGTCTCATGCTCGATGAGACGCAATGCACAGGCCTGGATCGCAGTCCACTTGATAGTATGCGAAGCGCCTCGTCATAATAACGCGAAGGCGACTGTACGGACGATTGCCGCCGCACGGCCGACGTCGAAGTAAAACAGGATCGCGACGATCTGCGGTTCGGTGAATCGAGTCTCTTCACGGTGGTCTCCCTCGAGGCCGAGGCCTCAGGATTCCACACCTATTTTCTGGAGCTCTTATCGGGCTACCGCTCAGCGTCGATGCAACGGATGATCGCTCGATGGTCGTCAATCCTATGTTGGATCGTGTACGCGCCGAGATGTTGCGCCGCGTTGGTCTGGGCGACTTGCTCACGGTCAAGATTTAGATCGGTAGAGTTTCGTCCCTTGTTTTGCTATGATTTCATTATAGAACTCGTAGGCGCTGCGCTCGACCCAACATTCCGCCAATCGACCATCTCGCACGTGCCAGATGGCGATGCCGGAAAATGAAACGATCGTGTCCCGGGACGTGGTGTACGAGCGGCTCTGACGAAGTTGCGGACCAGCTGTTGACGACTGCGGAGATCCGATGGAGTTGGTTTTCGCTGACGACCTGTAGTCCTTCGAGTTGCATGTAGCGACGTTGCAGTTGCCACTCGTCGTTCTGCTCGAGCAAGAGCGCTCCGATGAGTCTGACGATCGCCGGATCGTTCGGGAAGATGCCGACGACGTCGGTACGCCGCTTGATCTCGGCGTTGACTCGCTCAAGCGGATTGGTTGACGCGATCTGCGTCCGATGCCCCTTCGGGAAATCCATGAACGCGAGCACGTCGAACTGTGCATCGTTGAGCATGACGGCGAGCTTCGGGAACTTCGCGCGCAATTGGTCGCTAACGATGTCCCATTGGGCTCGTGCCGCCTCCGCGCTCTCCTGAGCGAACACGGTGTTGATCAACGCAAGGACCATCTGCCGCTGGCCTTTACCGGCGTAGGCGAGCGCATTACGGATGAAGTGCACGCGGCAGCGCTGCCACGTCGCTTTGAACACCTTCGCGATCGCGGCTTTAAGCCCGAGATGCGCGTCGGAGATGACGAGCTTGACGCCGCGCAAACCACGTCGCGTAAGCGAGCGCAAGAAGTCCGTCCAGAACGGTTCGGCTTCGCTCGGACCCACCGCGACGCCTAAAACCTCGCGAATTCCGTCGGTATTGACGCCGACGGCGATTATCACGGCGACGGAAACGATCCGGCCGGCCTGCCGAACTTTCACATACGTCGCGTCGATCCAAATGTACGGCCAATCACCTTCAATCGGCCGGTCGAGAAACGCGTTGACGCGCTCGTCGATTTCTCCGCACAAACGCGAAACCTGACTCTTCGAAATTCCGGTCATGCCCATCGCCTTGACGAGCTCGTCGACCGAGCGCGTCGAAACGCCTTGGATGTACGCCTCTTGCACGACGGCGACGAGCGCCTTTTCGGCAGTACGCCGCGGCTCGAGAAACCCGGGGAAGTAACTGCCACGGCGTAACTTCGGAATCCGCAAATCGATCGAGCCGGCGCGCGTCTCCCAGAGCCGATCGCGATAGCCGTTGCGGCTATTGCTGCGATCCTCAGACCGCTCGCCGTACTCAGCGCCGCAACGCTGCTCGATCTCGAAGTCCATCAACCGCTGGACGATGTGGCCGAGGAGCTCGCGAACGACGTCGTCCTTGGCCCCCTTCTCGACGAGCTCGGAAAGTGCGATACTGGCTTTGGCCATCGTGGTGCCTTTCGTGAAAGTTGCTGTGCAAAAACAACCTTCGCCAGGAGCCACGGTGGCCGCCCTCTATCCTACGAGGACCGCGCCCTCGTACACCACGTCCTGGGACACGATCCAGATCGGCGCTAGCTCGGGCAGTGTGCCGCCCAGCTCGATACCGAACAATAGAGTGTCTCGCACAAGCACGCTCGGTGGGCGCCCTAGTCACGGCGCGGGCGGCGGAGCGTAAACGTTTCAAACGGCGCTAACTCGCCGCCGTTCCCAACTACGTCGTAATACGTGACGGTAATCGTCGTGAAGTCCCCAGGACGTAATCCCGGATCGAGACGAAACGCGGCGAAACCGTAAGCGTGCGCGGCATTGCGCACGGCCGACCACGGCGCGTCCTCTTTCACGTAGATTGGTGGACGCTTACCGATGCTTGCATCGTGCTCGCCGACGGCCGTGATAACGCGGCAAGCCGGGGGATTGAAAAACAATTGGTTCGACGGAAGTGACGTTCCACCGCCGCCGATGACCATGTGTACCGTGCCTTTGGTCGTGTCGATCACGTCCGTCGCTGTCGCCGCCGGAATCGGCGTGAGTGTCGAATTGGCTCGCCTGCCACGAATCGGATGCGACCGTTCGTAATGGTGCTCGTGGCCGCACACGACGAGATCGACGCCGTATTTGTCGAACAGCGGAAGCCACTCTTGGCGAATCCCGAGGTCGGCGCCATTGAATTTATCGACCGTGGAAATCGCGACCTGATGCATGCAGACCACGACCCAGTCAACGCTCTGGTCCCGGCGCGCGGCGGCCAATTCTCGTTCCAGCCAAGCCTTTTGCGCGCCGGCGGAATACCCGCGCACGTAGGAATTCCCGCCGTCCTGATACACGATGTCGTCGTTCGCGATGCTGATGACGCGCATCGAGCCGGCCGTGAAGGCATACCAAAGGCCGCGCGTCACGTACGTCTGGCCGGCAGCAGGCGGCAGCGAAAAATAGGTTTGATACGCGCGATAGCCGATCGGCCCGTTCCCCAATTCGTTCTCATGGTTGCCGGGCGAGGGCATCCAAGGACGGTTGCGCGCGCTTCGGCTATTGTTCGACCAAAAGTCCCACCACGTGCGCACGCGATCATCGGCCAAATTAGCGTAGCAGAGATCACCGTTGAAGAGATGAAACGCCGGGCGCAGCCGCTCCACGCCGAGCGTGGTATCGCTTCCCGCTGGGGCGCCGAGATTATCGTTGACGTACGGCAGGTTCGGCAGCGTGACGCCGGCCGGGGGTGCGTATCGCTTGCCGAGTGACGGCGTTCCTTGATCGCCGAAACTCGTGAACATGAACGGCACACGGCCGCTTGGGACGGTGCGGAACGTCCCGAACTCCGGCTCTGCACCATCATGCAGCGCTGCATAAAGATAGGCGGCGCCGGGCTGCAGGCCCGTCAAAGTTGCGTGATACGCGTAGACGGTCTGAGCGCTCTTTGCATCGGTGTAGCTGATCTCTTTGGCAGCGGCGATTCTGTCGAGCTTGCCGTCGAGACGCCCGAGCGCAACGCGAGGGTGGCGAACGGACTGCAGCGTATGCCAGGAAACCACCATTTCCGAGGAGGCATCCGCACCAAACTGCAGATGAAGCCCATGCACGGGCGGTGTCTGTAGGCTAGATGCCGGCCGAACGGCGACCGCAGCCTCAGCCTTTTCGGCACCGATGAGCGTCGTCGCTACCGCGCTGATGCCCGCGGCGGCGAGCAGCTGGCGTCGACTGAGGTCGACGACGCGTTCGTTGTCGTAAGCATCCATGTTATCTCTTACGACATCGCCGTTATCATTGCTCCGTTATGATATGTTAATGGGCGACGTGCGCGGTAGGCAAGGCGTCCGGCCGAAACAGCACGGCTTACGAACTCCCGGGACAGCCATAAGGTCATCTTAAGCGACTACAAGGTTTAGCGTGTGGCAGCATGGCGTAGCGCATTCGAGATGACCACGAGGGAGATCCATGGCACGAACGACGATGTCCGACGATGTTCCGCCACAGCCGAACAAACCCGCGACGCCGGTGAAGTCGCCGGCCTTCGGCGATCCGCAACCAACGGCCGACCCAACGAAATTTGTCGTTAAACATCCATCGGATAGTCCATATTACGACGAAATCGACGCCTTCAATAAGAAGCATGGGTTGCAGGCCCTTCCGTTTCCGGCGCCGCGCGGAGGGGTTGAACCAATCTTGACGCTGAAGGAAGTGCTCGGCAACAATCCGAGTGCGATTGCAAATATCCAAAACAACAACCAAATCGTGTTTCACTCGACGGGCGATTGCGGCAGCACGCGAGGACCGAAGACGCAGAACCTCGTTGTCGACAAGATGCTGGCCGATTTTAAAGAAACAGCGACCAGCGAGATTCCGCAGTTTCATATTCTTCTTGGAGACGTCATCTATAGTTTCGGCGAAGTTAAGTATTACTACGATCAGTTCTACGAGCCATACCGGGAATACCCGGGTCCGATTCTCGCGGCTGCCGGAAACCACGACGGCATGGCAGCTCCCGATACGCACGAGGCCAGCCTCGACGGCTTCAACCGAAACTTTTGCGCGCAAGATTTCGAGGTCATGCCGGAGGCCGGCGGACTCTCGCGAACGGCGCAGATCCAGCCCGGAGTGTTCTTCACGTTCGAGGCGCCGTTCGTAACGATCATCGTCGTTTATAGCAATGCGCTCGAAGATCCGGGCGTCATCGCATCGCCGCAGATCGGCGATGCGCAGCTTGCCTTTCTTCGCGCCGCGTTGACGCGGCTGAAAGAGGCGAATTATGTCGGCGCAGTTCTCCTCGCCCATCACCATCCGCCCTACACACTATCGCGGCATGGCTGGAGCGTCGACATGCAAACGCAAATCGACAAGATCTGCGATGAGGTCGGGCTTTGGCCGCATGCCGATCTGGCCAGCCATGCGCACAACTATCAGCGCTTTACTCGGCACCGCAGCGACGGCACGGAGATCCCATATATCATTTGCGGCAACGGCGGGCACAACGTTCAGCGCCTGAGCAAAACGAACGGCGGCGTGATCCGGGCGCCGCAGATAATTCAGGAAGCTTCGAAGGACGTCCGGATCGCCTCCCCGCTCCGCGATCAGGTCGTTTTCGAAAACTACGACGACGGCGACTACGGCTATCTGCGCATCATCGTGGATCAAGCTCAGCTGCGCATTGAGTACCACCCGGCGAGCGACGGCGATCAGGCCAAAACCCCGGACGACTCGGTCACGATCGACCTAAAGACACGTCAGACGATAGCGTACGCAGCTCCGGTCCTGGGACGTCCCCAAGAAGTGCGAGAGGTCGCCGCGGTAGCGGCGAAGTCCCAACCAGCCGGCGAACCGGCCGAAAAGCCGCGCTCCGATTATACGAGCGCTACCCGCGCGAAGAAAACGCCGGTAGGGGCCAAAAAGAGCCAGAAGCGGAATTCATCACGGAAGAAAGCCACGAAGAAGCCCGCCCACAAGAATCGGTGACGCATATCTTGTCGTCAATTGTTTCCGAGCGACATGCTCGTGAAGCCGGTACACCTGCAGCGCCCGCCAACGCCGGCCGGCGTTTCCGGCGAGAGCAACTCTGCGTGCGTAACGAATCGTGCGGCAGCGTCGTGCGGAGCAAGGCAGCGCCTATCTTCCAGCACTAGGTGCGCAGATCGCTGATGCATGCACGAGCCACAATATGGGTCGAGCGCCCTCTTGCCTTTGGATGCGGTTCGACTTAACATTTCGATCGCTCAGTGCACGCGCGTGGCGTGCCGGCTTGTGTTTGGGTCGTCGCTTCATCGATGGCCCTTATACTTGCCTTACGCTTCGGGCAGTAGTGTTGCCGCATGATAGATCGTGTGCCCATCATGTTCGACGCTCGAAACATCGAGTTTGATCTGAATCACGAGACTTGCGATTGGATGCTCGTCCCCTGGGATTCAGCAGAGCTGGTCGCTGAATGTGACTTCCCCTGATTGCCGTGTCTCGCGGACACCGATACGAACTCTACAGCGACGGCGCCTTTGCCGAGAGCGAGAAGTAGCAAGCACGCATTCTCGGGTTGCGTTTGCTTTTCATCTCGGTGGGAACGCACGCATTAAGAGAGGAGACAAGTATGAGTGAACATTCAATCGGTCGGCTCGACCCCGAACGTCTGAAGGAGGAGCGGCATAATGTTGATTTTGGAACGATTGACCGGCCACGATCATCTAGATCGCGAACCGGGCAAAGCGCCGAAGGACGACCAGAGCCTGCGCGAGCCGACGAGCGGGCCGATACCGCCAGCTCGATAACAACATTAACTTTGCTTGAAGGGTTCTCAGCGATATATCGACGTTAACGACTGTGCGGGATCACCGCCGGATCATGTCTCCGGCGCAATCGTGGGAAAGGGACAAAATCGGTGCCGGCGCACCCCCGGTCCGATTAGGATACGGCTGGCTCTTGGCCTATCATGCGGTCTCGACAATGAACGCGTCGGGGCCGCTACTGCATGGGTCTCGCATTCTCGATCTCGAGGATCCGTCGCGCGTCCTCTATCGTACACCCCTTCCTGTTCTCGAGCCGCTGACCGAGTACGAGCGCAGCGACGGCGCTTCGGCTATCGTCTTCCCGACGGCCGCCGATTTGCGAGCGGAGGGCGAGCTCGACGTCTATTACGGTGCAGCAGATCGCGTGATCGCCGTCGCACGCATCGCCTTACCAGCGGGTCCATCTTCGATCACGAAGGATTCGTAGCGTTCGCGCATGCGCTTTTACGCCCTTGCGACGGACTACGACGGAACGCTCGCGGAGAATGGGAACGCCGCACCGCAGGCGCTAGAAGCTTTGCGGCAACTCAGCAAGAGTGGACGCAAGGCGATCCTCGTGACGGGCAGACTGCTAAGTGACTTAAGAACGGTTTTGCCCGAGCTGGAACTCTTTGATGCGATCGTGGCGGAAAACGGGGCGATCTTGTACGATACATCGACCCGCGAACAATACGCCTTGGCGACGCCTCCTTCGGCGCACTTCATTGAGGCGCTGCGTACCAAGAACGTGAGCCCGCTCGATGTTGGCAGCGTCATCGTATCGACCTGGCATCCGCATGAAGAGACGGTATTACAGACGATTCGCGAACTCGGTCTCGATCTGACGGTTATCTTCAACAAAGGTGCCGTCATGGTGCTTCCCGCGGGCATCAACAAAGCGACGGGTCTTGCAGCCCAGCTGTCACGTATGGGCCTGTTGGCGCGCAATGTAGCGGGAATCGGCGACGCCGAAAACGACCTGCCATTCCTTGCTCAGTGTGAAGCGTCGGCCGCGACAGCGAATGCCATTGACAGCGTCAAAGGCGCCTGCGACGTGACGACGAAGGGCGATCACGGCCTAGGCGTTGCCGAATTTGCGCAATGTCTCATTGACGACGACTTGTTCTCCCTGTCGTCGCTCCCAGCAGCGGCACGTGATCGCCCTTGGAAAGACAGAGGGCGGCGAACTCATCTCCGTTCCGGTGGGAGTCCGCGCCGTCTTGCTAGCCGGCACCTCCGGCGGCGGCAAGACAACGTTGGTGACCGGGTTCGTCGAACGATTACTCGCCCAAAGCTATCAGTGTTGCATCCTCGATCCGGAAGGCGACTACGAAGGCATTGCGGGAGCGATCAGTCTCGGTGGTGCCGGCCGTACGCCCAATCTCGATCAAATCGCCGAAGCGGTCAAAGCCGGTGGGAATGTCGTGATTTCCCTACTGGCCGTCCCGCAAGCAGATCGACCGACGTACGCGCAACGGGTTTTCGCTCGCATCAACGATGTACATGTTTCCGTCGGACGACCACACTGGCTTTTCGTCGATGAAGCACACCATGCGCTGCCGGTACCATCCAACACGCTTGCGCCGATCGACTTTGGCCCAAGTGTGTTCTTGATTACCACGCGACCTGAGCTCATCGCACCGAGCGCTCTGGCGTCAGTTGAAGTCGTTATCGCAGTAGGCGACGATCCAGGCGGAACGATTTCGAGTACACGCACGATTCTTGGCGAGACCGAGCCCGCTTCAGAAATAACGCTCGATCACGCACATACGGGTACCGCCGTTGTCTGGAAGAGATCCGCGCCGGAGCAGCAACTCGTGATCGCGACGGCTTCGCCCACGGGAGAACGTCGACGTCACATTCGCAAGTATGCTGAAGGCGAACTCGCCCCGGAGAAGTCGTTCTATTTCAAGGGACCTGAAAACAAACAAAACCTGCGAGCGCAGAACTTGATGACCTTCATTGCGCTTGCGGACGGCATCGATGACGAAACGTGGCTCCATCACCTCAAGCAGCACGACTACTCAAACTGAATTCGCGAGGCTATCGGCGATGACGAGTTAAGCAATGCCGTTCGTGAAGCCGAAGAAGATGGCTCGCCGGACACGCGACCGGTTCGCGACCGTATCGTAGCGGCCGTCCGAGAGCGATATACCGCACCCGGATAGCCGTCGCACGACCAGCTGCCTCTAAATGTAGCCTTCACCTTTCAAGGCTAGGATGTTGGCATGGCAGCACACTTTCTCGTTTCTCCGCCCTCGCAATCCGCGTTTTCCACACTGGACGCCCTTCGGCAATGGGACCGCTTCACCGAGACACTTGGGTGTGCCGGCGACGTAGCGCTCCACGAGATGCAGTCAGGCGATGACGCACCCAGGCGTGTGTTCGTCGCAAACGGAGCGCTCATCGTTGGCAAGCTTGCGATCCTCTCGAGCTTCCGCGGACCCGAGCAGAAGCCTGAGCAGGCGATCTGTCGTCAGGCTCTGGCCCGTGCAGGCCTCGCGACGACGTGCCTACCTCAAACCTATTTCGAAGGTGCGGCCGACACGCTGTTCGACCGCGTCCGTCCGTTTTGCTATGCCGGCTACGGCTGGCACACTGAACGCAGCGCGACGCTCCAACTCCAAGAGGTCGTAGGGTGCCGTGTCTTGCCGCTGATGCTCATCGATCAGCAATTTTCGCATTTGAACACGGCGCTATGCCCGCTTGCCAGCGGACACGCATTGGTCCACATGCCTGCCTTCTCGCCGCATGCGCAGACCCTATTGCGTCGCAGCATCAGTTCCGAGCATCTCATCGACATCGATATCGACGACGCGTTGGGACTAGCGTGCAATGCGGTGGAGATTGGTGACGCGTTGGTGTTTCATCGCGTGAGCCGCAAGAGCTACGCAAGAGTTTGAACGCAATCGGCTATCGCGTCTTTTGCACTGAGCTCGACGAATTCATCCGCGTCGGCGGCTCGGCGAGAAGCCTGACCCTCCGACTCGACGACGGGCCAGCGTACCCTATGACGCCCTCTGCTCTGAGCCTGTCTCGGTTTACCGGACACACACATAGAACCTGGAAACGGCCGCGTAGATTTGAACCCCCAGGCGGAATCGGAGATTTGAACCCCTGAGAGCATAAAGCAGGGCGCCCCTCTCGAAGGTGTCGGTAATCGACCACCTTCCCTCCGAGAGGAGCGACCCAAGGGGTGATTCCTGTGCACGACTGGGAGACCATTCGCCCTGCGCTGCGGGCGCAACAAAGAGCCGATCAAATTAGTGTTGCGCGAGACGGGTATCGCGCCCAACACGATTCGAAAAAATCTGCGCCAGGCGGAGCCGCCGGCACGGCGGCCGCGCCCGCGGGCGCGAATCCTCGATCCGTACGTGAGTCATGTCGCGAGCTGATCAAATCGACGCCAAAGATTACGGCGGCACGGATCGGAAGTTATCTGCGCGAGCACGTTGACGCCGCTATTCACATAGACGAGGGAACGCTGCGTAAGTTCGTGGCATTTCGTCGAACGTTGCTGGTTCCAAAAGAAGCGTTCGTGCGCGCGAATTACGCACCCGGGGACCAGGCGCAATTCGATTTTTCGCCGATGTCGGTGATTCTCGCCGGGGTACTCGTCGTGGCGCAACTCTTTGTCATGCGGCTGAGCTACAGCGGGCGCACTTTCGCGCGTGTATCGATGCGGTGCGATAGGCCATCGCTCTTCACGGGCTTGCTCGAAGCGTGCCAGCATTTCGGCGGCACGCCTCGCAGCTCGCTTTTCGATAACGCATCGACGGCGGTCTCTCGCATCTTGCGAGGCGCATCGCGCAAAGAGAACGCCCTCTTCGCCGAGTTTCGCGGCGGCCTCATGCTCGACGTGTGCTTCGCCGCTCCTGGAAAAGGCAACGAGAAAGGCGGCGTCGAGGGCGTTCACGGTTACATCGAGGAATTTCTTCCGGCCGACGCCGGCGTTCGATGACTTGGCATCGCTCAACGCGGCTTTGCTCGCGTTCTGCGATCGCGATCGGCTTCGCACACAAGCGGGTCAGACCGAAACCATCGGTGAGCGATTCGCTCACGAAGCACCGCTGCTCGGTGCGCTTCCGGAGATTTTGCCGCGCACGTGTGTCGTAGAGCCCGTGCGCATCAATAAATTTGCCGAATGCAACTACGAGACCAACCGCTACTCTGTACCGACGCGATATGCGCACCGAGATGCGTTCCTCGAGGTGTACGAGGAGAAGATTCGTGTGATCGTTGGCGCCGAGGTCGTCGCCGAGCATAGACGATATTTTGGCAAAAATAGTCGCTTTCTGGACGTTCGGCATTACCTTGACCTCCTTACGAGAAAGCATCGCGCAGCCGAAACGGCGCTCGTACTTTCTGACGCGCATCTTCCACTGGAGATCCGCGCGCTGCTCGAAAGATACCGGGCATTGGAAATTCGACTGCAACGAAACGTTGGACCAAAGTGCTCGCGCTTCTCGCGGAGACTTCGGTCGAAGAACTCGCGCAAGTCATAACACATGCCATCGCCTGCGGCACCGACGATCCCGACGCGATTGCGTTGCTCCTGCGACAGCGCTCGAGCAAAGCGACGGCCGTCATCGACGAACAAAGACTTCCGGAAGCGGCGCGCGTCGCTGCGCCTACGCCAGACCTGAGCAGATACGCTCTGGCAGCACTCGCAGAAACGGCCGCTTGATGCACTCACCGCTCTTAGAACTCCAACTTCGCAACCTGAAGTTGGCCGCAATTCTCGCAAACTATCGTGCCAGACTCAGTGAACATAACGAGCCGCTTCCGTATCTTTGCGATCTTGTCGAACTCGAAACGGCGAAGCGGCAAGAAAACGGGACGCGAGCTCGTATCGCAACGGCGCACTTTCCAACCATCAAGACCCTCGAGTCGTTCGACTTCGCCTTACAAACGCAATTGCCAAAGGCTAAACTCCTTGAGCACTTCGATGGTGGCTTTGTTACCGCGCATCGTAACCTTATTCTCAGCGGACCACCCGGCGTAGGTAAGACGCACATCCTGTGTGCGCTCGGCCTCGCCCTTTGTACGCGAGGGCACCGCGTACTCTTCGTCACGGCGGCCGCGCTGCTCATGCGACTCATCGCTGCATAACGCAACGGAACGCTCGAACGAGAATATCGTACCCTCGATCGAATCGACTTGCTGCTCATCGATGAGCTCGGATACATTCCCTTCGAACGAGAGGCCACCGATTTACTCTTTCAACTCATCTCGCAACGATACGAGCGTCGCAGCATCGCGCTGACCACGAATTTGCCCTTCGAAAAGTGGACCCAGGTTTTTCCCGACGAGATGACCGCAACGGCTGTAATAGATCGGCTTGTTCATCACGGCGCTGTCTTCGCATTTACCGGCCAGAGCCACCGCCTCCGAACCCGGGGAAAGGAACCCAAGAGCGCCTAACCACTCCAAGGGTTCAATTTTAGAATTCCGCCAGGGGTTCAAATTGAGCGTACCGTTACCAACGCTCGACTCATTCGACTTCGACGCTCAGATTTCGATCGATCGCAAAGTCATCAATACCTTGCAGACTCTTTCGTTCGTTGGCCGTGCCGAGAACGTTGTTCTTCTCGGTCCGCCAGGCGTCGGCAAGACGCATCTCTCGATCGGTCTTGGAATGCGAGCATCGCAAGCCGGCCATCGCGTTTACTTTCTGACGGCACAAGATTTGCTTGATCAGATTCGACTCGCGCAACTCGATGGCGTTCCCGGGCACAAGCAACGACTTAAACACCGTACCGTGACTCATTATCGACGAACTTGGCTACGTTGAATTTGATAAATCAGCGGCAACGTGGTTGTTCCAGCTCATCTGTCAACGCTACGAACATCGGTCCACGATTATTACGAGCAATAAACCATTTGCGGATTGGGGTCAGATTTTTTCAGACACCACATTAGCCGGCGCTCTGCTCGATCGCCTACTCCACCACAGTCACGTCCTGAACCTTAAAGGTGCGAGCTACCGGATGCGCTCTAGAACTCAAGGTACGACAGCCACCAATCGAAAAAAGGCCGGGTAGGTGGGTCCGTCTTAACGCGACCAAACTGGGTCCGTCTTATCCCGGCGCCGACACCGTTGCCGAAATTCGTCAGCACGAGGCGCTTGGCATGCGGCTCGTGTCGGAAGAAACCCCACGAGCCCTTTTCTTCAAACGCACGTCCGCAACGCGCAGCGCCACGAGCTCGCTGCGCCGCAGCGCCGCCGCAAAGCCGAGCAAGAGCAGTGCGCGGTCGCGCCGATTCAGCAGCGAGGCTCTAAGCGGCGCGACCATCCGCCGCAGATCATCGACAAGCAACGCGCTTTTTTTGTGCGGCGCCGTCCCTTCTCCCGCCGGATCCCCGGGAGGGTGCGATTGACCATGCGGTGTCCAGCAGGCGACTCGAGTCCGGCGTCGCGGTGGGCGACGGCGATCGCCGCGAATTTGCGTCCAATGG
>JAABUQ010009453.1_pt1 | contig 13183 bp, 11 predicted proteins | sample 5560001 | NCBI WGS metagenome assembly JAABUQ01 (sample SAMN10711888, study PRJNA513371) | rock metagenome | isolation source: Antarctica rocks | place: Antarctica: Victoria Land, Finger Mt nord | collected 2015-12-18 | reverse complement strand
GTGGCGCTGGCGGCGGGGGGGGGTGGGGGCGGCATGGGCTTGGTAGACGCCGCAGATGGCGCGCACGAGGCCGTCCACCCAGACGGGCGCGCCAAGGCGACCGTCCCGGCGGGCCTGGTCGAGGATGAGCAGCACCTCCTGGGCGCGGCCGAGGGCGAAGGCGGGGATGAGGCAGTGGCCGCCCCGGGCCAGGACAGCCTGGACCTGGAGGAGGAGCCGCTCCTCTTCAGCGGCGCGGGGGCGATGGAGGCGATCGCCGTAGGTACTCTCCAGGACGAGCAGGTCGACCCGGCGGCGGGGGGCAACGGCGGGACCGACGGTGCGCTGGGGGGCGAGAGAGACATCGCCGCTGAGCAAGATCGTGCCCTCCGGGGTCTCCAGGAGCGCCATGGCCGCGCCCAGGACGTGGCCAGCGGGGAAGAAGGTAAGTTGCCAGCCGGGGCCGCTGTCGGGCGGTAGGAGGGGGTAGGGCTGACCGAGGGGAAGGGGCCGGAGGCGCTCCAGCAAGGCCGTGACAGCGGGCCGACCGTAGGGGGGCAGATCGCCGCTGGCGTCGGCGCGGGTCTGGCCGATGCGCACAGCATCCTCAAGCATCACGGCCATGAGCGCGGCGGTGGGGGCGGTGGTGAGGAGGGGCACGGTCGAGAAGGCGCCCGTGACGAGGGGAAGGGCGCCGATGTGGTCGGCGTGGGCATGGGTGACAACGATGGCATCGACGCCGCCGAGATCCTGGAGCCGGCCGAGGTCGGGCAAGGGATCGAGGGCGCCGGGGCGGATGCCGGCGTCGACCAGGACGCGCCGGCCGGCGGCTTCGACGAGGAGGCAGCTGGCGCCGACCTCCGAACCGCCCCCCAGGACATGCACCTGCATGACCACTCCTCCGCTGCTGCGCTGCGGGAACACCGCCGCTCGACGATGGCGTTAACTCTACACCGTTGGGGAAGTGAGTCGGCAGGGCGTGGCGGTGGTGCTGCCGCGGTCACGCGCTGGCGCCGAGTGTGTGGCGAGCGCCCTGCCAGAGATCGCGGAGGGCCTGCATCCATGCGGTGTGGGGGAGTTGATGTTCACTCGCCCGGCCGGCTTGTTCTTGTGCCGCCCCTGGGTGACCGGTCGCCTGGGCGGCGCGCTCAGCGACCCGATGGATCGTGTAATGGAGTGCGTTCGACCCGGTGAGGCGCTGGTAGACAGCATAGACCTCGCCGTAGAGCGCAGCGTGGGCGGGATCGTGCGTGACGGCGGCAGCGTAGTGGTCGGCCACGATCGTATCGACCGGGACGCGGGAGAAGACCACCCGCGTGACGCTGGCCGTGCCGACGAGGAGCGCCAGCAGGACGACAAGGAGCATGCGGTGCGGCGGGTGGCGCGGGGTCGCTGGCGGGGTCCTCCTGGGGGAAGGCAAACGCCTCGGGAACGTCGCGATGGCAGCTCCCTTCCCTTTTGTTTGTCGATGAGCGTGCTCTCGTTGTACCCGGTGGCTGCCGTAGCGGTGGATCGCCAGTGCTCACCGGGGGCAAATGTCGGCGGCAATGCGCGTCCACTCGCGCCACGTTGCTGACGCTGCCGGCGACAATTGCTGGTGTTCTGAATGCAAGAGAAGTGCGCTCTCCGAACCTTCCCACATTAGCGCATGGGGGCGAAATTCGGTCTCCAAATGGGTAAGCTAACGACACTTTACTTGCCTACCGGATCCCGATTTCGCCTGCTACCATAGGGATGATAAGTAGTGTTATCGCGCATTGGCGAGGAGGGTCGCATGGCCGGTTTGGCGTCGATTGCCGCGCTGCCCGTCCCGGCGGTGCCGACCGATGACCAGCTCGTCGCCCTATGGCTGCACGGCCGTAGCGCCCACACGTTGCGGGCCTACGCGGGCGACGTGGCGCGCTTCCGTGTCTTCGTCGGCAAGCCGTTCGCCGAGGTGACCTTGCCGGACCTGCAGGCCTTCGCCGACACGCTGCGGCCGCTGGCCGCGTCCAGTCAGGGTCGCACGCTGGCGGCAATCAAGAGCCTCCTCCGCTACGGGCACGGCCTGGGGTATCTGCCGTTCGACGTCGGCAAGCCGCTGCGCCTGCCGCCCCACCGCGAGACGCTCGCCGACCACATCCTCGACGAACCCGACGTGCAGCGGATGCTGGCGTTGGAGACGGATCCCCGCAATCGGGCGATCTTGTATTGCCTCTACGGCGCCGGCGTGCGGGTCTCCGAGCTCTGCGCCCTCACGTGGCGAGACGTGCAGCCGCGTGGGGAGAGTGCGCAGCTCAACGTCTACGGCAAGGGAGCGAAGACGCGCCATATCGTCCTGCCGGCCCGGACCTGGCGCGAGTTGCGCGGCCTGGGCGTCGCCGCCGGCGGCGAACCGGTGTTCGTCTCGCGGGTGGGGGGGCGGTTGCCGGCGAGCCAGGTTCGCCGGATCGTCCGCTGTGCCGCCGTGCGGGCGGGCATCGACCTGGCGGTGACGCCGCACTGGCTGCGCCACAGCCACGCCAGCCACGCGCTGGAGCACCATGCGCCGGTGCATCTGGTGCAGGCCACGCTCGGCCACAGCAACCTCGCCACCACGGGCAAGTACCTGCATGCCCGACCGGGCGAGTCCAGCGGTCGTTACCTGCCGCTCTGAGAGGAATTTGCCTGCGATGTCACCCGCCGTTGTCCTGCGCACGCCGCCGATGCCGCGCCAGATCCAGTTCGTTCCCGGCCAGCGCCAGCCGGCCACCGACCTGCCGCTGGCGACCCTTGTGCGCTTCCCCTTGGAGCCGATCGCCGTCAACGACGCGAGCCCAACGGCGGAGGAACTCGATGCAATCGTCCGGCGGCTGACCCAGCAGTACGGCGCCGGCGTGGACCAGATCCAGGGGGTGACCTTCGAGGTCATACCGCCCTCGCTCGATATCCCGGAAGCGGGGCGGGGCACGCCCGTCCCGTTCGCGGTCACGGTCCGGCGGGATCACCACGGGGAGTTCATCGCGCGGGCGAGTGTGACGCTCGCCTATGGCTATGGCGAGACCATCGGCGCGGCGTTCCGGGAGTACATGGACGATTTCCTCTACCGGCAGGCGCTGTTGCTCGCCGAGCGCAACCGGCTCGGCCCGGGCATGCAGGAGGAGCTGCGGGAACTGGAGCGCCTGCACGGCGCGGCGCGCTAGATGCCGGCGACGCGCGGCGACATTGAGCACCTGCTCGAACAACTTGGCTACCGGCGAGACGACGGCGACCATCGCCGGTTCCGGCTCTACTTCGAGGGGCGTTTGATCGCCGCCACGATGACTTCGCACGGGACGCGGGAGATTCACGACGGGCTGCTCGCGACGATCGCCGGCCAGATGCGCATCCGCCCGGCCTTCCTGCGGAATCTGCTGGCCGGCAGGAAGAGGCCCCAAGACTATGTCGCCGAACTACGGAAGCAAGGCCTCTTGCCGGGCAAAGACACTCCGTAGCGAAACGGGTGGCTCCGATATTCGTACCCTTTCTGCCCGCCTGCGCGATCCTGGCGACAACTTCGGGCATTCCTGATGGCCATACCGTCCCGCCGCAATCCCCGTGGGCTATCCCACGGCATACCCTCAGGGCAGAGAGGTACCGCGCGGGCTATTGTGCGGGGTAGGGCGAGGGGTATGCCATGATCGAGACGGATGTGGAGCGCCTGCCTATCGCCGAAGCGGCGCGCCGGCTGGGCCTCAGCCCGAAGACGCTCCGGCGGCACGCGCAGCAAGGTACGATTCCCCCAGAGTTGTGCCCGGAGAAGACGCCGATGGGGTGGTACCTCACCCTACCCCCGGGGTACACCTGGTCGGTTGCATCGCAAGGTAGCTCTCGCGGTAGCCCCGCTTCTCTGGATGGTACCATTGGGGTACCCCAAGGCCTTGGAGACGCGGTAGCCCAAGGTACCCCGGAGGTAGAGGCGGCAGTCAAAGCCGCCGTCGTGGCGACTGTGGAAACGTGGCGTCCGCTCCTCGACCGGGCGCTTGACCGGGCGAGCAGCGCTGAGCAGGCGGCTGCCATGTGGCAGGAGCGCGCCCGGAACCTCGAGACGGAGAATGGCCGGCTGCAGGAGCTGCTGGCGCTGCCGGCGCATGACGAAGAGCCGGAGGCGCGCCAGCACTGGTGGCAGTGGTGGCAACGATGAGAGCGGTCATCCCGGTGGTAGGTGTACGTCTACCTCGATGAGTCCGGTGACACCGGGTTCCGTTTGACGCAAGGCTCTTCCCGGTTCTTCGTCATCGCCCTGCTGGTCGTCGACGATCCCGGCCCATTGGAAGTAACGCTGGCCACCTTGCGCTCCCAACTGCGGATGCCGAGCTACGAATTCAAGTTCTCGCAATCGGATGACGCCCGGCGGCGCCAGTTCTTTCAGGCGATTCGCAAAGAGCATTTTGACGTTCACTGCCAAGTCGTCGATAAGCAGGAGCTTCTCAGCCGCCGAGCCGTGTTACCGGAGTTCCGCTCCCGAGAAGGCCTCTACGGTCACCTGGTGCGCCGGGCACTGCGAGAAGTCGCCGCAGGGCTTGCCGCCGCGACATTGGTGATTGATGAGTCGTTCAGGAGCAAGAACGAGAAGGCGCGCTTCACCACGGCGATACGGCAAGAACTCGGTGGCGCTGGCACGGCTGATGCCGCGATCGGTGTGATTCGCTACCGAGACTCGCGCCGGGAAAGCCTGCTCCAAGTGGCCGACATGCTGGTCGGGGCGGTGGCGCGCTCGTACGAGGCGGGTGATGCCCGGTTCCGGCACCTGCTCCCCGCACAACGCCTCACCGTGCGGGAACTCCGGCTGTGACGGGAGATCGCTAGCCGGAAACACGCGGCCCGCTGAGCTAGCCAGGGGATCCTTTTAGGGGGTTCAGCCCGCAAGGGGCCTGCCCCGAACCCTGCACGCCCCGGAGACCGGGACTATTCGCTCAGCGGGCCGCGCCGCCGCATGCACATCGGACGCAGGCAGTATACCGTCATGAACCGGGAGACGGCGCGGCTGCGGAGCGAGAGAGTGGACGGGATGACAGAACCCGTCGGCCACCGGACCGGGAAGCGGTGGCGAAACAGGCTGAGAAGGATGCGACTTAATCCGGGGTAGGGCAACGATTCCGGCCAAATGACCCCAGATCTACTCTGCGGGCAACCTGGTCAAAGACTGGTGGAGTTGCAGCTTCTGCGCTTGGCTGCTAGCCTTTGGTGCGGCGGAGCGTGCTGCTGGCGCCAGCGCCGTGCTGCATCCCGTTTGGGGCGGGTGCCGTCGTATCCACAGGTGCTGTGTGCCGAACATTCAGGACACCGCCTATCCACGGCTCAAGGAGGCCTACACCCCACGTGAGCTGGCGGAGTGGTATACGCCGACGCCCGATGAACTGCTCCTCGTTACCCGTCTCACCAAGACCCTCACCACGAAAGTCTGCTGCTTACTGGCGCTCAAAACCGTCCAGCGGCTCGGCTACTTTTTGCCGCTCAGCGAGATCCCGTTGGAGATTGTGCGCCATATCGCCGGTGTGGTGGGGCTGACGACGCTCGCCACCGATGTGCTGGGGCGCTATGATCAAGCCAACACCAGTCAGCGCCATCGCGTTGCCCTTCGTGCCCACATGCAAATTGTGCCGTATGGCGCCGCTGCGCGCCGGGTGGTGGTCCGCACGCTGGGGGAGGCGGCGCGTACCAAGCACGAACTTGCGGATCTGATCAACGTCGTGCTGGAGGAGTTGGTCCGCCAGCGGTACGAGTTGCCGGCATTTCGGACTCTTGCTCGTGCGGCCCAGCGGATACGGGCGGCGGTGACCCACCGTCTCTATCGCCAGGTCTTCGCGGCACTCGGCGACGAGCTGCGGGAACGCCTCGCCACCCTGTTTGTCGCCGATCCCACCACGCGCCGGACGCCCTGGAACGAGCTCAAGGCTGATCCTGGCCAGCCCACCCTGACCCATCTCCAGGATTTGATCGATCGCCTCACCTACCTGCAGACCGTGCATGTCGGCGCGCCGGCGCTCGTGGGCATCCTGGACGTGAAACTGCAGCATTTTGCTGCGGAGGCGCGCACGCTTGATGCGGCACGTATGGTGGCCCTGGAGCCGTTCAAGCAGGCGACCCTCGCCGCCGCCTACCTGGCCGTGCAGGCCGCCCAGGCGCACGACGATCTGGCGGAGATGTTCATCCGCCGCATGCAGACCATCCATCAGAAAGGGCGGGAGGCGTTACTCGCCTATCGAGCCCAGTACCAGCAGCGCACGGATGGACTGATCGGCACGCTGCGCGCTGTGGTGACCGCCTATCGACGTGACGGAGAGCCGCTTGATCGTCTGGCGGCGATCGACGCCGTGATTGGTGACCGCAGCGAGAGCGTCTTAGCGGCGTGTGATGCGCACCTGGCCTATGCGGGGAACAACTACTTTCCCTTGCTCTGGGCCTGCTATACCAGTCACCGCTCCACGCTCTTTCGTCTGCTGCGCACGCTGACGCTGCGCTCCACGAGTCAGAACACCGCGCTCGAAGACGCCGTCGCCTTCTTGTTGCGCCACGAGCAGAGTAAACGGGACTGGTTGCCCACGGTGCAGGAGGAGCGGGAGGGCAAGCGTTTCCTGCGCTGGGCGCCACTCGTCGACCTGTCCTGGGTGCCGGAAGGCTGGTGGCGGCTTCTCACGGAGCAGCACAGCCGCGCGACCTATCCCCGGCACATCAATCGCCGCCATTTTGAGGTCTGTGTTTTCTCGCAAATTCTGCTCGCCTTGAAGGCAGGCGACCTTGCCGTGATCGGCAGCGCGGCCTTTGCTGACTATCGCGACCAACTGATCTCGCTGGAGGCGTATGCACAGAGCGTCACGGCCTACGGCCACATGGTGGGATTTCCCATCACCGGGGATGCCTTCGTCGCCCAACTGCAAGCGAAGCTCGCGGCGACCGCCCAGGCGACGGATGACCGCTTTCCGACCAACCATGCGGTGCGCATTGAGCAGGGGGAGCCCATACTGACGCGCGCGCCAAAGCAACCCGAGCCGGAGGGCCTGCCAGCGCTCGAAGCCCTCATCGCTCCTCGACTCCGCCCGGTGAACATTCTCGATGTCCTCATTGACACGGAGCACTGGCTCAACTGGACCCGCTGCTTCGGCCCGATTTCGGGGCATGATGGGAAACTCGATGAGCCGGTCGCGGCCTACCTCACGACGGTCTTTGGCTACGGATGTCAGCTCGGTCCCAGCCAGGTCGCCCGGTCGCTTGGCGTTTTTGACCGCCGGCAAATTGCCTGGGTGAACCTCCGGCATATCACAGCCGACACCCTCGAATTAGCCAGCCGGGAAGTGATCAATGCCTACCGCCGTTTCGCCTTACCACGCTGCTGGGGGAGCGGCAAGCGTGTCTCCGCCGATGGTACCAAATGGGATCTCTATGCGCAGAACCTGCTGTCCGAGTATCACCTCCGGTACGGCGACTATGGCGGCATCGGCTATTACCACGTCGCGGACACCTACATCGCGCTCTTCTCCCACTTCATCCCCTGCGGTGTCTGGGAGGCCGTGTACATCTTGGATGGGCTCCTCAAGCAGCAGTCCGACTACACGCCGGACACGATCCATGCGGATACGCAAGGGCAGAGCGAAGCGGTGTTCGGTCTGGCCACGTTGTTCGGCATTGAGTTGCTGCCCCGGATTCGTAACTGGAAGCACCTCAAGTGCTATCGTCCCACCCGCGAGGTCTGCTATGCACACATTGACGACCTATTCTGCGACGTGCCCATCAATTGGACGTTGATTGCCGCGCATCTGCCGGATATGTTGCGCGTGGTGCTGTCGATCAAGGCCGGCCGCCTCATCGCGTCCACCGTGCTCCGACGCTTGAACTCCTATAGCACGAAGAACAAGCTCTACCATGCGTTCTGTGAGCTTGGTCGGGTGATCCGGACTGACTTTCTCCTGCGGTATGTCGCGGATGAGGAGTTGCGCACGACGATTCATGCGGCGACAAACAAGAGCGAGGCGTTCAATGCGTTCGTGCAGTGGATCGCCTTTGGTGGCGACGGCACCATTCGCGAGAACGACCGGCTCGAGCAACAGAAGATCATCCGCTATAACCAACTGGTCGCCAACTGTGTGATCTTCTACAACGTCCACGCCGTCAGCGAGGTGCTGCATGTCCTCCAACAGGAGGGGCAGGTAATCGATGCAGCGGCGTTGGCCGCCTTAAGTCCGTACATGCAGCACCACATCGATCGGTTCGGGCACTATCACCTCGATCTGAGTCAGCAACCACCAGCGATCGAGTACGACCGCTTCACCCTCCCCGCCGCCGCGGGGTCCAGAACGTCGGCCCTGCTCGTCCAGCAGCCGCCGCTCTGGACCCCGTCGTGACGCACGGGAGCGATAATGACCCTTATCGCTCCCGTTGCTCCTTCCCACGACCCCGACGCTCACGATAAGATGGTGGACAACGCCGGCATGATGCGGTGCGGTGCGGTAGCGATAAGCTGCGCCGTCGTGGCGGCCGCGCGACTGCGTGGCTGCGGGTCGCCCGCATGGCACTGAGGAACCGTATGGCTGACCTCCTTGACCGTTATCTGGCTGACCGCACCACCCAGACGAACCGGCACGGACGACGTGTCTCGCCAGCAACGATTCGGGCCGCGCGCGCCGATCTGCACGGATTCATGCAGTGGTGGGAACAGGCCCATCAACTCACCTTCGATGTCGGGCTCGTGCTGGAGCAGGATCCCGGCGACTGGCAGGAGCATCGGCAGATTGTGGAGGGGGCAAAGCCGGCGACCATCAATCGGGCGAGCGCGAGCCTCCGCGCCTTCTTCACGTGGGCAGCGACCACGCAGCTGATCAGCCATACCCCTGCTGCGGCGCTGCACGATCTGGTGGTGGAGGATGCCGCGCCGCGTGGCGTGCCCCCCGAAGGGGTGGCGTGGCTCGTGCGGGCTGCCTCCGCCCAACCGGATCTGATGGCGCGCCACCGCGATCTTGCCATGCTGACGTTGTTGAGCGATTGCGGGGTGCGCTCGCAGGAAGCGGTAGATAGCCAACTCCGCGACCTGGACCTAGACGGCGCCCAGTTGATCGTGCGCAGCGGCAAAGGCCGCACGCCGCGCCGCGTCCCGCTCACGACGACGGCGCTCCGCCGGTTGCGCGACTACCTCACCGTGCGGTGTCCCACCGGTCCGGAGGCGGTGGGGAGCGAGACCGAGCGCGAGCCCCTGCTGATCGGACGGCACATCACGAAAGCGGGGCAGCCGTGGGAACCCGGCCTCACGACCGCAGCCATCCGCAAGCGGATCGCTGCGTTAGGGACGGCGGCGGCACGCCGCATCGCGGAACAGGCGGCCAAGGAGTCGCAGGTGACCCGGGTGACGGAGTTGCACGAACTCGCGGGCACGCTCCGCGTGATGAGCCCGCATCAGTTGCGCCACGGACTGGCCTATCGGCTGTTAAAGAATGGGGCGACGCCGACGTATGTCCAGAAGATCCTAGGGCATAGTCGGGTCAGCACGTCGCTCATGTACGGCAAACCCACCGAAGCTGATGTGCGGGAGGCGATGGAACGCGCCGATCGAGTGACACGACGCGTCGAGCCCTGAAGGCGTTCCCGGCAGCGAAGCACCATGCTCCTCCCACGTTGCGCACGCCGAGAGATGATCTGGGGTCATTTGGCCGGAATCGTTGCCCTACCCCAGATCGGCCCAGTCGCTGTCGTACCTGACGACGTTGACGAGGAAGAGCCGCCCGTGCGTCTCGACGCTGCGGGGCTTGCTGCGTGGCGGGGGGAGCGCCCGGTCCGCAAGGAGGATGGGGCGGTGGACCGCTCCCGCACGCTGTACGCCCTGGCCTGCCTCCTCGCTCGGGCCGGCGCCACCACCCGCACGGTTGCGGCAGCCCTGGCCGAGCGGGACCAGGCGCTCGGCTTGCACAAGTACACCGATCGCCGGGACGGCGGGGTGCTGGAATATCGGCGCATCGCCCAACGCGCCGTGGCGGCAATCCTGACCACTCCGACAGCGGAACCGCCGGCAGCCGGCGCGGAGCAGCAGACCACCATCGTCCGCCTGGAGGCGGAGGTCCGCCGGCTGCGGGAGGAGCTGGTGGCGCTGTGGGAACGGCACCGCGCCTTCCTGCAGGTGCTCCAGAACCGGAGCCTGACGGCGGGGGAGCGCCAGGTGGCGCTGGCGGTGTTCATCGCCGTGGCGGCGCAGCAGAGCCACGCGGAGGAACCGGACGGCTTCGTGCGGGTGCCGCTCGGGACGGTGGCGGACCAGGCGGGCTGCTCGCCGCAGCGGGCCAGTGTCCACATCGGGGTACTGGAGAGCGCCGGGGTGGTGGAGAAGCGGATCGCTCGGCGGTGGGTGGAGGTGGCGGACCGGGAGACGGGAGAGATCACGTCCCGGATGCAGTCGGAGCAATATCTGCGCTTCGTGCGGCCGGCGGCGGAGGCGCTGCAGGAGCTGACGACGATTGCGCCGGAACGAACGGTGTCCACGGAGGAGACGCCCAAGGCGAAGACCTGGGGTGGGAGCCGAGGCGGTTGCCCGGAGCACCCGGACGCCGGCACCGTCACACGCTGGACATGCGAATGCCTGGCCTGTGGCAGCGTGCTGGAGCAAGGGGAGCGACGGGACGGCGAGGATGCCGTAGGGCTGACCTTTCAAGATGAAAGATCAGCGATCGTCGACGGCACAGATGCGCGGGCGACCGAGGGTGGCGGCGGTCACGTGCTGGAAGCGCGTGATGGGAGATCAGACGTGATTGAGTCGGTGCACCATGATGTCCCCACTGTACACGCTATAGGCCATCACGATGCAAGATCAGGCTGTGGGGTCGACGCCGGCGGCGATGGGCGAGTGAGGGGGCGGGATGACGACGGCTGAACTGCGGCAGGCTGCCCGCGCTTTCGCTCAGGCGGTGGACATGGCGGCGCGGGGCAGCGGCAACGTCAACGAGCGGCTGGTCCTGGCGTACCGGCGCTATCTGGTGACGCTGTGCCCCGACGCCCTCCCTTCGTTGATGCGCGAGCGCTTCCTCCGCCTGCATGACCAGGTCTGCGGCTGGCCGCCGGGCGATGCCACCCGCGACTACACGCCCCACTTCAAGGCGCTGTATCCCGAGCACGCTGCCCATCTGCTGACGCAGATAGTGGATCTGAAGAACGCCCTGCGCCTGTTGCTAGAGGAGCAGGAAGTCTGAGAGCGGGAAGGCCAGCGCGGGATGGCACTCTGTTCTTTCGCTATGCTATGGCCGAATGGAAGGGCAGTGCGACAGGATGGAGGGTCGAGGCTGGTCACTCGGGGTACGATCACCCTGCCTGGCACATGCGCCCACTGCCCGGCGTCGGTGGCATACCGCTGTGCGCCCTGCGGGCAGATGCTCTGTGCCCCAACGCCATTGCCGGCCGAAGCTGCGGATGCCATCGCTGCCCTGAACACGCCGACCGCCTAGGCTAGAAGGAGCAGAGCCTCTTCTGCGTGCTGCCGTCCGCCACATGGCACGATCTCATCGGACAACTTCCTAACTGTCATCACCCTATTACTGGACAGAATCAAGCTTCCATGTCAGAATACTGGACAGACGATGTGACGTGAAAGAATTGGAATGGCGCCTGTACTGCGGAGCGAAGATGAGCGGATTCAGTTTTTCGATGACTGTGTCCCGCCGGGTATTGATCGGGAACTGGGCCTAATCGTCGTGGAGGCCTTTCGGGCCGCTGCCGATTTTTGCGAACCGCGCTACGACCCCAAAGATTCCCACGATTTCAGAGGTTATATGCGTCGGGCTGAGATAGAATCTCATCTGTCGCGGGTTGTTGCCCTGTCTCCCGGATTGGTCTTGGTTTCTAAGCCACCTAACATCAACGGCACCTGGTTCCACACGGAAGTACGAAGCGGTCCGGTCATCATTACCTCTTCTCGGGTTGATTTCCCTGGTTGTCCAATTCGCCAGGCTCGTTTTCGCTATTCACTGGCGCAAAGTTGCCAGCTTAATTTGTTCACTGATAATGAAGACAATGGTATTCCTGAAGATGCGGCGCTCTACGCCGTCCTCATCTACGGAAAGCATCCCGAGCGTGTGGACGCTCCTGGATTCGCGAAGATTGTATTCCCTTTGCCAGATGGCAGATATGCTCACGGCATCGATCTTTTGCTCAGATACCCGGACCTCAGGCATAGTGTCTCGGATGTTCCGGCGGAGACTATTATGTCTCCTACTGCCATTACTCTCCGCCCTCAGGTGCGTCTGCGCACGCAGCAAGAAGATGGGTCGGGATTATGAGACCAGGGACACCAGGCTTCTCTAGTGCGCGCCTGCGTGAGGCACGCGAGGCCAGAGGGCTAACTGCCACCGCACTTGCTGAGATGACTGGTGTCAGTCGGCAGGTCATTTCACAATACGAAACAGGAGAGGTCACACCGGGGCCGGAAGTGCTGCACCGAATGGCGGGGCTGTTGAATCTCCCCATCGCGTTCTTATCCCTCCCCTCCCGCGAGCCGGAATCGGAGACCGTCTTCTATCGTTCACTCGCAGCTGCGACGAAAACTGCGAGGACGCGCGCTGAGCGCAGGTTCCGGTGGCTGAAAGACATCGTCTCCTACCTCGGCCAGTTCGTTGAACTACCGACACCCTTTCTTCCGCGGATCGACCTCCCCGCTGATCTGGCCGAGATCACACGCGTACACATCGAAGACATTGCTGCGCAGGTGCGCCGACAATGGAGCCTCGGGGACGGTCCGATCAGCAACATGGTGTGGCTGCTTGAAAATAATGGCTGTATCGTCAGTAGAGGTATCCTTGAAGCAAACACGTTGGATGCCTTTTCATCGTTCCGATCTAAGGAAGGCCGTCCGTATATCTTTCTCGGATCAGACAAGGACTCCGCGGCTCGGTCCAGATTCGACGCTGCTCATGAGCTTGGTCATATGATTCTACATCGGGGCATTAGTGAAAAGCGGCTTGCTACGCCAACCGAGTTCCGTTCGATTGAGGCCCAAGCGGATGCGTTTGCTTCCTGTTTTCTTCTCCCTGCCGAGACCTTCGCCAGGGATTTGGCGGCCCCCACTTTGGACGCAATGCACATCCTCAAAGAGAAGTGGCGAGTTTCTATCGCAGCGATGGTGAAGCGAGCGGCGGATATGGGCATGATTACGCCGGAGCATGCGCAGCAGATGTGGATATCTCGAGCACGGCGTGGGTGGACGCGTCGCGAGCCGCTAGACGATCAGTTGCGCCCT